>Ga0335069_10000954_pt1 | contig 46720 bp, 33 predicted proteins | sample Lox_Sample_11_FD_206714 | JGI IMG/M metagenome (GOLD analysis project Ga0335069, IMG submission 206714) | Soil microbial communities from Loxahatchee National Wildlife Refuge, Florida, United States - Lox_Sample_1.1 | ecosystem: Environmental > Terrestrial > Soil > Wetlands | place: USA...
CCCGTTCCAGTCGTCGCCACGGAAACCAGTTCCACGAATGTCGCACCTTCGGTTGTCACGCCTGCTGAAACCGCGCCGTTGGTTGCCGCGCCTGTCGAGTCCACTCCCGCTGTGCCCGCACCGCCCGAAACCATGCCTGCTGCTCCGGCCGAAACAACTCCGGTCGTCGCCGCTCCGGCGCCGGCGGAAGTGACGCCGGTGACTGCGACACCATTGGACGCGGCGCCGACAAACGCTGCATCTGCCGTTGTTACACCTGCTGAACCGGTACCGGTTGCTGCCACGCCCGCACCTGTCACTCCGGTTGAAGCTCAACCGGCGGTGATCGCGCCCGCCGAACCAGCCCCGGTTGCCGCTGCGCCCGTTGAGACGGCACCCACGAATGTCGCACCGGCGGAAGCAACTCCCGTGGTGACTGCTCCCGCGCCGACGGAAGTGCCGCCAGCTGCTGCTGCGCCGGCGGAAGCCATTCCTGCACCCGCTGCTCCGGCTGAAACGACTCCAGTTGTCGCCGCGCCGGCTCCCGCAGAAATTGTGCCGATCGCTGCCGCGCCGGTTGAAGCGGCCCCGGTTCCAGTTGTCGCCACGGAAACCATTTCCACGAATGTCGCACCTTCGCTTGTCACACCTGCTGAAGCCGCGCCGTTGGTTGCCGCGCCAGTCGAATCTGCGCCGGCTGTGCCCGCGCCGGCTGAAGCCGCACCAGTCGTCGCCACTCCGGCTCCGGCTGAAGTAGTGCCAGTGGCGGCAACGCCTTTGGAAGCGGCGCCGTCCAACGCTGCGCCTGCCGTTGTTGCGCCGGTTGAGGCGGCACCAGTTGCGGCCGCACCTGTGGAAGCCACACCCGCACCGGCGGCTCCGGTCGAAATCGCGCCGGTCGCTGCGATGCCAGCGGTGACCCCGCCGGTCGAGGCTGCTCCTGCACCGGTTGCTCCCGCCGAACCTGCACCGGTTGCCATCGCGCCAACCGAACCAGTCCCGGCGGCGGTTACCCCGGTTGAGACCGTTTCCACGAATATCGCTGCGGCGGAAGTGACTCCAGTCGTTGCCGTACCGCCTCCGAGTGAGGCCACTCCGGTTGCGGCTACTCCGGCTCCAGCAGAGACACCGCCGGTTGCCGCCGTGCCAGGGGAAGTCAGCCCGAGTTCGGCCGTCCCGGCTGCAGCCGTTTCAACGAATGTTGCACCGATCGCTGCCGCCCCTGCCGAAGTGACGCCCGTGATCGCTGCACCGGCCGAGCCGGCTCCTGTACCGGTCGCGCCCGCCGAGGCCGCCCCGGTGGTCGTCGCGCCAACCGAACCTGTCCCGGCAGCGGTCGCTCCGGCTGAAGCCGTACCAGCGAGCGTCACCCCGGCGGAAGTGACTCCGATTGCCGTCGCGCCTGCTCCGGCGGAAGGGGCGCCGTCGGTTGCCGCGCCGGCCGAGTCCGCTCCGGCACCTGCTCCTTCGGTGGAACCGACTCCAGTTGTCACCGCCCCGCCTCCCGCGGAAATTCCTGCGGTCGCTCCTGCAGTCGCGGCGACGCCGGTCGAGGTGGCGCCAGCCAATGTCAAACCTGCAGTTCCAGTACCTGCCGAAGTCGCGCCCGTAGTGGCTGCTCCGGCCGAAACTGCCCCGGTGGTTGCAGCGCCAACCGTGGCCGCGCCGGCGCCGGTTGCTCCCGTGGAGCCAACTTCAATGGTATCCGTGCCGTCGCGAACGGAAGCCCAGCCGGTGGTGGCCGCACCCCCGGTTGCGGCACCGGTGCCCGCCACATCGGCCAAATCATCTCCAATGATTGCGGTCGCTGCGGCGCCCGCACCTGCCCCGGTCCTGCCGGCAACGCCGGCTCCAGTGACTGCGACACCGGCCAGACCTCAACCGCCGGCTTCGTTGGCAAAACCCAGACCGGTTGCGGCACCCGCCGCGCGAAAGACGGCGCGGATGCCGGCCAAAGCGGCTTCAGGCTTCGAGTTGGCGACCGCCACCGGCGCTCACTACAAGAATGTTCAGGTGGAAAAGCTGGAACCGGACGGGGTTATTATCAGCTATACACCGGCGCAAGGGGGCATGGCGATGACCAAGGTTTATTTTAGCGAGCTTTCCGACGAGGCGCGGCAGAAATTCGTAAAGAAGAAACCGGTCGAAAATCAATAGCCGCGCGAAGCACAAGACTGGCATGCCCGCAATTTTGTCTTCGGTGACAGACTTTGGGCGCCGGCCATTTCATTCAAGACCCGTGGTGCCGTCCCCCCTTTCTCAGGCAAGGCCCCGCCCAGGGTGGAACGCCAACTCGTCAGAGGCTGATGCCATTCCAAAGCAACTCGCCCTTCCATGCTGGATGAGCTAAGCTCTGCGCCCGGATAAAATTATGAGTATGACGGTCGAAGACAAAATACGGTTCGTGCTCGGGCGGCGAAGCGTTCGGATTTACGCACCTGGCGACGTTGATGACACGGCGATCACCACCCTGTTGCAGGCGGCCATGGCGGCGCCGTCAGCCGTTGCCAAGGACCCCTGGCGCTTCGTGGTCATCCGCAAAAAGGAAACATTGGCTGCCATTGCCGCGGTTCTGCCCAACGGCGGCATGCTGGCCACCGCCCCGCTGGGCATCATCGTCTGCGGCGAACTGGAAGCCGCGCACGATCGCCAGCTCAGCTACCTGCTGCAGGATTGCTCGGCAGCCGTCGAAAATCTGCTGTTGGCGGCGCATGCGCTGGGCCTCGGCGCCTGCTGGCTGGGTGTTCATCCGCGGGAGGATCGCGTTCGCAAACTCCGGGAAATTCTCGCCTTGCCGGCTTCGGTCATTCCGGTTGCCGGCATTGCCATCGGCCGGCCGGGCGAGGAGAAGGAGCCGCGCACGCGGTACAACCCGGACTATGTGCACCAGGAGAAATGGTAGTCAACCTTGCCAAACGAAACCGTCCTGCCCCAGGTGGTTAAGGTTACTTAGCGATAGATGCAATGCACCCACAGGTGAGAGGACCGTCGCGCGCGCCCTAAGCAGGAGCGAACCTACTGTCCCTGTAACCGGAAATATTGTTGCTGGTTGGTGGCGGAAACCGTCACCGTTGCATCCAAGCCGTTGGTGGTGATCGGCAAGAGTAGGGCACTCCACGGTCCAAGTGGGCTGTTGGCCGCCTGCACCTGGAAAGTTCCCGTCACCAATGGCCAACTGAGTTGTAAAATGGATCCCGTCAATTGGAATTTCAACATCGGTTGGGCCGGCAATACGACTGCACCATTCACGTACACGGCTGCTAGCACATTCGCCATCTTGTCCGCCACCTGTAGCTTTACCACGCTCTGATTCAGAATCAGAGCCGCCGGGTCGCTGGCATTCGGCTGGGTCTCAAATTGCAGTCGGGCAACCTCGTTGGTTCCCGCGGGTAGGGCTGCTCCAGGCGGCAGCGCCATCACGACGCCCAACTCACCCCTCAATTGGTTGGAATTGATGTTCAGCCGGCCTCCTGTCATTGCCGAACCGAGTGCTACACTGATCCATTTCAACTGATTCGTATTGTAGCCCAAGGTCAAACCCACGGCATTCTCATTAGTCTGGCAAACCAGCTGTACTGGCACACTCACCGGCTGGCCGCGCTGAGCCGATACAGTGGCCACCTGCAAAACCCGGTTCGTTCCCGGATCATCCGGGGGCGGAGCCCCCGATCCCGCCGGGGAATTCACGAGGGTCAATGAATCCAGTGCCAGGGCATATCGACCTGCCTGCACCCAATCCGTGACCGTCAAAACTCCGTCAGGCGCATAACGCGGGGCACAATCCGCACGCGCCAGTTCATCGCTGTTCACCGGAAAATCCAGTCCCGCTACCATCCGGCCAACTTCCGCCCAGTCCAACAACGTTACCTGATTATCCCCATTGGTGCGTGGATACACATCTGCGGCATATTCCGTCGGCGTCAGGGTGATCGTGCCGCCTTGGTAAATTGCCGGTAACATATTCCAATCATCGTCCAACAGTTGCCGCAGGGTCGGGTTGTCGCCGAAGGTCAGGCTGACGGTTGCGTTGCTTGCCGCAGGCATAGTTTGAAATACCAGTTCCGCCACTTTTTGGGTTCCGGCCGGCAGGGTGGCCGCCCAATCCAAGAAGATGGCAAAGCCCACTTCCCCATTATTGGTCTGGGAATCCACCTCCTGCAAATAGGCGTTTGTCAGGGTTTGACCCAAGTGTACCCGTTGCAACACCAGTTTGGTCGGATCGTAACCCACGCTGGCCAGAAACGTGTTTTCGACTCCCAAGGCGTTCATGGTCACTGGCACCACGATCGTGGTGCCGGCCATGGCGTTCGTCGGATTCAGCGTCACCGCCGTCTGCGGCACCGTCAAGACGGCGATGATACTGTTGGTGGTTGCGTAGGCATTGCTCACCACGACGGAGTAATTGCCCGCGTCACCCAGACCCACGCTGGTCAGAACCAAATTGGTTGAAGTTGAACCGCTGACGTTGCCGCCGTTCGAGAGATAGAGGCCGTTCTTTCGCCAATGGTAACTCAGAGGCAGGGTGCCGGCAGCACTCACGCTGAAGGAAGCATCGTGGTAACTTAACACCGTCTGACTGACCGGCTGGGCCACGATGCGGGGCGGCTCGACGACTATCAATGTGGCGATAGCGCTGTTGGTTGAACCAAAGCTGTTGGTCACGGCCAACTGGTAATTGCCCGCATTGAAGGGCTGAATGTTTGTCAGGTTCAAAGTCGCGTTGGTGGCCCCGGGCAGATTCGTGCCGTTCAGGCTCCATTGATAATAGAGCAAAGGCGTTCCCATGGTGAAGACAACCAAGGTCGGGCTGCTGCCCGCCAGCACTGTCTGGTTTGTCGGCTGCGACAGAATGCTTGGGGCAGCCGGGACGGCGCGTTTGCCGGCGGAATACAGGGTGGCAATTTCATTGGAGGTGAGAGCGCGGTTGTAAACGCTCGCTTCATCGATCAGGCCGGCGAAAAAGTTCTTATACGCCGACCCATTGACCGGCGCGTAAGCCCCGATGCGCAATGCATAGTCCGTAGTTCGCAAGGAGCCCAAAACATTCTTCTGTCCGTCCAGCACACCGTTGACGTATCCACACAGCCAGGAACCGTCATAGGTGATTGCGACGTGATACCAGGTCCCGGGGCTCATGATGGTCGAGAAATTGCCGCCCTGCCAGGATCCACCGGCATAGAGGCTACCATTCAATTGGGCGCCGACAATTGACATGAGCCAATCGCCCGGAGCGTCGCTGTCTTGACCCTTCGTGATGACGGTCTTGGTGCCGGAAGTCGAATTGAGCTTGATCCAGGCCTCGGCGGTCATGGCATTGGTGAACTTCAGGCTCGAGCTGCTGGGAACCTCCACATAACCGCTAGTGCCATTCAAGTTGAACGCCTGGCCGGTGACACCAGCCCCGTAAGTTACGCCCCCGATTGTAGTGCCGCTGTTCAGGCCCAGGAAATCCCATGCGTTGCTCTCCGCCTGCCACCAGCCGACCAAGCCGCTGGGAGGCAAGGGAGGTAAACTGACCGTTAACACAGCATTAGAGCTGTTGGTGGATCCCGCTATGTTGGAAATTTGTACGGCGTAGTTACCAGCCTGACTGAATTGGACATTGGTCAGTAGCAAGGTGGCGTTCGTGGCGTTATTCATGTTCGTTCCATTCCAGGTCCATTGATACGATATAACCGGTGTGCCACTGGCCAGCACAGTGAGTGTGACATCATGTCCGATGGTCGCCACTTGACTGAGCGGTTGGTAAAGAATCTTTGGGGGAAGAGGCTGAGCACACTTGCCGCTCAAGCCCGCGGCATAGATGGCGGCGATTTCATTGGAAGAAAGTGCGCGGTTGTAAACACTCGCTTCATCGATCAGGCCAGCGAAGAAGTTCTTATTCGACACTCCGTTGGTGGGCGCGTAAGCTCCAATGCGTAGTGCGTAGTCTGTTGTTCGCAGAGAACCCGAAATGCTCCTCTGCCCGTCCAGCACGCCATTTACATAACCACACAAGACCGATCCATCGTAGGTGATGGCCACGTGATACCAAACCCCGGAATTCATCGTCGTCGAAAAATTACCGCCTTGCCACGAACCACCGGCATAGATGGAGCCATTCAATTGCCCGCCCACGATCGTCATCAGCCAATCATCAGAATTGTCGCTGTCTTGGCCCTTGGTGATGACGGTCTTGGTGCCGGAAGTCGAATTGAGCTTGATCCAAGCCTCGGCGGTCATGGCGTTGGTGAATTTCAGGCTTGCACTGCCGGGGACCTCCACATAACCGCTGGCGCCATCTAGGCTGAATGCCTGGCCGACCTGCCCGGTGACGTAGCCCACCCCGCCATGTAGGACGCCGCTGTTCAAGCCGAGAAAATCATATGTATCGCCCTCTGCCCGCCACCAGCCGACCAGCCCAGTTGGAGGCGGATCGCAAGTCTGCGCATGGACGGAGATTGTTGCGGCAATGGCGAGAGTGGAGAGGATCGACTTTTTCATAACAGCATCTTCTAATGGATTGAGCAATTGAAGTGTAGCTGGCTGATGATATTTTAAAGTAATACGGGTGTCGGAGCAAATGAATTCTGGACGCGGTCGGTCAAGACGCACAGAGGTCGACTAAAGGTTGGTGGTGGGAATCGCGAGCATGGATCGCGAAGTCGGTGATTGAATAGCGAGATGAAGCAACATTGAACATGAAGCATCAAGTGACTCGGGTTTACCGTCGGGCGTTACTTGTCACATGCCTGTTGGGCCCCCTCCGCCAAGCTAAAGCCCAAATCTTCGAGGAACACATTTCGCCATTGACACCATCGGGCTGGCGTGGCTCAGTTTTGGCCGTCAGTTGTGCTAGGAAACTTATGAGAACATCGTGGGTTATCACTCTGGCCCTGCTCCTGGCCGGCTGCGTGAGTTCGCCGCCGAAGGCGAAGCTCACCGTTGAACAAGCCACTGGCCTCGCGGTACAGCTGGCCAACGACAAAGCCGCTGAACTTTACCACGCCCAGCCCTTCCACGGCGGCCAGCCGGCGCGCTTCGCTGACGGTCACTGGGTTTGGACGGATCGACGCGGAGTCGGGCGCCTGGACGCCCAGGTTACCGTTGAATTGGCAGCCGATGGCTCGACGAATCACGTGGACCTGAAAGTCTTTGACAGCACGAACTGGCCACTGTGATGTGGTGAGGGACTGCCATCCATCGCGCGTCAACTGCATGGCGAAGTTTTACGCGGTCATTCCTGGTCCGTGACCACATCCAGAAACTTGAGGATGTCGCCTTTTTCGCCTTTCAGCTCGGCTTCCTTGAACTTGATGGCGGCGCGCGGATGCAGATTGCGCAGGCCGGTCAACAGGTACGGCAGGTCGTAACCCCACAGCAGCTTCGAACGCATCGGCTCGATGTGGTTCTGCACGCAGTCGAGGATGGGGCGGAGCTCGTATTTCGGGTTGTGCAGGAACCCGATGAGCAATTCCATCGGGCAGTTGCCGGCGCCGCGGCCCAGGCCGGCCATGGTGGCGTCCAGGAAATTGGCGCCTTCGATGATGCCTTCGATGGTGTTGGCGTAGGCGAGTTGCAGGTTGTTGTGCATGTGCACGCCCACTTCCTTGCCGGCGGGTTTGCAGTGCGACAGGTACAGCTTGACCAGGTAATGGATCTGCTCGCTGTAAAACGCGCCGAAGCTGTCCACGAGATAAACGGCCTTCGCCTCGGACTTGGCGAGCATCTCCAGCCCCTCGTTCAATTCGCGGTCGGGGATGACCGAAGCTGCCATCAGGTTGACGGTCGTCTCGTAGCCCTTGTCGTGCGCGTCCTTGACCATCTCCAGCGCCGTGGGAATCTGGTTGATGTAGGTCGCCACACGAATCATGTCGATGACGGAATTCTTCTTCGGCAGGATGTCTTCGTGATAATCGCAACGCTCGGCGTCGGCCATCACACACAGTTTCAAATCCGTCTTGTTGTCGCCGACGATGCGGCGAAGGTCGTCCTCGACACAGTATTTCCAGCAGCCGTGCTCGCCCTGCTTGATGCCCTGGCGCGAAGCTTTATAGCCCAGCTCCATGTAATCAACGCCCGCGGCCACGCAGGTGTCATAGACCACCTTGACGATGTTGTCTTCGAAGTGGTGATTGTTCATCAGGCCGCCGTCGCGGATGGTGCAATCGAGCACCTTGATTTCGGGCCGGTAAGAAAGCCAGCGGCGCTCGGCGGTCTCCCGGGGTTTGACAGGCTTGGTACTCATGCGATTTCTTAATTGGGAAAATGTGTTCGCCTACAGTATCCGGCAAATTTTCGGAAAGGAACAGCAGAAAATGGTAGTGTCCTAGTTCGGCCATTGTAGGGTCGAGCCTCTGGCTCGATAGTTGAGCGAGACGCTCAACGCTACACGAACTTAGGACATTACCCAGAAAATGATGGGAGTGGAAGCGGGTTTCTTGAATCTGGAGGATCGAAGATGGAAGATAGCGAACGGATTGCCTTGTTTGTGGGCCGACCGATTTGCCGCCAGGTTTTGGACTGCGGTGGCAAGTCCAGCGCGACACCGCTTTGGGACAAGGGGTTGCACAATCGAACATCCCGGGCCATCCGAAAGCGCCGTCGCCGCTATCGCTCTGCCGGCGCAGTCCAAAAATCCGCCGGTGCTTCAGCCAACTTCGGCTTGCCCCGGCCCGGTCGCCAGCCTATTTCATGGCCGGCTTTAGGACGATGGCCTGACCATTTCATGATCAAAGCGATTATTTTCGACGCGGAAGGTGTCATCATTGACACCGAGCCGATGTGGGACCGGGCCCAGGAGGAATTTCTGCGCCGGCGCGGCATCGCCTACGACCGAAAGGACATCAAGCATTCGTTGAGCGGCAAATCCCAGGCCGAGGCCGTCGAAATCATCAAAGCTAAATACCAGCTCGCCGGCGACAACCAGGCACTGGCGAACGAACGCCGGGAACTGGTCCGGCGTCAACTGGAGGAGCGCGTGGAATTCATGCCCGGGTTCCGTGAATTTTTCGAGCGCATTCGACCGAAATACCGGACGGCGGTGGCCACTGCCATGCCGGAGGATTTGCTGGCTATCGTGGATGCCCGGCTCGGACTATCGAAGCTCTTTGCCGGCCACGTCTATTCGCTGATGGCGGTGGGCTACCGCTCCAAACCCAATCCGGATATTTTTCTTCATGCCGCCAACCGGCTCGGCGTTCCGCCGGAAAATTGTGTCGTCATCGAAGACGCGCCGCACGGGGTGGAAGCCGCTCGCCGCGCCGGCATGAAATCCATCGGCCTTGCCACCACTTACGACCGGCAAACCCTGAGCCGGGCTGATGTGATCGTGAATGCATTTGAGCAGATCGATTTAGCTGCGCTGTGACAGGATGAACAGGATGGCCGGGATTTTCACCACAATGGTGTAGAAGGGGCTTGTGCCTCGATGAATGTAAATATTTCTGGACAGGAGAAGAGGTGAAAATCATCCTCGGTTCGCAATGGGTAATATCACTTCACTTTGGAAGGTCACATAACATTTGGACAAAATGGAAACCCGCGCGTCTCAAGTTTTGATTGTTACGGCGGCAGCACTGATTTCGGTATCGGTCTTTGGTAGTCTGTGGCTCGCTGGGTGGAGCTATTGGCAGATCTATCATATGGGCGGTTGGCGTGATGAGGTTTATGAACTGGTAGGCGTGACCGCCTCGACTCAAGCGATGGACGATTATCAAGAAGGACATCTACGCCTTTACACCTTGGGCGGCGAGAGCGAGAAGCCAAAGTACACTGGTACGAACGACGGGCCCTTTGAAGTCTGGATCCCACAGTTCTATCCATCGCTTGGCCATGCTCATCGCTATGCCACCGAGCAGTTCATTGAGTTTTACAACCGGAAGATGCATTACATGAACGCACACCCCGACAAGTTCATGAGGAAGAGTGAGACTGTCCCACAAGACGGTGCAGCAAACGGGGGCCAGCCGTTGAGGTCAGAGACAAATACAACGTCATCGGTAGCTGGCTCCCGTCGCTGACCTTTGCGTTAGCCTTCAGCCTTTTCCCTGACCCATCGTCCGGGCCTTTTCTAGAATCGCCGGCTTCGCTTCCTCCATCATGTCGCGCACGTCTTCGTAACGCATCGTGCGCTGCTCGAACGCGCGCTTCTGCAACTGGCCCAGGAAACGGCCTTCGAATTCTTTGAAGTACGAACCGTAGATGTGATAGCTGTCGGCCAGGTGACAATACCGGCCCAGCACAACCGGTTTGCCACTTAGTTGGGAGATGCGGTCGGCAATCCGCTTCTGTAACTGTACCAACGCGAAGATGTTCATGAACGCCGCCTTGTACGCGTCGTTCGAGCGGAAGCGCACGTTCATGCTTAACACGGGCTGGCCGTCCTCCACCAGGATGCGGCACCAGATGCTTTGCAGACAGGCCGGGTCGTAACAGTCGTTGTCCTCCCACACTTTCCAGGTGACGGCCTGGGCGCGGCGCGTGTGCGGGGTCTTGGCCAGTTTCTGGCAGATGATTTCTATCTGGTCGAACGTTCGAAGCCGCGGCACTTCGTATTGGAACAACCGCTGGTGATAGGTGTATTCCCAACGCGTGTCTTTCGGGTCGTTCGGATCGCGGACGAGATGGTCCTTGATGCCGTCGCACACTTCCATGACGTATTCCTGTAACTCGACCGGGCCGCCCGGAAAGTCCTTATGGATCATTGGCTCGCTCAGCGGGTCGGTGACGGTGATGAGCATGGTGGCGTCCTTGCTGGGCGGGTCCTCCGGCTTGTCATATTCGGTTTTGACGTTGCAGCCTTTCTGGTGGAGTTCGATGAGCGAGAGTTCCCAGGCGCGGGCGATGCAATCGGCCTCAACTTGCAGGACAGGTATGCCTTTCATGAGCGGTTCGGTTTGCTTGCGGTCGTTCTGTCGGTGCGGTCGTCGGGTGGCAAAAATTCCGGCGGCGCACCGAGCGTCACAAGCTCGCCGTTCTTTGGCAATCTTTTTTCTGGCTCCGCTTTCTTGCCCGGGACGGCTGGACAAGAAATGATGCGGTCGCGTCATAATTTGTCGCAACGAAGGCGGGCGAAGCTCGGTTCCTTGCCGTGGATTGAAGTTCGAGGTGTCGTCCGAGCTCCGGGAATTTCACCGCCGGACTTGCAGTTTGGCTCCTTCCGACTAGGCTCGAAACGGTGAGCACTAGACCGGCCGATGAATCTTCCGCACCTCCGCCATCAAGCGAGAGTGCGCCCCGGCCGGCGTTCGTCACCACGCATTGGTCGGTGGTGCTGTCGGCGCAGGACAAGAATTCACCCCGCTCGATCGAGGCGCTGGATTCGCTCTGTCGCACCTATTGGTATCCGCTCTACGCCTTCGTGCGCCGCCAGGGACGAAGCCCGCATGACGCGCAGGATCTCACCCAGGAATTTTTTGCCCGGCTGCTGGAAAAGGACAGCCTAAAGTCCGCCGCGCGCGAGAAGGGAAAGTTCCGCACCTTTCTGCTGGTGGTTTTGAAGCGTTTTCTGGCCAACGAATGGGACCGGCAACACGCCCAGAAACGCGGCGGGTTTGCGCCGATCGTGTCCATCGACCAGGAACTGGCCGAGTCGCGCTTCGCCGCCGAGCCTGCCCATCAACTTCAACCCGACGTGCTCTTCGATCGCCAATGGGCGGTGACGCTGATCGAGCGGGTCATGGCGCGGCTGCAGGAGGAGTACGTGGCTTCCGGCCGGGCCAAGCTGTTCGAATACCTCCGCAGTTGTCTTGCCAAGGACGAGTCGGCCCTGCCGTACGCGGAAATCGCCGCCCGGCTCAACCTCACCGAAGCCGCGGTCAAAATGGCCATCCACCGCCTGCGCGCCCGCTATCGAGAAATTCTCCAGGCCGAAATCGCCGACACCGTCTCGTCGCCGGAGGAGGTCGAGGAAGAGATCCGCCATCTGTTTTCGACGTTTGGGCCGTAAGAATGCGGGAGTTGGACTATTTGGGTTGTAGCGTCGGCGCTCTGCGCCGATTCATTCGAGCCACAGGCTCGACGCTCCACCAGCAAGCACGTTACCTTTTGTCGGTTTTGCTTAAGTTGTGGGTAGAACGAAGCCATGAGTGGATCCAAGTCCACGACCAATCGCCGGTGTCCCCATTGTGGCGCGGAGCTGCCCGCCAACGTGCCGCCGGACCTCTGCCCGAAATGCCTGTTGCAGGCGGCCCTCCCCACCCAGGCCGGCGAGCCGAAGACCGAAAAGATGGCCGCGCCGACGCCGGCGCGCTCGGGCGGCCTGCCGCAGCCGGGCGAACAACTGGGGCATTACCGCATCGTCCGGTTGCTGGGGGAGGGCGGGATGGGCGCGGTGTTTGACGCCGAGGACCTGGAGAGCGGGCGGCGCGTGGCGCTCAAGGTGTTGAGCCAGACGCTGGATTCACCGGAGGCGCGCGAAAGGTTCTTCCGCGAAGGCCGGATGGCCGCCTCCATCAATCATCCGAACAGCGTTTACGTTTTCGGCACGGAAGAAATTGGCGGGACGCCGGCCATCGCCATGGAACTGGTGAACGGCGGCACGTTGCAGGACCGCGTGCGCGAGCGCGGCCCGCTGCCCGTGGCCGAGGCCGTGGATGCCCTGCTGCAAATCATCGCCGGTTTGGAGGCGGCCCAGCGCATTGGCATCCTGCATCGCGATATCAAGCCCTCCAACTGCTTCCGGGACAACGACGGCACGGTAAAGATCGGCGACTTTGGCCTTTCGATTTCCACGGCCGTCCGCATTGAACCGGCGTTGACCGCAACCGGCGCGTTTCTGGGCACCCCAGCTTTTTGTTCGCCCGAGCAATTGCGCGGCGACGAGCTCAACGTCCGCTCGGACATGTACTCCGTCGGCGCCACGCTTTTTTACCTGCTCACCGGGCGCACGCCGTTTGAGGCGAAGAACACGGTGCAACTGCTGGCCACCGTGCTCGAACAGCGCGCGCCCTCGCCGAAAAAATTCCGGCCGGCCATTCCGCAGGGCTTGGTAAAAATCGTCCTGCGCTGTCTGGAGAAGCAGCCGGGCGAACGCTTCAAGCATTATCAGGAGCTCAACCGGGCGCTGGCGCCTTACGGTTCCACTGCGCCCACGCCCGCGACGCTGGGCCTCCGGGTCCTGGCCGGCTTCATCGATCACCTGGTGCTCAGCGTCGTTTGTACGACCCTGATGCTGCTGCGGGGCAGGAGCCCGCTGGATCTGCTGAATCTGTCCGGCACGGGCTTCCCCCAAATGTTGTTCATCCTGATTCCGCCCCTGATCTTTTATTTACTCTATTATGCGTTGCTCGAAGGCTTCCGGGGCGCGGCCGTGGGCAAAGCGATCTGCCACCTGCGCGTGGTCGGATGTGACCGGAACGTGCCGGGGTTCTGGCGGGCGCTGGCCCGGGGATTAATTTATGTTGCGCTGCCCATGGTGCCGTACGCGTTGACGTTTGGCGTCCATCCACAGGCATACTTTGAAAGTTCGGTGCTGACCCAAGTGCTCCTGGGTTTATCGTATTACTTCGTCCTGGCCCTCCTGTTCAGCACTGCCCGCCGCCGGAACGGTTTCGCCGCCGTGCACGATCTGGTTACCGGTACGCGGGTGACTTCCCGGGTGGCGTTCGAGACCCGGACGATGCTGCCGCTGGCCGAGTTGTCACCGCCCGTTGCCGAAACCGGGCCCATGGTCGGACCCTATCACGTGCTGGAAACTCTGGGGCCATCCGAGGGAACCAAATGGCTGCTGGCTTACGACCTGCGCCTGCTGCGAAAGGTGTGGGTCCGGGTCGTTCCGCCCGGCACGCTGCCCGTCCCGGTAGCGTTGCGGAATCTCAGCCGCGTGGGCCGGCTGCGCTGGCTTGCCGGACGGCGTTCCCCGGAGGGAAACTGGGACGCGTTTGAAGCCTTGGAGGGCCGGCCGCTCCTGCATCTGGCCCACACCCGCCAGCCGTGGAGCCATGTGCGATTCTGGCTGCACGACCTGGCGCGGGAAATGGGGGCGGCGACGCGGGATGGCACCTTGCCGCCGGTGTTGGCGTTGGAGCGGGTGTGGATTACCAGCGACGGCCAGGCCAAATTGCTTGATTTCCCGGCGCCCGGCCTTGATCCCGCCGTCCAGCCCGACGATTCAACGATTCAGCCGGTTAACGCCAGCGCCTTCCTCGGCACCGTCGCTGCCACGGCCTTGATGGGGTGGGCGGAGATGCCTGCGGGGACCGCGACTGCGGTGACAAATCCGTTGCCGATGCATGCGCGGCTTTTCCTGGACGCTTTGGCGCAACTGCCCGATGCGGACGCCGTGGCCGGCGGTCTGAAACCATTATTATCGCGGCTGACCGAAGTCACCCGCTGGCGCCGCCTCGGCATCCTGGCAGGTTGTCTCGCGTTTCCAGTGCTGGTCAGCGCGACCATGCTATTCGGCCTGAACACGATGGAACAGTGGAGTCGGAACAATCCGGGCCTGGCTGAGCTTCAGGAATTGCTCCAGACGCGGACGACGCTGAATTCGCGGTGGATGAAAGACAAGGCGCACCCCACCGACCGCCAGTTCGCCATCTACATCGCCGGCCATTACCGGAACGTCATCACCAACGATCTGGCTTGGACGAGCGGGCTGGCGCTGGCATATATCAAGGGCGAGTCCCGTCGTTTCGCCGAGCAGAGCATTGCCGACTATCCCTCACCAACGGAAACCGAGTTGAAAGACGCCGATGCAGCCGTGGAGAAATTCCACCACACGGCTTCGCCGTTCGGGCCGCTGAAACAGCCTTGGTTTCCCTTTGCCATGCTGGTCGCGGCGCTCGTGATTTACGTTGGGGTACCGGCGCTGGTGGCCGCGCTGCTGTTCCGGGGCGGGCTGGTGTTGCTGGCGATGCGGGTGACATTCGTCCGCAAGGACGGCCGGCGGGCCTCGCGTCTGCGGGTGTTCTGGCGCGCGCTGATCGCGTGGAGTCCGATTTTGCTGGGATTGATCTTGGCTGCCGAATTCAAGGTGCTGGTCGGCCTGGTGCCTGCCGTGTCATTGGCTACGTTCTTAGTCGGCGCGTTGACCATCGTGTCATTGGCGTTGCCTGGCCGGGGCCTGCCGGACCGCCTCGCCGGCACGTGGCCCGTGCCGAGGTGACCCTGCGGCTGAGGGTTGAGCGTTGAAGGTTGAGTGCGCTTTCAATTTCCAACTATTTTTCCTCACTTACTTTTCCTTTTCGCGGGTTCGGTGTATTCCGCACAACCGCCGTTGAGGACCGTCCTGCCGGGTTTGGCGCGAAGAGGCCGATGCCATTCGAGAGCGCTTTCAAAAAAAATCAAACAATTAGCAATAATGGTTAAGACCCTGTCTTTGGTTCAGTTTAATTATTAATCCGAAAATTTGCCCCACGTGTCCGCGTAATGCTGGCACCCCGCGGCCACGCCGGGCGAATGGCGTCGCAACTGGACGCCGTCCAAGCTGAAAGGCCGAGGACGGACAGGATGGGATGGCCTTGCACTGCAAAAGCACCAGAACGCGCGCGGCAGGGGAGTTTTGCACAAACTCCTTGGCGGTGTTCCTTTTTTTCGTCAAAATCCCCCCTAGCATTATCCCGCTTTCCGCATGAGCGACCGCAAACTGGCTTTTTTGTACTCGCCCGAAATGGAAGGGCTGAGTTACCCGCCAGACTGCCCGTTCAAGACCCAACGCGCCGGACTCACCCGCCAGCGCCTGAAATCCTTCGGCCTGCTTGGCACCGACGGCCGCTGCGAAGTCGCCGCCCGCAAAGCCATTCTCGCCGAACTGGGAAGGTTCCACACCGGCCGATATCTCGACCAATTGCGACGAGCTGCCGGCGGCGATTTGACGGCCGAAGGCCTGCACCTGGGTCTGGGTGGGCCGGACACGCCCGTGTTCAAGGACCTGTTCGAGTACGGCGCCTGGGCTTGCGGCGCGGGGCTCGTGGCGGCCGACCTGCTGTTGCAAAAACGGGCGGACATCGCGTTCAATTTGCTCGGCGGGTTTCATCATGCCATGGCCGAACGCGCGGCCGGTTTCTGCTTTTTGAACGACGTGGTCCTCGCCTGCCAGAAGCTTGCCGAGGCCGGCAAACGAGTCTTGTGTCTGGACGTGGACGCGCATCATGGTGATGGGACGCAATCGGCATTTTATCGGCGCAATGACGTGATGACGGTATCGATGCATGAGACCGGCCGGACGCTTTTTCCGTGGGGCGGCTTCGAAGATGAAATCGGCGAAGGCCCGGGCCGGGGATACAACGTCAACGTTCCCCTCCCGCCCGAGACTTACGATGATGCGTTTCTGGCGGCATTCGATGCGGTGGCGGTGCCGCTGCTGGAGTTTTACCGGCCCGACGTCATCGTGCTGGAGCTGGGCCTGGACACGCTGGCCGGGGACCCGCTGACTCATTTGCGCCTGACGAACAACGCGGTGGTGGAAGTTCTCGAGCGGCTGCTGCGATTCAATCTTCCCATGCTGATAGTTGGCGGCGGCGGGTACCACGTCGAAAACACCGTGCGCGGCTGGGCGCTGGCCTGGCGGACCTGTTGCGGGGAAGATGACGAGGTGGATTACATGGCAATGGGTGGGGTGATGCTGGCCAGCACCGAATGGGCCGGCGGCCTGCGCGATCGCGTATTGGCCGTTACCGCCGAGCAACGCCACGCCGTGGAATCGGAATTGCAGGCCACGCTGGACCGCGTCACCCGCCTGGTTTTCCCGTTGCATGGCCTCCGGACCGGTTCTGGCCCCGGGGTGACCGCTGCCGGCCGAGCCGGTTAAATTTGAGACAACCAAACGAGAAAGGAACACAACATGACCGAACAAGCCAAGACCGTTTCGACGAGTTCCCTGATGCAGGAGAACCGGACGTTTCCGCCGAGCGCGGAGGCGATCCAGCGCGCCTACATCAATGCCGAGCAGTACAAAAAAATGTACGACCGTTCGGTGAATGATTCCGACAATTTCTGGCTGGAACAGGCCGGTGCCCTGGAGTGGGTGAAGAAACCGACCGTCGCCCGCAGGTACGAGTGGAACACCGCCGCGCGCCGCATTCAGCACACCTGGTTCGAAGACGGCCAGTTGAACGTGAGCGTCAACTGCCTCGACCGCCACGTCCAGGCCGGTCGCGGCGACCGGATCGCGCTCATTTTCCAGGGCGAACCGGAAAACGATGTGACCAAAATTACTTACAAGAACCTGCTTGCCGAAGTCTGCAAGTTCGCCAACGTGCTGAAGTCGCTGGGCGTGAAGCGCGGCGACCGCGTGGCGATTTACATGCCGATGGTGCTCGAATTGCCCATCGCCATGCTGGCTTGCACCCGCATCGGCGCGATCCACTCGATCGTCTTTGGCGGGTTCAGCGCCGACGCGCTGGCTGGCCGCATCAACGATTCCACCTGCAAGGTGCTGGTCACCGCCAATTGCGGTTTGCGCGCCGGCAAGAGCATTGCGCTCAAAGCCATCGCCGACGAGGCGCTCAAAACCTGCCCCAGCATCGAGAAGGTGGTGATTTACAGGCGCAATGATTCACCGTGCGCCGTCGTCGCCGGCCGCGATCTCTGGTGGCATGATCTCATGGCCAAGGCTTCGAGCGAGTGCGCGCCGGAAACGATGAAGGCTGAGGATCCCCTGTTCATGCTGTACACCTCCGGCTCCACCGGCAAGCCCAAGGGCGTGGTCCATACCACGGCCGGTTATCTGCTCCATTGCGCGTTGACCACCAGATACGTTTTCGACATCCATGACGGCGACATTTTCTGGTGCACGGCCGACATCGGCTGGGTGACCGGTCACAGCTACATTGTCTATGGCCCGCTCTGCAACGGGTTCACCAGTGTCATGTTCGAAGGCGTGCCCACGTTTCCGGACGCCGGGCGTTTCTGGCAGATCATTGAGAAATTCAAGGTCACGCAATTCTACACCGCGCCCACGGCGATCCGCTCGCTGATCCGCCTCGGCGAGGAATGGCCGAACAAGCATAACCTGAGTTCGCTCAAAACGCTCGGGTCGGTGGGCGAACCGATCAATCCCGAGGCCTGGATCTGGTATCATCGCGTCATCGGCAAAGGCCAATGCCCGATCGTGGACACGTGGTGGCAGACCGAAACCGGCGGGCATCTCATCACGCCGTTGCCCGGCGCGCACACGCTCAAGCCCGGCAGCGCCAGCCGCGCGTTCTTCGGCGTCGAGCCGGTGATCCTGCGCGACGACGGCAAGGAAGTCGGGCCGAATGAAGGCGGCAAGCTGTGCATCAAGAAGCCGTGGCCGGGCATGATGCGCACCACCTGGGGCGACCATGACCGGTTCATTGACACCTACTTCACGATGTACCCGGACATCTATTTCACCGGCGACGGCTGCCGCATTGACCAGGATGGCGACTACTGGCTGATGGGCCGCATCGACGACGTGGTGAACGTATCCGGCCATCGCATCGGCACGGCGGAAGTCGAGAGCGCGCTGGTGAGCCATCCGAAGGTGGCCGAGGCGGCCGTGGCGCCGATGCCGCACGACATCAAGGGCCAGGCGCTCTACGCGTTTGTGACATTGAAGGACGGCATCCATCCGAGTGAAGACCTGAAGAAGGAACTCGTCGCGCACGTGCGCAAGGAAATTGGGCCGATTGCCGCGCCGGACAAATTGCAGTTTGCGCCGGCCCTGCCCAAGACCCGCTCGGGCAAGATCATGCGCCGCATTTTGCGCAAGATCGCCGAGAACGCCGTGGACCAAATCGGCGACACGTCCACGCTGGCGGACCCGCACGTGGTGGAAGTGCTGGTGCAGGGGAAGCAATAAAGTCGGCAACCGGTCATCAGCGGTCAGTGGCAGGTGGGCACGGAGCGCGGGTTGGCTCAACCCGCAGCGCGTCCCCAAACCGGGAGCTTGTCTGAAAACGTTGAACTGGCGGCAGGGTGCCGCCCGAATTTGCAGGCTGGTCGCCGTCGCGCCAAAGCGGCGCTATGGCGCGCCGCGAAGGCGGAAAGCGTGCGCTACCGTAGCGCAGCCATCGTGGCTGCGGGTTCATGGAGCTTCCAGCTCCGTGTGGCAGGGCGGGCAGTCCTCTGCCCGCCGCGTGACAAGACATGCGCAACGGCGCGCACGGAGTGACGCGCCCTACCATGAGTCTTGCGCGATTTTGAGTCAGTGGTTTGGAGTGATGAAGCCAAATGCGTTCATAGGCAAAACGAAGCCACCCACGGCGGCCGAGCTGACCGCAGCGTTGGGACCGGCCAAGGCGGCGTGGGATGGGTTGCTGGCAGAGATGGCGCAGGAGAACGGCCTGACGGCAGAATGGAAATCTTATTCGGTCAAAATGGGATGGGCATTGCAGCTCCGGCGCAAAGGGCGCAACATCGTGCATCTGGGGCCGCGTCAGGGCAGTTTCCAGGCGGCGATCATTTTCGGCGACAAAGCGATGGCCGCGGTATGGGAAGCGAAATGGCCGCAGCGGATCAGAAAGATTCTGAGTGAAGCCCCGCGATATCCGGAAGGGACCGGCGTCCGGATCGAAATCAAAAAGCCAAAGGACGTTGAAATCGTGAAACAATTGGCCGCTGTAAAACTGGCAAACTGAACAAACGGTGTAGCGTCGAGCCTGCATGCCGCGCCGGAGCCTTGGCGCAGGCGGGCGGCTCGACCATCGGCGCACAGCGCCGAGGCTACAACAACGAACGCTGAACTGGAAAGGACCCAACCATGAGTGACACCGTGATGATGGCGCAAACACCATCGACGACCAACCGCGGCTGGCTGGTCACGTTCTCCGGCACGGGCATCAATCTCGCCCTCGGCATCCTCTACACCTGGAGCCTGTTCAAGGGCGCCATCGAGAAGGAGTTCGGCTGGAAAGGGTCCCAATTGAATGATCCTTACGCTCTGTGCTGTGTCGTTTTTGCCTTCACCATGATTCTGGCGGGGCGTTGTCAGGACCGGTTCGGTCCGCGTCTGACGGCATCCATCGGCGGCCTGCTGGTCGGCGCCGGATTTGTGCTCGCCTCCACCACTGCCGGTTATGGCATTTGGCTGCTTGGCTTCGGGCTGCTGGCCGGCGCGGGCATCGGCTTCGGCTATTCGTCCGCCACGCCACCGGCACTCAAGTGGTTTCCACCTTCGAAGACCGGATTGATCGCCGGCCTGGTCGTCGCCGGCTTTGGCTTGGCGCCGGTTTATCTCGCGCCCACCTCGCAATATCTGCTCGGCCATTACCAGGTCCAGAAATCCATGCTCATTCTCGGCCTGGCCTTCGTCGTCATCGTCTGCGGCCTGGCCCAGCTGTTGAAAAATCCGCCGGCCGGTTACGTCGCCGCCGCGCCGGGCGGTTCCACGGCTGCCAAACCGGCTGCCGCCGTCGATGTGCCACCGGGGGCAATTCTTCGCACCCCCAGGTTCTGGCTACTTTGGATCATCTATTTCATTGGGGCGGGCGCGGGCCTCATGGTCATCAGCAGCATCAGCGGCATGGCCAAGAAGAGCATGGGTGACCTGGCGTTTGTGGCGGTGGCGGTCATGGCGGTCGGCAATGCGGGCGGGCGTATTATCGCCGGAACGTTATCCGACAAGATCGGCCGGCGCTGGACGCTGATGCTGGTGCTGTTGATCCAGGCTGTGCTGATGTTCGCAGCCATCCCAGTGACGGGGTCGAAGGACATGGCGGCGGTGGTGATTGTTTTGGTGGCGGCGCTGATCGGCGCGAACTACGGCGCAAACCTGTCGCTCTTTCCCTCGTTTGCCAAGGACCTTTGGGGCCTGAAAAGTTTCGGCGTGAATTACGGCATTCTGTTCACCGCCTGGGGCGTCGGTGGCTTCGCGTTGCCCCGGCTGCAGCAGATGCTGTACGAGGCGAGCAAGGACGAAGCCGGCAAAGGCAATTATACCTCATCCTTCATCGTGGCGGGTGTCCTGCTGATTTTGGGCGGATTGCTCACGCTGCTGATAAAATCGCCGGCGAAGGGCGACGCCGGGGTCGCCGCGCCGGAGCCCAAACCCTGACCGACGGCGCATTTCGATTCGGTCCAAGGAAACGGCGGCTGGAAGCCGCCGGAACCCGCAGCCAAGATGGCTGCGCTACGTAGCGCACGCTTTCCGCCTTCGCGGCGCGACGGCGGCCAGCCTGCGGGTTTGGGCATCTTCCAGATGCCCGAGCCAGCCGGTTTCCCCCATCAAAGAACCGAGTCAAGAAGCACCCGATCTTGCCGGCGCGTCGCGAAACTGTTTGACAGCTTTTCCCGCGCCGGGATATTGCTTGCCCGGTAACGCCAAAACCGGGTAGGGCGTTCGCCTTCATCAATAACACAAGCGAAAGCAAACACTATGAATTGGTCCTGTCCCTCACAGTTTCAATCCGTGCTGGTCTGGAGTCTCGCCGCGCTGACGCTGCTTCGCACGTTGAACGGTCATGCCCAGCCGTCCGGCGGTCCTTATGGCCCGCTCCCGCAAACCTACGCCGTGCCCAAGGACGCCGCGCATGTCTATTACGTGGCGCCCGACGGCAAGGCCGACGCGGCAGGCACGTCCCTTGCGGAGCCCACGACCCTCGAAGCAGCCATCACGAAGGTCGTGACCGGCGACGCCATCATTTTGCGCGGCGGCACCTACCGCGTGGGCGGCCTGCAATTCAACCAGGGCATTACCCTCCAGCCTTATGCCGATGAACAGCCGGTTCTGAAAGGAACGCGCGTGGCGGACAAATGGGACACGCAGGGCAATGGCCTGTTCAGCACGACGTGGTCGAACCTGTTCCCGATGAAGCCGCAAAGCTGGTGGCGCCGGGACCGTGAAGGTCGCAAAACGCCGCTCTGGCTGTTCAACAACGACATGGTGTTCGTGGACGGCCGGCCGTTGAAAACCGTTGGCTGGGACGGCGCCGTGGACACCAATTCATTTTACATTGATTACGATGCCGGCCGGGTTTACATCGGCATCAACCCTGCCAACCACCTGGTCGAAATCACGGCGTATGACGGCGCATTGACCCGTGTCATAGGCGAAGCGCACGGCAAAGCCTCCGATCACAAAGGACCAATCATCCGCGGCCTCACGTTCACCCAGTACGCGTATCGCGCCCTGGAAGTGGAGGGCACGGAACCGCAGGGGCTGGCCGACCCTGCCACGTTCGGCAAGGACGTCATCGGCACGACCCTCGAAAACCTGACCATTTCCCATTGCTCGCGCGTGGCCGGCTATTTCCGGGGCGACAAATTCACGATGCGGAACTGCCTCATCACCGACACCAGTACCGAGGGCGTTTACCTGATAGCGTCGTCGGATTGTCTCCTGGAAAAAAATATCTTCGCGCGGAATAACGTCGAGGAAATCACCGGCTACTTTCCGTCGGCGGTCAAGATTTTCAACCAAACCCGGCGGGTCACCTGCCGCGACAACCTGGTCCTGGATAATCCGCATTCGAACGGCATCTGGTACGACGTCGGCAACGTGGACGGCGTGTTCGTCAACAACTGGGTCGAGAATTGCCAGGACGGGTTCTTCTTCGAGATTTCCAAGGGAGCGATTTGCGCCGGCAACGTGTTCGTCAATTGCGACAAGGGCGTCCGCGTTCTCAACAGCTCGAATGTCCGCGTTTATCACAACACCCTCATCAACACCGTGGCGTCCATCGAACGCACCGAGCGCAGCGCCGTCAACGACCACTTCGGCTGGCATCCGAGCACGGGGCCGGATGTGGACCAGCGCGAGGGCCACGTTTTCATGGGCAACCTGATCGTGGCGGACGCGTCCTTGTCCGGGCCGCTGCTGCGCTTCGAGCAAGCGGCGGTCCTGTGCGGCAAACTGACCCGCCCACAGGTGAAGCAACTCGACGACAATGTCTATGTGCGCAGCGGTGACCAGAATGCGGGACCGCTGCTGACGTGGAGCCCGGAAGAGGGGTCAGGCTGCAAGAGCGCCTTCGCGACGCCGGCAGAATTCCAAAAAGCCCATCCCGAATTCGAGGCGCACAGCCAGTATTATCCGGGCTGGTACGGTTCGGTCGTCAAAAGCACGGTGTTGAAACGTTGCGAACTCATCCGGCCGTTTCCAAAACCAATCGAGGAGGATTCGTTGCCCGCCGACATCCAGCAACTCCTGGGCTGGTCAAAGGCGGACGCCCGCACGCCCGGCGCTTATCCGCTACGGCCCTGAACCGGGAGCAAGGATGCTCCCGAAACCCGCACGCTGGAAGCGTGCGCTACGAGAACGGCTTGCGCTATCGTAGCGCAGGCATCCTGCCTGCGGGTGGACGCCGCATCCTTGCTGCGTCAGTTCCGCGGGTGCTGCTGAGCGAAGGCGACGCAAACCGGCGCGCCAACGGTGGCGGATTGATCGGTCGCGGACAGTTTGCCCGTCGCGCCATCAATTTTAAGGACGACGATTTTGTTGTCCTGCTGGCCACCGACCATCAACCACTGGCCGGTCGGATCGATCCCGAATCCGCGGGGCACCTTCACTTGTGCCGGAGCATCCTGTTGCCAGGTCAGTTTGCCGTCCGCACCAATCGCATACACGGCGAGGCTGTCACGGCCGCGCCCGGCCACGTCGCGATTCGAGACGTAAAGCCACCTGCCCGAAGGATGACAAAAGATTTCTGCCGTGGTGATGCCGTTGGTGTCCACGCTCGCGGGCAGGGTCGGCAGGGTTTGAATGGCTGTCAGCGCACCGGTTTCAGGGTTGCGCGCGAACGCAGTCACATTGAGCCCCATCTCGCCGTTGACATAAACGAACCGGCCGTTCGGCGACAATGCCAGGTGGCGCGGCCCGCTGCCGGGCGGGACCTTGCCCGAAGGCGGATTCGTCGGAGTCAACAACCCGCTGGCAGCGTCAAAATCGAACACCCAAACATTGTCCGTGCCGAGGTCGCACGCATAGACGAAGCGGTTACCGGGTGCCGAATACAGGGAGTGAATGTAAGGATGGTTCTGTCGTTGTGGGTTCGGTCCGGACCCGGTGAACGGCACCAGGGCGCTGCGTTTGGCGAGCGAGCCGTCGGGCGCGGTTTGGAAGCACGCCGCGCTGCCGGCGGTGTAGTTGGCGGCAAAAACATTGCTGCCTGTGGCGTCCACCGCGACGTGGCAGGTTCCCTTGTCACATGGCAACGTGTTCAACGGCGTCAACCGGCCGTCGGCTTCAACCCGGAAAGCCCCGACTGAGCCGCCGCCGCCTTCCATTGCTGCGTAAAGAAATTTCCCGTCTGGCGAGAGCGCGATAAAGCTGGGGCTCGTCGTTTTAACCGCCAGTTCCATCGGGCTGAGCCGGCCCGTGTGTGGGTCGAGCGTGCCGGTGTAAATCCCCTGACTCCCGGACCGGCCCGTGTAGGTGCCGAGGTAGAATCGCGCCGGTTGCGCCATGGCCGTGGTGCCGGCTAAAAGTCCGAGGAGGAGGAGTGAGTTCATGCGGTTTCTTCTACAGAAGAAAACGAAGAGAACAAAGACACAAATTCACTAAATCCTCTTCTCGTCCTTGTCGTCGAAATCAAGAAATTCGAGGACGAGGAGGACGACGAGAACGATTAGGCGGAAGGCTGGCGAAGGTCGGCGTATTCCGGGTGTTGGTTCAGGAACGTTGCTGCGTAACTGCATTGGGGATCGACCTTTTTCTGCTCTTTGCGGGCGAAGTTCAGAACATGCTGGACCAGCAACCCGGCCATGCCTTTCCCGCGGAGGGACGGCGGGACGAACGTGTGGGTCAGGACCAGGGTCTGGCCCTGTTCCAAATACTCCGCATACGCGGTGTCGCCGGCGATTTGAATCTCAAATCGTTTCCGGTCGGGATGATGCTGTACGAATGCGTCCATGGCTGTTGATCCACAGCATGTCGGCCTCATCATCTGCCGGTTAAGACTTCAAATTCAAGCACTTTTAGGGAATCAGACGTGCTTGGAAGCGACTTCGGGAATTCATTACAGAATGGTTCGTTGGTCCCGAGGTTGGTTGAAACCTGCAGCGCATCTGGTCCGCGCGGCGACACGAGCAAGTTTCCGCCTGCCGTTCGGAACATCCAAATATCGCTGGCGTGAGGATCGCAAGTGAACGTGTAAGAAAAATTGGAGCCGGTGGTCCAAAGATGAAATTTTTGCGGATTGTTATCTTCGGGACCCGTTGGCGCGCCAAGGTGATGAACGGGAAGCCCGGCCATGAACAAAGTTGTCGCACCGATGAAAAGGACCGCGAAAGCAGATCCCGCGCCCAAGTAACGCCTGCCTTTCATTCCATCCCATAGACACCGGCCGGGGTATTTTTGTATGAAACGCTTCGCCGGGAAGATAAACCAGAAATGAGATCCGTGGCCAAAGACTTTGTTTCGGGAGCACCGGCAAAAATTTGGAGTGCGGTGGCAGAGCGCAGCAACGACACCGCTTTCCTGTGGATTGAGCTTTCCGAAAGCGGCGTGGCCCCGCTTCGCGGGATTCCCGCCGCAGTCCAAAACGCTTCGCGGCATCCGTGTTTATCCGTGTTCATCCGTGGCGATTTTTTGACAAGGGAAGCAACGAATGGTGTTTCTTTGGCAAAAAAGGTGAGGGTTTCCCGGGACGGTTAATTTATTGTGATTTCAGGGTCGTCGAGGGCCGGAACGTTCTAATATATCCGGCCGGCACAAACGCCATTTTTAATGACCCGGCCGCAGGTCTGATTGGGCTGTAGCGTCGGCTATCCCAGCCGAAAGTGCGCTGGGGACAGCGCACACTACAACAAGCGAAACCGCGGCCAAGGCACAACGCAGTTGATTTTAAATGTTAATATGAGCACCAGACCCAAACTGACTGTTGACGCCAACGAAGGCGTCGCGCACGTGGCCTACCGTCTCAACGAAGTCATGGCCATCTATCCCATCACGCCTTCCTCGCCCATGGCCGAGTTCTGCGATCAGTGGGCGTCTGAAGGCCGGAAAAATCTCTGGGGCACCATCCCGTCCATCGTCGAGCTGCAAAGCGAGGGCGGCGCCGTCGGCAGCGTCCACGGCGCGCTGCAGACCGGCTCGCTCGCCACCACGTTTACGGCGTCGCAGGGATTGCTCCTGATGATTCCCAATATGTTCAAAATCGCCGGCGAGCTCCTGCCCGCCGTTTTCCACGTGACCGCCCGCGCCGTGGCCACGCACGCGCTCTCGATTTTCGGAGATCACAGCGACGTGATGGCCTGCCGCTCGACCGGCTGGGGCATGCTCGCGTCCGCCAGCGTCCAGGAAGCCCACGACTTCGCCTTGATTTCCCAGGCCGCCTCGCTGCGCTCGCGGATTCCATTCGTCCATTTCTTCGACGGGTTCCGCACCTCGCACGAGGTGCAGAAGATCGAAGCGCTGACCGACGCGGACCTGAGCGCGTTGATTGACAGCCAGCTCATCGCCGCGCACCGTGCCCGGGCGATGTCGCCCGACCATCCGGTGCTGCGCGGCACGGCGCAGAATCCCGACGCGTTCTTCCAGGGCCGCGAGGCGTGCAACGCGTTTTACACCGGCTGCCCGCAAATCGTGCAGGAGGCCATGGACAAGTTCGCCAAGGTGGTGGGCCGGGCGTACAAACTGTTCGATTACGTCGGCGCGCCCGACGCCGACCGCATCGTCGTGCTGATGGGTTCCGGCTGCGAAGCTGCGCACGAGACGGTGGATTACCTCGTCAAGCAGGGCGAAAAAGTCGGCGTGCTGAAAGTGCGGCTGTATCGGCCGTTTGACACGCAGAAATTCGTCGAGGCCCTGCCGGCATCCACGAAAATCATCTCGGTGCTCGATCGCACCAAGGAGCCGGGCGCCACGGGTGAGCCGTTGTACCAGGACGTCATCGCTGCGCTGGCGGAAGGACTGGGAGCCGGTTACGGCAAATTGAAAGCCATGCCCAAAGTCGTTGGCGGCCGTTATGGCCTGTCCTCTAAGGAATTCACGCCCGCGATGGTCAAGGCGGTGTTCGACGATCTCAAATCGAAGCAGCCGAAAAATCATTTCACCGTGGGCATCAACGACGACGTGTCGCACACCAGTTTGCCGGTGGATCCCGAGTTTTCGACCGAGCCGGACAACGTGATTCGCGCGATGTTCTACGGCCTGGGCGCCGACGGCACGGTGGGCGCCAACAAGAATTCCATCAAGATCATCGGCGAAGGCACCGAAAATTACGCGCAAGGCTACTTTGTCTATGACTCCAAGAAATCCGGCAGCATGACGGTGTCGCACCTGCGGTTCGGGCCGCAGCCGATCCGGTCCACCTACCTGGTCAGCCGGGCGAATTTCGTCGCCTGCCACCTGCCGACGTTCCTGGAGAAGTACGACATGGTGAAGCCGCTGATTTCCGGCGGCACGTTCCTGCTCAACACGCCGTACTCGAAGGACGAGGTCTGGTCCAAGCTGCCGACGCCGTTGCAGGAGCAGCTCATCGCCAAGAAGGCGAAATTTTACGTGATTGATGCCACCAGCGTGGCGCGGGCGAGCGGCATGGGCGGACGCATCAATACCATCATGCAGGTCTGCTTCTTCGCGTTGTCCGGCGTGCTGCCGCGCCAGGAGGCGATCGAGGCCATCAAATATTCCATCAAGAAAACCTACGGCAAGAAGGGCGAGGAAGTGGTGGCCATGAACCTCAAGGCCGTGGACAACACGCTGGAGCACTTGCACGAGGTGCCGGTGCCCAATCGCGTGAACGGCAGCGGCGGGCTGCTGCCGCCGGTCACGCCGAACGCGCCGAAATTCGTCAAGGACGTGCTCGGCCCGCTCACCGCCGGCGTGGGCGACGACCTGCCCGTGAGCGCGTTTCCGGTGGACGGCACTTTTCCGACGGCCACGGCGCAGTACGAAAAGCGGAACCTGGCGCTGGAGATTCCGGTCTGGGACGAAAAAATCTGCATCCAATGCCTGAAATGCGTGGCCATCTGCCCGCACGCGACCATCCGGGCCAAGGTCTATGAACCGGCGGCGCTCAAAGGCGCTCCCGCGGCTTTCAAGAGCGTGGATTCGCGTATTCCCGACTTCAAAGGCTCCAAGTTCACGCTGCAAGTTGCCGCCGAGGATTGCACCGGCTGCGCGCTGTGCGTGGACGTGTGCCCGGCCAAGAACAAGACCGAAGTCAAGCTCCGGGCCATCAACATGCGCCCGCAGGCGCCGCTGCGCGAGCAGGAGCGGAAGAACTGGGATTACTTCCTCGCGCTGCCCGAAATGGACCGGCGCAAGCTGAAGGTCAGCCAGCTCCGCCAGCAGCAGCTCATGCGCCCGCTCTTCGAGTTCAGCGGCGCGTGCTCCGGCTGCGGCGAGACGCCGTACGTCAAGATGCTCTCCCAATTGTTCGGCGATCGGGCGATCATCGGCAACGCCACCGGCTGTTCCTCGATTTACGGCGGCAACCTGCCCACCACACCCTATTGCGTGGACCAATGCGGCCGCGGGCCGACCTGGAACAATTCGCTGTTCGAGGACGCCGCCGAATTCGGCCTGGGCTTCCGGGTTTCGATCGACAAGCAGAAGGAATTCGCCGCCGAGCTGGTGAAGAAGCTCGCGCCGCAGCTGGGCGACGACCTCGTGGCCGGCATCGTCAATGCCGCGCAGACCGACGAGGCGGGCATTTACGAGCAGCGCGAGCGCGTGACCGCTTTGAAACAGAAACTGGCCAAGCTGGACGCTCCCGAGGCAAAGGCGTTGCTCCCCATTGCCGACACGCTCGTCAAGAAGAGCGTCTGGATCCTCGGCGGCGACGGCTGGGCCTACGACATCGGCTACGGCGGCCTGGACCACGTGCTGGCCAGCGGCCGCGACGTGAACGTGCTGGTGCTCGACACGGAGGTTTATTCCAACACCGGCGGGCAAATGTCGAAATCCACGCCGCGCGGCGCGGTGGCGAAATTTGCCGCCGGCGGCAAGCCGATGGGCAAGAAGGACCTCGGGCTCATCGCCATGACCTACGGCAACATCTACGTGGCCAGCGTGGCGATGGGTTACAAGGACGAGCACACGCTGCGCGCGTTCCTCGAGGCGGAGTCCTATCCCGGGCCCTCACTCATCATCGCCTACAGCCATTGCATCGCGCACGGCATCGCGCTCGATGCTGGCATCGGCGCCCGCCAGCAGAAGCTCGCCGTGGAATCCGGGCAGTGGCTGCTGTACCGCTACGACCCGCGCCGGGCCGAAGCCGGCGAGAACCCGCTGCAACTGGATTCGGCGGCGGCCAAGGCCAAGGTGCAGGATTACCTGCTCTCGGAAAACCGCTTCAAGATGCTCACCAAGAGCAAGCCGGATGAAGCCAAGAAGCTCTTTGCCCAGGCCCAGGCCGATGCCGACCGGCGCTGGAAATTCTACCAGTATTTGTCCGGGCGCGACCTGAAGTCTGAAAACGCCCCAGCCGCGGCGCCCAAGCCAGCCGCCACCGTGGACCAACAACCGTGAAAAATTCCAAGCTCCAAGTTCCAAGTTCCAAAGAAGCGCCAAGCCTCAATCGCCAAACGGTTGAGGCGACCGCCGGATTGAAGTTTGGGATTTGGGATTTCTCTGGAGCTTGGGAATTGGAGTTTGGAATTTAAGTTATGAATCTGACCACGAATTATTTGGGCCTGAAACTCCGCACGCCGCTGGTGCCCTCGGCGTCGCCGTTGTCGGAGGAAATTGACAATATCAAGCGCATGGAAGACGCCGGCGCGTCGGCCGTGGTGCTGTACTCGCTGTTCGAGGAGCAGTTGCGCCAAGACCGCCTGGAGCTGCACCACCACATGGAGCACGGCACCGAGAGCTTTGCCGAGGCGCTGACCTATTTCCCGGAGGCGGAGGAATATCACCTCGGCCCCGAGGAATATCTCAAGCATATCGCCAGCGCAAAAAAGGCCGTGAAGATTCCCATCATCGCCAGCCTGAACGGCTCCTCGACGGGTGGCTGGACGCAGTACGCCAAGCTCGTCCAGCAGGCCGGCGCCGACGCGCTGGAACTGAATATCTATTACATCCCCACCAACATGCAACTGCCGGGCGGCGAGGTGGAACAAACCTACCTGGACATTCTCAAGGCGGTGAAATCCGAGGTGACGATTCCGGTGGCGGTGAAGCTGAGCCCGTTCTTCAGCAATTTTGCGAACATGGCGAAGCGGTTGGATGAAACCGGCGCCAACGGTCTGGTGCTGTTCAACCGGTTTTACCAGCCGGACATTGACCTGGAGGCGCTCGAGGTGAAGCCCAACATTTTGCTGAGCACGCCCATGGCCATGCGCGTGCCGTTGCGCTGGATTGCCATCCTGTACGGCCATCTTAAGGCCAGCCTGGCGGCCACCAGCGGCATCCATCGCGCGACCGACGTGCTGAAGATGCTCATGGCCGGCGCGGACGTGACCATGCTCTGCTCCACGCTCATCCGGCATGGCGCCGGGCATATTCAGACCATCGAGAAGGATCTGGTGGCGTGGATGGAGGAGCACGAATACGAATCCGTCACGCAGCTCAAGGGCAGTCTGAGCCAGCAGAAATGCGAGGCGCCCGCCGCCTTCGAGCGCGCGCAATACATGAAGGCCATCTCCACCTACACCGTGTCGTAATATTGTTCGCCGTAGGAGACGACCCGTCCTCCGTAGCAGGTACTGCGAAGGTGGAGGTGACGAGTCTTAGAATTCTTCAGCAAGCCGAACGATTGTAACGAGCGCGGCGGGGATGGGTTGTGGGAAAATTGGCGAGGAACCGAAATCAGCCGGCTGGGAAAATTGGATTGCCAGCCATTTGCCAATGGGCCCGACCGGTTACGCCGCCAGCTCCCCGCGCCGGCGGTGTAATAGACAATGCAAAATGCGGGACTGACGCATTTACTTTAAATCTCATGAAGTACTTTCGGCCAATTTTCAAGTGGTTTCCGGGGCCCTCGATAGAGGGATACTATCGATTCGGGTTGCCGCTGGTTGAATGCCCTGTTTGTAGAAATCTAAAATCAGCAAGTGGCTTAACTTACCCTTGGATTGATATGGAAGCCCTTTTCGACACGAAGGCTCTCCGCCGAATGAAGGGCGCAAAGGATAAGGGGATAACGCCCTATGGCAAAATCATTTTGTTACATCGATTGGGTTGATGCCGCGAAAGATTTCATTTCTACTCGGCTTCGGGCAAAAATTGCGGGCTTTGCCGCTCAAATCAATATTGAACCGCCGCTGACTGCCAAAGAGTTGCCCCATTTCCGGGGCCGGGTGCGAATGAAACCACCTCAAAGAATTGAGGACTTTTTATCAACAGGTTCTCGTGCTTGTCGGTTCCGGTACACTTGGGACCTAAGTGCAATTCCGAAGGAACTAGTTCAAGCTGCCGGTTTAGGCACGAATAGAATTTATGGCGGTGTCGATCTTTGCGTTGCGAAGTCTTTTGTCAAGTGGACGACTGACTGCAAAGCTTGGGCAACAGACACTTGGATTGCAGAAGACGATGAGGCACGTGAGATGTGGCTTGAAAGCTTTCCTTTCGCGGCTCTGCGGAATGGAGATTACCTCGGATTACGGCTTGGCAAAGAACCCGAACCTCAGGTTGTGTATTTATCCCACGATGATGTCAGTATGGTGATTGCGCCTTCGTTTGCTGCATTTCTCACAACGTGGGCAAGGCTTTGTTATCTTGGCCCCGAGATTTGGATGCTAGACGGATTTAGAGAATCCGAGACGGGATTTCTAACAGCGGATTCAGAACAAGCTCAAGGGTTGCGAGATATCTTTCAATTTCATGTTACGGATTGAACCACCCCTCTCTGTAATTTGCCGACCGTCAGGCCAGGATGTAGCGACCCGCTTTTTTAGTCCCCACCCGCTTTACTAAGCCGGCCCTGATTAACGGATTCAGCAAGTCCAGCGCGCCTTGCTTGGAAACGCCAAGCGCAGCCCAGATTTCGCGCGGGGACATGGTCTTGTTATCCCGCAGCAATTGGAGCAACTGTTCCTGTTTGGGGCGCAACACCAATTTTTGCGTCCCAGCCTGGGCGGTGAACTTTTGCACGCGGATCCAGACGCGCTCCAGGGTCAGCTGTAATCCTTCGGCGGCGTATTCAAGCCACCCGGTCAAGTCCTCCCCTTGGCGCCTGGCTTTGTCGAGGGCGGCAAAATAGCGCGGGCGATCCTCCCAATAGAATTCGTCCACCGAAAAGATGTGATGCGTGTCAAAACCGCGTCGGTACAACTCCCAAAGCGCCAGCGCCCGCCCGGTCCGGCCGTTGCCATCGGCGAACGGATGAATGGACTCGAATTGGTAATGCAAGATGGCGGAACTCAGGACGGGGGACAGGCGGATGGACTCCTTATTCCACCAGGTCAGCAGCTCGAACATCAGGCCCGAAACATCGCTGGCCGGTGGGGGCACATAACGGCCCACCCGGACTGGAATCGTGCGATAAACTCCAGCCGTTCCCTGATCCATCACGTCGCCGGCGATGATTTTGTGGAGCTTCAGGATATCCTCATGCCGAATGGGGCTTATGCCCGCCTGTTTCTCGACAAACCGGAGAGCGGCGAAATAATTGAACACTTCGCGTTTGGCCCGGGTGGCCACGGCGGGCAGTTCCCGGCCTTCTTCAACCGCCCGAACCTGCTCCAGGGTCAGCGGATTTCCCTCGATCGCCGTCGAGGAATGAGTGTTGCGGGTGCGGGTGTCCTTCTGCAAGGCGGGAATCCAAGGCACCTGCACCGTGGCGGCGAGAATGCGCTCGCGCAACGCGGCGATCTGCTCGATCTGCCTCAGCAGAGCGGGTGTGACATTGAACTGTGGCTGATAGCTCACAGCCGGAAGCCTGCCAGTAAGTCAAGTATAAGTCAAGTTTTTGGTCAAGTGCCTTTGGCAGCTCGCGCCTTTGTGGTGGTCGATGGCTACAAGCAGAGGGACGATTATGATTAAAACACTTCCGCCTTGAGGCCGGACACGGAGCGAACGGTCTGTGCGATGTGGGAAAGGGTTTTCAGCGGCAGATGGCCGCATTCGGTGTGAAACGTCGGGCGCGTGGCCGAGTAAATCTGCACCAACGGAATGTCCGCGCCGGCCGATTTCAGTTCCTTGAGCCGCAGGGCGTATTCCTCGATTTCCTCGGGCGCAGGTTCCTCGCCGTTGATGGCCGGGAACAGGCTTTGAATGATGACCGGGCGCTGCCGGCCCACCAGCAGGATGTTGTCCAATACCTTTTGCAACGGTACGTCCGTCCGGTCCACCCGGCTGAAAAACGCCTGCGTGCCGCCATCCAGCTTGGCCCAGACTTCATCGGACTTCGTGAAATGCTTCAACCCCTGTTGCACCTGCGGCTGATCCAGGCCGGTGGCGTTGGTGATCAGCACCAGCTTGAAAAACGGGAATTCGCCCAGCGCGCGGATGTGCACGATGGACTCGACAGCCTCGGCAAAATTCGGCGCCAGGGTCGGCTCGCCGTCGCCGCTCAAGGCCACGTGACGCAGCGTGAGCAGTTCCGGCGACAATGCCGAGTACCACGGTCGCTCGCGCAATTTGCCGGCAGTGACGAAGGCGAGTGTCTTGTGCAGCTCGGCCGCCATCGCATCCACGTCCAGCCGCGTCTCCCGCGGGGCGGGGCGGCGGTCCACCTCGCAATAGACGCAGTCGAAGTTGCAGTGCCGGTCCGGGTTCATATTCACGCCCAGCGACAACCCGTGGGCGCGGGCGGAAATCACCGCGTAAACGAAGCGGTTGTTGAGGAAATCGCGCGGGCTGCCAAAGGCCGTTTCCGGGTTTGCGGTGCGGTCTTTCCCGTTAAAATGGCGGTTCCCGTTTGTGTTCAAATGCTTTTGAGTAACTACGTCCACAATGCAAGATTAGGCTAAATCCGGGGTTAAAACCTCACTACACGGCTCTTGGCAAAATGCCCACATTCCTTGCCTGTGAGGGACGCGCGTTTGCCTGTAGCTGAAGGTCAAGGCACCGTTTGGCGGGGTGGGGCCCGGTAATCGGCGAAGGGATGGCTGGGTTCTACGCGCTGTGAGAGGAATTCAGCGCGTCGAGAGTGCGCTGGTAAACTTCCTCGGCGGTGCCCTCGGCTTCGATGTTTACCAGCAGCCCGCGCTTCCGGTAGAAGTCGGTCAGAGGTTTGGTGCTCTTTTCGTAAACCTCCATGCGCACGCGGACGGCCTCCGGCCGATCGTCTTCGCGTTGCTGGAGCTTTCCGCCGCAATGATCGCACACGCCTTCGACGCGCGGGGGCCGGCCGGTGACGTGAAAGACCGCCTTGCAACCGGGGCAGGTGCGCCGGCCGCCCAGCCGCGCCACGACCTTTTCGATGGGCAATTCGTAATTGAGCACGCCGTCGAGCGCGATGTCCTCTTTTTGCAGGATCTGGTCAAACGCCTCCGCCTGCGCCACGGTGCGCGGGAATCCATCGAGCAAAAAGCCGCCGTGGCAGCGGACACAGCGGGTGCGCTCGCGGACGAGGTCGAGGACCGTCTGGTCGGGGACGAGGTCGCCGCGTTTCATGTAGCCGAGGGCGGAGTCGAGGGCCGGGCTGCGCTGCTCCGCCGCCAGGCATTTGGCGGCGCGGAAAATATCACCCGTGGACAGGTGGCAGGTGCCCAATCGTTCGCAAAGCAGCTCGGCCTGGGTGCCTTTGCCGACGCCCGGCGCGCCCAGCAACACCAACCGGAACACGCGCGGCGGCAGCGGCGGCTTGATTTCGCATTCGGCGGCCCCACCCTGGATCCAGGCAATTCGAACTTTTTGTGCGCTCATATCAGTTCCACGGAAAACTTCACCCGACGGACACAACGTGTTGTGAAGGTCGTTCTAATTCAAGCAATATTTGAGCCCAAGCCAATTAATACCCGGTCTTTGCCAAAAAGGGGTGAAACAGCATTGCTCATATCGCAAACCGCCGCCGGCCGCGCAAGCTTTGGTGAACGTGCGCCGGGATTTCCGTGGCAAGATTTGATGCAATAAAGCCAAAGTTTGCTTTTCAGCGGGGGGGCGGGTCGGTTATAAAACAAACCATGCAAACCATCACCGCCTGTCTCCGACAGGCCTCTGCCAACTTGCATCCGGCGGCCACTGGACGGTGTTCCCTGGAGCCGTGTACGTTTGTTTCATAAAGCGCAAAGGATTCCACTATGAATAATTATGCTCCCGCAGACATCCGCAACTTCGCCGTCGTCGGCCACGCTTCGTCCGGCAAGACGATGCTCTGCGAAGCCATGCTCATGTGCAGCGGGGTCATTAACCGCATGGGCCGCATCGCCGACGGCTCGACGGTGTCCGATTACCACGTCAGCGAAAAGAACCGGCAGATTTCCGTCTCCGCCTCGCTTCTGCACACCGAGTGGGCCGGCAAAAAGCTCAATATCATCGACACGCCCGGCTATCTCGACTTCATCAGTGAAGGCCTCGGGGCGCTGCGCGTCGGCGACTTTGCCCTGGTGGTGATCCACGCGCAACACGGGCTGGGGGTGGGCACCGACCGGGCCTGGGAGTACGCCACCAAGTACGGCATTCCGAAGATGATCGTCGTAAACGCGATGGACAAGGAAAACGTGGATTTCGACGCCGTGGTGCGCCAGGTACAGGAGCACTTCGGCCGGCACGTCTTCCCGCTGAGCGTGCCGATGAATCCGGGGCCGGGATTCAACCGCACCCTGGATGTCCTGCGCAATGAAATCGTGACTTATGCCACGGATTCCAGCGGCAAGTACAAGGAAGAGCCGGCCACCGGCGAATGGGAGGCCAAGGTCAAGGAGTTGCATGGCCAGCTCATCGAGCACATCGCCGAGTCCGACGACGATTTGATGAACAAGTTTTTCGAGCAGGGCAGCCTGTCCGAAGAGGAATTCCGCGCCGGCATCCACGCCGCGGTGCAAAAGGAAATGTTCATCCCGCTGTTCTGCGCGTCGGCCGAAAACAACATCGGCGTCGCGCGCCTGCTGGATTTCATCGCCAAATACGGCTCCTCGCCCGTGGACCGCAAGAAGGTCAAGGCCGTCAACGCCAGCGACGCGGAAGTCGAGATCAGTCTGGAGAATCCGGACCCCGTGATTTACATCTTCAAGACCATGTCCGAGGCGCATTTCGGCGAATTGTCGTTCTTTCGCGTATATTCCGGTTCGGTTTCCACCGGCATGGACTTGTACAACAGCAACCGCAAAGTCAACGAACGCATCGGGCAGATTTACATTCTTAACGGCCAAAACCGCGAGGCGGTCAACACGCTCGGGCCGGGCGACATTGGCACCGCGGTCAAGCTCAAGAACACCCACACCGGCGACACGCTGTGCAACGCCAAAAAGGCCGTGATGCTTCCCAAGGTCGTCTATCCCAAGCCCAATATCCATGCATCGCTCGTGGCCAAGGTCAAAGGCGAGGAAGACAAAATCGCCTCCGGCCTGGCCGCGTTGCACAACGAAGACCCCACCTTTATTTACGTCGTGGACGCGGAATTGCATCAGACCATCATTTCCGCCCAGGGCGAATTGCACTTGGAAGTCGTCGCCGACCACCTGCGCCAGCGGTACAATGTGCATGTGGAGCTGGGCGAGCCGCGGGTGCGCTACCGCGAGACGATCAAAGGCAAGGGCGATTCCAAGTACCGCCACAAAAAGCAAACCGGCGGCGCGGGACAATTTGCCGAAGTCTGGATGCGCATTGAACCCAAGCCGCGCGACAGCGGCGTCGAGTTCACCAACTCGCTGGTCGGCCAGAACGTGGACCGCGTGTTCGTGCCGTCGGTCGAGAAGGGCGTCAACCAGGCCATTAACGAGGGCATCGTCGCCGGCTGCCGCGTCACGGACGTGAAGATTGATTTTTACGATGGCAAGATGCACCCGGTGGATTCCAAGGACATCGCGTTCCAGATCGCGGGTTACTTTGCCTTCAAGGAAGCGTTCCAAGCGGCCAAGCCGTGCCTGCTGGAGCCCATCAACAACATCGAAATCCAGATTCCGGAAGATTGCATGGGCAAGGTGATGGGCGACCTGTCGAGCCGGCGCGGACGGATTCAGGGCATCGAGGCCGATCGCGGGTTCCAGGTCATCAAGGCCCAGGTGCCGGCCAAGGAACTGTATCATTATTCCAGCACGCTGCGTTCACTGACGGGCGGCCGGGGCGTGCATAGCGAAGACTTCAGCCATTACGAGGAAATGCCGCGCGACGCGGCGGAAAAGGTGATCGAAGAGGCGAAGAAACGAAAAGCCGGTGCCGAATCGCATTAAAGCGACCGGAACGGCGGCGCCGGCGCAAGGCCGGCGTCCCAACTCTGACGCTCAGTGCGCCGCGACGGTGGCGCGGCTGACGGCGGAATAGAGGGCGTCCTTGAGCTTGGCGCGCTTGAACTTGAGTTCGTCAATCTCCTGGTCGGTGGCGAACTCGATTTCTTCCTCAATCCGGCAGATGGCGTCATCCAAATGGTGATACTCCTCAAACATCTGGCGGAATTTATTGTCGCTCAGGCGCAAATGCCGCACGGTTTCGCGATGTTCGGGGAATTCACTCAGGAAGGGATGATGTATGTCCATAGACTGTTCAGTTTTTGGTTCGACAGCTTGCTGACCGTTGTGTTTGAACTTAAACAATAATTTATTTCTGTCAAGCGTCTGCCCGCCAATTGGCCGAATTTTTACGCGAGTTGGCCGAATTATTCGCCGGACCGGGTGCCGGGCGCCGGGCAGGGCTGAAACCGCAGATGCAAATGATACGGTTGCGCCGGCAAAACGGCATAACGCTCCAACACGCCCGGACCGCAACTGCTGTTGCCCAGACCGGATTGCTTTGCATCCAGCGAGAGCACTACTTCCGGGCGTGGCCTCAACTCGTAATTGTGCCGCGCGGCGGCCAGGTCGGCCGCCGTGAAATGAATCGCTGACATGGCAATGGGGTGGTCTTCCGCCGTGACCAGCAGGCCGGTGCCTCCGGCGTCCGTGAGCATCAGCCAGCGCACGTCTTCCTTGTTGCCGGTTTCCTGCGGTTTCACGTACGGAACGTATTGCCCCGTGACCGTTCCCTCCCAGACGCCCAGGTCCGCGCTGCGTTTGCGGTCGGCATAATTTTCCCAAGGTCCGCGGCCGTACCAGCGCAGGATTTCGAACTCGGGAGCCAATTGCATGACCACGCCGATGCGCGGCAGCGGCGGCAGATCGCCGGATGGCTTGAATGCGTTGTCCATGTCGAGCGTGCCGTCGCCATGAACCGTCCAGGTTGCCCGATGAACAAACGCGCCGTTCGTGGCGGTGCTGGTGGCAACCGTCACGATACGGACTTCGTTGGATTTCAGCTGGCTGACCTCGAACGAATCCACGCGGCGGACCAGGTTGGTCAGGCCGGCCTCGCGCCAGTCGCGGGCCAGCCAGTTGCCGAAACCCTTGTCATTGTCGGTGGGGGCCCGCCAGACTTGCAGGATCGGCCCCGCCAAGCCATTGGTCGCCAGCATTTCCCGCCCGGTGTAAACCAGCAATGTTAGCGTTCCCGCCGACCGGCTGAACGTGGCGGTGAAATTCGTGCCGGTGATTTGCACCGTATCGCCGGATTCCGATTTTCGGAGGGGCGAGTTCCGCGTTTGCCGCGCCGTAGCGGCTTTATCGCCGCGAAGGCGGGAGCCGGGAACCTTCAAAAGCATCTGCTCCCATCCAACTTGCTGGCCCGTTGAAGCCCACCACGAATTGGTTCGCGTGTGAAAACTCACCCGCAGCCAATATTCCCCGCTCGCTAGGGGAATTCCAGGGACGTTCGTCTCCTCAACTTCCGCAACCGGGATCTGGAGCCGGACCTGTTTGCCCGGCGCGCAATCAATTGGTTTCAAGCGGCCCGATTGCACCTCAGCGCCGTCACTCGTCACCGACCAGCGCGCTTCATATTCGCTCAAATTCAGAAACGAGTTTCGATTGGTGATTTTAAGTTTCACCTTGCCAGGCTTCAACGAAACCGGTTCCACCTGGATCGGCTGATAAACCTTTCCCACTTCCCAGTACTTTGGCTGGTCGGTCCGGTCGCCAAAAACCAGGCCTTTGATGCAAAACCCACCGTGGTTGGGCACATCGCCAAAATCGCCGCCGAACACGGTAGCAACGCCACCGTCGGGCATCGTTTTGTGCAGGCCTTGGTCCACCCATTCCCAGATGAATCCGCCGAGCATCCGGGGATTCGAATAAATTTCGTCCCAGTATTCCTGAAGATTGCCGACGGCATTGCCCATGGCGTGGGCATATTCAGTGGCCAACACCGGACGATGGTCGTTCGTGCGCCGGGCAATCTCCAGTAACTTGTCCCAGCGCGTGTTCCAGGGCGCATCCGGCTTCACGTAAGCCGCCGTGGTCAGGCGCGGATAAAACCGGCCAATGATATCCACCGTGGCTGGGTCGTTGGTTTTGCCCTGCGCGCCCTCGTAATGCACCGGCCGCGTCGGATCGAACTCGTGCAGCCAGCCGGAAATCGCCGCGAAGTTCGGGCCGTACCCGGATTCGTTGCCCATGGACCAGATGATGACCGATGGGTGGTTCTTGTCCCGTTCAGCCATGCGGATGGCGCGGTCGAGAAAGGCGTTGTGCCAGCGCGGATCGTTCGCCAGCAGCCCGCGCGTCCCGTGCGTGCAAATGTTCGCCTCATCCATCACGTACAGGCCGTAGCGATCACACAAATCGTACCACCGCGGGTCATCCGGGTAATGGCAGGTGCGGACGGCATTCATGTTCGCCGATTTCATCAGCACGATGTCCTGCTCCATGCGGGCTGGCGAAATCGCGTAGCCGGTGTCCGGGTCAATCTCGTGCCGGTTGACGCCGCGCAATTTGACGGGCTGGCCGTTGATCAGGAATTGGCCGTCGCGGATTTCAATCTTCCGGAACCCGACCCGGCAGCTGTCGGCCTCCACCACCTTGCCGTCGCCATCATTCAAGGTCAGCACCAGCGTGTACAAGTTCGGCGTTTCCGCCGTCCATTTCGCGGGATTTTTCACGTTGCCCTCGAGCCAGGCAAATTTCGGTTCACCGCGCTGTGGCATCCGGTCGTCGAGGATTTTTGCCCGGTAACCCGGATTCAAAATTTCCTCGGCATCGCGGCTCAGTTCGTTGGTGAAGACCGGCCGGCCGGCAGCATCGTAAAGCTGGGCGCGCACCGTCCAGCCGGTCAACGGAAACCCAGCGTACGCGGCCAGGTCGGGTTTGATTTGCAGCGTGCCGTCGCAATAATTCGGGTCCAACTCCGTCCGAACCGCAAAGTCGCGGATGCGCGCGTTGGCCGTCGAGTAGAGATATACCGGTCGGAAAATCCCGCTTAGCCGCCATTTGTCCTGGTCTTCAAGATAACTGCCGTCCGACCAGCGATAGACCTCGACGGCGATCAGGTTGGTGCCGGGTTGCACGTAATCAGTCAGGTCAAATTCCGCCGGCGTCCGGCTGTCCTGGCTGTAGCCGACGCGCCGGCCGTTCACCCACAGGTAAAACGCGCTTTCCACGCCATCAAAGTGAATGAATACCCGCCGTCCGGCCCAATCCGCCGGCAACTCGAACGTGCGGCGATAGGAACCGACCGGGTCGCGCTGCGCGTACGCCGTCCAGTTGGTCGGCGGCTCATCGGTCACCCGCGGCGGGTCGATTTTGAACGGGTAACCTGACCCGAGGTAAATCGGCACGCCGAAACCCTTCCTTTCCCAGTTCGAGGGCACGTCAATGTTGGTCCAGGCCGAATCATCAAAATCGGTTTGGAAGAAGTTGGTGGGGCGGTCTTCCGGTTTCGGGACCCAGTTGAATTTCCACGGACCGTTTAGCGATCGGAAAAACGGGGAGAATTCCGGGCTGACGTTCAGTGCGCCGGAAACAGTAGGGAAGGGGACGAAGGTGGCGCGCGGGGCTTCGGTGTTGAGGTGAATGACCTGCTCGTTTTCCCAGTCGGGCGCGTCGGCAAAAGCGGCCGCCGCCAGGCAAACCAGCAGCAGCGGCACGGCTCTCCAGTAACGGCGAATGGGCATAGCGAACGCGGAAGTTTTACGCTTTCCTACCCCGGCGCGCAATCTTGAGGAAGCCGCCGGCACAATTCCAAAGGCCTTCAGCGCTTTTCGCATGACTCGTCCGCGCCATTTCCGGCAACATGCCGGCGAACTGGATGCATCCTTTTGCGACTAGACTTCTGTCGGCAGCTGTCATCGCGCTGACGGTTCTGTGTGCGCCGGCCAACGCGCAGCCGCCCAGTTTCTCGCCGAACGCGTCTCGGTGGACGAACAGTTTGGGCCTGGTCTTCGTTCGTGTGCCGGGCACAAAGGTTTATTTTTCCATTTGGGAAACGCGCGTGAAAGATTTCGCCGCGTTTGCTGCGACGGATCCCAAGCTGGATGGGACGAATTGGAATCACGCGCTGTACCATGGGGTCACACCCGTGTCGCCGGGACCGGATTACCCGGTGGTGAACGTGAGTTGGAACGATGCCGCCGCCTTTTGTGCCTGGCTGACGCGGAAGGACCGCGAGGCAGGAAAAATCGCGCCCGGCGCCAGCTATCGCCTGCCGACGGACGCGGAGTGGAGCTGGGCCGTCGGCATCGGTGATCATGAAACGAACGGCACGCCGAAAGACAAGAGCACTAAAATCGAAGGCGTGTTTCCGTGGGGCATTCAATATCCGCCGCCGGCTGGCGCCGGCAACTTTGCTGACCTGTCCGCCCGGGAATGCTTCACCAACTGGCCGTATATCGAAGGGTATCGCGACGGTTTTGCGGCAACGTCGCCGGTCGGCAGCTTCCCGCCGAACCGGCTCGGGCTTTACGACCTCGCCGGCAACGCCTTGGAATGGTGTGATGATTTTTACGACGGCGCTGGCAGGCAGCGCGTGCTGCGCGGCGGCGGATGGAACAATAAAGGCCCGAAGAGCCTGTTATCATCCTGTCGTGAACACGTCGCCCCGAACCGCTTCAGCGTCGTCACCGGGTTCCGCTGCGTGCTTGAGCCGGGGCCATGACATCCGGTAGGGCCGAGCTGCGGCTCGGCCTGGCCGCGCGGCCGCGCGTCCCTGCCGCGAGTATGCGCCATTGCCATGAGGGCCAAACCTGATAGCCTTGATGCGGCTTTGTCGTTGCAAGGCCGTTTTTGTTTCGTCACATGAAGCCGAAGATTTCAAAAAGTGTCAGCACTTTCAAATGCACCAAGTCGCCGGTCCGCGAGATCATGGACCTGGCCAACCCGCAGTTCTTCAAAAAGGCCGGGCTGGATCCGGCCGAAGTCATCTCCTTCTCCGGTGGCTGGGTGAACCACGAGTCGCCGCCGGAATTGCGCGAGGCTTACGCCGAAATCATCCGCGACGAAAAGCGGTTCCATTCCATCGGCGGCTACTCGCCCACCATCGGCACGCCCGAATGCCGGCGCGCCATCGTGGATTTCGAGCAGCACCTCTTCGGCCGGCACATGAAGCTGGCGCCGGAGAACATCGCCATCGGCGGCAACTCGACCCAGCTCACGTTCAACCTGATGCACATCATGCTCAGCCCGGGCGACAAGCTGTTGCTGCCCGACCCGGCCTACTGCAATTACCCGTCACAGGTGACCGCGCTCGCCGGTGTGAAGATCATCCGCTTCCCGCTGCTCGACGTGAAGAACTGGCGTTTCGTCGCGGACAAAAAGGTCGAGGCGTTTGCGAAATTCATCCGCAAAGAAAAACCGAAGATGATCCTGCTCTGCGCGCCGGACAATCCAACTTCGCAGGTGCCTTCGACGGCCTTTGTCAGGGCGGCGCTCGAAGCGGCTCAGGATGTCGGCGCCTTCCTGGTCATTGATTTCGCTTACAAGGCGCTGGTTTGGGACGACCCGATCCCGGAGTATTTTTCCTGGGGACCGACGGATCATTTTGTTTCGATCCATTCCAATTCGAAATGGTGCCGCGGCCTGGGCCGGCGGCTGGGCTGGGTGGAGGGGCCGGTGGAAATCATTGACGCGCTCGAAGTCGTTCAAGGGGCAAGCATTTTGTGTCCCGACAGCCTGCATCAAATGGCGCTGGCCGATTACGTGAAACGCGGCATCGCCGCCGGCAGCCTTCGCCCGTACGTGCACCAAACCGCCACACTTTACGAAACGGCGGCCCAGCGGACGGTCCAGGCCATCAACCAGTATTTGAAATTGCCGTGCCTGGCACCGCAAGGCGGGCTGTACACGGTGGTTTACACCGGCGAGGAAAGCTCGGCGTTCACGATGAAGTTACTGAAGCAAACCGGCGTAATCGTCGTGCCCGGCTGGGGTTTTGGGAAAACTCTGGACCGGGCCATCCGCCTCTCCTACGGCCCGCTGGTCCATCACCTCGACCGGATCGACGAGGCGATGAAGCGCATCGGTGATTTTCTGACGAAAGCGGGCTGAGAAGGTGATCGCCATGACCAAAGTTCCCCTCTCCGAGCTGACCGACCGAATGAAACGGTTCCGGGCGCGGATGGACGCGGAGAAGCCGGATTGGGAACTCGCCGCCTTTTTCGGTCGGGTCAACCAATACTACTTCACCGGCACGATGCAGGATGGATTGCTGCTGGTGCCGCGCGACGGCGAGGCGGTGTTCTGGGTGCGCCGGAGCTTTGAACGGGCGGAGAATGAATCGCTGTTTCCCGACCTCCGCCCGATGAAAAGTTTTCGCGATGCCGCGCCAACCGCTCGGACTGACCGGAAAGTCATCCACCTCGAAACCGAGCTGGTGCCGCTGGCGCTGGTCCAGCGATTTCGGAAATATTTCCCCTGCAAAGAAGTGGCCCCGCTGGATGCAACCGTCGCCCGGGTCCGGGCGGTGAAGAGTCCCTACGAACTGGCCATCATGGAACGGTGTGGGGCCATTCACCGGCGCGTGATGGAGGAGAACGTGCCGGCGATGCTGCGCGAGGGCCTGAACGAGGCGGAATTTGCCTGCGAGTTGTATTCGCTGCTGGTGCGCGAGGGGCACCAAGGCACCGTGCGCTTCGGCATGTTCAACGTGGACATCGCTGTCGCACAACTCGGCTTCGGCGAGAATTCAATTTATCCCACCAGCTTCGACGGACCCGGTGGGTGCGCGGGCATCGGTCCGGCGGCGCCGGTGCTGGGCAGCCGCGAGCGCAAATTGAAAAAAGGCGACCTCGTGTTCGTGGACGTCGGCTGCGCGATGGAAGGGTATCACACCGACAAGACGATGGTTTACCAGTTCGGCCGGCCGTTGCCGGACGAGGTGGTGGCCAATCACCGGCGTTGCGTGGAGCTCGAACACCGGCTGGTGTCGTTGCTGAAACCCGGAGCGATCCCGGAGGAAATTCACGCCGGAATCATGAGTAGCTTGGATGCGGAATTTCTGAAAAACTTCATGGGCTTCGGCCATCGGCGGGCAAACTTTCTCGGGCACGGCGTGGGGTTGCAGATTGATGAGCCGCCGGTGCTGGCTGAGGGCTTCGCCGAACCGCTGGCCGAAAACATGACGCTGGCCATCGAGCCGAAGAAGGGCGTGCCTGGCATCGGCATGGTGGGCAGCGAAAATACTTATGTGGTCACGCCGACGGGTGGCCGAAGCCTTACCGGCAACAGCCCGGGATTGATTCTCGTGCGCTGAACCGGCCGGCCGTTTTGACCGGCCCGGTCTCACGCCGGAACGAAAAAGACCTGCTCAATCATGCGCTCGCTGAACAAGTGCTCCCGGCGACCGTCGGGGTGGAGCAAAAAGACGGCGTTGCCGTTCGTGTAAACCACTCTTCCCTCCGCATCGATATCGTAGGCCAGCACGCCGCCCGCCAGCACCTTGGTCTCGCCGCCGGGACTGCGGCGGTGCAATTGCCACGATTTCGGGACGAGATCGACCGCTTCGTCTTGATCGGCCGACTGTTGGGCGCGGACGAGGTTGCCCCAGATCATCATCTGTTTCATGTTCATCCCGGGTCCTTTGGGGCCGCCGGCCGAGGTCAATTTGCGCCCGGTATAAATCGCGGAAAAGAAATTGAGATACTGAATGATCGCATAAAGCAGCCGGAAGGGAAACAGGATGGTGGTTTTGAGCGCGCGCAGGGGATGAACCCGCTCGTGTTCCGCGTAGGGGCGGCGGATGTAAAGCAGGCTGCCGTCCGCCTGATATTGCGGTGCCAGATAATCGTACTGGCTGTCCTCCAGCACGGTGGCCAGCTCGCCAACCGCCGGATCGAGTTGCTGCAGGCTGAACGGTCCAAGCGCCAAAAATCGCCCGGCGCGGTCCCGGCCGATCCCGGCGGACTGGAAGATGATTTTCCGCCCCTCACCCGGCTGCCAGCGCGGGGCCGTGTCGAATGAGTCGCCTTCAGTCAGTTCCTTGACGCCGCTTTCGCCGGCCAGCTTGACGCCGATGTTGGCGGTCCCATTTTCATGCAGCACGCTGAACACCATGTCGCCGGCCGGCCGCGAGACCGACACGTGGCGGAGCTGCGTGCGATTGTCGTTCCACAACCGGCGCTCCTCGCCGCCCAAATGGGCGACTTCCAGCAGCGCGCACAAGCTGCCGCTCTCCAGCGAATACACCAGCCCGCCGGCGTCCTTGCCGCCGCAAATGCTGGTGATGGCCAGCGGAATATCCTGGCCCATCGCCGGTTTGCCCCACAACACCGCGCCGGAGAAGGGTGACCCGTCGTTGCCGGCCGCCTTCCAAGAGTGTTTTTGCTGGGCGCGGACAGCCTTTTCGCGGATGGAATTGCCAAAGACGCTGTCGATGGTGCGCGGCGGTTCGCCTCCGCTTTTGACGCGGATTTTGCCCTGGGCGAGATAGGCGATGCTCAATGCTGGCGGTTCGACACCCATTTGCTGACCGTCTTTTACCGCGCCAGACGGGGCGGCGTCAATCCGCGCGATGAGCCGCGCCGCGATTCACGATTTCCTTTTGCGGGCGACCAACTGCTTCACTGCTTTACAAACGTGCGGTGCGCCCATGCCGAAATGGTCGAACAGCAATTCTGCGTCGCCGGATTCGGCAAACACATCGCGCAGGCCCAGGCGGATCAGCGTGGCAGGCTCGCGTTCGGCAATCACTTCCGCGACCGCGCTGCCCAGGCCGCCGTGGATGTTGTGGTCTTCCAGCGTCACCGCGGCGCGGGTTTTGCGCAGCACTTCGGCAATCGTGTCCTGGTCCAGCGGCTTGAGCGTGTGCACTTCCACGAGTGTGGTCTTGATGCCTTCCTTCGCCAGCGTTTCCGCGGCGAGGATCGCCCGTTTCAAAATCGGGCCGACCGCAAAAATGGCCGCGTCAGTTCCGTACTCCCGGAGAACACGGGCCTTCCCGAAGTCGAACGGCATCGCGTCATCAAAGATGACCGGTTCGCGTCCGCTGCCGAGGCGCATGTAACCGGGCCCTTCGCGTTGTGCCAGCGCGCGCGTGGCCTTACGCACCTGGCCCGCGTCGGCCGGCACGACAATGTCCATGCCCGCGATCGAGCGCAGGATGCCGAATTCCTCGAAGACCATGTGCGTGACGCCTTCGCGTTCGCCGCCGTAAATGCCGCCGTTCAGGCCCACCAGTTTTACGTTCAGATGCGGGTAGGCGACAAACGAGCGGACCTGTTCGCAGGCGCGCATGGTGATGAAGCCGGCGTAGGTGTTGAAAAAGGGCTTCAGTCCGGTCGAAGCCAGGCCGGCGGAAAAAGCCACGGCATTTTGTTCGCAGATGCCGACATCGAACCAGCGGTCGGGGTATTTCTCCGTGAACGGTGTGGCACGCGCCGCTTTGAGGGAATCGGCAAAGACCAGGCAGATCTTTGGGTCGTCCGGCGCCACGTCCAGCAATCCGGCGATGAACGCCTCGCGCGTGCTGGCGATCTTGTCCATGGCAGTGATGTGGTCCATGTCAGCTTCCCCCGAGATATTTCAAGGCGGCGGCGAGTTCCTCCTTGTTGGGAACGCGCTTGTGCCACGCATTGTCGTTTTCCGTGAAGGGGATCCCTTTGCCTTTGACCGTGTGCGCGATGATGACCGA
>Ga0335069_10000955_pt1 | contig 46692 bp, 51 predicted proteins | sample Lox_Sample_11_FD_206714 | JGI IMG/M metagenome (GOLD analysis project Ga0335069, IMG submission 206714) | Soil microbial communities from Loxahatchee National Wildlife Refuge, Florida, United States - Lox_Sample_1.1 | ecosystem: Environmental > Terrestrial > Soil > Wetlands | place: USA...
CTTGGCTCCTGGGCCGTCTCCTGGCAGTGTCCTTCATCGGCGGTTTCTCCCTTCAGAGGCCCCGAGAATGGTTCTCGAGGCGGGTGAACCGCCACCTCAACTTTCAACAGAGACCGGGACGTCGCCCGGTGACCCTCGTGGCGGCAGAAGGTGCCACGGTCGACGGCGCGGGTGATCCCGCCTGCGATCCCGACGCAGAGGAACGCCCGCAGCCGGAGAGCGCCAGGGACAGCGCGAGCAGAACAGGTGCGCGAAACGTCACAAGCTGTCCTCGTGGCGGCGTTGGGCCCTCAATCGTTCCATCGTGGTTGGGGCCGATTCGTCACTGGAATGCGTCCTCACTCAAAAGTAGAGCGTCACCGTCCCCAGCGTCGTCCTCGGAGCCGCTGCGACCACGTGGACCGCACCCGACGCGGGCTGCTGCCCGGGTTTGAAGCTCCAGTTCGAGACGAAGTACTCCTCGTCGTCGGGGTATTGCAGGTCGAGCACGTTGTACATGTCGAGCCCGAGCTCGATGAATCGCCAGCGGGCCGCGGCGAGCGCATTCAAGACGTAGTCGGTCTGCGCGATGAAGGCGTCGTTCACGTGCTTGCCGCCGAGCAGCGTGAAACCCATTCCGGCCCGACCGGTGACCGGGGCGCCCTGGACGCTGAAGAGCGGCCCGTGGACGCTCACGTCGGTGCGCCACAAGATCGCGGGAACGTTCGGCACGAAGTGCGAGGTTCCGGCGACGAGCGTGTTGAACGTGGCGGTCTGCACGGAGAGAGCAGAGGACGCGAGCAGCCAGGACGTCGGACGGGCGAGGAATGAACCCACGACGCCCCGGCGGGTGCTGGCGCGCTCGGTATCGAGGCCCCCCGCCGTGACCTCGAACACCAGTTCGTTGGCGACATCAGTCTGGAACGCGGCAAGTGTCGTGACGTAGCGGCCCTTGGCCGCCTCGGAGCGAAAGCCGGCCTCGAAGCTCGTGACCTGGGAGAACGCAGCCCCTTGCGTGCAGGGCGGGAGCGAGCCATTCGTGAGCTTGATGGTGGGGCCGTTACACTGCACCAGGCTGCCCGCGTCGAGCGAACGGAAGCCTTCGCCCGCCGAGACGACGGGCATGAGCTCGGGCAGCGCCTCGTACGCGATCGTTGCGCGCGGCCCCGGCGCGACGCCCGCGACGTTCGTGCTTTGCCCCTTGAGCGCCCCGTTGGGCACGGGCGGGGTCAGCCCGGCCAGGTTGTTGTCGATGCCGATGTCGAGGAAGTCCGCGCGGACGCCACCCGACACACGCAACTTCTTCCAGAGTCGTACGTCCAGATCGACGTAGCCGGCCAGGTCGAGCGTGTTCAGGCCGTAGCTTTCACGGTAGTCCCACGGCTCGAGGTTCGCTGGGTTCACGAGGTCCTTGGTCTGATCGGTGTGGCCGGTTCGCACGGACACGCCTGGCTCGAAGACGGCCTCGAGGAAGTTCCCCAGGCGGACCGGCGCGCCTTTCACGCGCGCCGTCACGCCTCCCGCCGTCTCGACGTTGGTGAGCTGCCAGTCGTCGCCCAGGCTCGCGAGCTGGGGCTGGAGAACGGAGCTGTAGAGGTCCCCGGTGTAGTTCTGGCGCGACAGGAAGTTCGTCCACATGAGCCACGGCGCGATCTCGACCCGCGCGCCTCCGCCAGTCGAATGAGAGAGTTGCGCCGCGACGATCACGCGCGCCGAGCTCACCCCCTGCGCGGGCTGCGCGCAGGAGGACGACGCGCAGTCCGTCGGCATGAACGAGTTGAAGTAGGGGTACGCGTCGTAATAGCCGATTCGTCCGGCGTCCACGTCGCTCAGGCGAACGACCCCCGGAAGCGCTGCGTCGGCAGCGTACGCGGTGGTGAGCAAGCGCAAGTGATCCCTGTCCGTGAGGTCGATCCCGTACTGCGCGTTGACCGAGGCGGACTTCGAAGCGCGGTCCTGCCCGTAGCCCTGCGTCTCGCGCATCGCGAAGGCGGCGAAGGTCTCGTCGCTGACGCCTTCCGGCGCCGCGATGCCGACGACACGCGCCTGGTTGAAGGAACCATACGTGGTCTTGAGCTGGTAGCCCCGCTCGGCGACGCCCAGGTCGAAGAGAGCGCTGCCGACGATGGCGGAGTCCCCCTGCCGCGGGTCATAGGCGCCCTCGAGGACTCGGATGCTCTGGACGACTTCTGGGATGATGAAGTTCACATCTGCGTAGCCCTGCCCGTGAATGTGCAGGGGGATGTTGATCGGGACGTCGTTGACCTTCATCTCGATGCCCGAGCCGTTGTCGAGGTCGAAGCCACGCAGGTAGACGTCGTTGCCGAGGCCCTCGCCGTCTTCGTGGTCGACGAAGAAGCCCGGAGCCGCCGAGAGCATCTCGCTCGTCTGCTGCCGTGGGGACGCGGTCAGCGTCTCGCGGTCGACGCGGACGTCGCCGAGGCCGCGTGGCGAGGCCCACGTGAGACCGCGCACCTCGACGACCGAAGTCGAGGCTGAGGGCGGGGTCGGGGTCGGCGTCGGCGTCGGCACCGGGGGTACCGGTGGTCGAAAAACCACGACGTACTCGATGCGCGAGCGGATCGGCCGCCCGTCGCGCATCGACGGCACGAAAGGGGTGGCCCGCGCTGCGGCCACGGCAGCTGACACCACGAGGTCAGGCGTATCGCTTGGGAGACGAGAGAATTCGACGGCCGACTCCACCGTGCCCGTTGCGCTCACGACGAGCTGCAGTGTCACCTGCGTCTCGACGGCAGGTGCGCCGGGCGGCAGGCGCGCGACGATGGGGGCGCGCGGCTCGCCCTGGACCAGCTGCGCGTCTGCTGCGTTGCTCATCAGGAGCGCGGCCGCCGCGAGTGACGCAGCGACGAGGGTCGGATGCCAATCGATTCTCACAGCACGTGGCAGCTTCTCACATCAGGCTCCACGCGCTCCCGTCGGAGCCGTTCAGCCCGGGGGTGTTCGCGTCGCCCGGGGCGCTCGACTTGAAGGGAAAGAGCAGATTGTCCGGAACGGGCGTCACGAACGTGACGGTCTTGCTGGCCCCGGGCGCGATCGGGGCGATGGTCGAGTCGCTTGGGAAACAGGCCGTCGGCGAGCACCCCACCGGCAAGTTCGGGTACGCCGGCCTGACGCTCGTGCACTCGACCTCGAATCCGTGCTCCTTGGTCCCCATGTTGGTCAGCGTCAGGGTGATCGTCGAGGAGTTCTGCGTCGTGATGACCGTTTTCATGCCGGCGTCTGTGTCGACGCCCGCGTCGGGCGAGCCGGGGTAGAACCCCGTGTCATTGACCACGACGTCGACCGGGGTCGGCACGTTGTTGATGCCGTCGTTGTCCGGATAGCAGTCTCCCCCGTCGCCAGAGGAACCAGAGCTCCCGGAGCCGGTGCTCGACGAGCTGCAGTGCAGAAGCGCGACACTGGCGAGAGCGAGGAACGATGATCGGTGGAGCCACATGGGTCCCGAGAATACGGAGGGGTCCAAAGCCCCGGTATCGGACAAAGGTCTGATACAGGGGGGCCGGGCGCGGCGTTACCTTGATCGCCGTGGCCGAAGCAACAGTCTCGAAGACCCGGGATTTCCGATTAATTCTCTACGTCGTCGTCGGAGCCTTGTTGGGCGGCGGCTACGCGCTCTTGGACGGCGTGTTCGAGTCGCGGATCTGCCAGGGCACATTCACGGGCTCCATGGTGGGAGCGCACACCCTGATCGATCGTCTGTCCCCAGTGCTCGTCGGGGTGTTGCTCGGGCTATCGGCGCATTACCTGCGCCTTCGAGCGCGCCTCTCGAGCGCCGAGACTGCGGCTGCACGTGCGCGCGCGCGGCTGCAGAAGGTGGAGCGCGACCAAGCCGTGTGGGTGCTGGCTGCCGCGCTGCTTCACGAGCTGAACAACCCGTTCCACGCGATCGGCCTGCTCCTCGACGAGCTGACAGAGCCGGAGGTCGAGGCCGATGCGGCCCGCCGCAGGGGCGTCCTCGCGCGCATCCGTGGCCAAGTTGACAAGGCGCGCCACCACCTTCAGACCTTGCGCACCATGCGGGCAACCGGAGAGCCCGAGGTGGAAGGCGTGACGTTGGATCGAGTGATTGGCAGCGTGACCGAGCAGGTCCGCCCCGTGGCCTCGGCAGATGGGCTGACTGTCCAGGCGCAGTGCGCCAAGCCCGTGCAGGCACACGCCGACGCGACGTACGTCCGGATCATCCTCGAGAATCTGGTGGACAACTCGCTTGCCTCCCTTCGTGAGGGAGGCGGAGAGCGGGTCACCATCCGACTCACGGAGGAGGATGGTCGCGCCATTATCCGCGTGCATGACGATGGCCCGCCCATCGACGCGAAGGTCGATGCCATCCTCTTCGAACCGCTGCGTACCACCAAGGTGAACGGCCTCGGGCTCGGTTTGCCAATCGCGCGCGCCCTGGCAAGAGCGATGAAGGGAGAGCTTTCCCTCGAGCGCGGCGCGGGCAAGACGTTCCGCCTCGATCTGCCCGCGCGTGTGGTGCCTGGATGACCGCAACGGTGCTCCTGGTCGAGGACGAGGACGACACCCGAGAGTCGCTTGCCCGGTCGCTCGAGCGAGCCGGGTATCGGTGCCTGCTCGCTCGTTCGGCCGACGAGGCGCTCGCCTTCGCGCGGGGCGAGGACTTCATCGATGTCGTGGTGACCGACATCGTGCTCGGGCATGACGACGACCGCGGCGGGCTCCGCTTGCTTCCCGACCTGCGCACAGCCGGCGTGCTCGCCCCGGTCATCGTGATCACGGCGTTCGCTGACGTCGAGAAGGTGAAGACGGCCCTCAACGAGGGCGCCGCACACCTGCTGGAGAAGCCCTTCCGGGCCATCGACCTGTGTGACGTGATCCGCAGAGTCCAGCGGCCTGGCACCGTCGTGCAGCACGCCATCGAGCAGGTCCTCACTCGAGCGAACCTCACCGAGAAGGAGCGCGAGGTCGCCGGCTACCTGCTGGAGGGCCTATCTGGCTCGGAGATCGCCGAACGATCGGGCAACAGCCTCAAGACCATCCGCCACCACCTGACGCGGGTCTACGAAAAATGCGGTGTGAAGTCGCAGGCAGAGTTCTTCCGACTGGTGTTCCCCCATTAGGCCGACCGTGGCGGGAGAGGCTCGACGGGGGCCCTCTTTCGATGGTACGCGGGCCGGGCTTTGTGCCCGGCGAACCGTTTCTGCGCCACCCTACCGGTCCTGGGGGTGTCTCTCGCGCTTGCCGCCTGCGGCACGCGCGACCGCGTGCCGCGGGACGGTGCACCGGGCGCGGCCGAGCTCCAGGCGCCCGCACACGCGCCGTTCCTCCAACCCGCAGCCCCGCGCCTGCGCTGCGCCGACGATGGCTGGACGACGTACGCACACGACGCCGCGCGTACCGGCGCGAACGTCGGATGCCTCTTTGGTCCGCTCCATCCGAGCTGGACCTTCACTCCCAAATGGGTGAATGGCACGCCCTCGCATGCGGCGCGCGTCGTGGCAACGTCCGATGGTGTCTTCGCGAGCGGCGGTATCGGCCCCACCCCGACGCTCTGGCGTCTCGACCCCGCAACGGGCGCCGTCGTCTGGCGGTACGTGACGATGGCGGATGCCACGCGCGACGGCTGGCCGACGCTCGCGCCCGACAAGGTGATGATCGTCGACGACGGCGTCTACTCGATTGATTCGGAGACGGGGCGCGGCCACCGCGGTGAGCTCGATGCGTGGGGCGAGTCGCTCACCGACGGGGAGCGGCTCTACGCGGAGAACGATCGATACTGGGACGGCTACGGCCTTTCGGTGAGCGCGTTCGACTTGGAGGCACGGAAGCTCTGGCGACGCGACTACCAGGCGCGCGTCCGCTTCTACATACCACCCGATGTCGGCGGCGTGGCGATGGCCGACGGTCGCCTCGTGCATGCGGCGCAGCACGGGCCGCTCGCGACTACCGGACTGTCGGCGTTCGACCCCGGATCGAGCGAGCGGATCTGGAGGGTCGCCGTCTCCCCGCAGAGCTCTCCGAGCATCGCCGACGGGCTCGTGTTCACCATGGAGAGCTCCAACGGAGGAGCGAGCGATCGACTCGTGGCGCGCTCGCTCGCAGACGGCACTCTGGCCTGGGCGCGTGAGCTACCCGGCGCGCGCGGCCCGGCTCCGGTGCTCGCGCGGGGGATGGTCATCATCCACGGGCGAACGGGCGTGACGGCCCTCGACCGGCGCACCGGCGCGCTTGCGTGGTCATGCCCGCTGACGCGCACGGCCGAGGCCCTGCAGTCGGCGACGACGATGGCCGCCGCCGAAGGGAGCGGTACCCTCGTCGTCGTCTCCGGGCGCACCTTGAACCTGCTCGACCTGGCCGACGGGCGTCAGACGTGGTCGGTCGAGGTCTCGCCGAGCGCCAAGCGGGTGGAGGGCCCCGTGATCACAGGGAGCGCCGTCTACGTCGTCGCCGACGGCACGCTCGTCCGCCTCGAGGGCGCCACGGTCCAGTGACGCGGGACCGATGTCCGACGAAAGTCGGATATGCGGGTGTCGTATGTGCGGCGGAAACGCAGTTGGCTGCGAGCCAACGCAGTTTGAGCGCCACGACGCTCTTTCTCGCGATTCTGGCCCAGCGACGATCGGCACGGCCGCTGCACTCCGCCTTGCGCCATGCGCAAGACCGTTGGCCGCGCGAGCGCGGTCGTTGCCTTCCTGGGCGTGTTTGGTGTCGTCGTGGGCGGCTGCCTCGATCGCCCGGTCGTGCACAGCGACCCGACGACGAGCGAGACGTTCGTCACCAAGGTGCAGAAGGAGACGATCGACAAGGTCGACTTGCTCTTCATGATCGACAACTCCGCATCGATGGGGGACAAGCAGACGATCCTGAGCTTGGCGGTGCCGCTGCTCATCGGGCGCCTCGTCGGCCCGAACTGCATCGACAGCTCGAGCGGAAAGGTGGTCGGCACGGCCCAACCGGATGGCACCTGCCCGGCCGGCAGCAAGTACGAGTTCCCCCCCGTGCACGATCTGCACGTCGGCGTCGTGTCGTCCTCCCTCGGCAGCCGCGGCGGCAACGCGTGCCCCGATTCCACGACGAACCCGGCGAACCCGAGCCTGTCGGCCCACATGAACGACAACGGGGAGCTCATCAACCGCGCCGGAACGCCCTCCGATCCCACCGTCGAGACACCGATGCCGGACGAAACGGCGCCGAACAACTTCCTCGCGTACTTGCCGAACGTGCCGTCCAACAGTGGGAAGACGGCGCCCGCAAACGCCGTCACGGATCCCACGAAGCTCGTGCAGGACTTTCAGGCGGCGGTCTCCGGCGTCCACGAGCACGGGTGCGGCTTCGAGGCGCAGGAGGAGTCCTGGTACCGCTTCCTTGTGCAACCGGATCCCTACGGCAGCATCGTCAAGAACGGCAACGCGGCCGGCTACCAGGGAGTCGATGACACGATCCTGCAGCAGCGCGCAGCGTTCCTGCGGCCAGACTCGCTGCTCGCGGTCATCGTCGTGACGGACGAGACGCAGGAGACGGCGGATCCCCTCGCAGTCTCCGCCCAGGGCTGGGCGTTCGAGAACGCTCCCTTCCAGTGCAACATCTGCGGCCAGGGCTCGGCGCCCGAAGGCACGACCCCGTGTGGCCAGCTCGACCCGAACTCGCCGTCGAGCACGGGCCCGAACAGCCCGAGCTGCACTTCGTGCGCCTTCGCCACCAAGGACGCGAACTTCTCATCGGAGTGTCCCCCCGACCCGCCGTCGGGGACGGGCGGCGATCTCGACCCGAACGACGACCAGCTCAACGTCCGCTTCTTTCACCAGAAAGAGCGATTCGGGATCTACGCGGGGTTCCCGATGTCCCGCTACATCCGCGGCCTGCAGCGCACGAGCGTGCCCGACAGTGCCCACGAGCACGACGGCAATGGCAACTACGTAGGCGATCAGGACACGCAGGCGAACTGCGTCAACCCGATCTACGCCCAGAACCTGCCCACGAGCTCGTCGCAGGAGCTGTGCAAGTTGCAGCTCGGGCCGCGCAGCGGACAGCAGAACCTCATCTACTACGCCGCCATCACCGGCGTGCCGCACCAGCTCCTGCAGTCGAAGCCAGGCGACCCCGACACGGCCTCCGGAGCCGGCGACGGGTGTCCGGCCGGGACTCCCGCCGGGCAGTGTCCCCAGAAGTTGAACCTGAGCGCGGCGGACTGGAAGCTCATCCTGGGCAACGATCCGGAGCACTACGACTTCTCGGGCTCGGACTTTCACATGATCGAATCGGAGCAGGATCGTACTTCGTCGACGACCGATCCCTCCTCGCCTGTCTGGGCCAAGCACTCGACGTGCCCGGAGGCGTCTGCCGACAACTGCGATCCCATCAATGGCCGCGAGTGGGCGACCAAGAAGAGCGATCTGCAGTGGGCCTGCACCTTTCCTCTCATCCACGTGGATGCGACGAACACGATCCAGTCCTTCCAGAAGGACTGCACGTCGAACCTCTACAAGGACGCGTGCGACTGCCAGAGCGGCGCGATCAACTCGAACACGCAGCTGTGCGCCAAGGACGGAACGGGCAACTACACGACCACGCAGATCAACGGCAAGGCGTACCCCTGTATCGACGAGCTCATCGTCGCCAAAGCGATGTCGAACTGGCAGGTCGGCGGGCAGTCGCAAAACCAGGGCATCGTTTCGAGCCTGTGCCCGATTCAGGAAGACATCGGCAGCTCCCTGGCGCAGGCGCAGCAGGATCCTCTCTTCGGCTACAACCCGGCCGCCGACGCGATCGTCGATCGCCTGAAGGCCTCGCTCGCCAACGCGTGCGTCCCGCAGAGACTCTCGCCTGATTCGACCGGCCGTGCCCCCTGCTTGATCCTCGTTTCGATGCCCCCGAGCACGCAGGGAAAGGGCACGTGCAAGAACCCCGGAGCGGTGTGCAACAGCCCGGGTCTCGTGGGCCCTGGAGTCGTGGAGCCGGGGCAGAGCGCGCCGCTTCTCTCGCAAGACGTGCTCGACAAGTTCTGCGACAACCTCGAATCCTCGTACGCGGCGGCGGGCGGCAAGGCTGGGGCCCAGGGAGACCCCGAGAACATCCCGGTCTGCGCGATGACGCAGCTGATTCTGGACAAGAACGATTCGACCGACTGCTCGGGCTCGACGCAGCCCGGCTGGTGCTATGTCCAGGGCGCCGCCGCGCAGAAGCTCGGGTGCCCGTACACCATCGAGTTCACGAGCACGATGCCCCCGTCGGGATCGACGACGAGCCTGCAGTGCCTCGAGGCGTCGACGAGCGCAATCGGCGACGGCGGCTGAAGCATGGAGCCGCATGAAGGGGCGGCGCCGCGGCGACACCATGGGCCGTCAGCGGAGGCGAAACTGCACGAGCCACTGCATGCGCACGCGCACCGGGTGGCCGTCCTTGGTGGCGGGGGCAAAGCGGTAGGTGCGCACGGCGTCGAGGGCGGCCTGATCGAGGCCGTGGCCCGCGGGGCCTAGTACCCGCGCGGTCTCGACGGTGCCGGCGGGGGAGACGACCAGCTCGAGCGCGACGTCGGCTTCGATGCCATCAGCGCGCGCCGACTCGGGGTACGTGGGTGCGCCGCCCGACGCGAGGTGTGCGCGCGAGGTCACGTGCTGTTCGGGGACCGGCGCCCCGTCCTCGCCTTTGTAGCCTTGCTCCGTCGCACCGGGGGCCACAGGGCCTTGGGCGACGGCGTCGCCCGCGCCGCCGACGACCGTGAAGTGCGGCATCTCATCGTCGGACGTGAGCGCGGGCGACGAGGCCACCGGCGGCGCGGCGGGGGCGAGCGACGGAGCCGGGGAGAAGACATGTACGAGGTTCGGATCGTGCGGCGTCCAGTCGTGGCTCGGTGGCACCGGGTAAGCGTGCGTGTGTTGCGGACTCGCGGGCGACTGGCGTGTGTGCGGCGCTTCCTCCGGCGTCGCGAGGTCCGCGAGCGGCGCCTGCGTGAGCGTCAGGTCGACATCGACGGTCTGCACCGCGCCGTCCGCGCGCACCGACGTGGGATGCCCCAGCGCTGTGAATAGCAGGACAGCGTGCAGCGCCACGGAGCCGACCATGGCGACCCCGCGCGTCCCGGACGATCCAGCGAGTGTGGCCAGCTGCAGCACGCGTCTCTCGAAATGCGTAGCACACATATATACGATCGTGCTACTTGCGCACGCGTCCTCGAGGTCCGATGAGACGTCTTGTTCCCATCTCGATCGCCGCATTCGTCGTGCTCGGCTCTCCCGCCGCATCGGCGCAGCCCACGACCACGGAAGGTCAGCCCGCGCCGTCGGGGCCGCAGGCCGAAGCGGTGACGCCGCCGGTGCTCCGGACACGGGCGGAGGCGACCTATCCGCCGGACGCACTGCGCGATCGGCTCGAAGCAACCGTCGGCCTCGAGGTCATCGTGGACGAGACGGGCGCCGTCGTCGATGCGCGTGTCGTCGGCCCGGCAGGTCACGGCTTCGACGAGGCGGCGCTCGAAGCGGTCCGCAAGTTCACGTTCGAGCCCGCGCGCAGAAACGGCACTCCGGTCCGTTCGACGGTGCAGCTCGCCTACGAGTTCCACGCGCCTCCGCGCGCGACGATGGACCTGGCGCCGCCGAGCGCGGCACCGGCTCCGCCTTCCCTCCTCGTCCAGCAGGGTCCAGACCAGTCGACCCTCGTCGTCGCCGAGCGCTCCACGGTCCCGATCGGCGCACCGCCGGAGCGCAACGCGGCGTCGGACTCGAGCACCTCTCAGGACGAGCTCTCGCTACGCCCGCGGTATCGCGCCGAGGGCTTGCTGGAGGTGGTGCCGGGCGTTTTCTCGGTGCAGCACGCGGGCGGCGGCAAGGCGCAACAGGATTTCGTGCGCGGGTTCAACATCGACCACGGCACGGACATGGCGTTCTTCGTGGACGACGTGCCGATCAACGCCGTCAGCCACGCGCACGGCCAAGGCTTCTCGGACCTGCACTTCGTCATCCCGGAGACGGTTGGCCGCGTCGACTCGACGAAAGGCATGTACGCAGCTCACGTCGGCGACTTCGGGACGGCGGGATCGACCAGCTTCGTCATGGCGGATCACACGCCCGAGAGCATCGCGCGGCTCGAGCTCGCCCCCTCGATGGGACACGAACGCCTCGTCGTCGTCGAATCGCCCGACTTCGGCAGCAAGTGGCGCATGGCCGTGGCGACGGAGGTCTTCTACGAGAACGGCCCCTTCATCCATCCGGAGAACTACGGGCGCCTCAACGCTTACGCGAAGGCGACGCGCGTGCTCGACGAGCGCAGCGAGATCTCCTTCATGGCCATGGCCTACGGGGGCTCATGGAACATGTCCGGCGTCCTGCCGGCGCGCGCCGTCTGCGGCGAGGGCGACGGCACGCCTCGCCCCTCGGCCTACTCGGGCTCGAATTGTCTCAGCCGCTGGGACTCGGTCGACCCGACGCAGGGAGGCGCCTCGCAGCGCTTCATGGCGTGGACCGAGTACCGCCGCCAGCTCGACGAGCACTGGGACCTCAAGGCGACGCTCTACTCGCTGTACTCGAACCTGCAGCTCTTCCCGAACGACGGCATCGCGGCGTCCTTCCAGCCGGACGGCATGCAATACGGATCGCAGGTCGAACAGGACGACTCCCGCAACGAGTCCGGGACCGACGTGCGCCTCACGCACCGGGGAGCTCTCGGGGGCATGCCGATGCGCACCACCATCGGCATGCAGCTTCGGAACGACGTCATCGAGAGCCAGCTTCACCGCACCGAGGGGCGCGTACGGCTCGACGGCATCGACCCGGTGAACATCCCCGGACCAATCTTCGATGGGCACATCAACGAGCTCGAGACGGGCGTATTCGCCGAGGAGGAGGTGAAGCCCGCGCGCTGGCTCCGGTTCGTCGTCGGCGTGCGCGGCGATCGCATCGACGCCAACGTGAGCAACGAGAGCCCGACGGCGGTCTACCAGCTCGACGGCTACAAGGGCGCCGCTCAGCTATCGCCGAAAGCGACCGCCATCGTCTCGCCGCTCGACGAGTGGGACCTCTTCGCGAACTACGGGCGAGGGTTCCACTCGAACGACATCCGCAGCATGTTCATCAACTCGCCCATCGCGGCACTCCCGAGCGCACAGGCGCCGTCGTCCGCGGGCGTGCTCATGGCGGCCGCCTCCGGCTACGAGGTCGGCACGACGGTTCGCCCGGTCGACGGCCTCTCGCTCTCGGCGATGGCCTTCCTCATCGACCTTACCTCGGAGCTCGTCATCGACGGGGACACGGCGTCGACCGCCCCCGCCGGACCCACGCAGCGTTACGGCGCCGAGCTCACGGGTCGATACAGCTTCGTCGGGAGGAACCCGCGGCAACGCCTGTACGCTGACGTCTCGTTCACGGCCGCGCACGGGCGGTTCACCGACGCCGCGGACGTGGCCGCCGGCACCACTTACCTCCCCGATGCGCCGATCCGCACCTTCAGCGCCGGCATCGGCGGGCGCCAGCCCGTAAGCCGCGACTGGACGCTGCAAGGCGACGTGACGGTGCGCTCGATGTCGGATCGCTACGGCGACCAGGGTCCAACTCCGCTCATCGAGACCGGCTGGACCATCGTCAACGCCGGCATAGGGGCGCGCTGGAAGTTCCTCGAGCTCGGCGCCGACGTGATCAACATCGCCGACCTGGCCTGGCGCGAGGGGCAGTTCGAGGTGCAGTCGCGGCTACCCAAGGAGCCGGTCAGCCCCGTGCCCCAGCCCGGCATCAGCTTCACGCCCGGCATGCCGCGGACGCTCATGACACACGCCGCCGTGTACTGGTGAATGGAGCCCACCGTGAACCGATCCCTTCTCGTCGCGCTGACCATGCTCACGGCCGTTTCGGTCGTCTCCCTCGCGTCCGGCGCAGATCCTGTCGGCGTGCCAGCGTCCGCGCCAGCACCCGCGCAGGCGCCCGCGCCAGTGCCGCCGGTTGCGCCTGCACCCGAGCCACCGCTCTCTCCAGTGCCTCCTCCTCCGCCCCACCCCTTGATCACTCGGCGCTCGGTTGCCCTCGGCGCCGCCGGCGTCGCCATTGCTTCCGCCGCCGCCGCCACGGCCTTCGGTGTCGTCGCCCTGCAGAACAAGTCCGACTACGACAAGACTCCGACGTACGTGAACACCGACAACGGCAACAACTTCGCCGCGTACGCGGACGGCTGCCTCGCGCTCGCCGTCGCGGCCGGCATCACGAGCCTCGTGCTCTTCGTCACGAGCGCCGATTCCACCGCCGATCCCTCCAGCCCGCCGAGACAGGCCTCCGTCATCTCGGCTTCGCCGCTCGTCACCGCCCACGGAGGCGGCGCCACGGCGGTCCTGCGGTTCTAGGAGGGTGACATGTACGCGCGACCTCTCTCCACGTTCGCCGCCGTGATCGCCGTGGGCATCAGCCTCCTCGCGCTGACGCACTGCGAGCTGCTCGTAAACCTCGATCGCGGCGAGGTCGACGGCGCGGTCTCGGACGGCTGCCTGATCTGCACGAACCTCTCCGAGGGCGGCGAGGACGCGAGCCAGGACGGCGGGCTCCACGAAGGTGGCGATGCGACCGCCCACGACGCCGGCGTCGACGGCGCATCGACCGCAGACGGCGGCGATGCTAGCCCGACCGAGGGCGGCGGCGAGGGCGCGGCGACGGACGCGGCCCCCGGGGGATGAATGAAGTACCGGAGCGATGGCGCGTTCGCAATGGGTCTGCTGCTCCTCGCGGCGGGCTGCAGCAGCTCCAGCGCCGCGAGCGGACCGACCTTGAGCTTCACTCCCGTCCACCCGTGGGATGGCGGAGCGGACGCGAGCTGCACGGTCGGGACGGGGAACACGCACGTCGGCTGTGCGACCGCGTACCCCCTCGCGGGCAATCCGTATGCGTGCCAGGGGTTCGACGACGCGGGGGCGGGATCGGCCGACACGTGCAAGGTCGTGTGCGGCTCGGCGGCCCTCGTCTGCTCGCTCGCGGGGCTCTCGAACGGGACGAACGCCGTCGACTGCCAGTCGAACTGCGGGTCGCCGGAGCACTGAGGGTCGATGCCCGCCGGATCCCAGACTGCGCGTGCGGTAGTCTCGGGCACCATGAAGGACGAGCTGGCTCGCTTCGGCGTTGCGATGGAGCAATCGCTTCTCTCCGAATTCGACGCAATCGTCGAAGCGCGCGGCGTGACGCGCTCCGAGGTGCTCCGCGACCTGGTGCGCGCGGAGGTCGTTCGCGCGCGCGCCGGGAGAGGCGTGCCCGTCGTCGGCACACTGACGCTCGTCTACGAGCACCACGTGCGCGAGCTGACCGAGCACCTGAACGAGTTCCAGCACCGCCTGGGAGACCAGGTGAGGGCGACGCTACACATCCACCTCGACGCCGAGCGTTGCCTCGAGGTCATCGTCCTGCGCGGACGCAGCGACGAGCTGCAGCGTGTGGCCGAGCAGTTGCTCGCGACGCGCGGCGTGACGCACGGACGGCTCGAGATCGTGACCGACGAGCCGCGCGTGACCGCATCGCATCGTCACGGACACGAGCACAGTCACGGGCATCGGGGACATCGTCACAAGCCGGCGCGCCGGCGGCCCCGCGCCGAGTAGTCTTGGGGCGAATGCCGCGCCTCCTGACCGATCAGGTCCAAGTGGAGGTTGGTCGTCGCATTGGTGAGCTGAGGGCCGATCGCCGGATGACACAAGAGGATCTCGTCGAACGTTGTGGCGTTTCGGCCCGGTACGTCCAGCAAGTCGAAGCTGGTGAGCAGAACCTCACGTTGCGGTCCCTGGTCGCATTCGCGAACGCCTTGGAGGCCACCATGACGGCGCTGTTCCAGCCTCCGGTGGGCGACGTCCCACCCCCACCGGTCCGCATCAAGAGGCCCCGGAGGTGAACCTCGGGAATTGCGCACCCGTGATAGCGTTCCTTCCCTCCGTGCCTCCCTTCGATCCCATCCGCATCTGGGAGCGCGTGCACGGTCATCTCGGATGGCTAGCCGCCATCGCGCTCGTCCACCCTGCGATCATGCTCCGGCGCTACAAGCGCAAGGCGCATCTGTCGGTGGCGCTCTCCGTCGGGATCGTCTCCACCGTCTTCGGCATCGGCCTCGCCATCTACCCCGATTACCGCGAGAGGCTCAGGCAACACATCTTCATCGAGGGCAGGCCGATCGGTTACCTCTTCGAGCGAAAGGAGCACCTCGCGTTCGGTGCGGTGCTCCTCGCATGGGCGGGAGCGATCACCTACTTCGCGGCGATGCGTGTCGAAGGCGACACGCGCGACTCGATGCGCCGCGCATCGCATTGGGCGTTCGTCGCGGCTGCGGTGCTGACGCTCGTGACGGCGTCCCTCGGCATAGTCGTCGCCGCCTTCAAGACGTTCTAGGGCTCGACGCGGGTACGGGGTACTCAGGGCTCGTCCGCGCTTCCGTCGGGCGGCGGTTGTTCCTTGTTGGCTTCTACCATTCGGCCCTTCGCCTCCGCTCGCTTCCCCTTGCGCGCCTTCTGAGCTCGACGTCGCGCAACCTCCGCTTCCGCCCGTTCGACCGCCTTCAGCACCCCGTTGGCGAATTCTCTCGCGTCGCCTGGGGAGAGGTACACGGCGAGCGCTTCCGTGGAGGACCCTGCGTTTTCGCCCTGGTACTCGTCGGGCTGTAGGACGCTGATCTCATCCAGTCGCTCCCCTTCATAGTCCGAGTTGGCGCTGACGTTGAGCTCCGCCTCCTCGAACATCTCCTCCTGATCGTCGCTTGAGCGCCAGATCCCGCACGGTACGGCCGCGAAGCCTTCGTTGATGTCGCCACGGTCTGACTCGCGGTCGATGGCCGGTGTGAACTTGCGAGGCGGGTGCCAGTAGAAGGCCAGCTTGTGCCCTTTGGGGGTGGTCTCCCACTGCTTCTTCTTCGAGGTCTTCGTGACCAGGCCGCTGCGCTCGAGCTCTTCGAGCACGCGCGTGGCCTGGCCACGAGGACACTCCAGGGTCCGCGCGACGCTCTGGATGTCGTTGCGATCGTCCATGATCCCGACCTGCAACAGCGCACGCTTGATGCTGACCATCGAGAAGCCAGCGAGGCGCGTGCGATCAAGAACGACATCCAGCGCGCCCGCGCCGAGCTCCTGGCCGAGAAGCAGTACCGGGTGGCGCAATGGCATGGGCGATGCGATGCACCTTCAGAGTAACGGCCGTTGGGGGTCCCATGCACTCCCGATCGCCGCTTCGCTCGATTCGCTCGACTGAATCCCGCCGCGCGCCGTGAGACGCGGGTGTTAGAATCAGTGTGTGGCGCGCTGCGCAGCGGTATGCGTCGCGGTCACGATGGTGGGTGCTCGGTGCCCGACGTCACGTTCGTCTCCAACGACGCCGGATCGATCGACTCGGCCATCCGGACACCGCTAGGAGAAGGCTCCGCTTGCGGCCCCCTCGACGCCGCGGTCCTCGGCACGCTGCCTCTCTCGCGTTTCACGACGGCTGACGTTGCGAGGTACGACGAGTACCAGGACGGCTTCATCGCGCTCACGCAAAACACTCACAGCCTCGCGGGCGCGGCATGGTACACGGCGCAGCTGCCCGTCCTCTCGTCGTACGCGCTGACGTGGACGTTCCGTGAGCAGCCGGGCGGGACGGCGGGCGCGGGTTTCACGTTCGCCGTCCTGCAGACGCCAACGGTGCCGTCGAGCACGTTCGTCGGTGGCAACGGCGCCGGGATGGGGCTGCAGAACATCTCCGGCGGGCCGACGGGCTACGCCGTGGCTCTCTACCTCTACGGGGGAACCGAATTCGAGCTCCTCGGGATGCCGGGTTTCACGGTGATCAAGTCGGTCACCGCGACGGACATGCTCAACGACGGGAGCCCGTACACCGTGCAGGTGTCGTGGCAAGCGCCGAGCACCCTTACCGCCACCGTGACCGTGCACAGCGGGACGCTGACTCTCACGTCAAGCGACGCGGCTCTCACGACGACGGCGCCGGCGTGGTTCGGCGTCACGGCGTCTACAGGCCCGGCGTCGAACTCGATCAACGAGCTCGAGGGGATCACGGTAAGCGAGGCGTGTCAGTAGAACGGGCGAATAGGGCACCCGCGCGATCTCCGGTCACGCGACTGAGCGCATGCACGGCACTACTCGACGGCACAGCGCGAAGAGATGCGGGAGGCCGGGGAAAGTGATCTCGCTGGCAACCGCCAGAAGCCGGCGGAGGGGAATGCAGCGTCGCCGAGCGCAAACTGCGCGCGGCGAGCGTTAGATCAGCCACGGTAGCAGCGCGCGTTCAAGAACCGCATCGCGTCAGCGCGGAACCGGCCGCTTGGAGAGTTTTCGCTGCAGGCTCCGCCGGTGCACGCCCAGAACGCGCGCCGCCTGGGAGACGTTGCCGGTGGCAATCCGTGAGAACGCGCTGGATGTGCTCCCACTCGGCTCGCGCGAGCGATGGAGCTTGCTCGGGCGGCTCGGGAGGTCGAGCTTCCGGAGCTTACGCCGTGCGCGGCGGTGGCTTCTGCGGCGATTTGTCGCAGCCGGGGCTGCGACGAAGTGCCGCATGGCAGGTCCCCGCGAGGCACACCAGGCTCGCGACATGCCGTCCACCGCTCGGCTCACCGCCACGGTCGCGCTGCTCCTCCCGATTGTCGTACTTCTGGTCTGCTTCGCTCGATGGCCGTCGGCGAGCCAGCCAGGGGCGAAGGCGCTCGAAGCTACCCTCCTGGCGCCCTGCTGCTACGGAGGGACGCTCGACGTCCACGAGTCGGAACTGGCTCGGAGCCTCCGCAAAGAGATTGAGGCGCGCGTCGAACGCGGCGAGTCGACCCGAGCGATCGAGGCGGACATGGTCGAGCGCTACGGCCCGCAAGTTCGTGCGATGCCGAGCCCAGGACGATTCTCGGCGACGATGCTGGGATCCCTGGGCGCCATCGTGATCGGGGGCGTAGGGGTCCTGCTCCTGAGTCGCAGGTGGAGAGCCGCCGAACGTCAGGTCGCCGTCGGCGTTCCCGGCGTTGCCGGTCACCGCGACGAATACGACGATCGCCTCGACACCGAGCTTCGCGAGCTCGAGTGACCGGACCCATGCGACAACGTGCCGCATCGTCCGAGCACTCGACGGCGTCTATAGCCAGGCCGCCATGCCCGACCGCCATACGATACGCCGTGTCCTGCGGTTCTGGTTCCTCCTGATCGTCATCGCGACCGTCGCCGTGGCAGGCGCCGCGCTGCGACGAGCGCGCGCTTCGGCGGCGGCGGCGACCGTGGAGCTTCCTACGCTGGGCCACGTTCCTTCGTTCTCCATGCCCGATCAGCGCGGGCGTACGGTGACCGACGAGACGCTGCACGGTCAGGTGCTGGTGGTCGACTTCTTCTACGCCAGCTGCACCACGTCCTGCCCGCTGCTGACCGCCAAGATGCACGCCATCCAGGGCGCCCTCGCCAGCCGAGAGAGAGAGCTGGGTCACCCTCTGCCGGTCCACCTCGTGTCCATCACCCTCGATCCCGAGAACGACACGCCGGCCGCGCTCGAGGCCTACGCGCAGAACGTGGGCGCCGACGAGGCGCGCTGGTCGTTTCTCTCCGGGCGCAGCGCGGACCTCGACCGCGTGGTGGTCCAGGGATTCAAAGTGTCGTTCCAGCGCGCGGATCCCGCCGCAGGGATCGCGGCGATCATGCACGGCGAATGGCTCGTACTCGTGGACCCGAACGGCGCCCTCCGCGGCTACTATGCCGCCAGTGATCCCGAGCGCATGCAGGCCGTCGTGACCGATGCCGTGCGGCTCACGCAGCTGGCCGGTCCCACGACCTATCACGCGACCGGTGCCATCCAGTCGTTCGGCCCGAACCGGGACTTCGTCAACATCGCGCACGGCGACATCCCCGGATACATGAAGGCCATGACGATGTCGTTCGAGCCGCAGCGGCACGAGATGCTCGACGGACTGTCGCCGCACGACCGCGTGAGCTTCGACTTCATCGAGACCAGCGATGCGCGACGACTGCTCACGCGAATCGACAAGCAGCCGTAGGCGGTGGCTTCGCACGGCGGCCCTCGCCGCCGCGGCGGGGGGGCTGCTGTTCGCGCTGGTCGTCGCGGGCTGCCTGGTGAGCCTCTCGCTCCTCCACGTTCGGTCGGCCCCCTCCTGGCGAGAGCGAGGTGTCACGCTGGGCATGTCGGAGAGAGAGGTGCAGAGTGCGTTCACGGACGGCCCTGCGGGAGCGTGGTCGCGCGAGCTCGCGTGTGGAGGCGTGGCGCTCGAGTGGACGCGTGTGGTTCCTCAAGCCGCGACGCGGTGGGCCCGGTTCGAGTTTCACGACGGGTTGCTGGTAGCCATCCGCCTCCAGGTCGAAGAAGCATCGACGGCCCGCGTGGAGCAGTCAGTGACGGCTGTCCGTCAGGAGCGGCCCTTCCGAGGGGGAACGGAAATCACCATCCTGACTCGCAGCTGTGCCACCCACGCGGCGGAGGCCGAGCAGATCGCCTGGGCAGCGTCTCATCTCCGTTGAACGGATTGACATCTCGATCGGCCCGAGCGGGAATGATTCGGGCGGGTCGAGCGGCAGTGGTTCAGCCGCCTCGAGCTCCGGAGCGGAAGGGCTTGCGACAACATGCCGCATCGACTGATCGGGGGAGCGTGCCCATGATCGAGCGTCGTCATGTTCGGACGCATTCGCCCTTGCGTCGCGCGATCCGCGCTGTTCGCGGCGGCCTCCGCGATTTCAGCGTGCTCGAGCGCGTCCGGTCCGGCGCCGGCAGCCTCGTTCCCCATGTCATTGGCGAGCGACCAGGGCGCGCTTCGCCTGGCGCTCGACGCTTCGCCCAATCCGCCTGCCGTTGGCACCGACACGTTCGTGCTCACGGTCACCAACGCCTCTGACGGAACCCCGCGCGACGGGCTGACGATCGGCGTGGTGCCATGGATGCCGTCGATGGGTCACGGCACGTCGGCGCCGACGGTGACGCCCCTCGGCAACGGCCAGTACCGTTTGACCGACGTCTATCTCTTCATGCCCGGTACCTGGGAGCTCAAGACCACCTTCTCGGGGCCGGTCAGCGATCATGCGGAGCCGGAGTTCGAGATTCAGTAGGCGCGCGCGCTTCCTCATCGGTCTGGTGGGAATCGTCGCGCTGAGCGCGCCGAAGCGCGCCCAGGCGCAGGCTTGTTGCGCCGGCGGTAGCGTGATCACGCCGGGACGCCTTTCGCTCCACGACGATGCTCTCGTGGGCATCCAGGCCAAGGCCGGACTCGTCGCGGGCTCTTACGACGTCTCGGGGCGCTTCCTCGGCCAGGGCTCCGGTGACTCCGAGCTCGATCTCGAGCAGGACCTCTTCGGCGCGCTGCGCGTGCTCCACCGCGGACAGGTTGCGCTCCTCGTGCCGCTGGTCGAGACGCGGCGAACCGCGTCGCAACCCGCACCCGTATCCCAAATGGGCGGCGGCATCGGCGATGTCAACGCGAGCATTCGCTACGACTTCGTGCGCGCCGGCGAGTCTCGAGTCCTGCCGGGAATCGCCCTGCTCGCGGGGGTCACGTTTCCGAGCGGACGGGCTCCGGAGCAGGCGACGCCGCCGCTCGAGGCGGACGCGACGGGCATCGGCGCATTCCAGTTCAACGCCGCCCTGGCGCTGGAGCAGATCATCGGACCCTGGCTCGTGAACGCGACGGGCATCGTGGCCAAGCGCACCGAGCACGGCGGCGAGACGCTGGGAACGCAAGTGACCTTTCTGGCCGCTGGTGCCTACACGTTCCCGAACGACGCGAGCGCGGCACTCTCCGCGTCCTACGCATTCGAGAGCGACGCGACGAGTAGCGGCGCCGACGTTCCCAACAGCGGCAAGAGCGTCACCACCGTCACGCTCTCGGGGCTCTGGCCGCTCACGGACGAGTGGCGCGTCATCGTCGGGCTCTACATGAACCCTCCCATCCATTCGCTCGGGACGAACCAGCCCGCGGTGATGGGAGCGACGCTCACGGCGATCGTGTCGTGGATGTGACGGGCGGGGCGGCCTAGCCCGGCGCGCACGCGCCACGCTGCGCTCGCCGGGACATGCGACGATTTGCCGCATAGACGGGTCGCCCAGCGGCGCCCATATCAGTGCACGAGACCATGCAGCGCCGGACTTCCGCGTCTCACGGCGCACGGGCTGCGGCCGTTCGCCATGGGATGGTCGGGGGGACGATCGCGGCCTGCATGGGGGCATGCGTCCATGGCCCGTCGCACGAGTTCGAGCTCGCAGTACCGATGCCCGTGCCCATCGTGACGACCAAGACGGTCACGCTGGCGGCGCTCGACATCGACACGAAGCGCCTCCCCGACCTCACTGCGGTCGGGGCCAAGACCATGCCGGCGTTGATGGACACGTTCGACGACTCACTCGACGCGTGCTGCATGGATTGCCACGTTCGAGACGATGCGAAAGCGGCCACGGTCGAGAAGCGTATCGCGCACGAGATGTGGACTCATTATGCCCGCGAGTTGTCTACCGCCGACGGCGGTGCCGTCTATTGCGACTCGTGCCACCAGGGGCAGCTCCGGTTCCTCGATCGCAGCGACACCAGAGCGCTGTCCGCGTGGATGCAGGCCAACTACGTCGACAAGCTTCGTTTGCGGGACGGCTCGCGGGTCGAGTGCGCCACCTGCCACGGCCGTCCGTTCGAGCCCCGGATTTTCCAGAACCTCTGGAGCGCACGGAATGGTTGAGCCACCATGAAGACCTCGGCATCCGCGGTGGTTTTCTCGTGTTCGATGCTCTTGTGCTGCGCATCGCCACGAACCGTCCAGCCCGTGGTACCGACGACCCCGCTGGTCGAGCCGGAAGGTCTCACCGTAGACGCCCGTCAGCTCGTCGCGCGCATGCCGCTCACGGTGATCGTCTTCTTCTCGCGGGAGTGTCACTGCCTCAATCAGCACGATGAGCGCCTGCGCGCTTTGTACGACGCGTACCACGCGCGTGGCGTGCAGATCGTGATGGTCGACCCGGAGGTGCGGAGTTCGGTCGAAGCCGACGCGACCGAGGCGCGCAGGCGCGGTTACCCGTTTCCGATCCTCCTCGACCCGCACGGTCGCCTCGCGGACGCGCTCGGCGCGGAGTACGCCACGTACTCGGTCGTGGTCGACGCGCAGGGTCGCGTTCGGTATCACGGCGGCATCGATTCGGACAAGACGCACCTGCGCGACAGCGCCACCCTTTACCTCAAGAATGCGCTCGACGATCTGCTCGCCGGCAGGGACCCTCGCCAACCGGAAGCCAAGACGCTCGGCTGCGCACTGGAGACATGGTGACGTGACATTGGCGGCACGATGTCGCGATGCGGCCGTGGTGTGCGATCTCGTCGGCGGCCGCGTCGCTCCTTGCATGGTAGGGCCGACATGACCCAAGCGATTTTTCACCGCTGCGTCGGCAGCGTGCTCCCAGTCCTGGCGATCGTCGCATCTCTTCCGTTCATCGGCGAGCAAACTGCGCGCGCTTGCGGCGACGAGGCATACGAGGCCCAGGGGGTCGTCGTTTCGTTCGCGAGCGGTCGGAGCACCGTCCGCATCGCACACGACGTGATCGGCGGGTTCTCACGCGCGAAGACGACGGCATTCGAGCCTCGATCGCCGGACCAACTCGAGGGGATCGGCGTGAACGCACACGTACGTTTTCGCTTCACGGCGACCGACGACGGGCACTTGCTTCTCGACTGCATCAAGAAGGAGTGACGGAGCGCGCGCAGCCGCGGCGTCGCTCCACGTGCCAGAGCCCGGGTCGGGCACGAATGCCTTGTCCTGCAGGCGGAGGGTCCGTCTTGGCTTCAGCGCCCTGGCTGCTTGAGGCGGAAACGCCAGATGCTACGAAGCGCGGATGAGGTACCCCGCGCTCCCGATTGCTGCTGCGCTCCTGGCTGCTTGCGGCGGAATCGCTCCGGCACCCACGACGCCTGCCACTCCCTCTGCGTCCTTACCGACACCCCAAGGGCTGAAGGCGCCCGGTGACGCGAAGGTCGGCGATCGCACGCACTGCCCCGTCTCGGGCGAGGAGTTCACCGTGAAGGACGACTCGCCCCATGCCGACTACCAGGGCAAGACCTATTACTTCTGCTGTGCGCAGTGCACGCGGAAGTTTGAGGCCGATCCAGCGAAGTACACCCGCAACTCAAGCCCCTGAGCCTGCAGGGCGTTGGGGACGGCCGCGACTGCCCACGCCACCGCCGAGGGCTCGGAACGCGTCGCGATGCTGGATCCTGAGGCGCACGCGTGACGCGCCGAAAGACGGCGGACGAGGAGTAGGTAGCTAGCGGCGCCTCGGCTAGGGAGAGCGCGTTAGTAAGCGCGTCCATCCCCCGCGATTTCAACCTTTGACAGTGGTGCTCTCGGCGGTGCTCCGGGGGCAACCGGCACCTCCGCGGATCGCGGATTTCCCGGTGCGGCTAACCTCAGGCCGGGTGCGTTCGAACCGTGGCAGGGTAGGAACACCTCTACGGCCAGGCCCCGCGCGCGTAGGTCTTCCGCGTGGTCGCCCGCGGTGAGGACCTCTTGCGCCTCGAGCATTGAACCCTCGTGATTTCCTAACGAGCTCGTGGAGCTGCTCGGGTTGTCGGAGCAGGAGCGATCGACGATGCCGAGCGTTGTTCCTGCCGCGGCGGCTTACGGCCTGCGTGAACTGATGGCGTGTGTACCGGGCGTCAGTCCGCGCCCTCGGTCAGCGAGGGCGGGGTGAAGTGCGGCTCGGGCTCGCGGCCCGAACCGAGCACCTGCAGGCGGCCGAGATAGTGCTTCCACCCGAGCGCGTGACGTGGCGCCTCGTTGTCGGGCAGGCGCGGTGCACGATGCTCACGCGCGTGCCCCCGGCCTCCGGCGTGAAGGTGACCTCGAGGGTGCTCGAGAAGGGCGGCATCTCGCGCGACCCGCGACGGCCCCAGGTGATGACGAGGCGGCGCGGGCGATCGACTTCTACGTAGCGGCCCTGCACGCAGCGCTCGTCGAACCAGAGCGTGAACTCGCCCCCCGGCCTCGGGTTCAGTACGGCACGGTCGCCCATCCAGCGGACGAGCGCGTCGGGCCTGGTGAAGTATTCGAAGACGACTTCCGGCTCCGCCTCGAGGTGGATCGAGTCGCGGTAAGGCTCAGCGGCCACGGTGCGACTCCACGGCTCTCTTCAGCTTTCGCAGCCCCGAGGGCCACAGGCTGGCGAGGAACCTTTCGAGCGCGTCGAGGCCCTTCGGGTTAACGACGTAGAGTCGGCGCTTGCCGTCCCTCTGCACGTCAACCAATCCCGCTTCGGCGAGCACCTGCAGGTGCTGCGACACGGCCTGCTGGCTGATGTCGCCCAGGTGCTCGCCAATCTCGTTGACCGAGTGCGGCTTGTCGCGCACCAGGCGCAGGATCGCCTGGCGCCGGGGCTCGGCAAGGGCGCGCAGGACGGCTTCGCTTCCCATGCTGGGATCGTAACCGCGAACCACTGAACGCTCCAGTGACGACTTGTACAAGTATATGCTTGTGCGTTGTCGCGGGCCGTGTCATACCGCCAGCACACCGGACGGAGGTGGGCCGATGGCCAGCAAGTCGTCGAAGGGCGCAGGAGGTGGCCGAGACTACCGGCGCGTGCTCACCGTGAACGCCCCAGTCGAACGGCTGTTCGATGCGATCGCCACGCGCGACGGCGTGTGCGGCTGGTGGACGCCGCTGGTCCGCGGGTCGAGCGACTGCGGGGGGACCCTTCGGCTCGAGTTCGAGGGTATGGACGAGCACATCGACCCGCGCGTCGTCGCGTCGCGACGGCCGAGGGAGGTCGAGTGGCGTGTCGTCGAGCACACCTCGCTCGACGAATGGACGGGTACGAAGCTCCGATTCGAGGTGTCCCCGGCGGGAGAAGACGAGAGCACGCTCGCCTTCCAGCACGTGGGGCTGTCGCCGAAGCTCGAGTGCTATGACCAGTGCGAGGCCGGTTGGAATCACTTCCTCGACAGCCTCGTGGCCTTCGCGGAACGCGGCGAAGGGGCTCCCTTTCGGGCTGGGCGGAGGCGATCTTGAAGGACGTGCGGGATCCCGTGCAGGCCTTCGCGGCCGTCGTCGCTGCCTTCACCAGGGACCGGCGCGTGAAGGCCCCTGCGGCGGTGCGGAGCTCGTTCGGCTCCAACGGCCTGAAGGTCGACGGACGGATCTTCGCGATGCTCGTCCGGGGCGCACTCGTCGTGAAGCTTCCGCGCGAGCGCGTGGCGGAGCTCCTCGAAAGCGACCGTGGCGATCCCTTCGACGCGGGAAAAGGGCGCCCCATGAAGGAGTGGGTCACCCTCCGCACGCCGGAGAGCGAGTGGATCGAGCTGGCACGCGAAGCAAGGCGGTTCGTCGGGAAGCGATAGTGATGTGCCAGGTCGTCAGCGTCGCGGTGCGCCGCGGCCGGGAGGCGCCTGCCCACTGCCGGACGGCCTTGTTCGACGTCTCTGCTGTCGCGCCGAGGGCGAGCGGCGCAGAGGCCGCAAGCAGCTCGAAGCCATCAAACGCGCCGCCATCCGGACCGAGCAGCTCATCGAGGGACTGCGCGATGCCTCGATGATCGAGTCGGGACAGCTGTCGGTCCACAAGGAGCCCCAGGACCCGGCGGCGCTCCTGACGACAACTACCCCCCGGCCCGACGCTCGCTTGTACAGGGCCACGGCGACCGTGAGGCCCGGCGCGGCGGCGACGAAGAGGACGTTGCGCGCCCGGGCGAACGAACCGGAGCCGACCGCCGACTCGAGCGCCGCGATCGGGCCCGCGGTGTGCGCGCGCTGAAGGTCAGGCTGGACCGCCGGGATGCGGTCCGCGCGCACGCCGATCTCGCGCGCTAGGCGCTCGACGAAGCCAGAGGGGTACTGGCTCGTCACGAGGACGTCGACCTCGCCGGCCTTCAGCCTAACGGCATCGAGGAACCCGATCGTCGTCTCCTTCGCGGACTCGACGCACGCCTCCCTGAGCGCCGGATCTTCGCGAACGTGCACGCCGTTGCAGCCTCGCTCAGGCTCCCACTCCACGCAGGCTTCGAACACCTTCGATAGCGCAGGGAAGGTTCGGAACTCGAAGCGATGGAACCCCTCCTCGTCGTCGGTGTGCCCCAGCAGGATGGCGCCTCCGGCGGGAAGAAACGGGAATTCACGCGACGTGCGGGGACACGGGTCGGCATCGCCGGCGACGACGAGGCCGACGTGCGCCGTGCCGGCGCTGACGAACCCGTCGATCAGGTACGCAGCTGACAGCGCGCCAGCGCCGCCGTTATTCACGTCGAAGGAGAAGGTTCCGTGACCGTCGACGTGCGGAGCTCCGGGATTCGCGCCGATGTCCTCTTGAATCAGCGAAGCGAGGGCAGGCTCCACGGTGTTGTTCTCTCTGTAGACGCCCACGTTGATCAGCAGATCGATGTCCTGGGCCGCGCGCCCGCCGCGCTCGAGGCACGCGCGCGCGGCCGCGTCCTCGAGGCCGAGCGCATGTCGCCGGAGAAACCAGCGCGGCCGTGCGGTACTCACCGCCTCAATGCGTGTGCCCATGGGTCTCCGAAAGCTCGTCCATGACCAGCAGCACGACTCCGATCTCGAGACCCGATGCGAGGGCGAGCAGCAGGACCTTGTCGCCATGCTGGAAGCGTCCCTCGGTCAAGTAGCGGTGCAGTGCGACGAAGTGGCTCGTGGACGCGGTGTTTCCGAAATTCTCCAGGTTGATCACCACGTGCTTTGGGCCCTTGTCGCCCAGCAGTTGGGCAAACTTGTGAATGGCGCGCGACGAGGTCTGATGAGGAATCAACCAGTCGATGTCTCGGAGCTTCAGGCCAGCTCCGTCCAGGGCGGTGTCGAGGAGGAACGGTGCATCCTGGATCGCCGCCCGCTGGATCTCCCGCCCCTTCGTGAGCATGCGTGCGCCGGGGCTGTGCGGCGCGGGCCCGCCCAGGCACAACCGGCTGTGCTCCGAGATCGTGGTGAACCCGGCCAACGCGATTCCCGGACCGTCCGCAGATCGATCCACGATGACGGCCGCTCCCGCGTCGCCCAAGGTGAGCGAAGCGAGCTGCCTGCTGCAGATGTTTCGGACCTCGTCCAATGCATTGGTCGTGAGGCTCGAGATGAACTCTCCGCTGACGACCATGCCCCGACGGATCGCGCCGCGGCGAATGAAGTCGTTCAAAACGAAGACGCCGGTCAGCATCCCCGCGCATGCGTTCCCGAGGTCGAAGCTGACGGCACGATGCGCGCCAATGGTCTGCTTGATCGAGAGGCTGAGCGGCGGCTCGAACTGCAGCCGATATGCACCGGAAACATCTCCGACCGCGCGCGCTCCCGTGTCACCGGCGCAGGATCCTCTCGCGTAGTGCGTGATGCTCGTGCAGACGACCATGTCGAGATCCTCCGCACCGTATCGCGATCGCGCGAGACAATCGCGCGCGGCGCCGACGGCCAACGAGAGTGAGTCCTCGTCACCGGAGCAGACGCGCGCTTCGTGGATGCCGGTGAGCCGCTCGAGATCGATGTTGGTACGGTGGCGCGTCTTGGCCATCAGCTCGCGGCTCGTCCGGCGGTGCTCGGGGAGCTTCACGCCGACGCTCTCGAAGCGCGCCACGTGACCGTTGCCGCGGCTCGACGGGCCCTCCATGAGCATCCAGGGGCTGGGAGGTGTCATGTCCGCGCTCCGTTGGGGTGCATCACCGCGTCCAAGCATCGTCGATGCCAGGACGGGGTCCCGGAGAGCGTGCATCGACGTTGCATGGGCCATGACGTGGCCCAGTCGCAGCAGTTCGCCGGTGCGCTTCAGGAGGCGGAGCACTGGCTCCGCCGAGCGAAGTCCATGGTTCCGCGGCGCGAGGCGCTCGAGCTGTTCAACCCGGCCGTGCAGGCCACGTGGGTTGCCAAGTACGCATTGGCGCGCCGCCACAAGCACGACGCCCCTTCCGACGATCCCGCCCAGCGCGATCCGGAGCTCGTCGCCCTTGTTTTGGATCTCGCGCGCGTGCTCGGCCGCTACTACTTCCGGCTCGACATCGAGGGCGTCGAGAACGTCCCGGCCGAGGGGCCTGTCCTGCTCGTCGGCAACCACAACGGGGGCTTCGTTCCGACCGATTCGTTCTTCACCGCGCTCGCCATCCGCGATCGCCTCGGCCCGTCGCGGGCCTTCTACGCGCTTGCGCACGACTTCATCTTCTACAACCTGACGCTGCGCCGGTTCGCGCTCAGGCTCGGCATGCTTCGGGCCGGGCACGACAGCGCCCGTCGCGCCTTCGCGCTCGGCGGCATCGTGCTCGTGTACCCCGGCTCGGACCTCGACACTTTCAGGCCCGGCGCGAGCGCAACCGCGTCGTGTTGGGCGGTCGGAAGGGTTTCCTCCAGCTCGCGCTCCGGGCCGGCGTTCCGATCGTGCCTGTCGTCAGCGCAGGTACACACGAGCAGTTCATCGTCCTCACGCGCGGGGACACGCTCGCGAAGCGGCTTCACATGCATCGATGGGCGCGCACGTTCGTGTGCCCCGTCGTGCTGTCAGTCCCCTGGGGTGTGACGACCGGCTTCTTGCCCTACGTCCCGATGCCTGCGCAGACGAGCCTTGCTTTCGGTGCGCCGATTCATTGGCCCGCGCTGACCGCGCGCGACGCCGACGACCCGGTCGTGCTCGAGCGCTGTTACACCGAGGTGGAGGCTACGATGCAGTCCATGCTCGACCGTCTCACGGAAGGCCGACGGCCCTTCCTCGGGTCGCGCGACCGAGCTGGGCCGCGGCTGCGCTCTCGGCGCGCGCCTTGAGCGCACGGTTCATCGCGTCGAAGCATCGCCGCGTTTCGTGCTCGAGGAAGCGGCGGGCGATGCGCGACAAAAGGCCCCGGAAGACCTCGCGCTGCACGAACCGCACGCCGCCGGACGCCAGCGGCTCGATCGTGAACGTGTGTTCGCCGTCTCCGATCCAGGGGGTCAGGATGTGACCGCGCCAGCGCAGCTCGTGGGGTTCTTGGGATACGAGAACCCACGCGTGAAACCTCATCGGAACGGCGTGCGACGATCGCACGCGGACGTGGACGCAACCTCCGACGCGCAGATCGCCGCGCGCCTCGCGGATGAACGGGTTCCACTCGCGGAACCTCGCGAGATCGGTCAGCACGTCCCATACGATCTGGGCCGGCGCCTTGATGTCGGTGGAGCAGACCAGCTCGCGCATGGCAAAAGCCGGTGCACCGGCGGTGCCGAGCGAAGAGCCGAACGCGAGGCGCGCGTCGGGGGCACATGCCTTGCCTTGAGGTCCTACGGCGGTGATGTCATGGGCGAAGAGAACATCTTCTCCGGGCTGAAGGTCGTCGACATGGCCAGCTTCATCGCCGGGCCGGGGGCGACGACGATCCTCGGGGAGTTCGGGGCGGACGTGGTCAAGGTCGAGCCGCCCGGCTTGGGTGATGCGTACCGAAGCCTGTACGCGGTTCCGCCGCACCCGCAGTGCGACGTGAACTACGCCTGGCACGTCACCAACCGCAACAAGCGTGACCTCGCGCTGAACCTCAAATCGAAACAGGCACGCGAGATTGTGAAACGCCTCGCCGAATGGGCTGACGTCTTCGTGACGAACTACCCGGCGCCGGTGCGCAGGCGGCTCAAGGTCACCTACGAGGATGTCGCGCCGCTCAACGAGAGGCTCATCGTCTCGAGCGTGTTCGGGATCATGACCTTCCCCGGGCAGGGGCCTAATGGCGCTGCCGCCGCACTGTTCGACCGAAACGTCGTCGGCGGGATGATCTCCGCAGCACGCTCCGCCGTCGTCCGGAACAGCCGCCGCTCGAAATCCGCGCCGCTCGCGCCCACTTCCCCGAACCCGAGGTCCTTCAAACTCTCACTGACTCTTGCGGCGCGCGCGATGTTCGTCTTGATGCCGCCCGGGTGCACGCAGGTGGCGCTCACCTTGGCCCCGGACATGTCGAGCTCCTCCCGAAGTGTCTCGGTGAACCCGCGCACCGCGAACTTCGTCGCGTTGTTGTCGCGACGACGGTCTGCGATGCGTCCACGAGGATCGCCGCGAGCTCGTGCGCGTCGCTGCGCAGGAGGACTGAGGCCCAACCCGAGAGCTCTTCAGGACCTGAAGCGTCTTGCATCGTTCACACCCCTGCGTGCCTCTTTTTCGAGGAGGTCGACGCCGAGCTCGGCGCCGTCCGCCACCTCGTCGAGCCCGCGCCCTCCCGCGAGGATCTTCGCTCCAGGCGCGGCACGGTGAATCGCCTCGATTGTCGCGCGAAGCGCCGGAACGTGCTAGCGCAGTGACACCGAGAGCGCGACCAGCACGGCTCCCTCGTCCTTGACGCGAGCAGTCAGCGCCTGGGCCGACTCGCCGCATGGCACGTAGACGTTCGTCCCAGCCGTCGAGCGCGAGCAAGTCGGAGACCATCCGCGCACCGAGCGCATGCTCCTCACCGGGGACCGCGGCGACGACTGCCTTCGGCCCACGTGCCGGCCACCGTACTTCGGGGTAAAGAGCGGCCATCGTCGCCTGCACCACAGCCGCCGCGACGTGCTCGTCCGCCATCGAGAGGCGGCCCTGCTCCCATAGCTCGCCGATCCTCTCGAGCGCCGGCTTCAGCAGGTCCTCGTAGACGTGCTCGAGGCCTCCATGGGCAAGCTCGCGTCGTGCCCTCTCGAGCGCAGTGGCGCGGTCGCCGGTCAGGAGGACGCGCAGGAACGTCTCCATCGTTTGCGGAATCGTCTTCCTCCGCGTTCCATCCAGTGTCAAGCACAGGCGATTCCCATCGAGCTCGCACGCTCGACGCCCTGAGGCTCAGATCCTTGATCAGGCCGCCGGTCGCAGCGAGGTTGCGAGGCCCTTGAAGAGTCGCGCCTTGCCGAATCGCCGGCTCGCAGACATGAAAGAGGCGCCCGACCCGTCGAACGAGTGCATCGAGCTCGGGTGCAACCATGTGCACCGATGCGCGATGGGCGCGGGCAGCGGCGCGCCGAAAAACCTGTGCGGCATCGAGTGTCTCGCATGTGCGCCGATAATCGCTCCCTGAAGAGAGTCGTCGCGCAGGCCGTTCTAGAGGGAACTGCGTACAGCCGCACGTCCGTACCGAGGCCTTCGGTCAACGACGCCCGCCTATCCCACGCGCGAACCGCACCTTGAACCGCGCACGCGTCCGACAATGGACGCGGACGGTCATTGGACCCTAGGCATGTTGAGTGATCGAGGTTGCGCTCGTCCCCGGCAGTCGCACCGTGAACGTGGTCCCCTCCTCAGCCGTGCTGGAGACGGCGACAGTGCCGCCATGGGCGCGCGTGATCTCCCCGACGATGAAGAGTCCGAGACCGAGGCCGCGCATCGCTGGCGCCTCGCTGCCCGTGGCGGCGGCGCCGCGCTTGAAGGGCGTGAAGATCGTCTTCTGCGCCTCGGGTGGAATCGCCGCGCCCGCGTTGTGCACGCCGAGCGCGAGCTCACCGTCGCCGCTGCGAATCTGGACCTGCACGACGCTGTCGGCGGGGCTGTAGGCGAGCGCATTGCCTGCCAGGTTGGAGGCGACCTCCGCAATACGGTCCGCATCGAGCTCGGCGCATGTATCTCCCTCCACCGAGACTTCGATATGGCGGCCGGGATGCGAGGCCTCGAGCTCGCCCACGACATCTCGAACGACGTCGGCCAGATCCGTGGGCGTGCGCGTGATCCCAATCCCGCCGCCCCCACGACTGCGCGCCAGATCAAGCAAGTTGGCCACCATGCGCTGCATCCGTTCGGCTGCGTGCGCAACGCGCCCGACCGTCCGCAGCCAGATGGGCGGTGCATCTGCCTGACGCAGCAGCGCGCCTGCCGACAGGACGATCGCGTGCAGCGGGTTGCGCAGGTCGTGCGCGAGCACCCCCATGAACCGCTCGCGTAGTCCTGCTTCTGCGCGCAGCGCCGCTTCGACCTCTTTCAGCCGGGTGACGTCGGTGATGATGATGCCAACCGCGCGGGGGCTGCCGTCCACGTCCAGCACCGGAATGAAGCTGTCGAGATGATGCAAGCTCCTTCCGGAGCCGGGGGGTGCTTCACCGACGATCTCCTGATCGACGATCGACTTGCCGGTCCTGAGGACGGTTCGAAGGAGGGGGGCGACCTGTGCCTCGAACTCGGTCGATACGACGTCCTCGTAGGCCCGACCTACGAGCTCGTCTGGTGCCACCTGCTGCCACCGGGCGTAGACGGGGTTGATGCGGCGAAACCTCAGCTCCCGGTCGAGGAAGGCGAAGCCAACGGGGGCCGCATTGATGAATGCATCGAGCTCCGCGAGCGCGTCGCTGCGTGCCCGTAGGGCGGCCTCCGCCTGACGGTGAAGGCGTGCGTTATCCAGAGCGGTCGCAGCGCGACGGCTGATCTCTTCGGCGAGTGCAAGATCGCGGGTATCGTACCGTCGGTCGCGCTGCGTGCTGACGAGACCGAGGACGCCGAGGGCGCGGCCGTGAGCAATGAGTGGCAGCACGATCATGGAGTACGCGCCGATCTTCGCGAAGGCGTCCCGATGCTCGTCAGCCTCCAGTCCGGTCGCCACCCAATCCTCGGGAATCTCGCTCACTAGGATGGGCTGCCCGCTCCGCAGCGTGCGAGCCGCGAGACTGTTTCCGGTGGCCGCGGGCACGAACGCCAGGAGCTCGGCGGCGTCTTTGGCGGCGCGTGCACCCGAGGTCTCGGCCACGAGCCGACGGAGCTCGCCGTGCTCGTCCATCTCGTCGATCGCACAGCAGTCGGCCATATGGGTAACGACAATCCTGGAAAGCGTCCGCAGAGTGACGCCGAGGTCGAGCGACTCGCCGAGCGCGGCAGTCGCCTCCGACAGGACCTGCCTTGCCCGCTGCGCCCGCGCGCGCTCGGTGATGTCGACTTGGACACCCACGACGCCCGCGCTCTCGTTTTCGATGTCGCGGATCGGGACGACCGAGGCGAGGATGGTGCGCCGCTCGCCGTCAAAGGCTTCGATCTCGAGCTCCTCCTCCAGTACCGGTTGACCGGTCGCCATGACGCGCGAAAAGCGCCATTCGAATGGTTTTTCATCGCGACCGGAACCCGCCAGTCGCGCCTTGAAGAGTCGCAAGTCCTCAGGGCCCTGCACTGCGGGTACTGCGCCCCCCCAGATGCGTTGAAATGCCATGTTGCTGTGGATCAGTCGTCCAGCACCGTCGAGAATGAAGACGCCCACGGGAAGCGCCGCAAGCACGGCAAGCTCGCGGCGACGCTCGAGGTCGGCCTGGCTGATGCGCGCCCGCGCGGCGTACTGGCGACGGCGCATGCGCAGAGCAGCCGTGAACCTCGTGATGAGCGCCCAGCTTTCGAGGGGCCTCTTGAGCAGCAGATGCACGTTGCCCACGGGCTGTAGGGCCTCGACGAGGCGACGCATCCGCTCCGCGTCGGCGGCAACCAGCAAGACGGGCAAGTCGGACCAGGTTGGCTGCGCCCGAAGCGCATGACGCAGAGCCTCGGTCTGGACCGCCGCTGGCGCCGTATCCACGACGACGATCGCGCCTGCGCCTTCACCGATCGCGGCGCAAAGCGCGGCCGCGTCCGCGAAAAACTCTGCGGTGAATCCGCCTTCGGTCGCCGCGTCCGAGATGACCCTCGCGTCACTACTCTCGACGGGCGCGAGGACGAGGATGCGCTCTTCGGGTCGATCGGCCGAGCAAAATGCCTCGTCAGTGGGCCGCTGAGGCTCTCCGTTTCTCCCTTCGTTCGCAGCCACGGTTAAGATTTGCTGTGCGCGAGCCGCGACGCCAAGGGGTCCAGCTGGCGCAATGCGGCGATCTACGCGCGAGCCGCCGCATGAAGTTTGTCGGGCGATCTCGGCGTCCGATGGAGGAGGGCCGCGGTTGAGTGCAAGGCCGACGCTGGCTCGACCGAATACGCGATCCGCACGGAGAAGCTGCACCCTATCTCTGAAGGCCAGCAAAGACGGTCGAAGAATTGCGGCCTGGCGTCTCGGTAGAGGCGTCTCGGTAGAAGGGATTTGAACCCGCCTCCACCTTGCTCGGGCCGAGCTCGTACGCGTCGCCGACCCAAGACTCCTCGAATACGCCTCCCGCGGGGATCTTCCTCACGACGTGGAGTGGCGCGCCGCATTGAGGCAGCACGCACGTCTCGCAGTCCACCGAGCATGGTTGTCCTCGAGCTCCGTCAACGGAACGAGTGACACCCGACCGAGACGAACGAAGCGCACCTTGCTCCTGCGAAGAAGCCTGAGCGTCACGTGTCTCGTCGTGCCTACAAGCTCGGCGAGCAGGCCGATTCCATAGTAGGGGCAGCTCCAATGAACAGGTCGACGACACTGCTCTTGTTCGGTGTGCTCCCCGTCGGCGCAGGGGTCACCGCCTGTCATTCATCGAGCAGGGGGGGACGAAGCGTGCGCTACTTCCGGAAGCTTCACGGCGACGCTGCAGCTGGACACGAGCAAGACCTGCTCGCCAAGGTCGACTGACGCAGTCAAGGGGAGCTTCGAAGGAACACCCGCTCGACCGCGAAGGACAGCGCCATTCCTCCGAGCATCGTCGCGACGAACACCAGCGTCCCGACCTGCCCGCTCGCGAGCGAGACCACGGCCGGACCCGGGCACAATCCGCTCAGACCCCAACCGGCACCGAAGAGCGAAGCGCCGATGACGAGTCGCGGTTCGATCGGTGCGCGCGCGTCGGGGAGTCCGTGACGATCCCCCAGAATCGGTTTGGGGTGGCGTGCGAAAGCGCGAAACGCGACGGCTGCGATACCGATGGCGCCGAGCATCACGAACGCCAGGCTCGGGTCCCATCGACCGGTGACGTCGAGGAATGCGATGACCTTGCTCGGTCTGGTCATGCCCGAGAGGCACAGCCCCGCGGAGAAGAGGAGCCCCGAGAAGAACGCCACGGTGCTCCGGTTCACGACGGCCCCGTGCGGTGAGAGATGAACACGACGGCACCGGCGATCGCCATGAAGACGATGGTCGCCAAGATGGACCGCGGGGAGCCGCGGCTCACCCCGCACACGCCGTGGCCGCTCGTGCACCCGGCTCCGAGCCGCGTTCCGAAGCCCACGAGCACACCGGCGATGGCGAGCACGGCGAGCGGCGCGTCGGTGGTCCCGAGCGTTCGAGGTGCGACGATCCGCGCGGCAAGCCCGCCCGCGACGAGGCCTGCGGCGAACGCGACCCGCCACGACGTCTCGCCGGGTCGCGGTACGACAATCCCGCCGACGATGCCGCTGACACCCGCCACGCGACCGTTGAAAAAGAGAAGCATCGCCACGGCGAGACCGATTGCGACTCCCCCGAAAAGAGCGGAAACGAATACCGACGGAACGAGTGCGACCATGTTTGTCGTCCTCCAACTTGCGCAAAGTCGTCTGTCTCTTATAGTAGACACTCGCGCTTGCGCCATAGCTCGGTTGGCGGCGACGCCGCCAGCGACTGAGTCGAGCGAGGTGTTCGCCGGGCCCTTGACAAGTGTCTTCTATACGAGACATGTGTGCGCGAAGGTGAACTGCAAAGCGCCGCCCGAATCTTCCCCGGGCCGCTTCGCTCCTGGCCGTCGCGACCCTCGACGGCTCGGTCGCCTGCCGGTCCCCGCCTGCGAGCGCGGGGGCCGGCTTCTTTTCCGCGAGCTGGACGATGAACGTGACGGATCGCCGCCGATGCCCTCGGCGGTCCGCGCCGCCACGCGCCGGCACGCTAAGAGGCAAGCGTCGCCCGCAGCTGGCCCCCGCGAAACACCCCCAACGTCCCGCTCTCGGCGTGAACCCAGGCCTCGTCGCGCGTCACGGGCGCCGTCGCGACGATGGCGACCCGATCGCCCGGGGTCGTCAGTGCGGCGAAGTCGACCTGCACATCGTCGTCCGCAAGCGTGGCCAGTCCAAAGGGCGACTGGCGAACGACGTAGCAGAGCTTCGTCGCGCATCGGGCGAAGAGGTGGGAGCCGTCCGCGAGCAGGAAGTTGAATGTCCCTCCCCGGCCGATGCGCGCTCCGATGGCCGCGACCGCGCTCCAGAGCTCCGTCGGGCGCGTCGGGTAGCGGTCGCCGAAGCGGCGCTCCAGGGCGGCGAGCAGGGCGCAGAACGCGTACTCGCTGTCGGTGTCGCCGATGGGACGGAAGCGCCCGAGCGGCAGCGTGCGGGCGTGTCGTACGGTTCCATTGTGCGCGAAGACGAGGCTGCGGCCCCAGAGCTCACGGTGGAAAGGGTGAGTGTTCGCGAGAGAGGCCGTGCCGCGGGTCTTGCGGCGGACGTGAGCGACGGCCAGCAGCGTCTTGCTCGGGTAGTCGCGGACGTGCCGCGCCAGCGCGCTCGTTGCGGCGGCCGTGGGCTCGAGCAAGACGCGGGCGCGACGCCCCTCGTAGAGAGCAAGGCCCCACCCGTCTGCGTGCGGTCCCTTGGCGCCCCCGCGCATGGCGAACCCCGAGAACGAGAACGCGATGTCCGTCGGGACGTTGCACTCCATGCCGAGGAGTTCGCACACGGAGGTCTACGCGACCGCCGGGCTTACCGCCGTCGCCGCCGAGCCCCGGCGAATCACCTGCTCGCCGAACCGCTCCATCTCCTCGAACTGCGGGCTGCACTGGAGGAGGAGCAGGTCCACCCCTGCGCGCCGGAAAGCGTCGATGCGCTCCGCCACCTGGTCGGGCGTCCCGACGAGGCCCGCACGGAGCCCGCGATTGGAGACGGAGTACTCCTCGAGCGACACCTTTCGCTCCATGTTCGTGTTGGCGATCCAGTCCTGGTAGTTGCGGTATCCGGGAGACCCGTGCGACACGTTGGTGATCCGTTCGACCTCACGCCGCGCCTCGGCCTCGGTGCGTCGAACGATGGCGTAGGCGGCGACGCCGAACTGCATGCGCGGCAGACCGAGCGCCTCGCGCCGGCGGCTCACGTCGGCGATGCGGGCTGCGATGACGTCCGGAGGATCCCCGTGCATCACGTAGGCGTCGCAGGTGCGCGCGATGAGCGACCGGGCGGCCTCCGACTCGCCCCCCGCATAGATCGTCGGGCGTGGCTTGCGGATCGGCTTTGGCTCGGCGACGAGCTCGTCCACCTCGTAGTACTTGCCCTTGAACGAGAACGAGCGCTCCTTCCAAGCGCCGTCGAGGACTCGCAACCACTCCTCGGTCCGCGCATAGCGGTCGTCGTGCTCGTCGAACTTGATCCCGTAACGCCGGGCCTCGTCCTTCCACCACGACGAGACGACGTTGAGGGAAAGGCGCCCGCCGGAGATGCGATCGACGTTCGCGGCCTGCTTCGCGAGTATCGACGGCAGATGGAACGTGGGCCGTACGGCGACCATGAGCTCGAGACGCTTCGTCACCGCGGCCAGCGCGGCAGCCGTGGACCAGGCGTCGAGCGCCGGCGCCTCGATGCCCTTGATGTCGTTCAGGAAGAGCTCCGCGATGAGCGTCAGGTCGAAGCCGATCTCCTCACTGCGGCGCGCGAGCCGCGCGGCGTATGCCCACGACGCGTCCATGCCCTCGTCGTCGACGTTCCGCAGCCAGCCGCCGAAGACTGGGAGCCAATACCCGTAGCGCATGTCAGCCGCTCCCCTCGAGGTTGTCGTCCAAGCTCGCGTCCCGTCGCGCGAGGAGATAGTCGACGAGGCGCTCGAACGGATCGAAGCCGACGACGCGCGTCGCGTCGGCGACGAAGTTCGAGAGCGCGTTGATGTCGTAGAAGTAGGCCTCCCCGTCGCGATCATCGATGAGGTATTCGACCCCGCCGACGTCGAGCCCCGCAGCGAGGGCGATGCGCTCGGCCGCGTCGACGATGGCCGGCGGCGGCGTGATCGCCTCGACTTGCATGCCGTTCTTGGGGGCGTCGAGCGCGCACGCCGACCGGACGAGTGGCTGGCCGCCGGTCGTCTGGCAGACGTCGGCCGGGCACAGGTTGAATCCTCGCTCGCCCGGAAACACGCGAATCCCGTAAAGGACCCGACCGCCCAGCACTTCGACCCGCTGGATGGCCCCGCCGCGCAGCGGCGCGAGCTCCTGCACGAGCGCCGTCCCGTCCGGACCGAGGTCGATCTCTCCCCGCGACGCCGCGTCAGCGATGGCGCTCGGCGACTCGAAGCGGGTGATGCCTGCCCCGCTGCCGCCGACATTGGCCTTCACGAGCACGGGTGCGCGGAGGCCTTCGGCCGCAGCACGTGCCGCCTGCGGCGACGCGATGACGCGCGAGCGCGGCGCGCGGAGGCCGAGCCGCGCGAGGAGCTCGAGCTGGTACGCCTTCGACAGCTCGAGCTCGTAGACGCGACTACCGTTGACGACGGGCACGCCGATCCGCTCCAAGTGCCGGACGAAGTGGAGCGCGTGGTAGGTGACCCCTCCGCGCCCGCGGAGATACGCGGATGGGCTCGCGCGGTTGAACACCAGATCGTAGGGCGACGTGGCGTCCGCGGGGTCGAAGGAGTAAGTCGCCGCATCGAGCGCCGCGAAGGGCACGCCGCGGCGCTCGAGGGCCACGAAGAGTGGGCGGAACCAGTCCGGATGCTCGTAGTAGACGGCGACAGGCTTCACGCCGAAGGCATGCCACGACGAAGACGCGTTGTCCACTATAATGAACGAACGTCGTCCAACCTGGCGTCGAGGGCGAGAGCGAGGCCCCGCACGACGGTTGCAATGCGCTCGTCGACCGCGGCGGCCAGCACGCTGCCTGTCTCTCCGACGGTCACCTGCGCGTCGAGCGCGACGAGCGTCCCGACGGGGCGCGCCTGGAAGAAGGCGAAGAGCGCGTCGAAGGACCTCGCGAGCTCGGCGCCGTGTGCCTCGAGCCAGGTCGTACCGATTGCGAGCACCGGCTTGCCGACGAGCGCATCGGGAGGAACGAGATCCACGAGCGCCTTCAAAGTTCCCGCGTAGGTCGCCTTGTAGACGGGCGTCGAGAAGACGACCGCCGCGGCACGTCGCACGGACTCGACGAGACGCTTAACGGAGGACGCGTCGGAGCGGGCGAAGAACACGTCGCCTGGGTCGAAATCGCGGACGTCCAGCCAGTACGTCGCATAGCCGAGGCCCTCGAGACGCGCGGCGACGCTGCGAGCGACCGCCGACGAGCGCGAGACCGGCGAGGGGCTCCCCGCGATGAACACGACTAACTTGCCGCTCAATGCATCCTCCGCGTCACCTCAATTCACCCAGCGATGCGCAGGTTCCGCGCTCGATGAAGTGGCTCCGGTCCGCAGCAGGACCTGCCGCGCGCGCTGGTGCGTAGGGCGGCGCCGAATGGGGAGCCGCTCGAGCTGCGCCGCGGAGGGGAAGAGCGCGTCGGCTGGCGCAGGTACGACGTACGCGAGCGCGACGATGACGGGGAAGAGCCCATCCTCGGTGGCGTGCGCGCAATCTTCATCCCCGTTCATCAAGAACCATCTCGCGTGCGACTCCGCCCATCGTCGCGCGCGCGCTGGCTCGCCGATGACAAGATTGGCCGACCGTGCCATCGCCTCGAAGAGAAGCCGCTCCTCTCCGGTCGCCGCCGCCTGGACGTACGCCAGCGCCGAACCCAGCTCGCGACCAATGGCCTTTGCAAGACCGGGGTGTCGCACGCCGATCGCCGATAGGCCGAGGACCGCGTCGAACACGCGAAGGGGTGCGACGCCGGGTAACAGCGTGGCAAGGTATCGCGGGATGACCGCCTCGCCGAACGCCGCTGCAGCCCAGCCGGCCCGGAGCGCGAGACGGACGCACCTCTCGCGAACGAGGACGAACGAAGGCGTCCAATTGCCACCATGAGGAAGGCTGCGCGCGAGGCCTGCGAGCCAATCGTGCTCGCCCCCCATCGTCGCGATCAGCGCGGCGTTTCCAATCAGGTGGATGAGCGCCCAGTACGAAAGAAGTGCCTGCGGCGGAGCCTCGTCCCGCTCGGCTGCGGTGACGAGCTCACGCCGCTCGACGTCGAGCGCGGCGCTCGCGTGAGCAACCTGACGGTATGACTCCACGGCGAGGAGGGGGTGCCAGGTGGCGATCGCGCGGAACGTGTCGCGCGCGATCGCGTCGCCGCCGCTCGCGAACGCACGCAACCAGTGGGCGACCTCGGTGAGAAAGCCCGTTCGTTCGTGCGCAGCGCGAAGGGCGTCACACGTCGGGCCGTCACGTTCGAGGAGCGCCTGCAAGTCGACGAGGTGGGCGGTCTCGTCCGCGTCCCCGAGCCCCAGGTCGATGGTGCAACGATCGATCTCATCTCCTTTGAGGTGGACGAAAGGTCCCGTCCGGCCGAAGGGAATGACCGTGCGGTCGGCCGACGTCCCACCTCGCTCACGGATCACGCTCAGCAGCGTTCGATCGCGCGAGAGTGCGACGGCCGTCGTGAGGTATTCGAACATGGCCCTCGAGCTCGCGAGGAGACCCTGGGCAGGTGCGACGTCCTGCGACTCGGGGTGCCGAGGCGTGGTGGTCATTGGCCCGTGCTCCGTCATCGCCAGATTGCCCGGTTCCGCCGCACGAATTCGACGAACGCGATCGGGGGCCGGCCGAGGATCTCCTCGACGCCCTTCGTCACTGTCGCGGTGGCACCCGCGCGCACGTCAGCGTAGAGCACCGAAAGGAGCTCGACGTAGGCCGGCGTCAGAAACTTCTTCACGCTCTCGCGAAAGTGCTCGTCGCTGATCGTCACGTAATGGACCGTCCGTCCGATCTCACGCGTGAGGATGTCGGCGACCTCGTGCCGATCGAGCGGCTCGGGTCCGGTCAGCAGGTACGCCTTGCCGTCGTGGCGCGCGCTCGTGAGCACCTCGGCGGCGACAGCCGCCACGTCGCGCGTGTCGATGAATGCCGTCTTGCCCGTACCCGCCGGTTCCGCGAACGTTCCCGAACGAATGGCGGCAACCTGGGAGGTCGAGTAGTTCTGATCGAACCAGGTCGGGCGGAGATGCGTCCACCGGAGGCCCGAGGCTTCGATGTGACGCTCGAGGTCGCGAAGCGCGCTGGGTGTCGTGCTCGTCGCGGCGGATGCTGCCGAGAGCTTCACGATTTTCGAGACACCAGCGGCCTTCGCCCCGTCGATGAAGCGCCGCTCGCCTTCCTGCGGCAAGTCGGAGGGCGCAGCGAGATAGACGTCCGACACGCCCTGGACCGCCGCGGCAAAGGTGGACGCGTCGGAGTAGTCGAGCCGCACGACCTCGAGGCCCGGGAACTCGACGCGCGTCTCGTCGACGGAGTGTGCCGCGAGCCGGATCGTGAGGCCGCGTTCACGGAGGAGCGGCACGAGCTCACGGCCGACTTTCCCGCGTGGCGTCGTGACGAGAATGGTCATGCGAGCTCTCCTCTGTTGAATGTATTGCGTGTCTGTTGTAGCAGACATGTGAGCCCACGCAACGGCTTGCTCCTTTCCATCGGGGATGGGCGTGGTCTGCAAAACCGTCGAGCCGGGTTCGACTCCCGGAAGGAGCGCACATGAACGCCCACGCTTCGATGCAGCCACGCCGTGCCGAGGTTCCCCCCGACGAGCGAGACTTCGTCTTGGAGGGTGGCGCCTGGATTGGTATGCGGACCTTGCAGGCGTCAGACGAGCCGACGCTTCGCGCATCCTTTCTCGCCGTGTCCTCGCCGCCGCGCCGCCGGGGGCTCCCGGTGCTCATCTCGGAGCTGAGCGATCGGATGTGGCGCCGCCATCACCGTGTCCGTTCGTACGAAGACGTCGCGCTAGCGGCTTTCACGGCGGAAGGTCGAATCGTCAGAGTTGCTCGGTACATCCGTGCTCGGGGGGAGCGCTCGAGAGCGGAGGTGGCCGTGACGGTCGCCGACGGCTGGCAGCGACGCGGGGTCGGCACGCGGCTGCTCGCGATGCTCGCCGAAATCGCAGAAAAAGTGGGCATCACAACCTTCGCGGCGCTGGCCAAGACACACGACGCGGGCATTCGTCGCTTGATGGGGAAGGTGGGTGAGCTGAAGGCCTTCAGGGTGGGGGCGGAGCAGGTCCTCGTGGTCCAACTGCAGGCATGAACCATCACGCGCCACGCCGCCCGTCGGCGGTCGTCAGGCGGTAACCAAAGCGGATGAGGGTGTCGAGCCTGAAGGCTCGCGTGTTGAGCTTCGACCGGAGACGGCGCACGTGAATGTCGACGGTGCGCTCGCTGGCGAGCGCGTCCCCGTTGTCCCACACGCACGCGATGAGCTCTTGACGGGAGACCGCACGATCGGGATTCCGGATGAAGAAGGCCAGCAGATCGAACTCGCGGCGCGTCAGCCTCACCGGGACGCCACCTACAAACGCCCGGCGTGCGGGCAGGTCGACCACCAGCGCTCCGTGCGAGGGAGCGGCCTGCTTCTCGAGCGACTCAGCCATTGCGCTTCGTGTCCATTATAGTAGACAGAGACGGGCTCGCAATGTCTGGCGCGTCGCCCACACCCACTACCATGTCGAACGACGGGTCCCGGAATTCGGTCGCGCAAGCGCTCGGGCGGACGCTACGGCGCGCGCACGTCGCTACCTGGCTCGTCGCTGTCGCGATCTACGGCGGATGGCTCTCGCTGACCTTGGCACACTCTCGGCTTCCGTTCCCGATCCTCACCGTTCTCGGAGGGATCACCCTTGCGTGGCACGGCTCGCTTCAGCACGAGACCATCCACGGTCACCCCGCGGGTCCTCGCTGGATCGGCTGGGCGCTCGGTGCCGCGCCGCTCTCGCTGTGGCTTCCCTACGCCGTCTACCGCGACACTCACCGCAGTCACCACGCGACGCCGCACCTTACCGATCCGGCGCACGATCCGGAGTCGCCGCTGCCCGGCGACGCCGCATGGGCGACGAGTCGTGCTCTTGCGGCGTCGCAGCAAACGGCGATCGGACGCCTCGTCCTCGGACCGCTCCTCACGATCACGTCCTTTCTCAGGACGGAGCTTGCCGAGCTCGTTCGGGGAACGACGGGGCGGCGACGAACGTGGGCGCTGCATGCCCTCATGGCCGGCGTCGTGCTCATGTGGTTGATCGCTGTCGCCCACCTGCCGCTCTGGAAGTACCTTCTCGCCTTCGTCTATCCGGGCTCGAGCCTCACGCTCCTTCGTTCGTTCGCTGAGCACCGCGCGGTGGCGGCTATCGAGAAGCGTACTTGCGTCGTGGAGGCGGGGCTCTTCTTCGGCCTACTGTTTCTCAACAACAACTTGCACGTCGTGCATCACGAGACGCCGCACGCGCCCTGGTTCGAGCTTCCCGCGCTCTGGAAACGCAGGCGAGCCGCCTTCGCGACGGAGGCGCCGGACCTCGTCCTCCCAGGATACGTCGCGCTCGTCCGCAAGTACGCGCTGCGGCCCCTCTCGCCGGGGAAGCGCCGGTGACGAAGCCGCGCAGAGAACAGCCGATCGGAAGTCATGCCAGCCTCTCGATGTACGATGGCGGCGAGCTGACCTCCGCGAACGATGTACTCTGGGACGCGATCGCTCGCCGGCTCCGCGCGTTCGGCATCCGCGACGTCCCGCCGGCGCTCGACCGCGATCATCCACTCGAGGAGGTATGGTCGAGCGGTCGACTGCTCTTCGGGCAGGTGTGCGGCTATCCGTTTGCCAGGCGGTTCCGCGACCGACTCCGCGTGCTCGGCGCGCCCCACTACGCCGTGCCGGGCTGCGTGCGCGGCAGACATCGGAGCTACGTTGTCGTGCATGCGCGATCTGGCGTGCGGGACCTTGGCTCCCTCCAGGGAACGCGCGCGGTGGTCAACGACGTCGAGTCGATGACCGGGCGGCATCTACTTGGCGACGCAGTCTACGATTCATCCGAGGCTCGCCCGTTCTTCGCTGGCGTCGAGCTCAGCGGAAGCCACGCTCAGAGCCTCGCCATGGTCGCCAACGGCGTCGCCGACGTCGCGGCGATCGATTGCGTCTCGTACGCCCATCTCTCGCGGGCCGCGCCCGAGATCGTCCGCGACACGCGCATTCTCTTTCGAACGATCTCGACGCCCACGTTGCCTTTCGTCATTTCGACCGAATGCGGCGAAGTCGCCGCCTCCCTCGTCGCCCGCGCGCTCGCAGAAGCCTTCGACGACCCCCGAACGAAGGACGCGCGACGCACCCTACGTCTCGTCCGCGTCAGGCGGGTACGGCCGGACATCTACGATGCTACGCTCGCGGTCGCCGCCCGAGCCGACCACGTGTTCGGCGGACCCCACTACGCTCGCAAGTCGAGAAGACGGTCGACCGCAAAGCACGACGGCGCGAGCATGTGATCGGCCTCCCTACTTGAGCGTGGTCCGCAGCTCCGTGCGCGCCGTGTAGAGTTCCCAGAACTTTTCGGCGACCGTGCTGCCCTCGATCGTCGGCCTGCTCCCCTGATCGAACGGCGTGCCCTTGATGGTGCCGGCGATCATCATCTCAGTGACGTAGACGCCGTCCGCCTGGAGCTTCTTCGCGAGGAGCCCGACGAGCTTGTGCTTCGCCGCGTTGGCCAGGCCGAGGCCCATGAGCCCGTACTGCGTGAGCGTGCCGTCCACGTCCGGGTCGACGAAGCCGGCGCCGCCGTTCGTGACGAGGACCGCCCCCTTCTCGCTCCTGAGGTCTGGCAGGAGCGCCTGCACCGCGGCGACGAGACCGACGACGCTCACCTCGAACAGCGAGCGAAGCTCCTCCGGCTTCGCCGTCAGGAGATCGCCGGCGAGGTTGCCCGGGGGGTAAGCCGTCCACTCGAGGACCGCGATCGGCCCGAGGGCGCCGCGCACCTTCTCGACCATCGCGCGGATCGCGGCCGGATCACCGAGGTCGGCCGTGAAGGCCGCCTTGACGCCCCTGGCCTCGAGCGCCCTCACGCCGGCAGACAGCCTGTCCGCGCTCCGGCCGACGATCGCGACCTGGAAGCCCTCGGCGCCGAACTTCTCCGCGACTGCGGCGGAGATGCCCGGGCCGAACCCCGCAACGAGGATGGTTTTCGCCATGATCGCGTTCGATGAGGCGCAGCATCGAGGCGTTGCGTCGCAGTACCAACCCGGCCGCTGGTCCTTCGGCCATCGAAATGGCCACGGCGCGATTGAGTCGCCAACGGTGAAGCGAGCGACGCTGGGACAGCAGATCAAGATCGGGGACTGCCACCAGAGCGCGGATTCCTGGATCGAGTTCTATGCTGACAAACCCGCCGGCGGTGGGGCACCGCCCGGAGCCCTAGCGGGCCTGTTCCACACGGCCACGCGTACCGAGGCGTCTCTTACGGGCGACAATTGGCAGCAGGCGTGTAGGGAATCGCCACCGCGGCGCCACTCGTTAGCGCGTGCGGCGTGGTGACTGCATCACGCGATAATCAAACGCCCCGCGAGCAATACCGTTCAAGACAGGCTCGTGCGGTGGCGCCATGGCGAAGGAGCGCATGCTCTCTCTCCCGCCGTTGCGATTCAGGCCTCGGTCACCGGTCGGTCAGTCTCTCGTCATGCCGTCGGCGTCGCTCGGCCAGACCGATCACGCGCCGCCTTTCGGGCGGCCCGCACGACCGCTGATGTCGTGTACGCGCCGCATGCGCCTATGCTGCCGGACATGCTGGGTGCACTACTCACCGCGTACACGTTGCTCGAGCTGGGAGTGTGCATGGTGATCTGGGTCCCGTTGCTGGGCGCCGTCCGACTGCGTCATGGACGAGACCCGGCAGGCGCGTCACAGGGAGGTGGTTGCGGCGGTTCGGACGGACCACGACGCGACTCTCGCCGCTGTGGCGGATCTCGATCGATGGACAGGTGCCCGACGACATCTCGCATCGCGCATATGTCGTCGTCGCCAACCACCAGTCGAACCTGGATCCCTTCCTCCTGTCGCACCTCCCGTGGGACATGCGATGGATCGCCAAGCAGGAGCTCTTCCGGATCCCGGTCATCGGTTCGTTGCTGCGCCTCTTGGGGGACATCCCGCTGCGCCGGGGCGACAGCGAGAGCGTGCGCCGCATGGTCGCCGAGTGCCGAGAGACGCTCGATCGAGGTCTGTCCGTGATGATGTTCGCGACTCGCGCGAGGTCGTTGAAGGTTCGGCGCATGCCGCGTGGGGTGAACTTCTTCTCCAGTCCGATGAGGTGCGCGACCGTCACGAACGCCTTCTTGAGGAAGCTTTCGGAGCGGAAGCCGCCGTCCTCGGCGGGGGACACCAGCTCCGACGCCTTCTGCTCCGGCGTGATGAGCTGCGTCTCGACGTGCCAGCGAAGGACGTCCATGACATCCGGCGGAACCGAGATGCGTTGCCGCAGCCGGTCTTCGTCGTCTTCATGATCTCCTGGCCGATCGTGTGCGAGCGTCGAACGAGGATCATGCCTTGGTCCCAGAGGACGTCAGGCGTGGGACCAGTGCGGCGCAGCGGACGCATAGAGGAGGGGCGTAGCCCGGTCGCGCTGCCCAGGAAAATCATCGTACTGGGCCGGGAACTCCTCTTTCATGCACGCGAGGAAGGCGGCCATCTCTTCGCCGGTGAGCGCGTTCGGTTCCTCCTCCGTGGAGACCTCGTGCTCGGAGGTGTCGAACGCGGGGATGTCCTCGGCGGCGTTGAAGGGGATGGGCTCCGACGGAGTCGAGAGTGCGCGGGTCCCGTGCTTCACGACATAAGCCGCCTGCCCTGAAGCGAGCGGGGCCCGCTGGGGCCGGGGTGGGCGGGAAGCCCGTCGCACCGACTGCCACCGCTGCCATCGCGACAATCAGCCTACCCCGCGTCGCCGTGCGGCGCACACGTTCCGAGTCGGACGCACCTGCGTCCCACCAGCTCACCCTCCTGCGCCGGCCCGACAGCCAAGCTATTCGAGCAACCCTGATGGGAAGGATTCAGGCCGTCAAGGGCCGCCCAAGCATTAATTTCGGCGTCCGTTGATTCTTGTATCAGGTCCACTCGTGCGATCCTCCGGTCGCACGCACATCCAAAGGTTCGGGAGAGGGTCGCCGGGTTGACTTTGAGGCCAAGTCCTCGTTGTTGAGATTGGCGCCCTCG
>Ga0335069_10000956_pt1 | contig 46637 bp, 33 predicted proteins | sample Lox_Sample_11_FD_206714 | JGI IMG/M metagenome (GOLD analysis project Ga0335069, IMG submission 206714) | Soil microbial communities from Loxahatchee National Wildlife Refuge, Florida, United States - Lox_Sample_1.1 | ecosystem: Environmental > Terrestrial > Soil > Wetlands | place: USA...
GTGCCTTCTGTCTTTTCGAGTTGTTCGAGCAGGTCGGGGCTGATGGTCAGCAGGTCGGAGCCGGCCAGGTGAAGGATCTGGCTGATATTGCGGAAGCTGGCGCCCATCACCTGGGTCTTGTAGCCGTATTTCTTGTAGTAGTTGTAAATACGCGTGACGGACGCAACTCCAGGATCTTTTTCGGGATCGATTTCTTTCCCGCCGCCCTCTTTCTTATAATAGTCGTAAATGCGGCCGACGAAGGGCGATATCAGCGTCACTCCGGCTTCGGCACAAGCGACGGCCTGCGCGAAGCTGAACAACAGAGTCAGGTTGCAGTGAATGCCTTCTTCTTCCAGCATTGCAGCAGCCTGAATGCCTTCCCATGTGCTGGCGATCTTGATCAGGATCCGCTGGCGGTTCACGCCTGTCTTCTCGTACATCGAGATCAGCTTGCGCGCTTTCGCGACGGTTCCGTCTGTGTCGAAACTCAAGCTGGCGGCCACTTCGGTAGAAACGCGTCCGGGCACGACCTTAAGGATTTCGCTTCCGAATGAGACGAAGAGTTGATCGATGAACTCTTCGGCCATCTCTTTGTGATCGCCACCGTGCTTCTCTGCCACTTCGGCGGCTTCGTCGACGAGGTGCCGGTATTCCGGCCTCTGCGCCGCCTGGTAAAGAAGCGAAGGGTTGGTGGTTGCGTCTTGCGGGCGGTGGCGGGCAATAGCCTGTATGTCACCGGTGTCGGCCACTACGGTCGTGTATTGCTTGAGTGATTCGAAAAGCGTCATGTCGTCCTCCTCACCTTGGGCGAGTTCCTTTTTGTTGTGGACAGATTCATCTCACGTCCGACTGGGTTTCGCAATCTGATTCTTCGGGGCAGTAAAAAACCAATAATCCGGTCTTCTTTATTAGTTGCTTCCCAAGTGCGGAGGCTCCAAAAGTTTCCTCAGCTTATGTTTTGGCCCGGAAACTCATGTCTGCGCAGCTCTGAATCTTACCCAAAAATCTAAGTGGCCGGATCAGGTTTGCGAACCAGCCACTCGTTCGGCCACCTATTTTGAACCGTAGGGCCATCTCCAACCAGTGATCTCCGGGCTATCGATGCCGTTCTTGTACGCATAAGCCCGGCACTCGATTTGCTCGTTGCGAAATCTCTCTTTGGCATGAGCGCCAATTTTCTGAATTCGCGGCACCCGGTCGATCACGTCGATCGCCAGGCTGAAGCGGTCGACCTGGTTGTTCATAGCCAGTTCCATCGGGGTATTAATGTTTCCTTTCTCTTTATAGCCGCGAACGTGCAAATTTCGGTTCGTACGAGCGTAAGCAAGCCGATGAATGAGCCACGGATAGCCATGGAAATTGAAGATGATCGGCCTGTCCGTGGTGAACAGGGAGTCGAAATCTGCGTCGGTCAAGCCGTGCGGATGATCTCGCGTCGGTTGCATTTTGAAAAGGTCCACCACGTTGACAAAGCGGATCTTGAGATCGGGAAATTCTGCACGTAAGAGCGCTGTCGCGGCAAGAGCTTCCTGCGTCGGAATGTCGCCCGCACAGGCCATGACGACATCCGGCTCGGCCCCGTGGTCGTTACTCGCCCATCCCCAGATGCCGATACCCTTTGTGCAGTGTTCAATTGCCTGATCCATATCCAGGTACTGGAGATGCGACTGCTTGTCGGAGACGATGACGTTGACGTAGTTCTCGCTCCGCAAGCAGTGGTTCGCCACAGAAAGCAAGCAGTTGGCGTCGGGCGGAAGATAGATGCGCGTGACCGCAGCGCTCTTGTTCAGCACCACGTCGAGGAAGCCGGGGTCCTGGTGGGTAAAGCCGTTGTGATCCTGGCGCCAGACGGTCGAGGTAATCAGCAGGTTGAGCGACGCAATGTTCTGGCGCCACTCCAGGTTGTTGCAGATCGCCAGCCACTTGGCATGCTGGTTGAACATTGAGTCGATGACGTGGACGAACGCTTCGTAAGTGGAGAAGAAGCCGTGACGTCCAGTGAGGAGATAGCCTTCGAGCATGCCTTCCATGGTGTGCTCGCTCAGCATCTCGATGACGCGGCCGTCCGTGGCCAACTCGCCGCCATCCTTGTCTTCCGGGAAATATTCTTCGATCCAGAATTTCCTGGCGGCCTGGTAAACAGCTTGCAGCTTGTTCGACGTGGTCTCGTCGGGACCGAACACGCGGAAATTCGCCATGTTCGCTTTCATCACGTCGCGGAGGAAGGTTCCGAGTGGCGCAACGTTTTCGATTTCCGTTGCACCGGGCTGCTCTACCTTGACGGCATAGTCGGCAAAATCGGGTAAGAGCAGAGGCTTGCGCAGGGTGCCGCCATTGGCGTGAGGATTGGCGCTCATGCGGCGAGATCCAGTCGGAGCGAGTTGCTTGAGTTCCGGAATCAATCTGCCGCTCTCGTCGAACAACTCTTCCGGCTTTTGGTCGCGCATCCAGTTCTCAAGCATCTGCAGTTGTTCGGGATTTTTCTTTACGTCGGTCAGGGGAACCTGGTGAGCACGCCAGAATCCTTCCAGGTAATGGCCGCCGATCTCGCGCGGCGCTCCCCACCCTTTCGGCGAGCGCAGCACGATCATGGGCCAACGCGGCCGCTTCGGTACACCCGTAGCGCGACTTTCCTGCTGAAAACGTCGGATCTCGTTGATGCAATGCTCAACCGTTGCTGCCATTGCCTGATGCATGCTCTCGGGATCGGAACCTTCCACGAAGCACGGCGTCCAACCGTAGCCCTTGAGGAGAGATTCCAGTTCTTCGCGGTCGATGCGGGCCAGCAACGTCGGATTGTTGATCTTGTACCCGTTGAGGTGGAGGATTGGCAGGACAGCGCCATCGCGAATCGGGCTAAGAAATTTGTTGATGTGCCACGAAGTCGCCAGCGGACCGGTTTCCGATTCGCCATCTCCCACGACCGCCGCCACAATCAGGTCGGGATTGTCGAATGCGGCGCCACAGGCGTGCGAGAGAACGTATCCGAGTTCACCGCCTTCGTGAATCGAACCAGGTGTTTCGGGCGTGCAGTGGCTTCCAATGCCGCCGGGAAACGAGAACTGCTTGAAGAATTCGTGCAAGCCGCGCAGATCTTCGCTCTTTTCCGGGTAAATCCCGGAGTAACTTCCTTCGAGATAGCCAGGCCCCAGTACACCTGGAGCACCGTGTCCCGGTCCGGCCAGGAAAATCATGTCGAGGTCGAGCTTCTTGATGAGCCGGTTCAGGTGGATATAAATGAATGCGAGTCCGGGGCTCGATCCCCAATGTCCCAGCAGGCGATTCTTGATGTGCTCGGGCTTGAGGGGTTCGCGCAGCAACGGATTCGCCTGCAAATAGATCATCCCGAGCGCGAGATATTTGCACGCTCGCCAGTAGGCGTCGGTTTTTCTGAGTTCGTCCGCGCTGAGGGGAGATCCCACGACCGAGGATCTTGCTATTCCATAAGCGCTCAAGGAAGTGGTGGGTGCCTCAACATCTGAAACTGGCGTCATTTCGAATTACTCCAACTGTTGCGAGAATTGGTCCGTGACTTAATGGTAATTATGCAGCGCGTTAGCAAACGTAAGCATGCGAAAATTCTGATTGATGGCGCCGTTATGCGAACAGGGATTCACGCGGGTGACAACCCATTGCGGACGCCTAATTCCACAGTCTGAATTGCTTTCTTTGACGCTTGATTACAGACCTCGGTCGCAACTGACCCGCCCCATTGTCGTTCGACGTGCCAATCCGAGAGCCCGGTGCTGTCGCTCTTCGTTGTAATCCCGCCACACCGCGATCTCCCGTCGCGCATTGCACCCAAGCTCTCGCCAACCCGGTTCTTCAAGGCAGGAACACCGTCAGACTCCACACTTTTCTTTCGACTCATAATCAAATACCCCGTTGTTTGCCGGCGTTTAGCCTTAATGAAATACACCTTTCGGGGTAGGACGAGCGGGTGCGAGATGACGTACTCTGTTGCAAGGGGCGCTCGTCTCAATGCCGGAAACAGGCGAGTCGGGGCCTGTAGTGCTGCCTCCGAGCCAGATCTGGCATGGTACAAGCACGGTCCTTACTATCGCGCATTCCCGGCCCGCTTCTCCGCTATGGCCTTGCGGTCGGGTCGGTCGGAATTGCTCTCGAAATATCGAGGCTTCTGTTCCACTTCCACTTTCTGGGAGTTGAGTTCCCCGTCTTCTTGATCGCGGTTGCTGTTATCGTTTTGCCTATGTGGTAAAGCCGGTCGACTTTCACGAATTCGTCAATGCGATCAAGGAACTCGGAGTTTTCTGGGCGATCATCAATGAGCCACCACCGGGAAGCGTAAAAAAGAGATAGCGTGGCTGGAATCTCAAATGGCACCACAATTGCTCAACAAGGTGGAGAAAGAACTTCGTAGCTCTGATTGGAATCGAACGATTGCAAATCCTCTATCTCGAAGACGACCCAAACGACGCAGAGCTGGTACAAGCTACTCTCGAAACAGGCGGTGTAGCTTGCAATCTAACGCGGGTCGACAACGAACCTGACTTCCTCCGCGCATTGCAGAAGTGCAATTGGGATGTGGTCCTCTCCGACTACACCGTTCCTTCTTTCGACGGGCTTTCGGCGCTCAGAATCGCGAAGGAACTACATCCCGAAGTGCCTTTCATCTTTGTTTCCGGGACTTTGGGCGAAGAGTTAGCCATCGAGGCCCTCCGTCTCGGCGCAACCGACTATGTTTTTAAGAGGCGCCTGTCGAGAATCACGCCGTCGGTTCAGCGTGCGGTTCGAGAGGCAGAGGAACGGTCGCGAAGAAAACAGATAGAGCAGGCTTTGCGCCGCAGCGAAGCCTATCTAGCCGAAGCGCAAAAGCTAAGTCACACCGGCAGTTTTAGTTGGCACGTGACAAATGGTCAAATCTACTGGTCTGAAGAGACCTTTCGGATATTCGGATATGCCCCGGGTACCCAGCCCACGCTCGAGCAAATCGTGTCGCGGACACATCCCGATGACCGACCGGACGTTCAGGCATTCATCGAGAGAGTAACGCGCGACCGGGAATCCTTTGACTTCGAGCACCGGTTGCTTATGCCTGATGGCGCGGTCAAGTACCTGCAGGTGGTCGGGCATCCGTCGACCGACGCTGATGGTAACTTCGAGTTTGTTGGAGCGGTAACCGATATCTCCGAAGCCAAGCGAGCGGAACAAGAATTACAGCAAGTAGTCGACTTCGTTCCCCAGGTCATCGTCGTGCTCAGCCAAGACGGCAGGCTTATTCACGCCAATCGTGTCGCCCGGGAATACACCGGTCTGACCGTTGAGCAGTACCGAACGGCACATGCCATCCTCAGGTTGATACATCCCGACGATCGAGAGCAGATGCGTGCAGCGCGCGAAAGCGGATTTCGAGACAAGGAGCCGTTTGAAGTCGAAGCACGGTTGTTGGGTCAAGACAGGGTTTATCGTTGGTTCCTATTTCGCTACAACCCTCTGGTAGAGCAAAACGCTGTCAGAAGGTGGTATGGAACTGCCACCGAAATTGAATCGAGAAAGCTGGAAGAGCAACGCGTGCGAGATGAAAATCTACTCTGGGAAGAACGCACTCGCATTGCACAGGAGCTTCATGACACGCTGTTGCAGACTTTTGTGAGCGCCTCCATGCAGCTTACCGTCGCGCTCGACTTGGTGCCCCAGGACCTGGAAGCCAAGGCTCTATTAGACCGAATTCTTCAGATCATGAACCTCGGTATTCAAGAGGGCCGCAACACCATTCAGGATCTTCGCTCTCCTGAGTCAAGTGGAAAAGATCTTGTGCAGGCGCTTTCGCGGGTTCAGCACGAAGTGGCGCCAGATTCCGGCATTAAGTTCCGTGTTAAGGTGACCGGAGAACAACGTCCGCTTCGACCGGCGGTCTGGCATGACGTTTATCGTATCGGACGTGAAGCCCTGCTCAATGCTTTTAGTCATGCCCACGCAAATTCCGTGGAATTTGAACTCGAATGTTCAGAGAATCAGTTACGAATGCGAATTCGGGACGATGGCCAGGGATTCTATCCCGAAGTCCTCGAGAGCAGTAAAGACAGACACTGGGGACTTGTGGGAATGAGAGAACGTGCCGATCGAATCGGCGCCCACCTTGCGATTTCTGCGACAACCGCCGGCACCGACGTGCAACTTGATATTCCGAGCGCTGTAGCATTCCCCTCGTGAATTGCGGTACCCAATCAAAGTGGGGCTTCCCGCAGACTGAAATGGCTTGTTCATGTCCCGGCCCACTGCGGCGTTATCGCGCGCTTACTCGGAAGTGGTACATCACCGTCCCAGAAAAATGTATGGAGAAAAGACCTCGATCTAGGGTTGTTTGCGAAGGAGTGAAAGCTCATCATCCTTGCAAGCCGTCAAGGAGTTAGCCATGAGTGCAGCCGAGTTCGCAGTACTGTCGCAGCCACCGTTCCCCGGTTCTCTTTCTTCGTCGTTCGAGCAATCTGCGACATTGCCGGTTTTGCAGGCCGATTCAGACGAAGCTCTCCAGGGACCGAACGCTTCGCGCAATAGCTTGCCCGGCTTTGAGGAAATCGTGGGCCGAAGCTCGGCGTTGCGCCAAACTTTGCGGCAACTGGAAGTGGTGGCCCCAACCGACTCCAGCGTTTTAATACTGGGTGAAACGGGCACCGGCAAAGAACTAGTCGCCAAGGCGATCCACAACCGCAGTACTCGCCGCGATCGCCCGTTTATCAAGTTGAACTGCGCAGCCATTCCATCCGGCCTGTTGGAAAGCGAACTGTTTGGGCATGAGAAGGGCGCTTTCACCGGAGCCATCATGCGCAAACCCGGCAGGTTCGAGGTTGCCGATAAAGGAACGCTGTTCCTCGACGAGGTGGGTGACATCCCTCTCGAACTTCAGTCGAAATTGCTGCGAGTTCTGCAGGAGCGTGAATTCGAACGACTTGGCAGCACGCATACGCAACGCGTGGATGTCCGGGTCATTGCCGCGACTCACCGCGACTTGAAGCAGATGGTCCGGGAAGGGAACTTCCGCAGCGATCTCTATTACCGACTGCATGTCTTCCCGCTGTCTGTCCCCCCGTTGCGGGAGCGGCGCGATGATATTCCCCTCATTGTCCGTCACTATGTGGAAAAATATGCGAAACGAATGAACCGCCGGATCGAATCGATTCCAGCAAACACAATGGAAGCGATGACCAACTTCGCCTGGCCGGGGAATGTCCGTGAGCTTCAGAATTTCATCGAGAGAGCTGTAATTCTGACTCCGGGGCCCAGTTTGCGGGCTCCTCTGGATGAGCTGCAGGAACTACCAACCATCAAGCTCTCTCCAAGTAGTCTGAGCACGCTCGAGGAAGTGGAACGCGAACACGTGGTGCGCGCTCTGCGGGAATCGAACTGGGTCACGGGTGGGCCTGGGGGAGCTGCGGCCCGTCTTGGCATGAAGAGGACGACCTTGGCCTACCGCATCCGCAAATTAGGCATCCCGGTCCGGCCGCAGTAGTTTCTGCTTCGCCTCGCAGGGGCTATAGCCGGCGGAACCAATCTGCGAATCTGCGAAAACCTCGCTCTGAAGACGATTGCGCTAGCGGTTCTTTCGCTTTATTCGGTGCTTGCTTCGTATCAGCGGCCTCCGCACTTTGTTTCGCAGGATTCAGGGTCTGACTCGTGTGCGGTACGTGACCAAGGCTTTGAGAAAAAACTCGTTTACCCGCATGTACCTGGCGAATAACCTCCATTAACTCTCTCGGCGGCAGGCTCTTTAACATGTAACCGCGAGCGCCTGCGTCCATCGCAAGTTGGATCTCAGCGTCTCCGGCAAAAGTAGTCAGTATGATTACGCGTGCCTCCGGAAACTCTCTTCGGATCGAAACTGTCGCATCTAGTCCACTCATGTCAGGAAGTCGCAGATCCATCAAGGTCACATCAGGAGTGTGCTCTCGAAAGAGCTGAACAGCATCGCGCCCGTTAAAAGCCTCGGCAACCAGAGCCATGTCGGGCTGGTGTCGTATCACCGTCGCCAGTCCTTCGTGAAGAAGAGGATGGTCGTCCACGCTGAAGATTCGGATCTGCCCAGTTTCGGCCATCGCCAGTCCATTTCGTTCCGCGAGAGAACAAACCACATCCCGGAACTCTTTCCCAGGCATAACAAGCCGTTGTTACGCTACTCTACGCAAGACTCTCAGAAATCCCTCGAAGTCGGCTTTTTCTCGTAACACTTCCGAGTTATGTCTCTGCCTGGCGGTAAAGCTCTCGGTTCGTCTAGATCTCGCACCTCAAACGAGGCGCCAAAAACCTTCCTCCATCTCGTGATGTTCTATGCGCGGGCGCACCGCTCCTGAACCTCTTCACAGTATTTTCCTGGCAGGGATCGGCCGCGGACGCGCGCCACCTCCGGATGGCGTTCATCCTTTATGTTTCCGTCGTGTCCGTGTGGGTGACCTTGGCCGGAAGACAGCGTAAGCACCACCCGGGTTTGCGATGGAAGACAAGTCCCCAAGGCTACAGTTGAATGATGCCTCTTCGAACGCCGATCGCGACGGCCTGTGTGCGATCCGAGGCATTCAATTTTTCCATGATGTGCTTGATATGCACCTTTACCGTCTCTTCGGCGATAAACAGCTTTTCGGCGATGTCGCGATTACGATTGCCACCGGCCAGTTCACGAAGCACTTCTACTTCGCGCTGGGTAAGTTGCTCGTCGCTGTAGTGCTCGGCCAGGTGAGCCGCAATCTCCGATGGAATTTTCTTTTTTCCTGCGTGGACTTGCCGAATCACATCTACCAACTCACTGGGAGGCATGCTTTTTAGCAGATACGCACGAGCTCCGGCCTCTAGTGCACGGCGAATCTCCACATCCCCGGCAAACGTAGTGAGGATAACCACTTTCGCGTTTGGGAATTCCGCCAGGATGGCAATCATCGCGTCGATGCCGCTCATGTCGGGCAACCTCAAATCCATCAACGTGACATCGGGTGAGTGCTCCCGCACCCGTTGTAGTGCTTCTTTGCCGCTGGTTGCTTCCGCCACCATGTGCATGTCGACCTGATGCTGAATGACGGTAGCCAGCCCCTGGTGAAGCAATGGATGATCATCGACGCTCAAGACGCTTATTTTCGCACTCATGCTTTGCACAGCTTTCTACGGGGCCATTGAGAACTTGATGGCACCACAATTCCACCGTCAGAAGTTCGCGGGGTTTGCCAATCAGATTTCTCTGTTTCACCGATACGAGAAGAATCGCGATAGAGCGACTATTGCGAGCTTTCAGCCATCCTCAGGATCTCCGCTTTGAAGTGATGATACTACGAACCGGCCGGTGTGAGGGTGACCTGCCCGCATATGTTCAACTTCCAGCGACTCGAACGGTACCCCAAACGAGTTACGCCTTCACTCTCTTCGGGTGGTACCGGAAAAACACTGCATGATGTGATGCCCAGAGAGCCCTCATAGACGAGACTGCATATGTGAGTGGTGACATGGATACTAAGAAAATCCCGCCCCAACTCAGTCCTTGTGTTCGGTTGTTCATCGAACTGATGCTAGCCGAAGCCACACCGTCTTCACAGGAACCGTCTTTGCTGTCTGCAGGCAGCAACGAAACACTTCTCGCGGAATCATCGCATAGCACAGCCCCTTAACTGCATCGGGAGAAAGTAATGGCTGGGCAGATGGAAGGAAGAATGGAAGGTAAACGCGAGATCGTGATTCGCGACGACGTCTGGTTCGCGATTCGCTATCTCGACCCGGATTTCCATCGGAAACGGCTAATAAGCGCAATTCTTAGAGCCGCTCTCGTCCTGGCAGCGGCCGTTTCAGTGGTTGGTGTTTTGCTTTACATGCGCGGATTGTGACAGAAAGCTCTCACGATTCGGCGTTTTGAATTTTTCCCGGTGCGGATAACGGACGATATCTCGAACCTTACGATCGTAGTACTCCGCTCGGTCCTCCGGATACCATACGAGTTCGTAGATGAAGTCGCCGAGATGCAGCACAGAACCAAGGCGGTCTTGTTCGCTGGCTTGTTCATCTTCATAGATCATTCGGTGGTAAGCATTCTGTGCGCCGAAATTCTCGTTCTGGCAACTTACGAAGGCAAACCGGCGCGGCCTCGGGTCGTCATGGGCGGGTGTTGGTCGGGGCGAAAGTTCCGTTCTACTGTGATTCTCCTCGATCAAAAGGCTTCTTGCCTTCAGACGCATGCGAGATGAAGGGGTGTCATTCTGGGTTGATTCCCGATCGTTATCAACGGCCGTCTATTCGCCAAATCCCGACCGCACGCTTCATTTCGTTGAGGGTGGCGTTTGCCAGGCTGGAAGATGTTGATATCGTACCTCCGGTAGCGGGATCCGGATCTGTTCGATCCACTGCGGGCACTGATCGGCGTTGTCAAGGGCGGCGTCAACTCCGGCTTGGCCGCAAAGCTCCTCAGTTGGTGGATATCCTGTTGACGGGGCGAGAGTGTCGACGTAATTTCGTCTGACTCGTGAATGCAGCTCGGGTTTCGATGAACCTTCAATCATCCAGTTCAACTGATTCCTTAGGAAAAGCAAGGAAAACAACGATCTCCCTTGCTGTTGTCGTTTTGATCTCGCTCCTCGTCTTCGGGCTCTCGCATCTCGAGGTTTGGAGGAACGTCGAGCTTCAGGGGTACGATCTACTGGTATCTCGCAGTGGACAGCCAGGCTCATCGAGCCGAATAATCGTCGTTGACTTCGACGATGAGTCGGTGCGAAGTCTACATGCCTTCCCGCTGCCGCGCACGCTACTGGCTGATGTGGTGGACAGAGTTTCTCAGGGCGCGCCCGCAGTCATCGGACTCGACGTCATTCTCGATCAGAAGCGGTTGCCGAGCGACGATGCCCGTCTCGCCGATGCGATCGACCGGGTGGGTAACGTGGTTTTGGTCAGCGAGTACGGGTTTGGTGGATTGGCGCGTAACGAGCCACTGCCGGAGTTCATGGGCAAGGCCGCCGGTGTTGGTTTTGGAGACTTGCCAGAAGATGCCGACGGAGCAGTCCGACGGACGCTCCTTCTCCTGAACCAGCCCGACTACAAGCGATATTCCTTTCCCGTGGCGTTGAGCTTGTTTGCCACGGAAAGCAAGCTGAGGCCGGGAGGCGAGGGATACCTGCTGTTTGGAACAACAACCATTTCGCTGGTAACTCGCGACCCCGACTCGGCGCTGATTGGTTTCCGCAATGGGCTGGCGGTGCCATCCATTCCTGTCATCAGAGTTTTGCGAAACGGCTTCAACGCCAGCATCTTCAAAGACAAGATCGTCGTGATTGGTCAGAGCAGCGAGTTCGGCCGCGATCTGTTTACCACTCCAGTATTCCGCTTTCGTCCGCCGGGCGAGGGGCGGACACAGTTGTCTGGAGCAGAAATTCACGCTGCGGCAATTGCAACGCTCCTGGAAGGACACGTTCCCAGAAGGATGCCGGCGGCTCTGAACTGGGTCTGCGGCTTTGGCCTCGCCCTTCTATCGTTCCTGGCATTCACTCGCACTCGCTGGTACCTCGCAGTTGGCTCATTATTCATCGCCATGGTTGCTGTTTTCCTTGTTGCCGTATTGGTGTTCTCCCGGTTTGCTGTCTGGATGCCCTATGTAGAGATGGAAGCGTGCCTTCTGCTCGCGTGTCCTGCGGGATTTGGCTATCGCTATCTCGAGGAGCGCGCAGCCAAACGCGAATCGGAGGCCGCTCGGCGACTGGTCATGAGTCTCTTTGAACGTTACGTATCGGCCGATGCGGCCGCCGAGATATGGAAGCGCCGCGATCAATTCGTGCTCGCGGGTGAGGAACGCGTTGCCACCGTTCTGTTTTCCGACATACGCAGTTTTACTGCGCTTACCTCCGGCCGACCCTCCGCACAAGTGCTGGCGTGGCTGAACCGTTATTTCACGGCCATGAGCGCGGTAGTGAAAGCGAACAACGGATTCCTGAACAAGTTCATTGGAGACGGCATGATGGTAATCTTCGGGGTTCCCTTAAGCGAGGGCGAGTGTGAAGATGCCCGTCGCGCCGTACGCTGCGCAGTGGCCATGCTGGAAGAAGTCGACAAACTGAATATCCTCAGGAGCGAACTAGAGCCGCCGCTGAAAATCGGCATAGGCATCCATACTGGGATATTAACTTCAGGAAATGTTGGTTCGCCGGACCGCCTGGAATATTCAGTGATCGGCGAAACGGTGAACCTTGCGTCACGGCTGGAGGCGTTGACGAAGAACTTTCATTCCGAGATAGTGATCAGTCCGCACACTTACGAGCTGGTCCGCGAACAGTTCGGGATTCAGCCTCTGGGAGAGTCCGAAGTACGAGGATTCAGTGAGAAGATCATGCTCTACAGTGTGACTGGGAGTAAGGCTTCCGGAGCCGTGTCATGACCAAGATCGTTGTTGCCGTTCTTTTATCCTGCTTCCTGGCGCTCTCTTCGATTGCGCAGAATGCGCCCGCCAACCAGCAACCGGCAGCAAAACAATCCGCGCCGCCGGCAAAGCAGGAGCCGGCGAAAGCTGGGCGTAAACGCTTGATTACGGATTTGTCAGGATTCGAAATGGAGAATCCAGATAAGGCGCGCAAAGAGCACACATTGCTGGGCGCTACGCGCGGTGGTTCGTCGAAACTGCCGATTTTGCTGGCACCGGAGCTGACAAAGTTCTATGGTGCCGACGCTATTCTCACTTGGCTCTATCCCGGCAGGAGCAACGGATTCGAAATTGTAATTCGGGATGAAGACGAGAACGAGCTGCTGCGGCAACAGGTCAAGGGAACCGAGTATCGGTTGAACCCGAAGACGAGTCGATTTCAAGCGGGCAAAACCTACTACTGGAGCGTGCAATCGTTCCCGCCACTATTGGAGGCCAGTTTCTCACAGGAGGCGGCATTTCAAGTGGTAACTGCCGACGAGCATCAGCAGATCGAAATAGAATTAGCTGCCGCCACTTCGGATTCTTACGCGGATGGTCTTGCCAGAGCTACCGTACTAACACAACACCGGCTCTGGTACGACGCTATCGGCGCATACCATTCACTGATCCAGCGCTTTCCCGACCATGCGGAGCTTTATGAAAAGCGCGGCATGATCTACGCCCAGATTGACGCTACAAAACCGATGGCGGACGCCGACTTCTCCCGGGCGGATGAATTGGAAGGCGCGCCCGCTCACTGATTATTTCCAGTCACCCTGAAGAACAAAGGCAGCCCAGAGAAATGGCGATTGCCATTTCTCCTGCTTCCACATCGCGGCCTGTGCCCGTCGCAAGGCTGCAGCCGGCCGCATGTGCTCTCGTCCGAGCATGCCGCCGTAGAAAAGTCGCATCTCCTCAGCGGTGGCTTCGTCGTTCACGCTCCAGAGACTCGTCACGACCCGAGGCGCCCCGGCATACATAAAGCCACGTGCGAGTCCGATCAGCCCTTCACCGCGAACATCCTGCCCGAGTGCCGTTTTGCAGGCACTCAATACGACAAGGTCAGCGTCAAGATGGAGGTTGAAAAGATCGTTGAGGCGAAGGAATCCGTCCTGCGCCTGTCCTTCTTTATTCACCAGGGACAAAACAATGCCGGATAACTCCGGGTGGGCGTCGTTGAGCACCCCATGCGTCGCGAAGTGGATGATGCCGTAGCGGCCGAGCTCAGGAGCGGTCGCTTCCGAACGATTCGCATCGAAATCCAAGGCTGCTAAGCGCATGGGAGCCGGCACCATTCGCAAGATGGTTTCTGCCTCCTGACGGCTGGCAGTCAAGCGATCCAGACCAAGCGTTTTCGAATCCGCAGGAACATTACCTTCCGCAGATGCAGTCGATGATGAAGCCTGCGCTGCACTAGCCTGTGGCTTTACGACCCGAACATCATTACTTTCGAATACTGGGTCGGCAAAAACAGCAACTTTCTTAGGAGCAGGGTGGCGCCCTGCGGCATCGCGCCGTAATAAGGCGATGGTGGAAGCAGACGGAGCATCCACCAGTTCGTGTCGCACAACCAGCGGTTCGAAATCCTTTGCCTGTGGAGACGGAAGAACCGCAAACGGAGTTATCTGTAACGCTCCATCCGGAACGATCACCAATCGCTTGTTCGCGATCAGGTCACGCGCCGGTCCTAAAATAATGTCGCTCAACTTCCGAGCGACGCCCGGGTAACTGTTCTGCGCGCCGGGCCTTCGACCGGTGATCATGCGATACAGTTGCAGCGCCAGCTTCTCGATTTCATCGCGTCCCGGTAGTTCGAAACTATGCAAACTGGATGAGGTGACTACCCACAAGTAGCTTCGCGGCTCGGCAAGTGCGTACTCCAAGAGAACGGTTTCTGAGTCCAGCACCTGCTTTTGAATTCCGGTCAGGCCCAACGGTCGCGGCTGGGTCAATGCGGCGTAATGAGGACTGGCACTGCGAATCTGCGCTTCCACCTGCTGGTAGTCCGAGCGGGCAGATTCCAACTCTTTTTGAAGGGTCGCCAGTCTGTTGCCGGTCTCTCCACCGGCAAGAAGCCGAATTTCCTCGCTTTGCCTGTCTTCGACTTTTTGTCGAGTCTGAATCTCTCGTTGCAGCAATTCCGGATCTACGCCGTGGCGAAAATGGACTTTGGCCTCCGTGAGCAGATCCAGCAGCCCTCTCGCTTTGGCAGCTTCGTGTGCCTCCAGGGCCTTCGCGTCGTAGCCCCGCTTGGGATATCGCTGGTGCAACTCCATCAGGATCTCGACATACAACTCGTAAGCGAATTGCGCGGTTGCGAGATAAGTAGTGCGTAGTTCCGGGCTGGCAATGGATGATCGTTGCGACTCAGTGATGGCGAGAGCCTCTTCGATATGCGATTGTGCTGCCTCCCGATGCCCCGTAATTTGCTCAGTTTTGGCCATCCAGAACAGCGGCTTCGATTCCCCTACCCGATCGTGGACGAATCGGTAGATCTCCAGCGCCTGCTGGTAGTCTTCGATTGCCCGATCCGGCTGGCCTAATACCGAATACATTGTGCCTACCGCGGTTAACGAATCAGCGGTCGAACGGCGATCCGCGGTGGCTTGACGAATTTTCAACGCCTGCTCGTAAAGTGCGAGTGCTTGCTTCGAATCGCCAGCGATGTCATACATCCCGCCGAGGGCATGAAGTGCGCGGGCCTTCCCCAACTGGTTGCCCTGGGCGTCGTACAGCTGAACGGCTCGCGAAAACGATTCTGTAGCTTTTTCTTTCTCCTTCAACGATGTGTATGTCACCCCCAGGCGGAACATCACATCGGGATCCGCAATCTGGCTTCCGTTGATTGGCATCAACTGTGACCCCTCGTCGGAATAGCGCAAGGCCTGAGCGTCGTCTCCGAGAATAAGATAGATACTGCCAATTCCATTCAGGGCCGCAGCCTGTATTCCGCTGTCGCCAGTTAAGCGGGCTAACTGCAGCGCCTGGCGGTAGGTATTCAGCGCGTTTTCGTTCTCCCCCAACTCGTAGTGAACGATCCCCAGGCGGATAAGAATCGTGGCCTCCATGAGCTTGTCGCCGGCAGCATGAAAGAGTGGCTGCGCAGCTTTTAGATCGGCGGTGGCCTTTTCCATCTGACCCATGCCTTCCAGCAGCACAGCACGACTGACGAGCGCGTTCGCCTCCTCCGACTTGTCGTTGGTTGCGTGCAACGCTGGAACAGCCTCATCGTAATAAGTGGACGCCTTGGCTTCATTTCCTATCGCGGCATAATCCTGCGCGAGGTCCTTGAGGACGCGGGCCTCCCAAAACCGATCTCCCAATGCCCGATAAGCCACGAGCGATTCAAGGTAGAACGGGGTCGCATCTTGCTTTTGATTTATCAGATCGTTGAGCGAACCCGCCATATAGGCTGCGCTGGCCAGGTTTTTGCGGTCGCCGAGTGCGCGCCAGATCGGAAGCGCCTGCTGAAAGTAATCCAGCGACTGCTCTTTTTCTCGCGTGGCGAACGCAACGCGGCCTAATCCCATCAGCGCCGTGCCCTGACATTGAGGGTTGTTGACGGCTTTGCACAACGCTAGTTGCTGCGTGTATGTCTCGCCGGCAAGTTTCAGCTGTTTGTCCGCTTCGTAGGCGCTCGCCAGCATGCCTGCAACCACCGCCTCGTCACTTTTACGGCTGAGACTATGAACAACATCCAGCCCTGCGCGGAGATAGTCCACTGCCTTCGAGCGGTCGCCAATCGAGAACGACGCTGATCCTAGTGCTACCAACTGCTCCGCTTCCTTAGCGTGGTCGCCTGCCTGCCGATAGAGCGCAAGCGCCTCTTGCGATTTCGCGATCCCCTGACGTGTCGAATCCGGAGTCTTCTGGGCGAACAACTTCATCGCCTCCGCGCTCGCCTGATCGGCAGCCAAGTCGAGTTGGTCGGCATGCGAACCCTGCTCGTGCACCTGCTGCGGCTGATCCGCCAAAGATCGGCCGATAGAGAGGGGTGAGAAGCCGGCAGCCAGAACAAGGGTAAGAATCATCACTGTTCTCGATCGACAAGGTTAACGTAATACAAGGATAGAGCGTCACGAGATCAGAACTTTTGAATCGTGAGGCCGGCGCGCTCGGCAATTTTTCGCGCAACCTTCATGGGACGAAAGAAGGTATAGGAAGAAAAACGAGCTTCGCTACCATCTTTGCCTTCCACCCAGAACTGCTGGACGTTGCCGGTGCGCTTGCGCTTGATGGCGGAAACCTGGTCCCAGGGCAGGAAAAGATCGGAGGGCTCCTTCCTGGTGCCGAGATTGAAGTTGACGCCGCTCTCGTCAAGCGCCACCTGGTATTCGCGCATCGATCGCCCGGCAGACCACCCGCGGCCGCCTCCAGCTACAAAAACGAGGGCAGAAAATCCCCACCAGCAAGCGTCTTTAAGGCCTCCATGCAACAAATGGTTGAGCGGAAACAGGGATACAACACAAAGGATGGCGGCGCAAATCCCTAAGAAGAACGCGAGTGCTCCGGCCAGCACGGTGATCCAGCAAACGATGACGCTGTTACGCAACACCAATTTGTCAGCTCGCAGGGCGGCAATCTGCGAGGTGCTTGGGACCGCCGGGTCAGGAACGGGAAATCCGGTTGCTGCCATAAAGTCCCTCGTTTTCAACGTGACGAAGACTTCCGCGAAGCGGGTAGCTTCGCGCGAACCATGGGGGAGGCTGAGAACAAGCGCGAATTTGCTTCGTAAGATCTTGTCGCGCTGATTCCCGGAATGGGCGTGAGTATATGCCAAGTCCCGTGGTGATGACAGCGAAATATCGGTTGTGGCGGCGGCATTGCGCGGTTGGAAGTCCGCAATTCTTCTGGACGGCACGCGCCAAAGCGGAGGATGATTATGTCACTCCTCGACACTGGAAGTTGGCTTTGGCAAGGCCAAACTACTTGAATAAGGGCTGACGGAACCAGGAGGCTCGCATGACATTCAAGCCTGTGGCAGCGGCAGTCTTGGCGTTGCTCGCTATTCTTCCAAGCGGCCGTACTTACGGCCAGCAAAAATCGGGCACTGCATCGAAGCAGGAAAAAATCGAAGCACTGAAGGAGCTACGGGATTCAGGGGTAATCACCGACCAGGAATACCAGAGCAAGGTGAGAGATCTGGGAGGAATCGAGGCGCCTTCGTCGACTACTGGCCGCCTGGTGTGGCCAGGAACGCGCACCGTCCAAGCCGACGACTCGCGCTATCAAATGACAGCGTTCACTTTCGAAGTGCCAACGAATTGGAAGTATATCGGGTCTGTGGACGTGAGCGGTAAAGGCACCTGCCATGCCGGCGAACCCAGCCTGAAAGTCACAGCACAGAGCCCCGATAGCCTTTATGCGGTGATGCAGTTGCCCGGCGTTCAGTGGGCAGCGAACAGCAGCGCGCAAGCGGAAGAGAAAATGGCCCGCCGCGGCTGTCCACCGGTGGAAATCAAGTTGGCGTCGGACTTTATCGCTAACATCCTGCTCCCCGAATTGCACCCCAATGCGAAAATCGTCGAGGTTCTTCCTCCTGGGGCCGGGCTGGATGCCGCGATGCAGCAGAAATTCGAGGCCGACAGTCAGATTGACCATGCTGTGACTCAGGCCACTGGCATCCCGAGTCCTGACTTGAAATTCGACGGCACCCGGATACGCGTTGAGTACGAACTTGACGGCGGCCGGCCGGTGGAGGAGATGATCAGCGGGTTCGTGGAATGCAGTGAATTGCGCATGCCCAACGGTTCCACCAGCCGCGGTTGCGGCAGTTCTAACCTCTTGCTCATCCGCGCTCCCCAAGGGCATCTTGACGAGCTTCTCGCTTTACCCGAGTTTGTGGCGATGATGAAGAGCCGCAAAGCGAACCCGGAATGGACGAGCCGCGTTCAAAACGACAAATGGCGAAAGGTGCAGGAAACCGTAAGCAGCATCAACCAGCAACGGGCATTTACCCAAAACCTTATCAACGCCAGCAACGCCGCGTTCCAGGCGCAAATGCAAGCCAGCCAGGCTTTCTTCGACCAGCTTTCACGCAACAATGCCCAATTCAACGCCAACCTGCAAGCCAGCACAGCACGTTCGATCGCCGAATCGCAAGCACAGCAGCGTCGCAGGGACTACGAGACGCACCAGTGGGTGAACTACGCCCTCGATCAGCGCGACTACATCAATCCGTACAACGGCCAAACCGTGACTGCGAGCAACCGGTTCGCACAACAGTGGATCTCCAATGACGGACGCTACGTGGCTGGGTCGAATACGGGCGCCAATCCCAACGACTACATAGGTGCCGGCGGACCCACGTTCTCGCCGCTTATTCCCAAATAGTCGGAAGCAATCGAGAAAACATCTATGAATTCCACCTTTGTCGCCGAGCGGAGAGGTCGACAGTACATCGGACCAGTCGCAGGAATTGGGTCCCGACTTTTAATGCTTCTTGTGTGGATGTGCGATGTCTGCATGATGACGATAGTGGTCTTCGCGCAGACCGCGGGCCATTATCAGGACCCTGAGGGCATTTTTAGCCTGGAGATACCGACGGGGTGGCAGGCAATAACACAAACCGGCACGCAAGGAGTGGTCATCGTCAGCGATGATCTGCACGCGCGCCTGACGGTGACTGCCGAACGTGAAGCCAACTCCAGTTTGCCGTCTCCCGAGAAAAAACTCTCCAGCATCAAGGCCCAGCTTTCAGAGCTATGTCCCGAGATCACCGTCAATCAACAGGGGAAAGCTACTTTCGCAAATATGACAGGCAGTTTCTTCGTCGCGAGCTGCTCCGCAAACGGCCGCGAACGAGTCATCAACGTCTCAGCCGTGTCCGGCTCTGGGGTACTGGTCGTGGTGAATAGCGCCGCTCCGGCCGCCAACGTTACCAGTATTCAGACCGCGATCAGTGCTGTCGAGCACAGCATTACGGTTTCACCCGCACGCACACTTTCACCAGCGAGCCGCACGGGACCCGGCGAGCCGATCGGAACAGCGACCGGCAACGCTCGTCAGTTCGCAGCACTGAAAAAAGCGTGCAGCATTGGGGCACTGGGTAAGGAAGAGTGCGACCAAAAAATGGCCGCATTGATTGCACCAGCCGGGGCTGTCGACGAGCCGGCCCAATTGCCAACCGCCGATCCTCTCTCCAACGCATGGAAACCGAAGCCTGCCGCAAACGCGAATTCTGAGGTGTATCACGACAGCCAGGGTCGCTACTCTCTTTCGGTTCCGGAAGGTTGGACGGCGACGGTTGCGACTGACGGGTCGGGCATGCTTCGTTTGACACGTGGTTCCGTCTGGGCACAGGTCGAATTGCGGAGTGGATCGGATGATTACTCGGCCATGCCATCGAGTCTCGCGCACGCGATTCTCGACGAAATGGCGCCCAACTACCACAAAACCCGTTTGCTCAATGAAGGTGACTTCGACTGCAACGGCCATGCCGCTTACGGTGCCAATGCCACAGGTATCGATGCTAGCGGGAGAGATGTCTCCGTCATGGTCGTCAGTATCCAAGCGCAAGGGCGATATTTTCTAAGTGTCGTCTCGCAGGCGCCCACTGATGAGGCGGAGGAATACCACAATCTCATCATGAAAATGGTTTACAGCATTCGCCTTTCGGGGGAGTAGCCCCAACGTAAGGTCAGCGCAATACGCTGGAGCCACAAGCTCCGAGTTTAGATGAAGAATCGGGCGTCATTACGATTAGGGCCTTGTTATGCGCTCTTGCTAGGTGGTTCTTCTTCGGAGCGGCGATTGCCCAGCCGCCCGCATGGCTCAAGCCGGAGTGGCAGAAACCCTTTTCCGAGCAGGTGAACGGGATCTCCAATGTAAATGTGCGCCTAGATGCTCAGGAGAAGGCGCTCGATAAAGCCAAAGACAATAGCCTCTCGGTCACCACTGCGCGATACACCCTGGAGCTGTTCAAAGATGCCCGCGCCAATCCTTCGGCCTATGAACCCACGGAAATGCCGAAGCCTGACGTACCCGGCTTGCTGGGCAGGCTGGCGCCGATGGAAACTCTAGTCGACGCTTACAGACAGTTTTCGATCGCGAGCGCCATCCCCATTCCTCCACTGACGCAGAGTGTCGCCAGGCCAAGCCGTACTTTTCGCTTTAGCATTTCGTGGAGCAGTGTCACCGTGATGCGTGTTCCAGTGCAGCCGATAGGGTGGCCTAGTGCGATAGCTCCGCCGTTTACGTTGAGTTTCTTCCGATCGAAATGCAATTCGCGATCGCACGCCAACACTTGGGCGGAGAAAGCTTCGTTGAGTTCCAGCAAATCGAAATGACTGATTTCAAGTCCGTGGTTCTTTTCCAATTTTTGAACAGCCGGCACCGGGCCGATTCCCATGAACATCGGATCCACGCCCGCCGAAGTTGCGCCAACAATTCGCGCTAGCGGCTTCAAGTTGTGTTGTTTTACAAACCTCTCGCTCGCAAGCACCATAGCGGCAGCACCATCGGTGATGCCTGAAGAGTTTGCGGCAGTGATCGTGCCGCTCTTGGAAAAGACCGGGGTGAGTGCAGCCATCTTCTCCAGCGTTGCGCTTGGGAACAGGTGTTCATCCTGTGCGAACATTGTCGCACCTTTCTTCCCTTCCACTGTGATGGGAACGATTTCGTCACGGAAGCGCCCGCTCGATTGCGCTGCCGCCGCCCGTTGCTGCGACACCAATGCGAACTCATCCTGCTCTTCTCGTGTGATTTTGTATTTCTCTGCAAGATTCTCTGCCGTGGCGCCCATCAGCACCCTCGCCAACGGACAAAGAAATCCATCTTGATACATCGCATCGACGACGTCTTGGTTTCCTAGGCGATACCCCCAGCGCGCATTGGTGAGTAAATAAGGAACACGCGACATCGATTCCGTTCCACCTGCAATGGCGCAGTCCATATTGCCAATGGCAATCTCCTGGAATGCGAGTGCGATGGATTTCATCCCCGAAGCGCACGCCATGTTCACCGTATAGGCAGGAACTCCTTGGGGGACGCCGCTGCGGACGGAAATTTGCCGCGCCGGATTTGGACCGCCTCCAGCCTGCCGCGCAGAACCGAAAATGACTTCTTCAATCTGCCCCGGATCAACGCCGGCTCGTTCCATGGAATCTTTGGTCGCAATCACTCCCAGGTCGGCTGATGAAAATGGAGCGAGCGAGCCTCCGAACTTGCCAATTGGCGTGCGCACCGCGGAAAGAATGTAAACCTCGTTCATTTCAGCCTCCCGGCTCCTCCTTAGTCTACTTCTCAGTTCAAGGCAGTGTCCGTTCCACCTGTTGCGCAGCGTGAGCACCTCAGCGGATGAAGCCAGTGGTGTGGGGATAGTTTCTCCACTAAGGCGAAACCCAAAGGCAAATTCCGCTCTTCGGAACGGGTCTCGGCTTGATCGTTGCGGCAATCTCGAACAACGCAGTGTCCAGGATGACGGCGGCCAAACAGGCGTCACACCGATATTCGGACGACCATGAACGTTTATGGGGACATGATTACGATGCGGAAAGTGAGGCGTTGGCCTAGCTAACAGCACGCGGAGAATGAACTACTCGGATTGCCCAAAAACAAACCTTCCTCGCGGCACGGTGAGCAATTCGGCATGCCGTTGGCACACTTCCCTTCCCGGAACTTAATGATGGAGTCTGGTTGAGTGGTAAGCAGTCGCTGCTCAGTGATCCGGAAAACCGGGATTTCAGCTGGTTACGATCGTAAGGGGGGAAACGAGAGGCCGAAGGCCTGCGCAAGCGCAGAACAGCAAACCGACACGACAAATCCGCCGGCTCTCACGAACGGATTACGCTCTATCGGGGACCTGTTCTACTGGAACGATAGCGTGAGTGATAGAGGAAAATGATCAGACCCTAACACGGACTGATGAACGCGAGCGCCATCTTCATGAACCTCGCCTCTGGTCAGAATCCAATCAATCGGCCGACCATGACGAAGAAGAGAGGATGGAGCCGTCGGCGTTGGTCTTCTTTCTGCGAACGGATTTCGGAACAGTGCGTCTCTGATGCGCTCGGTTGAATGGCCCTGCGAGACGTCGAAGTTCATATCGCCGGCCACAATAAGCGGCACTTCTGCACCGTACTGGCGACTATCATCCAAGACTTCAAAGAGCTGTGCCCTGCGCAAACGATTATTTCCGCGGCTCTCCAGGTGAAGATTGTAGGCAACAAGCTTCTGACCTGCGAAATTGACCTCACAAACCAGCGCCATGCGGCCACCGAGCCGCTCCTGAAACAATTCCATCCGCGGTAGATACCATCGGGGACGCCAGGCGTTCGATTGCTCGTGAAATCGGATAAGGCGCGGGTTCGACAACGGCCAGCGGGAAAGCGTCGCTTGGCCGTGATACGCAGGGGATGTGGCGGAGCCCTGTGTCAACTCTTGGAACTCACGCCCATAGACGTAATTCATTCCCAGCTTCTGGGCAATTTCCCGGGCTACATCCAGATGATGGGTCCGGCGGGCGTTTAAGTCCACTTCCTGGAGCAACACCACGTCCGGGCTTGCTGCCCGCAGGAAACTGACAACTTGGGAGAGCTGTAAGCCACGCTCAATGTTCCAAACCACAATTCGAATCGAACGCGGAGATCCAAGAGTGCGAGCAGATGCCGCGAAGCTTCCGCTCTCGATGTCCGATAGGACTACCTGCCCTGCGTATGCTGTTGGAGTCAGCAGAAGTAGTATCAAAATATGGCGAACAACCACGTCTTTCATAGACTTCAAGATTGCGAGAACCTCTTTGTACTTCCGAATTATCTCAAAGCCATACATTAGTTATATTTATGCCTTCCGCCCTCCAATTCCGTATGCTTTGTCCGATCTTCCATACGAGTTCGCTACACATGATGCCGTTTGCTTTAGCAACCCGTGTTTTTAAGCAGATCGAGTTCTTGGGGCACTACGGGGTTAGTTTGAAGCTGGCCCTCGCGAACTACTCGGCCTGTTACCAGCGGTCGGGTCCGGCGCGATTAAGTATGTGGCTACAACGCCAGCAAGCACAAACCGCCCTAGATCGGAACGTTGGTGCATGTCTTGGATTGCGAAACTGCCAATCGGAGGAAAGAGGCTACGCGCAAAAATTCCAGCAACTATCGTAACAATCGTTCCTGCCAATCGTCCCCAACGCAAAGCAAGGATCAGGATCAACGGCAGATAGAGTACAAGAACGATTTCCTTCGAACTGCTGCCCCGAGAGGCCAATGATGCCAGAGCGGCTGATAGACTGGCGCCCAATATCCCAACGAAGGGTAGACATCACGCGGAAGAGAACGAAAGCTGTTCATAACCACTCGACAGCTTTACCACGAAGTAAAGCACGAGCCACATAAAAGTAATAAAGGAGGCACTCTACCCAATGACTGCTACTCCGAGGGCGCGAAATACCCCTTTTTACTGGAAATGCGTAGTTTTTCACGAGTTCCGTCGGTACCTAATGTCACCCTGAGTTTGTGCCATAGCCCGTCATGCGGGTGGCTGGACGAAACGTAGCCCAAAACATACTGGTTTCGCAGTTCATCATTTATTTCAGTGACCGCCTGCAGAACTCCTTTCTCATCATGGACGCTCAACAGGCGTCCGCCCGTTAAACCAGCAAGCTCATCCAAATTAATGGACCCATTACGCTCCTCATTACGCCGGGGGAATCTGTCGAACAAGCCGACGGCATAGAGTTCGATATCTGCTTCCGCCACCATCGTTTTCAGCTCGGACTCGGTGAAAGTGCTGTGATTATCTCCTCCGTCGGATATCACAACCATGGCGCGACGCGGGAATTTTCCGTGCTCCAGTTCTCGGAGCCCCAGAACCATGCTGTCCCAAAGAGCGGTCCTTCCGTCCGGCTGAATCAATTCCAGGCGGGTCGGAAGCGAGTCAATTCGATCATCAAAAGAAAACTCGACATCCGGCGTATCGCCAACAGCGATCACGCTGATCTCATCGAGCGCATTGCCTGTCCGCACCAAATCTACGGCAGCCTTTCGCGCTTGGGCGAACCGAGGTGCCATGCTCGCGCTGGCGTCTAGAACGATCACCAGCGAAAGAGGTTGATCTGCGCTGGAAAAGTATTTGATTGATTGCGGCTTCTGATCTTCCCAGAGCAAGAATTGTTGGGGCTGTAATCCACTTACCGCACGATACGAACGGTCCAGGACGGTAACGTTGACGAGAACGAGGTCCACATCAGTACGAAAGGTAGAGATCTTCGTTGAAAATGTTGCAATCCCAGGAGGATACAGGTGAACCGCGCCCATTTCCGACTGCGCAACAGCGATAGTGCTGAAGCCAAATAGAAACAATAGCAGTTGCGTTATTTTTCTCCAGCTCTCGCTGGGGATGAACCAAGAAGCAATCATCTTCGATTCTCAGAGTAGCGAGAGAACCGTGAAAAAGTACTAAATGCGGCGTAAAACTTTCGTTAGGATAACCGGGCTAGTGCGTTGAGAAATATCGAGTAACGGGCCTCACGACCATCGCAAAGACCTGGTGGCCATAGAATGCTGAGACTGCGATAAACCCAATGCCGAATTGGCACGATCGTGCTCCGAAGCAGGATGCCAAGCGCGACCGCATTACTACCCACAGCCAACCAGTACAGATGAACTTGAGTAGACGTTCCTATGCGACTCATGAAACGCTCGATCTGTTTGCTTCTCCCGAGAACACGGCACTTAAACGTGCCCTTGAGACGAAGGATGCTTGCGTTGAGCTCTTCACCGCCCGGAGATGCGTGAGTGCCTGCTCGCTGAGTTGCAAAGCTTGTTTGGCGTAATGGACTAGAAGTTCACCATGCGGACTGAGCTCAACTCCCGTGCGGCAACGAACGAATAAGGCATGACCGACAATGCGTCCCAATCGTCTCATCTGCGAACTGACTGCAGGTTGGGTAATGTGAATGGCGTCTGCAGTTTTTCTCATGTTCCGATGCTCGACGAGAGCGAGAAATGTGCGGAGAAGGTTTAACTCGAGGTCTTTCGGTACCTTGTTTCTCATCGGAGTCGTTACACCAGCCTCGATCGAACAATACGGCGCAATGCATGAAAAAGGCATAAAGAGTCCGATCAAATCTTTGAGTAAGAGACATAAACTTCCTTAATCGTCACCTACTTGGGCACGACGATCCAGACCGTTCCCAAACCGTTGCAGAACCGGCAGCGTTGTCCGTCAAGGATCTTCCCTGACCCGCGGCATTCGCCACAGGTGGTCACAATCTGGAACTCTGTACTTTCGAGCGTGGCGGGAGCCTCTCGTACAAGTTCGGCACGGTGGTACTTCCGTAGCCAGGAGGAAAGCTTGCGTTCCACTTCTTCACGATTGGTGGAATTCAGCTGTTTTGAATACGAGCTCCACCAGTCCGGGATACATCCGAAGCACACCAATTGACCGAAATCGAAAAGGTTCCCGGGCTCCGACATCTGGAAGAACTTCCTGCAGCGAATACATCGCTTCACCCCGAGCAGGGCCAGGGCATCGATGATGTCTCGCACATCTTGCTCCATGCGTTCAACATCGTGGAAAGGAGAGTCGTTGGCAGGATTGTGCTGGCTATTGGTCGTCAATTCTCTATGCATTCGGTTCTCCTTCACGTCTTTGGCGTAGCCCGTTATCGAACTTGTTCACGCGCGCTGCCGATAATAGCCACGAAGCGACGGGCCAGTTCTCCGATCCGATTTGCTTGACGCGTGGCAATCGCCTCGCGGGGCAACAGTTCCGTACCGATACCCAAAGCGGAAGCTCCTGCTCGCACAAAGTGCGCCGCAGTTTGCTGAGTCACGCCGCCAGCAGCAATCAACGCTATGGCTGGGAACATTACCTTCAGCGAACCAAAGTAGTTTGGACCGCCAATATGCGAGCAAGGGGCCACCTTGACGAAATCGGGCCCTAATTTCCACGCATTGAGGACTTCGCTTGGGGTGAGCGCGCCAGGGATCATGAGGACATCCTCTTCAATTGCGAAGCCCACAAGCTTGGGATCAAATCCGTCGCTGGCGAGGAACATGGCACCAGCATTTAAACAGAGACCTGCCATCTCAAAATTCTGGATGCCACCGGCACCCACGATAACGCCAGGAAGGCTTTGTACAAGTTGAGCGATGACCTTGTGCGCCTCTGGCATCGTGGTAGCCACTTCGACGAGGGGAATCCCGGCGTCGAAAACTGCTTTGGCGGCAAAGAGCGCGTCTTCGGCCGAAGAAACACGAATCGCAGGGATGATGCCGAGTTCTTCGATTCTGTGCCGCACTTCCTGCTTACTTGCCAATCGCATCTCCTGGTTGACAGCATTGTGCTACTACGGCAAGGTTCGGACCCCAACCGCTTCCCGCAACTGCTCAACGGCCAGCAGATAGGAACCCAACGCCTGTCGATACGCCAGTTGCGTTGCGCGATAGCTGCGCTCCGCATCGAGGAAGTCGATCAGGCTGGTCGCTCCCCTTTTGTACGCATATTCACTGATGTCGCGATCTTTCTGCGCCACATCGAGGTAGCCGGAACGATAAAGCTGGACGATACGATCATTGGTGCGCAGGTTCTCAAAGGCATCGTGCACGTCGGTGAAAACCTGCCCGTTTGATTCCTTTGCTTGTTCCTGAGCCTGCGTAATGCCGAATCGCGCCTTCGCAATTTCGCCTTGATTGCGATCGAAGATCGGGAGTGGAACACTGGCCAGCAGGGTCATAGTGTTAATGCTGTTCACGTGCGAGTAGGTCGCGGCCACCGTGACGTCTTGCTTGCCAATACTTCGTTGTAGTTGATATTGGCTATTCGCGACCACGACTCCCTGTTGTGCTGCGCGAAAGTCCGGTCGGCTCTGCAGAGCTTTAAGTTCGAAATCCTCGAGATTTCCGTTTATCGGCTGGTACTCGAAAAGCCCTGCAATGTCGTAGTCGGATGGAACAGATTCGTATCCCAGCAATTGCCGCAAATCGGAGAGGGCCTGAACTCTAGCAAGTTGGGCTTGTTGCAGATCAGTCTCGAATTGAAGCAATTGCAATTTAATCTTGAGGTAGTCATCCTCGCTGATCGCCCCGGATTTGAATCGCAGCTCACCGAGTTCGACCGTCTGTTTGAAGCTCTTCAGGTCTTGTTGTGCAAGCTCCAGTGTAGATTCCGCAACCTCTACGTTGACAAACAGAGATGCCGTGTTGAAGGTCAGCATCCGTTCGTTATCTGTTACCTGCGAGCGCGTCTGGGCTGTTACGTCCTTCGCTGCTTGCAAGCGATGCTGGCGTTTTTTCCCGCGCTCGATGAGATAACTGATGCCCAGGTCTGCTTCGCTCGAATCATGCAAATAATCGAGTGTCCATTGGGAAGGCGTGAAGAACGGCAGGTATTCCCAATCGACAGTCAGGTTGGGGTTTGGTCGCAGGTTTGCCGTAGTCTCGGCGGATTCACTTTGTTGGATGGTGGTTCGTGCTGCCTGCAGGGCATGATTGTGCTGGAGCGACAGTTGAATGGCGTCGTCCAACGAAATCATTTTTGGCGATTGGGCCTGCAGCGCAACAGACATTACGCATAGGCCCAAGACCAAGAGAGCATGGCCTGGGCGATTACGATGTTTATGCAGCAACCGCGAGTGGACGACTTTACGCGTCAAGGGTACCCCCCACCGCAGGCAGGTCATCTCTGTCGCTGGCGAACCAAACATAAAGTGTTGGCAGAAGAACAAGACTCATCGCCAGTGCGGCAATTAATCCCCCAACGATGACAATGGCGAATGGGCGTTGCGAATCGGACCCGATGGCGTGTGACAGAGCCGCTGGCACGAGACCGAAGGTGGCCACCAGCATCGTCATCATGATTGGGCGTAGCCGGAGTACCGCTCCTTCGATTGCAGCGTCCACAATGGTGTATCCGCGGGCGCGTAGTTGATTGATGTATTCCAGCATAATGACGCCGGTTTGCACCGACACACCGAATAGCGCCAAGAATCCGATTCCAGAAGACACGCTGAAGTGAGTTCCTGTTAGCAGCAGGGCGAGCAAGCCCCCGACGGGAGCCATTGCTACCACGGCGAGAATCAAGAGCCCCCACTTCGCTGAACGGAACATCGTGTACAGCAGAATGAAAATGACAAGAAGCGTTAACGGCACGATGATCATCAGCCGCCGTTGCGCGCGTTTGGAACTCTCGTACTCACCCGACCAATCGAGGTGATATCCGGGAGGCAACTTCACGTTCTTACTTATTTGAGCCATGGCGTCTTCGACGGAGGTATTGAGATCTCTGCCCCGCACATTGAAGGTGACGCTCACATACCGGCTGTTCCCTTCGCGATAAATGTCGTAGGCGCCATCCCGCACCTCCATTTTGGTGAGCTGGCCGAGAGAGACTCTCTCCCCCGAAGGTGAAAGCAGGCGGATATTACTGATCTCCTTCGCATCACGACGATAGGGTTCCTGGTAACGCACGACAACGTCATAGCGCTCGGGGGTTCCGGCGGGCAGCACTTGACTAACGGCCTTGCCTCCCACGGCGGTTTCGACAGCGTCTTGTATATCGCTAACGTTGATCCCGAAGCGGGCTGCCTGCAGACGATCGACGGTAAAATTCAGATTCGGCTGACCGGTGTCACGGTATAGTTTCACGTCAGTGATACCCTCAACTCTCTGCATGATCCCCGCGATCTCTTCTCCCTTGTCTTCCAGCGCCTTGAGATCGTTTCCAAACACCTTGAGGGCGAGTTGACCTTTTGTGCCCGTAAGTGTTTCGCCGACGTTATCTTCAATGGGTTGCGAGAAATTCCAGGTTGCGCCCGGGATCTTGGAAATTTCGCGATCCATTGCAGCAATCAACCGTTCTTTGTCTTCGTGGAAGACCGGTCGCCATTCCCGTTTCGGATTTAAGTCGATGAAGTATTCGGTGTTTCCGAAACCGCCGGTATCGGTGCCATCGTCGGGGCGACCGATTTGGGATACCACTTGCTTGGCTTCAGGAAAGGATGCGAAGATGCGTCGCGCTTCGTGCATGAATCGCGTACCTTCGGTCAGGTTGGTGCTCTGAGCTAATGTGCCCCGGGCCCAAATTGATCCTTCGTCCAAATGCGGCAGGAATTCTGAACCAATGATTCCGCTGAGGCCCAGCAACATCGTTACCAGAAGACAGGCGACGCCTGCTCCAACGGTTATCGGCCGGTGCGCGATACACCACCGCAACCGCTTGCGGTAGTGCTCCGTCAGGAAGCGCATAACAGGGTTCTCCGCCTCTTTAATTCCCTTGCGAAACAACAAACTCGAGAGCACCGGCGCAACGAGAATCGAGAATGTGACGGCACCGAGTAACGCAAACGCTACCGTCCACGCCATCGGGCGGAACAGCCGACCTTCGATGCGTTGCAGCGTGAAAATGGGCAGGTAGGCGGTGATGATGATCAAAATGGCGAAAAACACCGGCCGCTGGACTTCATGCGCAGCGTCCCGGATCGTCCGTTCAAATGTCCACGGGTTGGAGGCGGCATCTTTACGGTGACTAATGTGGCGAACGATGTTCTCAACCATGACCACGGCACCATCTACCACCATGCCGAAGTCCAGTGCTCCAAGCGAGAGTAGGTTTACCGGAATCTTGGTAAGGTCAAGCCAGATGGACGCGAACAGCAGCGAGAAAGGAATGGTCAGCGAAACGATGAGAGCCGCCCGCGCGTTCAGCAGAAAGAGGAAGAGGATGATCGCCACAAGAATCATCCCTTCGCCTAAATTGTGCAGAACTGTATCGAGAGTGTAACCCAGCAGGTCGCTCCGATCGATCATCGGCTCGAGCTTTACGCCGGGGGGAAGCATCCCGCCGTTGAGTTGTTCAACCTTGGCATGCAGTTTTTCCAGGGTAGGGCCGGAATCGGCGCCTTTTCGCATCATCACCTGGGCGAAGATGACGTCGTCGTTATCAACGATGACACCGTCGTTTCTGCGGATCGCCCGACCCTCGTGGCCTAAGCGTACCTTCGGACCCTGAGATATTTCCGCAATATCTTGCAATCGCAGCGGAGTTCCGGTTTTCGTTGTAAGCGCCGTTTGCTCGATGTCGCGGACGTTCGTATAGAGCCCGATAGTCCGTACATTCATTTGTTGCAAGCCGGTTTCGACGAAGTTTCCGCCTGCGTTGATATTGTTGTTGGCTAGTTGCTGTTCGACCTGGCCGATCGTGAGGCCGTAAGAAACCAGTTTGTTCGGATCGACCTTGACTTGGTATTCGCGGATTATTCCGCCAAAGCTGCTCACATCCACGATATCAGGAACGGACTTGAGTTCCTTGACGACCATCCAGTCCTGGATGGACCGCAGATCCATCAAATCAATTTGCGGATTCGTGCTTCGCAGGACATACCAGTAGATTTGACCTGTGGTGCTCCAATCGGTGCCCATGGAAGGAGACAGGCCCTGTGGCAAATCAGCCTGCGCCATGCGTTCCATCACCTTCTGGCGGTTCCAGTCGTTATCGGAGCTGTCATCGAAGATCATCAGAACAAACGACAAGCCAAAAATGGATTCGGAACGGAGGTGCGTTAGATGGGGGATTCCGTTCATCTGGATCTCGATCGGGATCGTTACTTGTTGCTCAACCTCCTCTGCCGCACGCCCCGGCCATTGCGTAATGATCGTGACGTAGTTGTCGGCGATATCGGGGTAGGCTTCGATGGGAAGATTGTGGAATGAGACGATGCCCCATCCCGCGATGAGGAGAGCCAGCGACAATACCACAAACTTGTTATTAAGCGCGAAATCTACGAGAGCGCGGATCATCTGACTCTTTCGTTCGTCCCCGAGAACACCTCAAGCATTACTGCGAAATCGTGTGATCTAAGACCAGTGCATTCGCCACAACCTGGTCTCCCGGCTTCAATCCTGATTTGATTTCCTGCATGTTGTTCGACAGGATGTCTCCGCTGACGACTTCGACACGCCGGAATTTCCTGTTCTCGCCGGGCACATAGACCCAATCGCGATCATGGATGTGCAGGACTGCGGCCGCAGGTACCGTAACGTAGGTCTGCTGTTTCAAGCCAGTGAACGTGGCGGTTGCAAACATGCCTGGGCGCATCATGCCCGGGTTACGCACTTCAACACGCACCTTCGCGGTCCGAATGTTCGAATCGAGAATCGCACCAATATTGCTGATATGGCCTGTGACCACCTGATCGGGATAGGCATTCAGCTTGATATCGGCTACTTCTCCGACGTGGACGTTGGCGAGGTCGTTCTCGTACACATCGCAGATGATCCACACAGAGGAAAGATCAGAGATAGTGAAAGGGGTCGAACCCAGCCCCTGGATACCTCCAGCATTGGTGATCTGCTGGTCGGTGATGACGCCAGATATGGGCGCAAAAACATCTACCACGCCTTTTGGCTTGCTGGGATCGTTTCCCAAAAGCCGCAGGTGTTCCTCTGTTGTTTCCAGATCGACCTTGGCTTTGTCTGCCGCGTCCTCGGCGATTTGGAGATCGTTCTGGGCCAAGGCACCGTGGCTATAAAGATCCTTCGCTCGTTCCAGTTGTGTGCGTGCCAGCAGTTCATCCGCAACTGCCTTCCGATAATCCGAAAACCCACTGGAAACATCGTCGCTGCGCACGGTCATCAGCAACTGACCTTGCTTCACCGTGTCGCCAAGGCGAGCGTAGATGCCGGTTACTCGACCTGTCGCCAGCGAGACGACAGGAACATTGCGAGCCACATCTGGGTTGACCGTCCCAGTGACCACCAGCTTGGTAGCCGCACGTAATTCCGTTGCTGCTGCAAGTGGAAATTGTTCGGGATGATCAACACCGATGAGATCGACGTTCACGTCGGGAATGGTCTTAGCGGGTGGTGGAGCTTCTGCCGATGATGAATCGCCCGCTGCGCTATTGCAGCCAGAGAGCCACAACAAACAGAACGTCACCGCAACCACAAATGCGACATTCCAACTGAAGAGACCTTCAGAAGGCCTACACGACCACATGTTTGTCACTCCCCCCGGTGTGACATGCCTGGTTTAGAACCAGGCCTTCGATTCCTGAATCAGAGCAGCGCCGCGAACGACGCTACCCCGCTTCACGCGACTAGAGACCAGCCCCCAGTCGCATGAATTCTTGGATCCGTTTAGAACTTCACCATGATCGCGAACCGTGCGCTGGCTTCATCCTTGCGAAGGTCTGGGCACCAGCCTGTTGCTCCTGCAACACAAGTGGAGCCTTGCGTCGCGGAGAACAACGGTCCGGGAACGAAGGTGGTTCCTGGCACGACTCCACCAACGCCGTTCGTAAAGTTATTTCCACCAGGCGGTGTGATTCCGCCCGGACCGCTCCAATACGGGACGTTCGCATGGCGATACCCATACTCCGTGCGGAAAGTAATGTACTGCTTAGGCATCCAATCGAAAGTGATGGAAGCATCCCAGGCTTTAAACTGATTACCCGGACTCTGGGAGAAGTATGGAGAGCCGAACTCTGCGTCAGCTCCATTAATGGGCGGTAACAGCGTTAGATATCGCCCCGGATTAGTCATCGCGCCGCCGCCAATGGTCAGCCCATACAGGTCTTTCTTGAACCACGTGCGGTTGTACAACATCCATCCGAGAAACGCCTGTTTGTAGGCGGTGATGTTGCCCGATGCATCCTTCTTATTAGTAGTACAAGCAACGCCTCCGCCGTATTCACATCCGGCGTCGGCTGTGAATGAGAACGCCGCCTTGTCGAGAAACTTCTCCTTCTGGTCGTAGTACTTGACTTCAATACTGTCGTCTGTATGTATACGTGAGCGGCCCAGACCATTGAGTCCCGCGGGACTACCCAACGTATCTTCGCCCATACCGTAATTGTTAAACACTAGCGACAACCACGGTTTCGGGCGCCACAAGATCTGCCCGCCTAGGCCTGGCTTGCTGCCGAACCTGCCATAGGATTGCCATCCGTTAATGATCCAAGGCTCGATCTTCAGCTTGTCAGTGGGAAACCACTGGATGCGCAGCCCATTGAAAAACCACGGCGTATTGGATGAAACAAACGAGGGCTGATAAGCCCAGTTGTCGAAGTTGTAATAGCTGAATAGACCAATGTATGAGACGAAGATCCCAGCATCGATGTTCAGTCCATGATTCACATCGAAGTGATACCCACCGTATGCCTCAGAAAAGTACTTGTAAGCACCGCGCAGGTCCCATTGCCCGCGTAGTGGGCTCGCGTCATTTCGCGGCGTTGTGACTGCGAACATGCCACCCATGGTCAGCACGCGACCGCGAACGTTTTGCCAGTGGAAGTCGCCCCCGAAGCTTATCTGCTCCACTTGAAATTCATTGCTTCTGAAGATCTCGCTCGACCCGCCCATGGAGTCGTCCTTCGGATGATTAAAGCTATGAACGAAGTGAGTATCAAATCTAATTTCCGGCGTGAAGAACTTCGAATCCCACACCGCGTCTTTGTTTCGCGCCGTCCCGTTGAGCCATGTCCAATCGGCATAGGCGAAAGGCTCTGCAGGTTCTGGAGCTGCTTGTGGTGCATTCGCTTTTGGCGTCTCTGCCTGATCGATTACGACGTCTCTCGCAGTCGACTCCGTATTTACGTAAGAACTTGCAGGTAACGTTTTGCCTTCGGCAGCCTTTCCTTCGCGCGATTCCTTCAATTGCTCCTCCAGCTGCGCGATGCGTGCCTTCATTGCCTCCAGTTCCTTCTCAACCTCTGCCGGATCCGCATACTTCGATGTATCCGACTTCACTTTGATCGTTGGATCGGGCTCGGCCGTGCTGCTTGAATAGGGTCCTTCAGGTTGTTCGACCCGTGCGACTTGCGCCGGCGTTGACTTCCGCTCCTGGGCGACGCTCGACGGTGTCCAAACAAGGCTGATCACGAACATTGTCAGTGCGACATGAGTGATTGAAACCTTATGAACGTCTAGTAACATCTTCGTTGTTCTCATCACGTGTCGATCCCTCAAAACATTCCTTCCGAAGTATTGGCGGATTGCCAATCCCTTGTTGTGCAATCTCATTCAACCGGAATTCCCGTAAAGATCGGATAAAGACAACATAAAAAGTTCGCAAGGATTGTTGTTCCTTCTCATTCCGTCCGAACATGGGTTTATTTGTCTTTGCGCTTGGAAATAGTCTTTGGACGATATAAGGGAAGCGCGTGAAAAGTCCGTGAAGAACTCGATCAATTGTTTAATTGGGTGCAATAGAAAATTTCTTTGAGGCTGGATCTAATCCGAACATCACGAGTCAACGATGTCGTTACTCACCGCGATCTTCGGAACTATTCGTTGCCGTGTCTTCCGCACTTTGGAATCTGTAACCGACCCACGGTTCGGTAATGATATATTTTGGTTGGGTAGGATCGTCTTCGATTTTCTTGCGCAACGTTCTCACGTAAGTCCGCAAGTATTCGAGTTGATCGGCGTGCTCGGGCCCCCAGATGGTACGCAAGAGTTTGTTATGTGTATGAAGTACTCCAGGGCTCTTCATCAGCAGCGCAAGGAAGTCGAATTCCGTGGGCGTAAGATGAATGACTCCTCCGCTTTTGTGCAACAACCTTCTATCCAAATCGATTTCGAGATCATCGATGCGGATCACGCTCGCCACTGGACTTTCAGCCGCACTACGACGAATCACAGCGCGTAATCTGGCCACCAGTTCGCCTAATCGGAAAGGCTTTGTGATGTAGTCGTCCGCACCTGCCTCAAGCGCATGAATGACATCCGTTTCTTTGTCCCGAACGGTGACCATCAAGATCGCAACTGCATGTTTCTGGGCACGGATTCGCTGACATGCCTCGACCCCATTCATTCCGGGCAAATTGATATCGAGCATGACTGCATCAAACGAACTTTGTGCCAGGATGTGGATCGCACGTTCAGCGCTCCCAGTTTCTTCGACAGAGAAACCCCGTGTTGTGAGAGCCTTATGCAGTACGTGCCGCAAAGGCGGCTCATCATCGACTAATAGTACGCTGTAGTTCTCGCGCATTCTCTGGCTCGCTCTGTAAGATTGGCAACGTTAAGCGAAATAGGGTTCCTACCTGTTTGCACTCGCATGGATCCAAGACAACGTCGCCACCGTGTGCCAGCGCAATCTTTCTGGCTACATACAGTCCCAAGCCAGAGCCCGAAGCAGCCTTCTTCGCGTCTTCGCCTCGATAGAAACGCTCAAAGATATTCTGCTTCTCATTGTCTGGGACCGATGAACCACTGTTCCAGATAGAGATCGTATACTTCTGACTGCCGATGGCGCTGATGGAAACTCTCACGTCGGAACCCGAAATTGAATACTTGCACGCATTATCAAGCAACTGTGCGAGGGTCAACTTAAGCAGTTCCGGGTCGCCAAGCGTTATCGCACTATCCGGGCTCTGAACAACAATGGTCCGATCGGGCCAGCGGGCCGCGAATTGCTTCGTCAGAGTCATGAGCATCGGTGCCAAATCGATGACTTCGGTTTGCAGCCTCACCTCTTCCCTGTCCAGGCGCGCAACTCGAAGAAGGCGCGATGTTAGCCGCGCCAAATGAGCCGTTTCCGATTCCACGATCTGTGCCAGTTCGGATTGTTCGCTGCGTAAAGGGCCAGCATCCGAAAATCCCGCAATCGCGGTGAGAATGGTCGCCAGGGGCGTCTTGAATTCATGGGCTAAGACATCCAGCATGGCTCCACGGAGCATTTCGGCTTCAGTAGTTGCCGCGGCCTGGCTAGCCTTCCTGAAGACGCTCGACCTTTCAATCATTACAGTTGCGAGCGCGGCAAGCGGCTCAGGTAGAAGTTCAACTTCCTGTAGCCCCTCGAAGCCGATGGCTGCGACTATTCCGCCAGTATGCAGAAACCGCACCGCAACTCCAGTTTTTTCATCCTGGAAGTTTTGTCGGGCAATGTAAGAATCGCGCGTTCTCAAATCGAGTTCGTGGAATGAGTGCCCAACCAAAATGGGGTCTTCTGCCATTCCATCGAACAGGCATACGGCATTCAAGTCGAACTTGTTCTTGAACAGTTCCAGGAAACGTGTGCTTATGACCTTCGTCGGATCGAGAACCAGTAGTTGTTCGGCAAACTCGTACAGCCGCATCGTGTTCTGACGCTGTTTTCTTTCAGCAACCGCAACTGCACGCATCTCGGAGGTCAGACGTGTGATAACCAGCCCCGTCACCAGAAACGACACTAAAGCTACCGTGTCGGACGAATCGCTTATGGTCAGCGAGAATAGAGGCGGAATGAAAAAGTAATCGAGGCAGAGGAAGGAAATGACGGAAATAAGGCAGGAGGAAACGAAATTCCCGCGCAGAGAGTGCAGCACAACCACTATGAGGTACAGGAATCCCACCGTAGCGTAGCCGGTTTGAAGTTTGAAGCAAACCAGCGTGATTACTGCCGCGGCAACTGCAGCCGGCAACGCCGACCACAGAGAATTCCAGTTCCATCCCGATGCTTTGTGCGCTAGTCCCACTCGCTTTCGATTCAACTACTTCTCAGGTAAGGGTGGTATAACAGCGTCATAAAGAGTTCATAAAGAAATGTCTCCCGTAGCGAGTTCGACCTAACGTCGGCTTCGCCGACTGGTTACCAAGACCCTTCCTTTTGACCGAACCACCAGACGAGGCCAACCGTCGCCGTGTTCTGCTGTTTTGAAAACACATTCGCCGTCGAGGTCAGGAACATCGGTTGATTCGAGAAATCGCGGCGCCATTCGTAACGCATCAGAAAACCATTTGTCAGGTTGTAATCAAATGTTGCTGTCGTTTCTTTCAGCGACTGGCTTATGCCGCTGAAAAGTCCATTGCGATCCGACATGTATTCTGCGCGGCCGCCCAGGGCGACCTTCGGCGTGAATTGATATTTTGCATAGACGGCTCCTCCATCGGCATGGGAAGGTGCCGACGATTGATTCGGCCCTGCGTTCTGCCAGGTACGCTGAACGAAGTAGTCGCCTTCGAGCGCCAACGTGAGTCTGGGTGTAGCCTGCCACGTCAAGTAACTATCGAAAATGTGTGTGCGTCCATCTGGCGCCGGACGTATCGGCGTAAAGCATAACCCCGGCTGGATTGGCACCGGACCACACCCTGTCGCCGAGGCACGCTCCGGATTGTCTTGTCCGTAGTAGTAGTTCAAAGTCCACGTAATGTTTTTGTGAGGCGTCGCGGTAAACCCAAAAAGCTCATCCTTGAATGCGTTGGTCGCCTCCGCTTGGTTGGTTCCGTTGATCAGCCAGTAATTAATGGCGAGCCCATCTGTTACTTGATATTTCGCGCGTAATCCCATGTGGTAGAAGGGCAAGAAATAAAACCAGAAGGAACGCGAGTAGTTCATCTGATCCTTGGTGTAGTTTCCTTCGAGGCCCAACGAACTCGCCCACTTGCCAAAATCGACCGTTAAACCTTTATTCAGAGGTATGACGTAGGTGCCGTAAGCCTGGAATATATTTCTATAAATCTGCGGCCGCGGTTCGTTCGAAGCATTGCCTTGCAACGTATCTGTTGCCTGGCCGAACTGCAGGTCCAGTCGTGCACCCCATCGCCTTCCTGCTGCCACATTCGGAGCCTGTTCGATGATGACGCCCGCCTGGTTGAGGCTGAAGTTGTTGCTGAGAACATCATACGGACGCAAATAATTCACACGCCCGATTGGAGCATTGAAGTTGTATCCGTAGTAGCTGTCGAGATTGAGGTTGATCGTCGTATCGCGGAAAAAGTCGAGAGTGCTACGCTCTTCTTTTGAGATCGATGCCTGTTCGGCCATCGGAGTCGAGGTCGTAACATTCGCGGTCAACGGAGACGAAGAAACCGGCTGCAGTTGCTTAACCACAGCCTTCAATTCGGCGACCTCGGCTTCAAGAGTCTGGACTCTTTGCCGCAACTCGGCTTCTGATTGCCCAAACATCGGCACAGCACGCAAGAGCAGAAACAAGGTAATGCTCACTTTACACAATGATTCCTTGGTCATCATTGACCCTCCCAACGATCGTCATGGACCGTCAGAAATCTGAAGATTCACATAGTAAATGATAGTCACGGCGTGCGCGGTCTTAGGCGGCACGTTGTGGGACTCCTTGTATGGATTTCAGGGCGAGCTCTCCGTTGTCCCCTCCAGTGAGCTCACATCAAGCCTTAATCGGAATAGATCGTCATGGAACCCGCTCTCTCTGCTTCCTCTAAAGGTAGGAAGGCTGAGTTCTCAATTCGAACGCGGGTTGGATTGGGTTTTGGCTTCACTGACGGTTCGGTTGGGCGATTGCGCATCCAAAGCCAAATTCAGTTCCAGTACATTCACCCTAGGCTCACCCAGTAAGCCAAGATCGCGACCCTTGATGTGTGCAGCTATCATCGACCGCACCTGTTCTTCCGGCACATTACGTGTCTTCGCGACACGAGCCGCCTGGAAATAGGCCGAAGCGGGAGTGATGTCGGGGTCCAAGCCTGATGCCGACGTGGTCACCATGTCGATTGGAATCGGGGCCGCCGGATTCTCGGCGTGGAGTGTGTCCATGTCCCCTTTAACGCGGTCCAGCAGTTTCTGATTCGTGACCGCATAGTTAGTTCCGCCCGAACTGGTGGGGTCATATCCGTTTGTTCCGGCTGCAGAAGGACGCGAATGGAAATAACTAGGCCCAGTGAACGGCTGGCCGATGATGCGAGAGCCAATTACCTTTCCCTCGCGAGAGATCAACTGTCCATTCGCCTTGTCGTGGAAGAGGACTTGCGACAATGCCGTCACCACGAGCGGATAAATGATGCCGAGCAGAACGGTCGTAACAATGGTCATCAACACAGCGGTTATAAGATTCTTCTTCATACGATTCCTCACGCCAGCTTTGCGGCCGTAATCAGCAGATCAATCGCCTTGATGCCAATGAAGGGCACAATAATCCCGCCGAGGCCATAAATCAGTAGGTTTCGGCGTAGTAGGGCGGCCGCCCCCATGGCCCGATAGCGAATGCCGCGTAACGCCAGCGGTATAAGAGCAATGATAATCAGGGCATTGAAGATCACAGCGGACAGAATGGCCGATTCCGGGTTCTTCAGGTGCATGATGTTCAACGCATTCAAAACCGGGAAGGTTCCCGCGAACATTGCCGGGATGATCGCGAAATACTTAGCGACGTCATTGGCGATCGAAAATGTTGTCAGTGCGCCACGCGTCATCAGCAGTTGCTTGCCGATTTCGACGACCTCGATGAGCTTGGTCGGATTGGAATCGAGGTCCACCATATTGCCGGCCTCTTTCGCTGCTTGTGTGCCGGTGTTCATCGCGACGCCGACATCTGCCTGCGCCAGAGCAGGTGCATCGTTAGTGCCGTCGCCGGTCATAGCGACGAGTTTGCCTTCCCCTTGTTCCTTGCGGATCAGGTCCATCTTGTCTTTGGGGGTGGCCTGAGCAAGAAAGTCGTCGACACCGGCTTCGCGAGCGATCGCCGCCGCAGTCAACGGATTGTCGCCGGTGATCATGACCGTGCGAATGCCCATCGCCCGCAACTGGTCGAAACGCTCTTTCATACCGCCTTTAACGATATCCTTCAGTTCAATCACGCCAAGCGCTCCGCGATGCTTCTCCGCGACAACGAGCGGAGTGCCACCAGAACGGGCAATGGTGTCCACGATTGCTTTAACTTCCGGCGGCATGCTTGAAGAGTTCTCAATCAAGTAGCGGTCGATCGCATCAACTGATCCCTTGCGAATTTCATACCCGTTCAAGTTGACGCCCGACATGCGTGTCTGCGCCGTGAACGGAACGAACTCGGCATGGTGAGACGACATTTCTCGTCCCCGCAGGTTGTACTTCTCTTTCGCCAACACCACGATGGAGCGGCCTTCCGGAGTCTCATCAGCCAAGGAAGAAAGCTGAGCTGCATCGGCCAGTTCTGCCTCAGTCACTCCTGGAGCGGGAATGAAGCGTGAAGCCTGGCGGTTGCCCAGCGTGATTGTTCCTGTCTTATCGAGCAAGAGAGTATTCACGTCGCCTGCTGCCTCAACCGCACGTCCCGACATCGCAAGAACATTGTGCTGCACAAGGCGATCCATGCCGGCGATTCCGATCGCCGACAACAATCCGCCTATGGTTGTCGGAATCAGGCAAACGAGCAGGGATACCAGCACGAACACAGTCTGCGGAGATCCCGAATAAACGGCGAACGGTTGCAGCGTCACCACCGCAAGCAGGAAGACGATTGTCAATCCTGCAAGCAGGATGTTGAGCGCAATCTCGTTTGGCGTCTTCTGACGCTCTGCTCCTTCGACAAGTGCGATCATCCGATCCAGGAACGTCTCCCCTGGATTGCTGGTGATCTTCACCTTGATCTGATCGGACAAGACACGAGTGCCGCCCGTTACCGCCGAACGATCTCCACCAGCTTCACGGATTACAGGCGCCGATTCGCCCGTAATGGCAGACTCGTCCACCGACGCCACACCTTCAACGATCTCACCATCGCCAGGGATGAATTCTCCTGCAGAGACCAGCACCAGATCACCAGCACGAAGCTGTGAACTGACGATCTTCTCTACCGTGCTGTCTGGGAGAAGACGGTTGGCCATCGTCTCAGACCGAGTCTTCCGAAGCGTATCCGCTTGTGCCTTGCCGCGGCCTTCAGCCATAGCTTCAGCGAAGTTGGCAAACAGCACCGTGAACCACAGCCACAACGTAATTTGCAGGTTGAATACAAACGCCTGGTGCGGATTCCTGATGAGCAGAATTGTCGTGATAACGCTGCCGACTTCGACAACAAACATCACTGGGTTTGCCATCATCTTGCGCGGGTTTAGTTTCAAGATGGCGTCCCACGCCGCACGGCGAATTATCTTGCCGTCCCAAAGCGAGCGCCGATGCGAACGTCTCCCCGAGCTAGGCACCTCGCTCCTCCTCACATTTCCTAACTGCTGCGAGTCCGGTCTGCCGCCGGTATTGGGTTTTTCGACAATGGTGTTGCGGCTTGACATAACTAGAAGGCCTTTCCTGCATGCATCAGCAAGTGCTCAAGAATCGGTCCCAGGCTGAGTGCCGGGAAGAATGTCAACGCGCCGAGAATCAGGATCGTTCCCATCAGCAGCACGCTGAATAGTGGCGTGGTTACCGGGAATGTACCCAACGACGGCGGTACGTATTTCTTTTGTGCAAGGTTCCCCGCGATCGCCAGCATCGGGATGATCATAAAGAAACGCCCGATAAGCATCGTGAGGCCAATCGTGGTGTCGTACCAGGGCGTGTTGACCGTCAGACCGCCGAAGGCTGAACCATTGTTGCCCGCTCCGGAAGTGAATGCATAGAGAATTTGGGAGAGGCCGTGCGGGCCAGGATTGGAAATGCCGGCGAGGCCGTACGGTTTCACGGCTGAGATACCCGTAAATATCAGGATCACCAGGGGAAAGACTAGCGCTACGAGCATGGCCATCTTTACGTCGTACGCTTCGATTTTCTTGCCGAGGTACTCGGGAGTACGACCTACCATCAAGCCGGCAATAAAGACCGCAAGTACGATGTAGATAAGGATCCCATACATACCAGCTCCGACTCCCCCGAAGATCACCTCGCTCAACATGATGTTGACCAGCGGCACCATGCCTCCCAGCGGCGTAAACGAATCGTGCCAGCCATTGATCGCCCCACAGCTTGCGTCGGTTGTAACCGTCGCCCAAAGTGCCGTGTTGGCGATGCCGAAGCGTACTTCCTTCCCTTCCATGTTGCCGCCCGACTGTAGCGTCGAAACGTGCTGATCTACTCCGTGCAGAAGAGGATTGCCGCTTGCTTCAGCCCAATAGCAGACAGACACGCCGGCCAGGAACAGGACCGCCATCGTTCCCCAAACGGCCCATCCGTGGCGTTGTGAGCCTGTCATTCTCCCCAATGTGTACGTTAGCCCCGATGACACTGCGAAGATTGAAAACAGCTCGATCAAATTGCTGATAGGAGTTGGATTCTCGAAGGGATGCGCGCTATTGGCGTTGAAGAATCCGCCGCCGTTGGTTCCCCACTCTTTAATGATTTCCTGGGAGGCTACTGGCCCTTGCGCGATGGTTTGATCGGTGACCGTATCCAAGGCAGGCTTGCCATCTGGACCGACTACGGGCTTTCCATTGGCATCCAGCTTCGGAACCTGCTGCGGCTCCACTATCTTAACGGTGTCGTATGACCGCAGATTCTGAACCACGCCTTGCGAAACAAGCAGTAAGGCACCAACAATGCAGAAGGGCAGCAGCACCCACAGCGATCCGCGAACCATGTCAACCCAGAAATTCCCAATGGTCTGCATCTGCCGTCGAGCAACACCACGAATGAAGGCTATGGCGAGCGCGATTCCAACCGCCGCCGAAACAAAGTTGTGATATGCCAAGCCCGCCATCTGGGTGAAATAGCTCATCGTCGATTCACCCGAGTATGCCTGCCAGTTTGTATTCGTAGTGAACGATGCGGCAGTATTGAACGCCAGGTGCTCGGGCATCACTCCCCCGAACTTTTGCGGATTCCAAGGCAGGTATCCCTGGAGTCGCTGGATGGCATACAACAGCAACATGGAAACCACGCTGAACAGCAACATGGAAGCGGCGTATTCCGTCCACCTCATTTCATGATCCTCATCGACGCCGGTGAGCCGATAGGTCAGCCGTTCAATAGGACGCAATATCGGATCTAGGAATGTCTTTTCGCGGTTGAACACGCGCGCCATGAAGACGCCCATCGGCTTCGTCACGGCGAAGATCAGCCCGAGGAATACGATGATTTGTAGCCAGCCATTTAATGTCATTTCAGAATTTCTCCGGGCGCAGCAGAGCGTAAAAGAGATACGCGGTCATGAGGCCACTGACAACGAGCATTAAGATCGATTGCAGATCCACACCATCCTCCTACTTCATCCGCTCACAGAAACGAACGTACCCCAGGGAAGCAACGAAAAAAACAATCGTGATGGCCACGAACAACGCATCCTGCATAAATCAATCTCCAGAGTTTATTGGACAGCAACGCACATAAAGGGGAGCTAAAACTTGCATAAAAAGTTCATAAGGATTGGCCGCGTCACCCGAGTGGATCGAACCGGTATACGACCAGGGGCTCGGTGCGTATGTAATGCTGGCCGGCTCCGACCGCCTCCAACTTCTTCCGGAGCGAAAGAAGGACCTGCAAGAATTGTGTTTGGTGGACGCTGTCGTCCTCCCAGTGCGTTGAGAGCATTGTCTGCCCAGTGACCATTCTCTTTGGATGACTCACAAGGTAAACCAGAAGGTCGAACTCCGCGGACGCAAGGTCGAGTTTCCTTTCGCGCACCAACGCGGTGCGCTGTTCGAAGTCGATTCTAAAATCGCCGACACTGATCATGCCGGAGGCACCCGACATCTCCCAGTCCAGCTTTTGCCGTTCGTTGAACTCCCTGTCGTTCATCAACTGCGCTCCATAGGCCCTTGCGGGGTCAGCATCCCCATTCGCGTCCCTCTTCCGGGTGGTGATCGGTGTTTCGCGATTTGGACAACCGTCTTTCGCTACTGGCCAGCTCGAGCAACGTTAACCGTGCAGCCGCGATCATTCTCTGGCGTTCATTGTGCGGCATTTCGGTCCAATCACTGGACTCAGTCGAAGAGCAGCCAAAATCTGGCGCCAGAGCCGATTGATAATGAAAGAACAAACTTGCAAGACTTTCCGCTGTAACTTCTTTGATCGACATATTTCCCTACATGACCTTCTTTGCACGAAGTCGCCGTGGATTTACAAATACGCCCCATCGCTCGCTCCGATCGCGTTCAGTTCCGCCCTCTTCACCATAGAATTCCGCCGTAGCTCCATTGTCGTGCTTAACAATAGAGAAAGGAGTGTTGTCCGGCACTCCTGCTGGACGAATCGCACCTGCGGTAAAGATTGGATCGGAAGGAAGCTGAACTACGATCGGGAATCTTTGACTATGCTTCTTTCGAATTGGAAGGCGCATTCCGGATTCCCTGCACAGTGCAATGAGCACGTGTACCAGGAATGCGACACCCGCCAGACATATCGTAACGAAGATCACCATTCCAATCATGTGTGCCTGCCCAACGGGTCATTGTGCTTTCCCGTTGCCTACACACTGATTGGACTACTTTTCGAATAAAGTATGTCTAAAGACTCCATAAAATGTTCATAAGGATTGTTCTCGGGATGGCCTCAGTCCCCTGGCTCGAAGCGGTATCCCACCCATCGATCAGTCAATACGTAGATGGGTTCTGCAGGATTGGGCTCGATCTTCTTGCGTAGTTGGCCAACAAACACGCGGAGGTATTCTGGTTGCTCGGCGCTGGTGTCACCCCAAACCGCCGACAGCAATGTTCGATGTTGGATCACGCGATGCGGATGTTGCGCCATGTAGACGAGGAGGTCGAATTCTTTGGGTGTTAGATGAACTTCTTTCCCTCTTACACATACGATACGAGCTGCAAGATCGATGTTGAAGTCGCCGAGCTCAATGACTTCTGGCATATTCGCTTCAATCTTCGGCGTACGCCTAAGGTTCGCCCTGACACGCGCCAGAAGCTCGTTCATGCTGAACGGCTTGGTGACGTAATCATCCGCACCAGCATCAAGCGCCTCAATCTTCTGTTCCTCCTGGTTACGAACGGAAAGGACAATGATCGGCAATGCGGAGATGACGCGGGCATGCCGACAAAGCTGAATTCCATTCATGTTTGGCATTGCCAAATCGGTAATCATCAAGTGGGGAGACCAATCCTTCATGATCTCCAACGCCGTTTCTCCATCGTTAGCCGTGCGCACGTCATAGCCCTGGACTGACAATGAGGTTCGAAGAACCCTTGTAATTTGCGACTCATCATCAACAACCAGAACACGCGTGTGTTCCGTCATCAACGCACCTCTTGCGTAACAATGTGCACATCGACTCCTGGTGCATCCTCAAGAAATCTCTGAATGGCTCTCAGATAGAGATACTTCTGCCAGCCGGTGCGGGCGGACCGGCCAAAGATGACCTGCGTCACGTGGTTCTCACGCACGAACCGGGCCATTTCCTCCGCCACTCGCTTCCCTTTCGCTTTCACCTTTACGACACGGGCGCCCAAATTTTCTGCAAATCGTATATTTTCCGACAGGGTACGTTGGTCTTCCGGACGGGTGTCCATCTCAATGTCGATATATACGACGTAGAATTCGCCGCCGACACCTTGTGCCATTCGCGAGGCGCGCGCAATCAGGTACTGCGCGGCCGGATTTGAACTGATCCCGACGGCAATCCGTTCTCGCACCGATGCAGCCTGATGAACCTCATCTTTTGCGAGATAGCTATCGAGACTGCGATCAACGACGTGGGTAACCTGCCGCAACGCCAGTTCACGAAGCGCAATCAGATTTCCCGGTCGAAAGAAATGCGAAAGAGCTCGCTCCGCCCGGTCCGTAGGGTACACATCGCCGCGGCTCATTCTTTTCTGCAGGGCCTGCGGGGTTACGTCCGCCATGACAATCTCGTCGACACGCTGCATCACCCAGTCGGGCACCGTCTCGCGAACTTGCACGCCCGTAATCTGCTGAATGGTGGGCCCAAGGCTCTCGACGTGTTGTACGTTCATGGTCGAGAGCACGTCGATCCTATTGGCCAGCAATTCCAGAACGTCTTCGTAACGTTTGCGGTGTTTGCTGCCGTCGATATTGGTATGAGCCAATTCATCAATAAGCGCGACTTGGGGCTTGCGGGTCAGAATGGCGTCGACATCCATCTCTTCAAACTGCGTTCCTTTGTAATTGAGCTTCCTTTTTGGAACAGCATCAAGCTTGGCCGCTAGTTCAGCGGTAGCTTTTCGCCCGTGACTTTCCACTACACCCACAACAACGTCTTCACCGCGACTCGCTCGCCGCAAGGCTTCGCTCAGCATGCTGTACGTCTTGCCAACACCCGGCGCATATCCCAAGAACAACTTGAATATCCCTTGCGACTTTTCGGGCGAGACCTCTTCCAGCCATTGTTCGGGCGTCTTCAGCACGTGAATATTCTAAGCGGCTCAACATAAGTTTTTCGTAAAGAGTGAAAGCCCACAGCTACAACGTGTTTCTTGAACGGCGCAATCCTGCCGTGACAAACATAATGCGCGGACCGCGGTCCAGGGATCGACTCGATGGAGCAAGCACTCATTTTCGACAGGTTCTATCTCGGTCGAAACCAGCGTTACACGTCCGGGGGAACGGGCATGGGACTCGCGATCTGCTAGGTCATCGTGGAGGCCCACGGCGGCAAGATCAGCGTGGTTAGCCAGGTTGGCAAGGGATCTGTATTCTTGTTCACCTTGCCTGTCATCGTCAACTGAAAATTCCCCAGATTTTGCCGGTTTAAATTTCCCCAGGTGTTAGGCGGTTGATGGTTGGACCCGGCGGGGAG
>Ga0335069_10000957_pt1 | contig 46635 bp, 47 predicted proteins | sample Lox_Sample_11_FD_206714 | JGI IMG/M metagenome (GOLD analysis project Ga0335069, IMG submission 206714) | Soil microbial communities from Loxahatchee National Wildlife Refuge, Florida, United States - Lox_Sample_1.1 | ecosystem: Environmental > Terrestrial > Soil > Wetlands | place: USA...
GAAGCCCACGCAGGAGATGTCGGGCAAGCACCTCGGGTTTCCAATTCCTCGTGGGCGGGCGGCGATCGAGTACAGGTGAGGGTAACCCGTGCGGGCTCCGATAGGCTTTCCGGCCATGACGAGCATGTGGAATGCTCCGCTTCATCGCCGCTGGCGTGGATCGAACCTGCGGGACCCTCGCCAGGCCAAGTTCCTCACGCTGGCCTCGCTGAAGTGGGTGCTGGCCAATCGTGCCTACACCCCGTGGTACCTGGTGCGCTACTGGCGGCTGCTGAAGTTCAAGCTGGCCAACCCGCACATCATCACCCGGGGGATGGTGTTCCTCGGCAAGGGTGTCGAGATCCACGCGACGCCCGAGCTGTCGGAGCTGGAGATCGGCCGCTGGGTGCACATCGGGGACAAGAACACCATCCGCGCGCACGAGGGATCGCTGCGGTTCGGCGACAAGGTCGTGCTGGGCCGTGACAACGTCATCAACACCTACCTCGACATCGAGCTCGGCGATTCCGTGTTGATGGCCGACTGGTGCTACGTCTGCGACTTCGACCACCGCATGGACGACATCAACCTGCCGATCAAGGATCAGGGCATCGTCAAGTCCCCGGTCCGGATCGGCCCCGACACCTGGGTGGGGGTCAAGGTGACGGTGCTGCGCGGCACGTCCATCGGGCGAGGCTGCGTACTGGGGTCGCACGCCGTGGTCCGCGGCGTCATTCCCGACTACTCGATCGCGGTCGGCGCACCGGCCAAGGTGGTCAAGAACCGGCAGCTGTCGTGGGAGAGCTCGGCCGCGCAGCGCGCCGAACTCGCGGCCGCCCTGGCCGACATCGAACGCAAGAAGGCGGCCCGTTAGCCCGCCTCATTCGGCGTGATCGTCGACCTTGTAATCGAAGCTGACATCGCCGGCGTCGACGCTGGTGACGGTCACCGAGATGCCGTACTTCTGGCCGGAATCGGTCAGTTCGCACCGGAGTGTGGCGCCCACGACGCCCTTCAGGTTTTCCGGGCAGGTCACCGAATCGGGCTTGCGGCCCACCTGCTGGGTCAGCTTGTTGCTGAGGATGCCGGCGACCTGGTTCTTGTCGACGGTCTCCACCATGTCGAACTTGACGTCGTTGCCGTTGACGCTGGTGACGGTGACGTTGACGTTGAAGGTCTGGCCCTTGACCTTCATCGTGCAGTTCAGCTGGGCCCCGACCTTGGCGGGCAGGTCATTCGGGCACGAAACCGATTCGGGCTTGTTGCCGGCGGCGTCGGTCCACTTGGAGGTGATCTGGTTGGCGACGTCGCCCTTGCTCACCGCATGCTTCGACGTGACCGAACACGAACAGGCGCCGGCGCCGGCCATCAGCCCCGCGGCGGCACCCGCAACCAGCAACGTCCGGACGGTCGAGCGAGCCATAGCGCCTCCCGAGGGCGAACCGACAACTGTGAATCGGCTGATAATCGCATGCCAATTACCTTCGGGTTGGACGAATCGCTCAGATGCTCTGATATCGGCGCAGCGCCTCGGCGCGCTCGGCGGCATGGTCGACGATCGGCGCCGGGTAGCCCTGTGGCCGTTCCGTTCTCAGGTGCGCGTCGTCGGCCGAGCGCAACTCGGGCACCCAGCGCCGGATGTAGTCGCCCGACGGATCGAACCTCTCGCCCTGCGTGACCGGGTTGAAGACCCGGAAATACGGGGCGGCGTCGGTGCCGGATCCGGCGCACCACTGCCAGCCGTGCTGGTTGTTGGCCATGTCGCCGTCGACCAGCTGATCCAGGAACCATCGCGCGCCCCACTGCCACGGCAGGTGCAGGTCCTTGACCAGAAACGACGCGACGGTCATCCGCACCCGATTGTGCATGAAGCCGGTCTCGCGCAATTGACGCATCCCCGCGTCGACGAAAGGAAACCCGGTCTGGCCGGTCTTCCAGGCCTCGAAGCGGCCCTCGGCCTCGGGGCCCGTGTCGGTCTGGATGCCGTCGAACTGACTGTTCCAGTTTTGCCACGCGCTGGCCGGCCAGTGGTGCAGCACGTCGGCGTAGAAATCGCGAAACGCCAACTCCCGCAGGAACGCTTGCGCCCCCGCGCTGCGCATGTCGAGGTCGGCGACCATGGTGCGGGGATGGATGGACCCGAACTTCAGGTGCGCCGACATCCGGCTGGTGCCCGTCACGTAGGGCCGGTTGCGGTCCTGGGAGTAGCTGTGTAATCCGTTGTCCACGAACGACTTCCATTGCTTGAGCGCCGCCGCCTCGCTGGCGGCCACGTCGAGCGCTGCGCCGGGATCGGGTATCTCGCATCGCTTGATCGGCAGCCGCGCCGGGTCGAGCCAGCGCGCGGACCCGGCGCCCGATTCGGCCGGCTTCCGCCAGCCGAACGCGCGCCACTCGCGCAGGAACGGGGTGAACACCCGGTAGGGGGAGCCGTCCTTCTTCGTCACTCGGCCGGGGGAGACCAGGTACGGCGAGCCCGTCGCCACCAACGGCACGGAATCCAGTGCCGCGCGCACCCGTTCGTCACGGCGCACCCCGTACGGGGCGAAATCCTCCGAGATGTGCACCGACGACGCGCCGATCTCCTCGGCGATGCGCGGGACCTGCGTCTCGGGCCGCCCGCGGGTCACCAGTAGCCGGCCGTCCAGGTCGTCCCGTAGGTGCCCCAGGGAGTCAGCCAGGAATTGGAGCCTGCGCCGCCCCGACGAAGCCTCCAGCCGCGGATCGAGGACGAAGCAGGCGAGCACATCGCCGTCGGCTCGGGCGGCCGCGGCCAGGGCCGGGTGATCGCGCAACCGCAGGTCTCGGCGAAACCACAGCAGCGTCGGCATGATTCGATGTCCCCCTCAGCGATTGAGCCTCCAGATGCCGGTGGCCAGCACGGTGGCGAAGGCGCACCACAGCGGGTACGGCGACAGCGCGGCGCCGGCGCGTGGGTCGGCCTGCGCGGTCCGCCGCGCGAGGTCGGCGCTGCTCGCCGTCAGTATCGCGGCGCCCACGGCGGAAGCGCCGAGCTTGTGATAACGAAAGAAGAGCCAGCTCCAGCCGGCGTTTATCAGCAGGTTCACGCCCAGTGCCGCCGCGTAGCGGCGCGCCTCGTCGTGTTGTCCGGCCGCGCGCATCCGGTCGATGGCGACCGCCGACGTCGCCGCGATGTCGGCGTACAGGGCGGTCCACACCACGGGAAAGGCGGCGTTGGGCGGTCGGTACGGCGGCTTGCGAAGCCGCGCATACCATACCGGGACGCTTCGCGTGCTGGCGATGCTTCCGGTGGCGGCGGCCACCGCGATGGCGACCGTGGTCGCGGCGAGTGTTGACTTGTTCACTTCGTGCTCCATTCATGTTGCCGCTCTTCGGTTCTGGCGTGGGAGGGGTAGTTGGGCCACCAGATGCGGTCGCCGACGAGGGCGAACAGCGCGGGGATGACCAGGGTGCGCACGATGAAGGTGTCGAGCAGGATGCCGAGGCCGACGATGATGCCCAGTTGCGTCAGGACGATCAAGGGCAACACCCCCAGCACGCAGAAGACGGCCGCCAAAACGATTCCTGCGCTGGTGATCACGCCACCGGTGGCCGACACCGCGCGGACCATCCCCTCGCGGGCACCGCGCTGCGCGGCCTCCTCGCGTGCCCTGGTCACCAGGAAGATGGTGTAGTCGACGCCGAGGGCGGCCAGGAACAAGAAGGCGAACAAGGGAGTGCTGTTGTCCAGCGCGGGGAATCCGAAGACGTGGATGCTAGCCCAGCCGCCGATGCCCAGCGCGGCCAGTGCGCCGAGAATCGTTGCGGCGAGCAGGGTCGGCGGCGCCAGCGCCGAACGCAGCAGCACATACAGGACGACCAGGATCACCGCCAGGATCGCCGGGATCACCACCGACCGATCGTGCGCGGCGGCGTCCCGGACGTCAAGCGCCTGCGCGTCGGCGCCGCCCACCAGCGCCCCGGGAGCGACGCCTTTGGCAGAATCCCTCAGCGCCGCAACCACTTCGAATGCCCGGCCGGATGACGGCGGGGCGTCGATCACGACGGACCACTTCGTCAGGCCCGTGCCCGACCGGCCCGTTTCGGACGCCGAGACCACGCCGGGGGTGGAACGGATGGCCTGCTGCAATTGCGCCGCCTGCGCGGAGGGGCCGATGATCAGCGTGGGGCTGGCCATACCGCCGGGAAAATGCGCCGCCACGACGTCGTAGCCGGCCACCGAATCGGCCCGCACCCGGAATTGCTCCTTCTGGGACAATCCGATTCGCGTTCCGAGCAGGCCGGTGGCCAGGGCCGCCAGGAGCGTGATCGCGACCGCTGCCACCACGGCCGGACGCCGGTCCACCCATTCGGCGACCCGGTGCCAGGCCCCGGAATCGGGCGTGGCGCCGTCGTCGGCGCGTGGGATGAAGGGCCAGAACACGCGCCGCCCGCACAACGCGAGCACCGGCGGCAACACCACCAGGACCGACACCGCGGCGATAACCAGTCCGCACGCCGCCAGGGCGCCCAGGCTGCGGGTGCTCGGCGTCGATGCCAACAGCAGGGTCGACAACGCCAGAACCACGGTGGCGTTGCTGGCGACGATGGCCGGCCCCGCCATGCGCACCGCCCGGCGCAGCGCGTCACGGTGTTCGGGATGGCGCGAAAGTTCTTGCCGGTAGCGCGAAATCAGCAGGAGCGCGTAATTGGTACCCGCGCCGAACACCAACACGCTGGTGATCCCGGAGGTGGCCCCGTCGAAGCTCAGCCCGGTCAGCGCCGCCACCCCGGTGCCCACGGCCGCCGCCACCCGATCGGCGAACCCGATCACGAGTAGCGGCGCCAGCCACAGCACCGGCGATCGGTAGGTCGCGATCAACAGCAGCGCCACCACCGACGCCGTCACCGCCAGCAGGGTGACGTTGGCGTCGGTGAACGCGTTGGCGATGTCGGCGCCGAACGCCGGGCCTCCGGTGACGTGGGCCCGCAGGTCCGCGGGCAGGTCGGTGCCGGCGGCGGCGCGCAGGGCGGCGACGGCGTCGTCCAGGGGCAGCCCCGACAGCCCGGCGCTCACGGCAACCACGCCGACGGCCGCTTTGCCGTCGGCCGAGACAATGACCGGTGCCGTGGACGGGTCGTGGGTGAGCGCCAGCATCCGGTCGCGGGCCGCCCGGGCGGCGCCGACGTCCGCCGGTGCCAGCGCCCCGCCGTCGCCCCGGCTGACCACGACGATCAGCGGAACCCGGTCGCCCCCGGGGAACTGTCGGGCCAGTGCGTCGACCTTTGCGGAGTCGGAACCGGACGGCACCGACACCGGCGCCTGCCCCGCCGCCGCGTTTCCGCCGATGAGCACGATGAGGCCGATACCCAGCAGAACCGCCGCCAACCCGGGCAGCCAGGAGCGCCGGCCCGTCACCGCAGCGGCGAGGCTGTCCCACATCACGCGCACAATCATTTCAGTCACTTAACCATTAATCAAGTTAACAATCCGGCCTTTCGGCGGTATGCTGCGAGTCTGATGGAAGACGCCACCGAACGGGTTCGGCTCGAATCGCTGATCGCGGCCGACGCGCGTGCCCTCACCGCCGAGTCCGACCAGTTGGGTCGTGTCTTTGCCGCGGCGCATCAGTTGCGTCCCAGCGATTTTCGCGCCCTGCTGCACATCCTGGTGGCCGAAACCTCGGGAACGCCGCTGACATCCGGGGAGCTGCGCCAGAAGATGGGTTTGTCGGCGGCGGCGATCACCTACCTCGTCGAGCGCATGATCAACTCCGGACACATCCGGCGCGACTCCGACGCCGCGGACCGGCGAAAGGTCGTCCTGCGCTACTCGGAGCCCGGGATGGCCACCGCCCGCTCGTTCTTCACCCCACTGGGGACGCACACGCGCGCGGCGCTCGATGACGTGCCCGAAGCGGACCTTGCCGCGGCGCATCGGGTCTTCACCGCGCTCATCGCCGCAATGGGTCACTTTCAGGGGGAGTTGCGCGCGCGCCAGCCCTAGCGCGCCGGTGCCGTGGCCCCGCCGTGCGGTCCGATTCACCATGAAAAGCTCGTAGCTGCCATCGCGCCAGCGATTCGGGCGCCCACCAGTTCAGGCCTCCCAGCACGTGCATGAAGGCCGGCACCAGCAGCGTCCGCACCAGTGTCGCATCGATCAGGACGGCGATGGTCAGCCCCAGGCCGAACATGCGCATGAAGGACACGCCAGCGGAAATCAGGGCGGCGAACGAGATCGACATGATCAGCGCCGCGGCAGTGATCACCCTGCCCGTGTGGGCGAGACCCAGTGCGATGCTCTCGTCGTTGTCCGCGCGGGTTCGGGGCGAGTCCAGCCAGTGTTCGCGGATCCGGGACAGCAAAAAAACCTCGTAGTCCATCGACAGCCCGAATGCGATGCAAAACATCAGCACGGGGACGTTCACGGCCAGCGTGCCGGTCGAGGTGGTGCCGGCGGCGCCCAGGTGACCGTCTTGGAAGATCCACACCAGGGCGCCGAAGGCGGCGGTCAGCGACAGCACATTGAGCAGCACCGCCTTGACCGGAAGGATCACGCTGCCCGTGAGGAAAAAGAGCAGCACCAGCGTGACGACCGCAATGAAACCGAATACGAACGGCAGGCGCGACGTGATGCCGTTCACGCAATCACGATTCGTCTGCGCCATCCCGGTGAACTGCGCCGGTCGGTGCAGGGGCGGCGCGACCGCGTGCAACCGGTCCAATTGCGTCTCGGAGGCTTCCGTGTAGAGCGGGGCGGTGCTGTCGACTGTGAGATAGGCGCTGCCACCGGCCAATCCGGCCGGGGCCGACGGCGGGCCCCGATACTCGCCGGCGACGAACGTGCCGGTCGGCGCGGACACCGCCGAGACATTCGCGACCAGGGACAGCGCAGAGGCGTAGTTTCCCAGGTCCGTACTGGTCAGGCCGCCCGTCTGAGGAAGGACGATCCGCACCCGGGTCTCCGAGTCCGTGCGGAATTCGCTGCGGATCCGGTCGCTGACGATGCGGGCGGACGACGACGTCGGCAGAACCCGGTCGTCCGGATAGCCCCATCTGACCCCGAGAAACGGTGCGCCCAGCGCAAGCAGTATCGCCGTGACCGCCAGGCCAACCGGAATCGCCCGGCGCATAACCGCTTTCGCGGTCCGGTACCAGAAGCTCTGGTCGAGGCTCCGCGGCGGTGGGGCCGGGCGGCGAAGCAGCCGGCGACCCAGGTGCCAAATGTTGAGTGCGTCGAGCCGGTCCCCGATCACGCCGATGGCGGCCGGCGCCACCACGACCGCCGCGAGCGCCGCGAAAGCCACCACGGCCGTCCCGGCGTAGGCGAAGGACTTGAGGAAGTACATCGGAAAAAGCGCGGTCGCGGCCAGCCCCAGGGCCACCGTGGTCGCAGAGAACAGCACCGTGCGTCCGGCGGTGGTTACGGTTTTCACCAAGGCCTCGTCGCGGCTCGTCCCGGCGGCCAGCTCGTCGCGATACCGGCTGATGATCAGCAGGGTGTAGTCGACGGCCAGGGCGAACCCCAGCGCCACCGTTACGTTGAGGGCGAAGATCGACACGTTGGTGAGCAACGCGATCGCGCGCAACACCGCGAGCGAACCCAGGATCGCCAATCCGCCCACGGCCACGGGCAGCGCCGCCGCCGACAACCCGCCGAACACCCACACCAGCGCGAGGAAACTCAGCGGTATGGCGACGAACTCCATTCGCAGCAGGTCCTTTTCGGTCTGCCGGTTGACCTGTTCGTAGACGAGGGCCGACCCGCCCGCCTGCACCGTGACCCCGTCGCGGTCGTGCGCGAACCGCTCCGCCAGCATCTGGGCGTGCTCGGGTGCGCTGTTCTCGTCGCCCTTGAGGGCGACCAGAATCATCGCGGCCTTGCCGTCGGCACTGAGCAGGCCCGGGGCTGGTTGCGCGTCCCACGGCGATGTCACCTGCGACACGAACGGAGATTGGGCAAGCCGCTGGGCGATGTCGATGCCGGCGGCTCGCGCCGGTCCGTCTTTGGCGCCGCTCGCCGAACTGACCAGCAGGACCAGGCCCATTCCGCCCTGATCGAATTTCTCGGCGAGGATCGCGGCGGCGCGGGCCGATTCGGAAGCCGGGTCGACGAATCCGCCTCCGGAGAGGCTTTTCGCGGCGGGTACGCCGAAAACGGCAGCGGCAATCGCCAACAGCACGGCGACGCCCAGAACCCGTCGTGGGGCCGCCACGGCGAGCCGGGCCAGTCGCGCCACCATATGCCGCCCTCCGGAGTGATCCGCCGTACCGGCCCGACGTTCGAGACCGAGATTACGTTAAGATTCTTAACCATTCAAGTACTTAACTAAATCTGGTTGTTGCGCTAGGCTTGCGTGCGTCGCGCGGTGGTGATCGGGATACCACCGGACAACTGGACGAGAGGAACGGGGTAGCTGTGCTCGGGGCGATCAAGGCGATGGTAGAGCCGGTCATCGGGGCCGCGGGTTCGGTGGTCGGCTACCGGCACAACACCCCGCAGCCCGAATACAGTGCGGAGAAACTGGCCGGGGACGTCGAGATCCGCCGGTATGGTGCGCGAATCGCCGCAGAGACGACGGTCACCGCCGGCGAAGAGGCCGCCCGCAATGCCGGCTTCCGCCGCCTCGCCCGCTACATATTCGGCGCCAACCACGCGGACGAGAAGATTGAGATGACGGCGCCGGTGGCGCAGCGGTCCGTGGCCAAGCGGGGCGAGAAGATCGCGATGACCACCCCGGTGTCGCAAGAGGCCGCCGGCGAGGGCGAATGGGCGATCCGATTCTTCATGCCCGCCGGCAAGACGCTGGAGTCGCTGCCCGAGCCCGACGACGCCCGGGTGAGGCTGGTCAGCGTGCCTCCGGAGACGATCGCCGTGCGCCGTTTCACCGGTGGCTGGAGTCCCCGCGCCGTGGCCGCGCAGACCGTCGAATTGTTGAACACCCTGCGCGAAAACGGTTTCGAGCCCATCGATACGCCGGCGTCCTGGTTCTACGATCCGCCATGGACGATCCCGGCGCTGCGCCGCAACGAGGTCGCCGTGCGGGTCGGGCCGACTTCCTGACCATGCGGATACTCACGTTGATCGCCAGCACCGCCGCGGTGGTCGCGACCGCCACGGTAGGCGGTCTGGCCACCCGCCCGGCGCTGCAGTCGGTTTGGTACAGGCAGTTGCGCAAGCCGCCCTACCAGCCGCCGCGGACGGTGTTCCCGGCCGTGTGGCCCGCCCTGTACGCCGACATCGCCGTGGTGTCCGCGGCCACCGTCGACTCGCTGCGCTACGCCGGGAACCGGCCGGCGGCCCGCGCTTACCTGAGCTGGCTCGCCGCCAATCTCGTGCTGAATGCGGCGTGGTCCTGGGTGTTCTTTCATCGCCGCCGGTTGGCGGCGGCGGTCGTCGTCAACGCGGCGCTGACGGCCAGCAGCGCCGACTTGGCCCGTCGCGCCATCGCCGTCCGGGGACGGGGCGCCGCGCCGCTGGTGCTCTACCCCGTCTGGTGCGCGTTCGCCCTCCTGCTGTCCGCCCACATTTGGCTCTTGAATCGCCGTCGTAGAATCGACCCGCCATGACGGCCGACCGCGGCGAGATGACCGCCCGCAAGCGCCGCCACATCGACGTGTGCCTCGACGGCGATGTGGGTTATCGGGGCGTGACGACGGGCCTGGAACGCTACCGCCTGCCCTACAACGCCTTGACGCAGACCAGCCTCGACGACATCGACCTTGCCACGGAATTTCTCGGCGCGCGGCTTCGGGCGCCGATCCTGGTGGGCGCCATGACCGGCGGTGCGCGCCTGTCGGGCACCATCAACCGGAACCTGGCCGCGGCCGCGCAACGGCTCGGCATCGGAATGATGCTGGGGTCACAGCGCGTCATGCTCGACAGCGTGTCGGGGGAGCGGGCCGCGCCGAGCTTCGCGGTGCGCGACGTGGCACCCGACGTGCTCTTGATCGGCAACATCGGGCTGTCCCAGCTGACCAAGGACGCGGTACCCGACATCGTCCGGGCGCTCGACCGGGTGGAGGCCAATGCGCTTGCGGTGCATACTAATCCGCTTCAGGAGGCCATCCAGCATCATGGCGACACCGACTTCACTGGATCGCTGGACCGGCTGCACGACCTGACCGGCATGCTGGGCTATCCGGTGCTGCTGAAGGAGGTCGGCCACGGCATCGGCGCCGCCGCGGTCACCGACCTGCTGCGGCTGTCCGCCGAGCCGCCGGTGGCGGCGATCGACGTGGCGGGCGCCGGCGGGACGTCATGGTCACGCGTCGAGCAACTGGTCCGCTACGGCGAGGTGCGCTACCCGGACCTGGCCGACTGGGGCATACCGACCGCGCAGGCGATCATCCAGGTGCGGGCGGCGCTGCCGGACATTCCGCTCGTGGCGTCCGGTGGCATCCGGACGGGCATGGACGCGGCGAAGGCGCTGGCCTTGGGCGCGGACGTGGTGGCCGTCGCCCGGCCGCTGCTCCCGGCGGCGATCGAGTCCGCCGTCGCGGCGACGGCGTGGCTGCAGCGGTTCATCGACGAACTGCGCATCTGCCTGCACGGGTGCGGCGCCGGCCATCTGCGCGCCCTGCGCGACGTCGGCGTGACGCCGATCTGAGGGCGTGCGCACATGGCCGTGATCCTTGCTTATGGGTCGCCCGCACTGGGGCACCTGTACCCGCTGGGCGCGCTGCTGCGCGAATTGGGGCGGCGCGGCCATCGGATTCACCTGCGCACCTTGGCGAGCGAGGTTCCCACGATGCGCGCGATCGGCATGCACGCCGAGGCCGTCGACCCGCGGATCGAGGCGATCGAGGGTCGGGACTGGCTCGCGCGCAACGCCTTAGGGGTCCTCAAGACGACGCTCGACGTCCTGTGCCGGCGCGCCGCGGTCGAAGTCGGAGACTTGCGGCGCGCCATGACGCTGGTCCGTCCGGACGCCGTCATCGTCGACGCCAACTGCTGGGGAGCCATGTCGACCGCCGAGGCCAGTGGTGTTCCCTGGCTGGTGTTTTCGCCCTTCACTCCCTACCTGCGGTCCCGTGCCGCGCCGCCGTTCGGTCCGGGCCTGAGGCCGCTGCCCGGCCTCGCCGGCAGCATCCGCGACGCGTCGATGCGCCCGTTCGTGACCGGCCTGTTCGATCGCCGGATCGTGCCACGGGTCAACGCCGTTCGCACGACACTCGGTGTACCTGCGGTCAAGTCGGTGGATGGGCTCATGCGCCGCGCCCCGCTGTTGTTGGCGGTCGGCGGAGAGCCGTTCGAATACCCTCATCCGGATTGGGACAGCGTGCATTTCGTCGGCGCGTGCGCGTTCGAGCCGGCACCCGCGGAGGCCCCTTCCTGGCTGGCCGCCATCGAGCGGCCCCTCGTCCTGGTGAGCACCTCCTCCATCGCGCAGGCCGACGCGGCGCTGGGGCGTATCGCCTTGCAGGCGTTGGCCGATGAACCGGTCCATGTCGTCGCCACGTTTCCGGCCGGTGCGCCCGCGGGGCTGCCGCGGACGGCCAACGCCACGGTGTGCCGCTTCGTGCGCCATGGCGCGGTCCTGGACCGTGCGGTCTGCGCGGTCACCCACGGCGGGATGGGCACCACCGTGAAGGCGCTGGACCGCGGGGTCCCGGTCTGCGCGGTGCCGTTCGCCCGCGATCAGGCCGAAGTCGCGCGCCGCGTCCAGGTGGCCCGCTGCGGCACCCGGTTGCCGGCAAAGAGGCTGACCGCGGAACGGCTTCGCGCGGCCGTGCGCGAGGCGATGACGATGTCCGAAGGCGCGCGGCGGGTGGCCGCCGGGTTCGCCGCGACCGGCGGCGTGGCGCGCGGCGCCGATCTGGTCGAGCAGTTGCTGCCGGGAGGGGTTCTACCGCGCGGTTTCGTGGCGCCGGGCCCCTGCGGCGCCACGCCCGAGGTGTGCTGACGGTTTCGCGGGCTGGTCGGCGAGCTCGTCCTCGAACGTCGACATCGCCCCGATCATCGCGGTGAAGACGCGGTGAGCGGCGACGAGGTCCTTGTCGCTGAACTCCGCCAGGGCCTTGGTCAGGTGGATACCGAGCGGCCTGAAAAAGGCGTGCGCCAGCGTCATGCCGCTTTCCTCGTAGCGCAGCAGCCATTTTCGCCGGTCCTCGGGGTCCGGCTCGCGCCGGATGTGGCCGGCCTCGATCATCCGATCGACCAGATAGGTGATCGCCGCGGGCGACACATCCATGCGCTGCTTGAGCTGGGCCAGGGTCAACGGCTTTCCCGCGGTTTCGCTGACCATGATGTGCAGGAGCGCGTGGAAATCGCTGCTGCCCACGTCGTTCTCCCGCGCGAAGTGGCGGCCGATCCGGTCGGACTGCGCAGTGATCGCCCGCATGTCGGCCGACAACTGCTTCTCCAGCTCCGCCCGGTCCGGCGGTGGATCTTGTGCGCGACGCTTGCTCACCTACCCGCATCCTTCATCAGACCCACCAGCGTATCCGTGCGCTTAGCCTGGACCTAGCGCGACCTGCCGAGGTCCGACGCCCGCGGGCTTTTGGCCACTTCCGCCACGCCGGCCTCCGTGCGGAGGCGACAAGCGATTACTTCCCGGCAGAGACGAAAGTGGCTGATGTGACTCGCGTCTTGCGCGCCAGGGCGATCCACGACGTGGCGGCCGCGGCGAAGGCGAGGGCCCGCGCGGTACCGGTTCGGCCCGGGGGATAGAGAACACCCGCGACGTAACGGTCCACGAACCCGCTCGGCAGCGGCTTCATCCCGGCTCGCGCGCGCGCCCAATCTTCCAGGAACGTCAGCGGACATGGCACGGGCAGCGTCACGACCACCACTCCCCAGCACACGCTCGCCAGGTGCAGCCAAATGGTGCGCGGCCAGCGCAGCGCCAGAAATCCGCCACTGGGCAGGTACAGAAGGTAGGCGAAGTGGGCGCCCACACTGACGATCACGACGGCGAAATGCGCCTTCTTCATCGCTGGTTCGGACTTCCGCTAGTGTCAAGTGCTGCGGTACGTCCATGTTAGCCACCCGTGCGTCGCTGGTAGCGGCGTTCCGCGTAGGCCAGATCGTCACGCCACAGCCGGGTAGCGGCATAGCGCATCAGCGGTGTGATCAACGGGCCCGCGCGGCGCGCCGTTTTGAAACCGGGGCGTTGCGAAGTGGCGACGGTGGCTTCGATCACGGCGACACGCGGGCGGCCATCTGGCCCCAAACCCATTGGCGTTGCGTGCGTTTCGACGACGCTGCCGGTTCCCTCACCCTCGATGATGCGCATGAGGACCGTGCGCGCCTCGGGGGTGGTGAATTCCGCGATGACGGGCACGCCGAAGCGACTCATCCGGAAGGTGACCGAGACCAGGAACCGGTCGTCTTCCTCGGTGGGGGTGGTGAGCACCTCCAGCCGAGTGAACGAGTAGGGGTGAAACCACGCGCCGTGCCAGGGGTCGAGCCGGTTGGCGACGACGTCGGACGGTTCGCAGTGCCCGACCATGCGGGTGACCGCCGTCAACGTGTCATGGGTGGGCCGCGGCGCAACCACCGGCTCGTCCGTCGGGGCTTCTCCGCCAACGGAGTCGAGGCGGACCCACGCCAGCACGCCGTCGTCGTGGCTGGGAAACGGCGCCCAACGCAATTCGCACGTTTCGCCGTCGAGGGCCAGCCCGTGCCATCGGCAGTACAGGACCCCGCCGCGTACCAGGCCCGTCGCGAGGTCGGCGCCCAGGTGTGGGCAGCTCGCGGGACCGACCCGCAGGCGGCGGTGCTTGTCGCGCCAGGCGACCAGGTCGACGCCGGCGACGCGCGCGCCGAACGCGCGCCCGATGCCCACCTCGCGGCTGGCCGCGAACACGTACCAGTTTCCGGTCGGCCGGCGCCCCGACCGTTGCAGCGCGGCGTTGATGATCCCGGGCTGCGCGTCCCGGTAGGTCGGGCGCTGCCGTGTCCATGAGACGCGCGGGATCACGCCGACGGGCCAGTCTTTCGGCCACCGCTGACGCAGGCGGTCGCCGACGCTCATCGCCGCCGCCCCCGGCGCTCGGTCAGCGATCGCAGCAGCGCCGACCGCCCGCGGGTGGGAACCGTGCACAGTTGATGGCCGGCGAGACCCCACGATGCCAGCAACCGGTTGGCGGCCGACCAGCCGGTGGTGGCCGCCCGTTCCATCAGCGCCACCGGCAGGTCGACGCGGATCCCGTCACCGGCGAGCACCAGACCGGGCTGCGGCGTGGCCACCGCCGGGCGTTGCGCGTAGGTTCCCGGCGCGAACAGCGGGCAGTCGCTGCGGCGCAGTTCGCGTTCGTAAAGCACACGCGCGGCGGCGGTTTCGGGATACAGCTCGTGCAGCCGCCCGATCGCCGCCTCGCCGGGCGACTCGGCACCGGCTGCATACGAATGCAATTCGACGACGGATCCGCGGTGCCGGCGTGCCCATCCGGCGGCCTCGCGTTCGTAGCGCTCGAGCACGCTGATGTTGTCGACGGGCTCATGGCCGGCGGTTCCGAGGAAGGCGGGCCGGTCACGGTCGACGGGCCGGTCGAGCCAGAGCCGTTGCACCACGAACGGCGGTGCGGTGCGCAGCCGCCGGATCCGAGCCCGCCACGAATCGTCGCCCAGCCCGGGTGACGCGCCCACCACCCGCTGCAGGCCGCCGACGTCGAGCGCCAGGACGACGGCGTCCGCGTCGAAGCGCTCACCCGAATCAGCATGGACGCGAAGGGGTTTCACATGGTCCGGTGAGACGCGGGACACGCCTGTACCGAGGTGCACCCGAACACCCCGGTCGCTCAGGTAGTCGCCCAGCGGATTCCACAGGCCCACATCGAAGTTCGCGGTGGCGACGTCGAAAACCAGGCCCTCGCTGGAGCCCAGGAAGTAGATATGGAACATCGTCGCCAGTTCGGCGGCGGACAATTGCGACGGCTCGGCGAAGAAGCTGCGCGAGAACACCTCGAAGGCGAGGTGGCGCGCGGACTCCGGAAAGTTGATGCTCTTCAAGAAGGTTTCGGCGTCGATGTGGTCGAGCCGTCGGTAGATGTCGGGCACCGACACCGCCGCCAGCGGGGCGGCGGCCCGGGCGTTGATGCGCGCCAGGTCACCGAGTGAAAACGTGGGGCTGCGCAACGCGAACGCCAGCGCGTTCCACGGCGGGGTGCGGGGCAACCCGCGGAAGCTGTCGCGGCGACCGGCACCGTCGATCAGGGGGTAATCCTCGACCGGGGCGAGCATGCGCAGCTGCGGGTCGATCCGCCGCAGCAGGGCCCGCAGGTTGTAGTACTGGCGGAAGAAGGCGTGAAACCCGCGGTTCATCGCGAGTTCGGCGCCGTCGGCGTGTTCGGTCCAGCCGCCCACCCGGCCGCCCAGGTGGCCCTCGCGTTCCACCACGTCCACGGCGACGCCGCGTTCGGCGAGCGCGGTGGCGGCCGTGAGGCCGGCGATCCCGGCCCCGACGACCACGACGCGCGGCCGCGACGAGAGCGCTCCCGCGTCGGGCAGCCCCGGCGCTGCGGGGTGAATGCGGCGGCGGCGGTCGGTCATTGCGATGCCTCCCCGAGGAAGGTGTGCACGACGTTGTGTTCCCAGCCGGGCATGGTATCGCTCCGCACCCCGGTGAATCCGGCCTCGCGCAGCCGCCGCCGAAACCGCGCCGCCCCGTCGAAAGCGAGGACGCTGCGCCACAGATGCCGGTAGAGCGTGCTGTCACGCGTGCGCCACCAGCCGGCGGGGATGATGATGCCCCAGCACACCGCGTGCCAGATCAACGTCGCGGCGCGGGAATCGCGCACCGAGTACTCGTGCAGCGCCAGCGTGCCGCCGGGGCGAAGCAGGGTGCGAAACGCGCGGAGCTGACGGTCCGGGTCCGCGAGGTTGCGCAGCAGGTAGGCGGCCAGGATGCCGTCGAACGGCCCGGTGACGCCGTGCTCGTCGAGCTCCTCGATGCGGGCGTGCACGAACCGGACCGACGGCGGCCACGCCTTCGCCCTTGCCGCATCGAGCATTCCGTTCGCGGCGTCAACGGCGACGATCTCCGCGTCGGGAGCCGCCGCCAGCAGCGCGGCCGTCGACGCGCCGGTGCCGCAGCCCGCGTCGAGCAGGCGCAGACCCCGGCCGCGTGCTGCCAGCCTCATGCGGCGCGCCGACAGCGCCAGGTTTGCGTGGTAGTCGGGGTTGGCGCCGACCAGCCGGTCGTACGCCGCCGCGCCGCCGTCAAAGGCGTCGGGCACGTCGGCGCGGGGCAGCCCGGCCCTATCCATGGTCACCGCTTCCACGCTGACGCTCCCACAGCAGGAGCACGGCGGTGACCAGCGCGAAGCCGAACAGGAAGTCCTCGACGGGGATGTCGAACGGAAACCGCACGCCGCTGGTTTGCTTTTCGTTGTAGATCACGATCGGGGCGCTGCGTTTGGTCAGCCAGCCGTCGACCGGCACCTGAAAGCCGAGCACGATCGCCATCGACACCCAGTAGGCGGGCCGCCGCAACAGCCCGGTGCGCAACACCAGTTCCAGGGCCAGCACGGCCAGGACGGCCGCGACGGCCGGCACGGTGTAACCGAGCCCGGTCACCGGCGCCTGCTCCGATCGAGGATGGCGCTCACGGCGTTGTAGGTCAGCAGGCCGCACAGAGGAATCACCAGGAAGAACAGTACTTCCTCGATGGGCACCCCAAATGGGATGTGGATGCCGGTGATGTATTTTCCGTTGTACGTCCACACCCCGGTGCCGATCGCCACCGCGTCCCAGACGAGAAACAGTGCCGCGATCGGAAGCACGGCGCGCGCGAGCCGGCGCGGCCGGCGGTAGACACCGGCGCCGAAAAGCTCCAGTGGCGCCGTGATCGCCAGGCACAGGCCGAGCAGGATCAGGTATTGCCATCGGTCGGTCACGCCGCACCCGTCATCCGGGCGCGCCACGCCTGCAGCAGCGCGCCACCGGCGACCCGGAGCCGTCGCGCATTGGCGACGGTGGCGCGGTGGGTGAACACCGAAAAGTCTTGGGCTTCAATGCAATCCAGGATTTCGGAGTACAGCGTCAATGCGGTGGCCACGCACGGCCGGGAACGCGGGGCCAGCATCGCGATCCCGTCGGCGGCGAATCGGTAGATCTCGCGGGTGATGTCGTGCTGAGCCGCCAGCGCGGCGCGCACCCGCGCGTGGGTGCGCCGGTGATCGTGACACCAGACCATCAGTTCGCGGTCCACGCCGAAGGCGGCGAGTTCGTCGGCAGGCAGGTAGATCCGGTTCCGCGTCAGGTCCTCGTCGATGTCCCGCAGGAAATTGGTGAGCTGAAACGCGCGGCCCAGCGCCGCCGCGTACGGCTCGGCGTCCTCGCCGGGGCACACGGTGCCGAGGATCGGAAGCATCTGCAGGCCAATGACTTCCGCGGAGCCGCGCATATAGCGGTTGAGCGCCGCCCGGTCCGGATAGTCGGTGACGGTGAGGTCCATGCGCATGGAATCCAGAAAGTCCCCGAACAGATCCGCGGGGATGCCGTAGCGGCGCACGGTGTCCTCGACCGCGGCCAGGACGGGCTCGTCGTGATGCTCGCCGCCGGCGAAGAGGCGGTCCGACAGCCGCTGCAGCGCCTCGGCGCGCGCGACGACGTCCAGCGCCGGGTTGAGGTCGTCGAGGATGTCGTCGGCGTGGCGCGCGAAGCCGTACAACGCGTGCACCGCCGGGCGCTGGTCGGGGGCCAGCAACCGGGTGGCGAGGAAATAGGTGCGGCCATGTCTGGCGGCGATCTGCCGGCAGCTGCGATACGCCGCGCGCAGGCGCGCATCGGAGATCCCGGCGGCGGCCAGCTCCGTGCGGATCATCGCGAACCGGCCTTCAGGTCGACGGATCTGGTCGTCCGGCCGGCCGTCCCGGTGATGCGGTCGGCGGCCAATCGCCCGGAGATCAGCGTGGTCGGCACCCCCACGCCGGGCAGCGTCGACGACCCGGCCAGCACCGCGTTGTCGATTCCGCGCACCGTGTTCGCCGGCCGGAACGGCCCGGTCTGAGCGAACGTGTGGGCCAGCGCAAACGGTGTGCCGGCCATCATGCCCTGGCGGGCCCAGTCGGCCGGGGTGTCGACGTGCAACAGCCGGGCGCCGTCGCGCAGGCCGGGCAGCAGCCTGTCCTGCACCACCTCGAGGAGGTCGTCCGCGTAGGCGCCGCCGGTGCGCGACCAGTCGATGCCGCACCGGGACAGGTTCGGCGCCGGCGCCAGCACGTAGAGCAGGTCGCGATCGGCGGGGGCCAGGCTCGGGTCGCTGGCCGTGGGCCGGGTGACCAGCAGCGACGGGTCGGCCATCAGGCGGCCGTCGCGGATGATGTCGGTGAAGGTCCGCTCCCACGCCGAGCCGAAAAGGATGGTGTGGTGGGCGCTTTGCGGCGGCGCGGCGCGACAGCCCACGTGCAGCACCACCGCCGACGGCGCCGCGCGCAGCGGAAGAATCCGTCGCGGTTGCCCGCCCAGCAGGCGGTAGGTCTGCGGCAGCTCGGTCGTCAGGACCACCGCGTCGCAGGCCAACCGCCGATCCTCCGTGTGCACCGCCGTGATCCGCTGACCGGCGCGCTCCAGCCCGGTGACCGTTGACCCGTAACAGAACTGCACCCCGGCGTCGGCGGCCGCCGCCGCCAGCGCATCGGGCAGCGCGCGCACGCCGCCGCGCGGGAAGAACACGCCGGCGACGGTGTCCATGTAGGCGATCACCGCATAGACCGCCAGGGCGTGTTGCGGCGCGACACCGGCGTACAGCGACTGGAAGGTGAACACCCGGCGCAGCCGGGGGTCGCTGACGTGGCGCTTGACCATCGTGTCCCAGCGGCGGAATCCGCCGAGCGCGGTGAGCCTCGCCAGCCGACCGTTCAGCAGGCCAAGCGGGGAATCGAAGTTCGAGGCGATGAAGCCGTCGAATTCGGTGCGATACAAGCGGTCCAGCCAATCGCGCAACCGCCGGTAGCCGTCGGCCTCGTGCGCGCCCGCGAGGTCCCGCACCGCGGCGGCCATCCGGTCGGTGTCGGTGTGGACGTCGATGGAGCTGCCGTCGGCGAACATCGCCCGGTAGGCCGGATCCACGGGCAGCAATTCGAGCCTGTCCGTGAGGGTTTCGCCGACAGCGGCGAACGCCTCGTCGATGATGTCGGGCATCGTGAGCACCGTCGGGCCGGTGTCGATGCGGTAGCCGTCGATGTCGCGCCGGCCCGCCCGCCCGCCGGGCCAGGGTTCCCGCTCCACCACCGTGACTTCCCGGCCCCGGCCGGCCAGCTGCAGCGCTGCGGACAGCCCCGCAAACCCCGCGCCGACCACGACGACGCGGTCGGTGCGACCCGGCACCGTACGCATCAGCGAGACACCTCGGCGTTCATGCCGCCCGCCGCGTGCACAGGCCCGCCATATCGACCAGCGCGGCCACAATGGGGCCATCAAATGCGGTGCGGTGCAACGCCTTCAGCGCTGCGTCGAAACGGTCGGCGATGAGTTCCTCGATCCACTGCACCGCGCCGGTGGCGAGGATCAGGTTTCGCCAGTGCTCCAGCGCGGAATCGTCGAGGCGGTCGCTGTTCATCAGGTCCCGGAACTGCAGGCGGGTCGATGCGTCGGCCAACTGGTGCGCGGCCACCACCACGCTGGTCGCCTTGCGCTCGACCAGGTCGTTGTTGGGCTTGCCGGTCGCCGTCGGGGATCCGAAGATGCCGAGGATGTCGTCGCGTAGCTGGAACGCCTCGCCGATGGCGGAGCCGTAGTCGCCGAGCGCCACCAGCACCCGGTCGCCGCAGCCGGCCATCGCGGCACCGATCTCCAGGGGCCGCCGCACCGTATAGTTCCCCGACTTCCGCCGGGCCACCTCCAGCACGGCTTCCATGGTAGGCAGGTTTCGCATGTCGGTCGCCAGATCCGCGAACTGGCCCACCGCGAGCTCGGTGCGCATCGCGTCGTAGCGTGGCCATCCCCGCAACAGGTGGCGCGGTTGGAGACCGCTGTCGCGCAGCATCTGTTCGGCCCAGATCAAGCACATGTCGCCGAGCAGGATGGCGGCCGATTCGCCGAACCGGCGCGACGATCCGGACAGCCCGCGCCGGCGATGCCAGGCGGCGAACTGGAGATGCGCGGCGGGACGGCCCCGTCGCGATGCCGAATCGTCCATGACGTCGTCTTGCAGTAGCGCGAATGCGTGCAGAAGCTCCAGGCTGGCGGTCGCCGCCAGTGCGGCGTCGCTCTCCGGCTCGCCGCACAGCCAGCCCAGATACATGAACATCGAACGCAGGCACTTACCGCCGTCCACAAACTCCAGCAAAATGTCGCCGGCCACGTCGACCCCGCAGGCGCCCAGCGCGTCGTCGCACCGGGCGGCGACGAAGTCGGCGACGTGCGACAGCACGGCCCGCCGCACACCCGTTCGCCAGGTGTCGAAACGGTCCGCATCGGGCAGCGAGGGTGGGCTTTTCCGAACAGCTTCGGCGAGGCGTATCCCTGGGAACGCGCGCACGGCTCGCACGGCGGCCTCGCTTGCAGGGTCGGGCAGCCGCTGGCTCGAAAGGCTCGGATTCACGCGTTGGTACCCCTTTGACGAGAAGACAAACACACGGACCGACCGCGGACGTGCTCGATCGGCCCGTCCACCCGTTCGGTTAAGTTATTGAAACATTAATTTACTGAATGATCCTCCGATGCGCCAGTGTTGTTTTGGGCGCGCGACGATCACGGCCGGGGGCGCAGCCGGTTTTGAGCGTCAGCGGATGCGAATACCCCAGTCGCGCAACCCGTTACGGCCCTAGGAGGGGATGGCGGCGACGCGCGCCGGTTCGGGCTGTCGTTGCCGGGGGCGGACCGCGCTCGAGAGCAGCTTGCGCCGTGCCCTGACGATGTCCTCGATGAGCTGGAGCGCTTCGGCGACCGATCCGACCACGGTCAGACCGTGCTCGTTGACGATGCGCAGCAACGGGCGCATCGCGGCGCCGGTGACCACGCTGCAATGCACGCGCGACCGGTGATGCTCGTGGTTGAGCGCAAGGAGCGCCCGGAAACCGTCGGTGCTGAGAAAACTCAGGTGGCTCAAGTCGAGGATCAAGGGGGTTTTCAGCCTGCCGAACTGGCGGATGGCATCGGCGACGTCGTTGGCATTCGACGCGTCGATCTCGCCATCGACGCGGAGCACGGTGCCGAGGCTGCGCGCATAAACGTAGAGCCGCGCGCCGTTGAAGTCGGCAATGTACCGGCAGCGGTCGGGTTGACATTGCTCCGGCGAATTTATTGGGTGATGAGCGGTCATAAGGTCCACCGATCGAATGTGGAGAGGGGGAGCGACCGGTGTGCTAACCGGGCCCCAAGACACTTAGCTGTGAACTCAACCTGATTTCCAGCGTAGCCCCGGCAACCCGCCGACTCGGCGGATAGCGTCGCGAAGTTGCAGCCGCTGACGGGCACGCGACCGATCCGATCAGCGCTTTCCCGCAGGAACTCGCGGCACGCGAGAGCCGGAAAGTCTTCGTTTTCTGGCTCCGCTGGACCGTCATCGATCAGCCGATAATCTGCGAATAAGCTGTCGCTCTTTGATCGGTTTGGCCGCGTCGATATCGGGTAGCAGCGATTTGCGGCCGTTGCCGTCGTTTCGCGAAGGCAATTGCGTTCGCGCCGCCAAGTCGACCTCGATCCCATCACCCGGTGAGCAGCGACCGCAGGTCGCGGCTGGTCGGCCGCCTGATCGACCCGGTAGTTTCTGCCGACCAAGAACGGGAATCCGGCGCCGGTGAACGTATCCGATCTCTCCGATCTCGTTACCAAGCCCTTCCAATGGGGATCAGCCCTGCGCGGCCGCCGGTTTTTCCACCCCGTCGGCGTGTTGGCGCAAGGCTTCATCGAACGGACCGCACCCGCGGCCGACGGGTTGCCCCTCCCGTCTTCCGAGGTCGTTGCCCGCGTCTCCAAGGCCGCCGGGACGCCGGGCGCACTGCCCGACTTCATCGGCCTGGCGTTCCGCATCGCGCCGCAGCAAGAGGGGGCCACGCCGTGGGACATCCTGCTGGTGTCCGCGGGCTCGGGCGTGCTGGCCCGGGCGGTCGCACTGCGGCCGACGGTGTCGTGGACCGGACGGACCCTGACCAGCCTCATGCCGCTGCGCTATCGGGGAAACATCTGGTGGCTGAGGGCCCAAAGCATCAGCGCTGTCAACGGTTTTGGCCTATCGCTGGACAGCATCCGGCAGGCGATCGCTGGTGGCGGCATCGACTTTGCCATCGACCAGGCTTGCGGCAGGGGCGATTTCGCGCCGCTGGCGCGGCTGACGCTGACCGGCGTCCTCGACCGTGAGCCGGACGTGTCGTTCGATCCGGTTGCCAACACCGCGCCGGGATTGAGCCTCTACCCGCAATGGCTCGCCGATCTGCGGGCGCGCGCCTACCGGCACAGCCGCGACGGCAGGGACGCGTAACAGCGCGCTACCGGGTGCGCCCCAACAGGTGGCGCAGGGCCCCTTCGAGGTCCGGCTGGCGAAACCGCTGCCCGGCCGCGGTGAGTTTTTGGGGAATCACGCGTTGGCTGGCGCAGGCGAGTTCGCGGGCGCCCTGTTCGCCCAGCAGCAGCCGGGGTACGAGCGCCGGCACCGGCAACACTGCGGGCCGGCGCAGCACCCGGGCGAGGGTGCGCGTGTACTCGGAGTTGCGGACCGGTTGCGGCGCAACGGCATTCACCGGGCCTGACATCGTTGTGTCCCACAGCGCGCGGTGATAGACGTCGACCAGGTCGTCGATCCCGATCCAGGACAGCCACTGCCGGCCGTCGCCGAGCCGGCCGCCCAGCCCCGCGGCGAACAGCGGGCGCATCAGCTTCAGCGTGCCGCCGCGGGGCGATTGCACGATGCCGGTGCGCACCCGCACCGCCCGCGCCCCGGCTTGCTCCGCGGGCGCGGTCGCGTCCTCCCACTCGGCGACGACGTCGGCCAGAAACCCCTCGCCGCGATCGCTGTCCTCGGTGAGGGTCTCGTCGCCGCGGTCGTACCCGTAATACCCGATCGCCGAAGCCGAGATGAATACCGGCGGCCGGGGATCGGTGCGGCCCAGCAGCTCGGCGAGCCGGCGCGTCGGCCCGATTCTGCTGTCGCGGATGGCTTTTCGATGCCCCTCGGTGAACCGGCCGGCGATCGAGGCGCCGGCCAGGTGGATCACCGCGTCGACCCCGGCGAGCAGCTCCGGGTCGGGGTGATCGGGGTTCCACTGCCGCTCGTCGTCGCCGTTGGGCGTTCGCCGGAGCAGCTGGATGACGCGGTGGCCGCCGGTGCGCAGAAACGCGGTCAACGCGGAGCCGACCAGGCCCGACGATCCCGTGACGGCGATGGTCATCGGCGTCAGGCCGTGCTCGGCGGCCAGGCGGTGCGCGGCCAGGTCGTCGGCCAGCTGACGGTGGCGGTAGGCGAACATGGGGCGCAACAACGACCCGGGCACCGGAGTGTCGACCCGGTCGATGACCCGCGTTCGGTTGCCGCCTACGTCCTCGAAGTCGTGGGTGTGCCGCCACCGCACCACCATCCGCGCCGGCAGCGACGCCAGTCCCTCGCTGTCGATGGCGTCGACGAAACGTCGGGGCGGATCGTAGGAATCCGCCTGGTGTTGTGCGACCCACCGCAGGCCGCCGGGCAGCGCCAGCGTGGCGCGGCCGTCCTCGAGCGAGGCCGCCTCGGTGACCACCCCCATCGGTTGCCAGGGCGGCGACAGGCGGTCGAAGGCGCCCGGTCTGGCGTACCAGGCGAAAACCTCGGCGCGTGGTGCGTCGACCACGCTCGAATATTCCAGCCCCATCTTTCGACGTTAGCGGTCGGGCAACGCGTGCTCGACGATGGGCAGCCGTGGCTGGGGTTGCCGCTCGCCGCGCTTGGCCGCCAGGTAGACCTGCGCGGTCTCCTTGGCCACCGTGTGCCAGTCGAAGTCCGAGGTGAGCCGTTCGCGGGCGGCACGGGCGCGCCGCTGCGCGGCGTCCGGGTCGTCGAGCACCGTGCGTATCGCCGACGCCAGCGCCCCCACGTCGCGGGGCGGGCACGACACCCCGGTCCGCCCGTTGATCACCGCCTCCCCCAGGCCCCCGATGTTGGAGGTCACCAGCGGGGTGCCCGCCGCGGCCGCCTCCAGCGCGACGATGCCGAACGGCTCGTAGTGGCTGGGCAGCACCGCGGCGTCGGCCCGGTGCAGGACCGCGAGCAACTCGGCGCGTTCGAGGTGCCCGGCGAACCGAATCGCCTTGAGCACCCGGTGTTTACGCGCCTGTTCGATGAGCCAGTCCTGTTGCGTGCCCTCCCCGGCGATGGTGAGCGTGGTGCCCGGGTGGGTGCGCCTGACCCGCGGCAGCGCGGCGATGACGTCATGCACGCCCTTCTCGTACTCGAGCCGCCCCAGGTAGAGCAGCTCGGGCGGCCCCGGGCGCGGCCGGCGCGGCGCGAACGGCCAGCGTCGCGCGTCGATGCCGTTGCGGATCACCGTGATCTCGGCCAGCCCGGGACCGAAAAGCTCGGTGATCTCGTCGGCCATCGACGCCGAACACGTGATCAGCGAATCGGATTCGCGCACCAGCCACGACTCCACCGCGTGCACCTGACGGCTGATCGGTCCGGAGACCCAGCCGGAATGCCGCCCGGCCTCGGTCGCGTGAATCGTGGAAACCATTGGCACGTCGTAGAACTGGGCGAGCGCAATGGCCGGGTGGGCCACCAGCCAGTCGTGTGCGTGCACGACGTCGGGACGCCAGGGTCGCTCGGTGCCCGGTTTCGTGACGCTGAGCCCGGCGCGGATCATCGAGTGCCCCATCGCCAGGGTCCAGGCCATCATGTCGTCGCCGAAGGTGAATTCGTGCGGATCCTGCGCTGCGGCGATCACCCGGACGCCCTCGCTGGCCTCGTCGGACGACGGGTGGGTACTGGGATCGGTGCCCGTGGGGCGCCGCGACAGGACGACGACGTCGTGGCCGGCGGCGGCCAGCGCGGTCGAGAGGTGATGCACGTGGCGGCCCAGCCCGCCGATCACCACCGGTGGGTACTCCCACGACACCATCAGGATCTTCACCTGCGTGCCCCCCGTCGCGAGTGTCCCCAAAAAGCCGGCTGCGCCGGCGTGTCCGTGTACGAACACGCGCCCTCGCGGGAGAAGCCGGCGTTCACCGGGGCAGCCTACGCGCATCGAGGGCGCCGAACAGACCGTCGGCGCGATTCCACCCCTCGGCCAGCCGCTGCGCGCTGTCGCGCCGGCCCGACGCCAGCGCCCCGGCGATCTCGCGGGTGGCGTGCGCGTGCAGGTGGGCGCGGTACCGGGCGTAGTCGGCGGCCGAATCCTTGCTGACCATGAAGGGCCAGTCGCTGGAAACGGTGAGCAGGGTCTCGCGCAGGATCTGGTCGGCGACGTGGTCGCGGGGGATCGGCCCGTCCGTCTGCGACAGCGCCTTGTCGACCGTGCTCAGTGCGGTGTCGACCACCTCGGTGTTGTGTCGGACCAGGTCGGCGACCTGCTCGCCCGCCCACACCTGCCAGTCCTTGCCCGAGCCCCACGAGCTGGGCGGCAGGGCGACCGCGGCGCCGACGAATCCGTCGTCGATCGCGTCGCGCAGCGTGCCGACCCGCACGCCGGCCGCGGGCAGGGCGCGCAGCACCCGCTCCAGCCAGGTGGGGCCCTCGTACCACCAGTGGCCGAACAGTTCGGTGTCGAAGGCGGCGATGACGTGAGCGGGCCGCCCGATGCGCTCGGACTCGCTCGTCAGCCGGTTGCGGACCACGTCGACGAAGTCGGCGACGTGCACGTCGACGGCGTGGTCGGCGCGCTCGGGATCGTAGGGCGCCTTGGCCTCCGACGACACGTTGCGCCCGGTCACCCGGGCCGGCTTGAGGCCGGTCAGGTGGTCGTAGGTGTGGAAGTCGCGGTAGGCGGAATGGCCGGGGTAGCCGGATTTCGGCGACCACACCCGGTAGCTGACCTGCAGGTCGCGCCCGAATGCGACCACGTCGGTGTCGCCGACGGGCCGGCCCAGCGCGGTGTCGCCGTGCAGCGAGGGGCCGTCGACCATGAAGTGCGTGACCCCCGCCGCGGCGTAGTCGTGCTCCATGCCCGGGGCGTAGGCGCACTCGGGGGCCCAGATCCCGGTCGGACGGTGCCCGTTTCGCGGCCCGAGCCGCAGCTCGGCGTCGGCCAGGCCTTCCCGCAGCGCGAACTCGCGCAGCCGCGGATTCAGCAGCGGCTGGAACGGGTGGGCCAGCGGGCCGCCGAGCAACTCGATCGTGCCCGCGTCGACCAGGCCCCGCAGCAGCGGGCTGCCGCCGTGCCGCCACAGCGTGGCGAAGTCGTCCAGCGCCCGGTCGGCCTCCGCGCACTCGCGAATGCCGAAGGCCCGCAACGCTTCCGGTGTGCACGACTGGTAGCCGGCCGACTTCGACGCGGGGGCGGGGCGCATGCTGGCCGCCGCGGCCGCCTCGGTGGCGCGCAGCCGCCAGTTGGCCAGCCAGTGATGCATGCCGTCGAGGCAGTACGGGTCGTCGAGCTGGGCGTTGACCACCGGGGTGACGCCGAGCGTGATCAGGCGGTGCCGCTCCTCGTCGGCCAGCGTGTGCAGCACCCGCAGCAGGGGCAGGTAGGCCGCCGCCCAGGACTGATACAGCCATTCCTCGCCGACCGGCCAGCGGCCGTGGTGGGCCAGCCACGGCAGGTGGGTGTGCAGTACCAGGGTGAACAGGCCCGGTACGCGCGCCTCGGAGGTGCTCACGGGCCGACCGCGATCGCGAGCAGGTCCAGGCTGGCGTCGATGTCAGCGACGGCGGTGTCGAGGATGTCGAAGTCGTCGCACGTGACGGCGGCGACGTCGGCCGCCAGCTCGGGCGGCCACGGCTTATCGGCCACCGCCAGTGCGATCTGCGCGTCGATGATGGACCCGCCGTGGCGGCCGTCCATTTCGCGCAGGCGCGGGCCGTGGAACAGGCCGCTGACCGACACGTGGGGAAAGCCCGCGCCGACCAGCAGCTCGGTCAGCTCGGCGGCGTTGAGTTCGCGGGTGTGAAACGGGTTGATCGGCGTGTCCCGGCCCGGGGAGAAGGTGATCCGGTTGGGGGTGGACACCATGAGCAATCCAGAGGGGCGCAGCACCCGGGCGCACTCGGCGACGAACTGTGGCTGGTCCCACAGGTGCTCGATGACTTGGAAGTTCACCACAACATCCACCGACGCGTCGGGCAGTGGCAGCTCGGCGAGGTTGGCCTGCATGACCTCCACCCGGGGGTAGCGGCCGCGCACATGGGCCACCGCGGCCGCGTCGTAATCCACCGCGACGACCCGGCGGGCGACGCCGGCGATCAGGTCGGCGCCATACCCTTCGCCGCAGCCGGCCTCGAGCACCTCGGCGCCCGCGCAGCGTGGCGCGAGGCGCTGGTAGACGACCTGGTGGCGGCGAAACCAGTAGTTCTCGATGTCCAGGTCCGGGATGGTGCGCTCGCCCGTCAGCGTGAGCACCGTGTCGGTCCCCGGCGAAGGGTCGCCGGGGGAGTCCGGGGGAACGTCGGGGAGGAATGCGCTCATTGCATAGGCAGGCTAACGCGAAGTGACCGATTCGCGAACCGGGAAGTGGGCACCCCTGCCGGATGGGACAGACAGGGCGAAAGAACCTGCCGCCCGGCGACGATGCCGTCCGCGATGGTGAACGGGGGAGGAGCCGGGCAGTTGTGCCTGCGTGACCCGCTATGGTGTGAGAGCAGACCGCAAAAAGTTACCGGCCAGTAACACGCTTGTGCAGTGAAAAGTGCCTGACCGAGGTCCCGCGGTCGACCGCTGCGGGGCCCCCCTTCGAGGAGGACGAACCAGACTCATGACGAACATCGTGGTCCTGATCAAGCAGGTCCCAGACACCTGGTCGGAGCGCAAGCTCACCGACGGCGATTACACGCTGGACCGCGAGGCCGCCGACGCGGTGCTGGACGAGATCAACGAGCGCGCCGTGGAAGAGGCGCTGCAGATTCGCGAGAAGGAAGCCGCCGACGGCACCGAGGGCTCGGTGACCGTGCTGACCGCCGGCCCCGAGCGCGCCACCGAGGCGATCCGCAAGGCCCTGTCCATGGGCGCCGACAAGGCCGTCCACCTCAAGGACGACGGCATGCACGGCTCGTGCGTGGTCCAGACCGCCTGGGCGCTGGCGCGGGCGCTGGGCACCATCGAGGGCACCGAGCTGGTGATCGCGGGCAACGAATCCACCGACGGCTCCGGCGGTGCGGTGCCGGCCATCATCGCCGAGTACCTGGGCCTGCCGCAGCTGACCCACCTGCGCAAGCTGTCGGTCGAGGGCGGCAAGATCACCGGGGAGCGCGAGACCGACGACGGCGTCTTCAGCCTCGAGGCCACCCTGCCCGCGGTGGTGAGCGTGACCGAGAAGATCAACGAGCCGCGCTTCCCCTCCTTCAAGGGCATCATGGCCGCCAAGAAGAAAGAGGTCACGGTGCTGACCCTGGCCGAGATCGGGGTCGAGGCCGACGAGGTCGGGCTCGACAACGCCGGGTCGACCGTGCTGTCGTCGACGCCCAAGCCGCCGAAGACCGCGGGTGAGAAGGTCACCGACGAGGGCGAGGGTGGCAACCAGGTCGCCCAGTACCTGGTCGGACAGAAGATCATCTGACGAGCCCACGTCCCGAACACGAGAAGAGCGATATAACCCATGGCTGAAGTTTTGGTGCTCGTCGAGCACGCCGAAGGCGCCCTCAAGAAAGTCACCTCCGAGCTGATCACCGCCGCCCGCGCGCTGGGCGAGCCGGCCGCCGTCGTCGTCGGTGCGCCGGGGACGGCCGCGCCGCTGGCGGACGGCCTGAAGGAGGCCGGCGCCGCCAAGATCTACGTCGCCGAGTCGGACGACGCCGAGAAGTACCTGATCACGCCGGTGGTCGACGTGCTGGCCTCGCTGGCCGAGTCGAACTCACCCGCCGCGGTCCTGCTGTCCGCCAACGCCGACGGCAAGGAGATCGCGGGCCGGCTCGCGGCCCGGATCGGGTCCGGCCTGCTGGTCGACGTGGTGGAGGTCAAGGAGGGCAACAAAGCCGTGCACTCCATCTTCGGTGGCGCGTTCACCGTCGAATCGCAGGTCAACGGCGACACCCCGGTGATCACCGTGCGCGGCGGCGCCATCGACGCCGAGCCGCAGGCCGGTGCCGGCGAGCAGGTCACCGTCGAGGTCCCCGCTCCCGCCGAGAACGCCACCAAGATCACCGCCCGCGAGCCGGCGGTCGCCGGTGACCGGCCCGAGTTGACGGAGGCCAGCATCGTGGTGTCCGGCGGCCGCGGCGTCGGCAGCGCGGAGAACTTCAATGTCGTCGAGGCGCTGGCCGACTCGCTGGGTGCGGCCGTCGGCGCGTCGCGCGCCGCGGTGGACTCGGGTTACTACCCGGGCCAGTTCCAGGTCGGCCAGACCGGGAAGACGGTGTCCCCGCAGCTCTATATCGCGCTGGGCATCTCCGGGGCGATCCAGCACCGCGCGGGCATGCAGACCTCCAAGACCATCGTCGCGGTCAACAAGGACGAAGAGGCGCCGATCTTCGAGATCGCCGACTACGGCGTGGTGGGCGACCTGTTCAAGGTCGCCCCGCAGCTGACCGACGCGATCAAGGCCCGCAAGGGCTGAGTTTCGCGCCGGTCCCGCGGGAACCCGACGCGGGTGTTCCCTCGAGGGCTAAACTAATCAATCGATTGCTTGATTGACCGGGTCGGGGGCTACCGGCGAAAGGCGCGTCGCGATGGGTGTGATGCTGGCGTTGCGGCTCAACATGACCAATGTGGCGGATCCCCGGGCCTGCCACGCCGAGCGCTACCGCTCAGCGCTGGACATGGCGGCGTACGCCGATGAACTCGGCTTCACCGGGATCAGTTGTGAGGAACATCATTTGGCGGCAACGGGGTGGCTACCCTCGCCGCTGATCCTGGCGGCCGCGGTCGCCGCCCGGACGCACAAGGCACGCATCAGTGTCAACGCATTGCTAGTCCCGCTTTATGATCCGCTGCGGCTGGCCGAGGACATCGCGGTGCTGGACAACGTTGCGTGCGGGCGATTCTCCTTCGTTGCGGGCATCGGGTACCGGCCGGAGGAGTACGCCGCGGCCGGTAAGGAATGGTCTATCCGCGGCCGATTGATGGACCACAGCCTCGAGGTCATGCTCAAGGCGTGGGGTGACGGGCCCTTCGCTTATCGCGGCCGGTCGGTCAACGTCACACCGAAACCGCGGACACGGCCACACCCGTTCTTCTTCATCGGGGGAATGAGCGCGGCCGCCGCCCGGCGCGCGGCGCGCTTCGGACTGCCATTCTCTCCGCCGATGGCGATGCCCGAGATCGAGGCCGTCTACGCCGAGGAGCTCGAGCGCCATGGCAAGACCGGCTTCGTCTATCGGCCCGAAAATGGCAGCACCATAACCCTTCTCAGCGAGGATCCCGAATCCGCCTGGCGGCGCTACGGCCAGTTCCTCCTCAACGAGACGACCGAGTATTGCTCGTGGCGGCGTGTCGGCGTGTCGCGACCCAACGAGGTCCCGGCCGATTCCGTCGACCAGCTACGCGGCCGGGGCAACGTTGAAATCCTGACGCCCCAGCAGCTGATCGGGGAGATCCGCGAGGGGCGCAGAGAGGTCGTCATCAACCCCCTCATGGGTGGCCTCCCGCTGGAGGACGGCTGGAACGTCCTGCGGTTGCTCGGCGAGCAGGTGCTGCCCGAAATCACCGGAGCCCGAATGCGGAACACGCCTTGACTGTGCCCGGGCAACCGCCGATGATTGATTTAATCAACCGACCGATTAGTTTCTGGGACGCGTAGATGCAAGGTTGCCTCAGCAGCACGGCGGCGCCGGCATGACGGTCACGGCACAGCTGGGCCGTCCGGTTGGCGCAAGCGGGGAACAGACGCGGAAAAGGATCATCGCCGCCGCCATGTGTTGTGTGGCGGAGAAGGGCTATTCGCAGGCGTCGATCCGGGAGATCGCGCGCGAGGCTCAGATCACGAGCGGCAGTCTTTACCACTATTTCCCGAACAAGTCGGAGCTGCTGAAAGCCACGGTGAAAGAGATCGAGGAGATCGCCCTGCCCCGGCTGCGCGTGGCCGGTCAGCGCGGCGGCAACGTCGTGGACCGGTTGGAGGCGGTGCTGGACGAGTCGGATCGGTTGATGCGCGAGTATCCGCACCTGGCCGCCTTCGAGCGGGCGATCCGCGCCGAAAGTGCGGCCTACTTGCGGCGCGGCGATCCCGACCGGGTGGGCTTTAAAGTGTTGCGCGACATCATCTCCGACATCATCGATGATGCGCTGCAACGCGGCGGCCTGACCGACGGCAGCGATCCCGCAGGCACGGTCGAAGCGATCTACGCGCTCACCCGCGGTCTCACCGAGCAGGCGGCCAATCTACGGCCCGAGGCCTACCACGCCACTTTGCGGTCGGCCAAACGCCTGATCCGCGGCACATTGTTTCGCGAACAACCCAGAGACTGAGGAGTTCCACCGATGGCCTGCCCGAACCTGCCTGCCGGCTTCGACTTCACCGACCCCGACATCTACTGCGAGCGCCTGCCGGTCGAGGAGCTGGCCGAGCTGCGCCGGACGGCGCCGATCTGGTGGAACGATCAGCCGATCGGCAAGGGTGGATTCAACGACGGCGGCTTCTGGGTGGTCACTAAACACAAAGATGTCAAAGAGGTTTCGCTGCGAAGCGACATTTTCTCCACCTATCAAAACACCGCGCTACCTCGTTACCCCGACGACGTGGAGCGCGAGAACATCGATGCGGCGCGTGCGTCCCTCCTCAACATGGACGCCCCGCACCACACCCGGCTGCGCAAGATCATCTCCCGTGCCTTCACCCCGCGCGCCGTCGGACGCCTGCGCGGCGAACTTAACGAACGCGCGCAAGCCATCGTCAAATCCGCTGCCGCGCAAGGCTCCGGGGACTTCGTCGAGCAGGTAGCCCACGAGTTGCCGCTGCAGGCCATCGCCGGGCTACTCGGTGTGCCGTCGCAGGACCGCGCGAACCTGTTCCGCTGGTCGGACGAAATGACCGGCAGCGAAGACCCCGAGTACGCGGACAGCGACGGCCAGGCCTCATCGATCCAGGTGCTGGGCTACGCGATGGAGATGGCCGACATCAAGGCGAAAAACCCCGGCGACGACATCGTCACCACGCTGGTACAGGCAGACATTGACGGGGAAAAGCTGTCGGACGCGGAATTCGGGTTCTTCGTTCTCACGCTGGCCGTGGCGGGAAACGAGACCACGCGTCACTCCATCACCGAGGGCATGATGGCGTTCAACGACTTTCCCGATCAGTGGGATTTGTACAAGCGGCTGCGGCCCGATAGCGCGGCCGACGAGATCATACGCTGGGCCACCCCCATCACCGCGTTTCAGCGCACAGCGCTGGAAGACACCGAGCTGTCCGGCGTGCAGATCGCCAAGGGCCAGCGCGTCGTGATGTTCTACCGCTCAGCCAATTTCGACGACGACGTCTTCGACCACCCGCATACCTTTGACATCCTGCGCAACCCCAACCCGCATGTCGGGTTCGGCGGCACTGGCGCCCACTACTGCATCGGGGCCAACCTGGCAAGGATGACGATCAGCCTGATCTTCAGCGCGATCGCCGACCACATGCCCGACCTCAAGCCGATCTCGGCGCCCGAGCGGCTTCGCTCGGGTTGGCTCAACGGCATCAAACATTGGCAGGTCGACTACGGCGGCGGCGCCGCGGCCTGCCCGGCTGACCGCTGAGGCCCAGATGGCCCACGACGCCCGATCCGCGAGCAGGCCCGCCGCCCGGATCCGTGACGAATGTTGGGCGGTATGGCAGTTGGCACGAGCCGGCGGTTTGCGCCCGATGCCGGTACGCGGGGTTGGCCGGGTGGTGCGTGCGATGCGCGACTACGGCCCGATCGGGGCGGCGGTGAGCATGGCCGCGATCCGCCACGGTGACCGCGTCGCGCTGATTGACGATCGGGGCCCGCTGACTTTCGCCGAGGTCGACGCGCGGTCGAATGCGGTCGCCAACGCATGGCGAAGCCGGGGGCTGCGCGGCGGAGACGGTGTCGGGATCCTCGCCCGCAACCATCGGGGATTCCTCGACGCCCTGTTTGCCGCCGCGAAGAGCGGTGCACGGATCGTCTTGCTCAACACCGATTTCGGCGAGGTGCAGCTGGCCGATGTCGTGCGCCGGGAGGGTGTGGATCTGCTGGTTCATGATGCGGAACACGCCGATGCGGTTGCCGGCTTGGATGTTCGGCTGGGCGGCGTCATGACGTGGAGCGACTCGCCGGAGGGGTCTGCGCTCGAAACTTTGATCGCCAGCGGTGATCCGTCGCCACCACCGAGACCCGGCGCCGAACCGAAGCTGGTGATCTTGACCAGCGGCACCACCGGAACGCCCAAGGGCGCGCCCCGTTCGGAACCCCGCTCGCTCATGCCCGCCGGCGCCCTGCTCAGCAAGGCGCCGTTTCGCGCTCGCGGCGTCACCGAATGCTGTGTGCCGCTGTTTCATGCGTTGGGCTTCGGCCATCTGATGCTCGCGCTGCTCTTCGGTTCGACGTTGGTGGTGCGCCGCAGGTTCGATCCCCGGGACACACTGGACAGTCTGTCCAGACATCGGGCCACCGCGATGATCGCGGTGCCGATCATGCTGCGGCGCATCATCGACCTGGGCCCGCAGGCCCGGGCGGGGCACGACCTCGCGGCGCTGAACATCATCTTCGTCGCCGGATCGCAGCTGGGGGCCGGTCTGTGCAGGGAAGCGATGACGGTCTTCGGACCGGTCATCTACAACATGTACGGCTCGACAGAGGTCGCCTACGCCACGATCGCCACACCCGAAGACCTTGCCGCCGAACCGAATTGCGTCGGCCAAGTGGTGCCGGGCACCGTCGTAAAGCTGTTCGACGAGCGCGGCCGCGAGGTGCCCGTCGGCGCACCGGGCCGGATCTTCGTGGCCAACGGAATCCAGTTCGACGGCTACACCGGCGGCGGCGCCAAAGAATCGATCGGCGGCCTGATCTCCAGCGGCGACATCGGTCACTTCGACGGCGCCGGCCGGTTGTTCATCGACGGCCGGGCCGACGACATGATCGTTTCCGGCGGAGAGAATGTGTTCCCCGCAGAGGTGGAGGAGGCCCTGGCCAACCATCCCGACATTCTGGAAGCCGCGGTCATCGGCGTACCAGATGGCGAGTACGGGCAACGGCTACGGAGTTTCATCGCCCTGCGGCCAGGGGCGTCACTCACCGAGGATGATGTCAAAGACTATGTGCGCCAACGGCTTGCGAGGTTCAAGATCCCTCGCGATGTGCGCTTCGTTGAAGCACTGCCGCGCAATTCGACGGGCAAGGTCGTCAGGCGCCTGCTCGATACGGCGCATGAGGCCTAGGCTCCGCTAGCCGCTACAGGGCCAGCAGGCGCCGGACACGGTCGGCGATGGCCCGCTGAGATACCGCGGCGTTCGGGGCCAATCCTTCGAATGCGTGCGGACACCCGGGGTGCACGTGCAGTTCGGTCGAGATGCCCGCCGCGGCCAGCCGCGCCGCGTAGGTGATGTCCTCATCGCGGAAGATGTCGAGCTCGCCCACGTCGATGTAGGTCGGGGGCAGCAGCGACAGATCGGCCGCCCGCGCCGGCGCGGCGTATTCGCTGACGCCGTGGCCGCCAATGCTGTGTCCCAGCAACGCTTGCCAGCCGGTGAGGTTGTCGTCGTAGGTCCACGTCACAAACGGCACCAGCTCGGGGTCGGGCAGTGTTGTCCGATCGTCGAGCATGGGATAGATCAACACCTGAAGCGCGACCGCGGGGCCGCCGCGATCACGGGCCATCAAGCACACAGCCGCGGCCAACCCACCGCCTGCGCTGTCTCCCATCACCGCCACGCGAGCCGGATCGAAACCCAATTCCCCGGCGTGCTCAGCCAGCCATACCAGCGCGGCGAAGCAATCCTGCACCGGAACCGGGTGCGGAAACTCAGGAGCGGTCCGGTAGTCGACGAGCAGCATGGGCACGCCCGAATCGGCGACGTAGCGGCGTGCTGACCAATCGTAGAGATCGCCGAGTTCGTGCAGGCCGAAGATCATTCCGCCGCCGTGCAAGTAGAGCGCCGCGCCGCCGGAGCGATCGGCTCCCTCCGGCCGGTACCAGCTCAATGTCAGCACCGCACCGTCGTCGGTGTCGAGGGTGAACTTCTGCACCGCCACCCCGTCGGCGGCGCGTCGAGCGCTCAGCAGTTGCCCGAACATCTGGCGGCTGCTCGCTCGCCGCGTCGCGACGTCGCCGACCGGCGGCGGCTCGCGGTCGGCAGCGGCGGCCAACAGCGGTGCAAGCTCCGCGAGCACCTCGGAATCGATTTGCAAGCTCACCGGCGGTCAGGATGTGACGTGGTCGGCATGGAAGTCCGCGACCAAGGAGTCGATGGTTATCTCCGCGACGACGTTCATGCCGGCGTCGTAGATCTCGTAGAGAAGCCCGTCAGGGGAGTCGGGGCGGGCCCCGAAATAGACCAAACCGCCGTCGCTTCCCCCGCGCTCCAAATGCGGCTTCTGGTCGTTGGCGGTCAGCGCGTAGTCGCCGGCGCGGCGGAAGCGGTGGTTGCCGATGGAACCGTCTCGGTCGACATCCCACAGGTGCTGCTCGCCGGCGAGCACGATGACGCTGGTGGTCGCGGCGTGACGGTGAATCGGGCAATGGCCGCCGTCGCCCTGCCAGCGCACCACCATGTCCAGCGTGCAGGCATCCCGGTCGTAGCCCAGGATGGTGTAGTCGTGGTGGATCTTGTACTTCGATCCCGGACGTCCGGTCACTTCCTTCCACCGGTAGCGCGACGGGTTAAAAGTGCCGTCAATCATGCTGCGACCTCCTAGTCATCGTGCGGCACCGCGCCCAATCCCTGCCGTATCAACCGCAGATAGGCGTCCACGATCTCTTGCTCGCGTCCTACGTCGGACACAAGATCCTCCAGGAACCGGCGGGCGCCGACGAGGAAGTGGGCCTGCGCGGCGATTTCGGCGTCATCCATCGGGCGCACCGAACCGTGCGCAATGCCGTCACGCAGTCGGGCGGAGAGCAGCTGGACCCAGGCGGTGACGCCCTCGCGGTACAGCTCGGGCTCGAGAAACCTGATCTCGTCGACCAATCGGATGTGGGCCGGGTTGCGACGCACGTAATCGACGTAGGCAAGCACCTCGGCGCGGTGACGTTCAAAGAAATCGCCGGTGTGCTCGCCGCGTTGGTCTTCCAAGGCTGCCAGCCGCGCCGAAAAATCCGCCATCAGCTTGCGCATCGTCACGCGCAACAGTTCTGCCCGGGAGCCGAAGTGGTAGTTCAGGTTTCCCACCGCTGTCTTCGCCCGTGCGGCGATGCCGGTCACCGACGCCCGATGCAGCCCGCGCTCGCTGGCCTCGGCGAGTGCGGCGTCGAGAATCAACGCACGCGTCCGGTGGCGCTTGGCGTATCCGGCCTGCGGCAGCTCGGCTTCCGCGCCGCTCACTGCCGCCATCCCAAAATCCTGTATCAGTTTTCAAAATTCGGCAATGCCGGGTGAATTTTGAGGTGCCTTTCGCGACGTTTTGTCATCTGACGTGCACCGACACGTCACAGCGGCGATGCCGATTAGCTCATCGGCTACGCCACGTTGTTTCCCATGAGCATTGCTTCTGTCCTGATAGCCAGCGACAAGGCGGACGGCACGGCGACAGGCTCCGCCGGGCCGCGCTATTCGCTGTTGCTGTCCACCGACCCCAGTCTGATCGAGGCCGCGCAGCGGCTCCGCTACGACGTGTTCAGCAGCACACCCGGATTCACCCTGCCGGCGGGCGGCGCCGAGCACATCGACGTCGACAGGTTCGACGAGCACTGCGACCACCTGCTGGTCCGCGACGACGACACCGGCGAGTTGGTGGGTTGTTATCGGATGCTGGCGCCCGCGGGTGCCATCGCGGCCGGGGGGCTCTACACCGCAACGGAATTCGATGTGCGCGCCTTCGACGCGCTGCGGCCGTCGCTGGTGGAGATGGGACGCGCGGTGGTCCGGGACGGCCACCGCAACGGGGGCGTCGTGCTGCTGATGTGGGCGGGCATCCTGGCCTACCTGGACCGCTACGGCTACGACTACGTGACGGGCTGCGTGTCGGTGCCCATCGGCGACGAATCCGACGGTGACGTGCCGGGCAGCCAGCTGCGCGGCGTCCGCGACTTCATCCTCAACCGGCACGCCGCACCCCCGCAGTACCGGGTGCACCCGTACCGGCCGGTCCGCGTCGGCGGGCGGGGCCTCGACGACATCCCCGCGCCGCCACGCCCGGCGGTGCCGCCGCTCATGCGCGGCTACCTGCGGCTGGGCGCCCAGGTCTGCGGCGAGCCCGCGCACGACCCGGACTTCGGGGTCGGCGACTTCTGCGTGCTGCTGGACAAGCGACGCGCCGACACCCGATATCTGAAGCGGCTGCGGTCCGTCTCGGCGGCCGCCGAGTTGGTCGGCGGCGCCTGATGAACGCTCCCGCGGTCACCGCCGACCACTCCTGGCTGCCGCGCGCGACGTGCGACAGCGGCTGCGTGCGAGTCGGTCCCGCCTCGGCCAGGTGGCGGGTGGTGCTGCGGGTGACGCTTCGCGTCATGCTCGCGCTGCTGCTGGTGCCGGTGGTGCCGTTGGCGCTGGTGCCCCTGCCGGGCCAGGTGCGGGTGCAAAGGTTCTACTGCCGGGTGGTGCTGCGCTGCTTCGGTGTCCGGATCAGCGTGTCGGGGAGTCCGATCCGGAACCTGCGCGGGGTGCTGGTGGTCAGTCCCCACATGTCCTGGCTGGATGTGTTCGCCATCGGGTCGGTGTTGCCCGGGTCGTTCGTGGCCCGTGCCGATTTGTTCGGCGACCTCTCGGTGCGCATGCTCAGGATCATTCCCATCGAACGGGCCAACCTGCGCCGGCTGCCCGGGGTGGTGGAGACCGTCGCCCACCGGCTGCGCACGGGTCAGACCGTGGTGGCGTTTCCGGAGGGCACCACGTGGTGCGGGCTGGCCTGCGGGTCGTTCTATCCGGCGATGTTCCAGGCCGCGATCGATGCCGGTCGCCCGGTGCAGCCGCTCCGGCTCACCTACCACCACGTCGACGGCGGCGTCTCGACCGCCCCGGCGTTCGTCGGTGACGACACCCTGTGGCGCTCGATGTGCCGGTTGCTGGCCGTGCGCCGCACGCTGGCGCATGTGCACGTGGAATCCCTGCAGCTGCCGGGCGGCGACCGGCGGGCGCTGGCCCGCCGCTGCCAGTCGGCGGTGGGCATAGGCGTGCCGCAGCGCCCGGGGCGCCGCCACGTGCTGGTGGCTTAGCTGACTGCTGAGCGGATTGCCCTGCTCCTCCTCAGGCCGTTCAGGCCTGCATCGTCGCAGGGCGCTGCAGGTATCGTGGGGCGCGTCATGGTTTACCTGGATCACGCCGCGACCACCCCGATGCACCCCGCCGCCGTCGAGGCGATGACGGCCGTGCTCGGCACCGTCGGCAACGCGTCGTCGCTGCACACCAGCGGCCGGGCGGCGCGGCGGCGGATCGAGGAATCCCGCGAGCTGGTCGCGGCCAAGCTGGGCGCGCGTCCGTCCGAGGTGATCTTCACCGCGGGTGGCACCGAGAGCGACAACCTGGCCGTCAAGGGGATCTACTGGGCCCGGCGCGCCGCCGATCCGCGATGCCGGCGCATCGTCACCAGTGAGGTCGAGCACCACGCCGTGCTGGACTCGGTGAACTGGCTCGTCGAGCACGAGGGCGCCGAGGTGACCTGGCTGCCCACCGCTGCCGACGGCTCGGTGTCGGCGGCCGCCCTGCGCGAGGCGCTGCAGAGCCACGACGACGTCGCGCTGGTTTCGGTGATGTGGGCCAACAACGAGGTCGGCACCGTGCTGCCGGTCGCCGAACTCGCCTCGGTGGCGGCCGAATTCGGGGTTCCCATGCACAGCGACGCCGTGCAGGCGGTGGGGCAGTTGCCCGTCGACTTCGCGGCCAGTGGGCTGTCGGCGATGAGCGTCACGGCGCACAAGTTCGGCGGCCCGCCCGCCGTGGGGGCGCTGCTGCTGCGCCGCGACGTCGCGTGCGTGCCGCTGTCGCACGGCGGCGGCCAGGAACGTGACATCCGTTCCGGCACACCCGATGTCGCCGGTGCCGTGGGCATGGCGACGGCGGCCCGGATCGCGGTGGACGGGCTGGAGCCCAACGGTGCGCGGCTGCGGGCGCTGCGCGATCGCCTGGTCGAGGGGGTGCTGGCCGGCATCGACGACGTCAGCTTCAACGGCGCCCGCGACCCGCTGCGACTGCCCGGCAACGCGCACTTCACCTTCCGCGGCTGCGAGGGTGACGCGCTGTTGATGTTGCTGGACGCCAACGGCATTGAGTGTTCGACGGGTTCGGCCTGCACCGCCGGTGTGGCCCAGCCGTCGCACGTGCTCATCGCGATGGGCGCCGACCCGGCGAGCGCCCGCGGATCGTTGCGACTCTCGTTGGGGCACAACAGTGTTGACGCCGACATCGACGCAGTGCTGCGGGTGCTGCCCGGGGCCGTGGACCGCGCCCGGCGGGCCGCGCTGGCTGCCGCGGGGGCACTGTAAGTGAAAGTCCTCGCCGCGATGAGTGGCGGCGTCGACTCGTCCGTCGCCGCCGCTCGGATGGTCGACGCCGGGCACGACGTGGTCGGCGTGCACCTGGCGCTCTCGTCGGCGCCGGGCGCGTTGCGCACCGGCTCGCGCGGCTGCTGCTCGAGAGAAGACGCCTCGGACGCCCGCCGCGTCGCCGACATACTCGGAATACCCTTCTACGTCTGGGATTTCGCGGAGCGGTTCAAGGCAGACGTGATCGACGACTTCGTCGAGTCGTACGCCCGCGGGGAAACGCCGAACCCCTGCGTGCGGTGCAATCAGCGCATCAAGTTCTCGGCGCTGTCGGCGAAAGCCCTTGCGCTGGGCTTCGACACGGTGGCCACGGGTCATTACGCCCGGCTGTCCGGTGGGCGGCTGCGCCGCGCCGTCGATCGGGACAAGGATCAGTCCTACGTGCTGGCCGTGCTGACCGCCGGGCAGCTGCGCCACGCGGCGTTTCCGATCGGGGACACCCCCAAACCGCAGATCCGGGCCGAGGCGGCCCGTCGCGGCCTGGCCGTCGCCGACAAGCCCGACAGCCACGACATCTGCTTCATCCCGTCCGGGAACACCCGGGCCTTTCTGGGCGAGCGGATCGGGGTGCGCCCCGGCGCCGTCGTCACCGCCGACGGCGCGGTGCTGGCCACCCACGACGGGGTGCACGGTTTCACCATCGGGCAACGCAAGGGCCTGGGCATCGCAGGGCCGGGGCCCGACGGCCGCCCGCGCTACGTGACGTCGATCGACGCCGAGACCGGGACGGTGCGCGTGGGCGAGGCGGCCGAGCTCGACGTCCACGCGCTGGTCGGGCGGTCCCCGGTCTTCGCCGCGGGGGAGGCGCCGCGGGGCCCCGTCGAGTGCGCGGTTCAGGTGCGCGCACACGGTGACACGGCCGGTGCGGTGGCCGAGTTGGTCGACGACGAGCTCGTCGTCCGGTTGCGGGACCCGCTGCGCGGCGTGGCGCGCGGGCAGACGCTGGTGCTGTACCGGCCGGACCGCGACGGCGACGAGGTGCTCGGCAGTGCCACGATCGCGGGCACGTCGATTTCAAGAATTCTTCAAGGATTCATTGAGGATCCGCCAAGGGCCGCTGCCGAACCTTTCCCCGATAGCCAGGAAAGGAATCAGCAGAGATGAACACACGCCAGGTCGCCGCCCGGGCGGTGCCGCCCGCCCAGACCAATGGGCCTGCACGTCGCGATGTGGATCCACTGCGGCAGGGCGACTTCGAGCTGCTGAGCACCGCGCAATGGTGAGCTAACCCGGCACGTTGGCGGTGATGTTCCTCATCACGATGTCCGACACCGATTGCGGAAAGCCGCAGAACGTGACCTCCACCATGGCCACCGACAGCACCCGGTAATCGCGCCCGCACCCGCCGGGGACCAGGTGCAGCGAGTCGGCGTCGGCGTTCCAGTCGCCGACCAGCAGCTGGCCCGAAGAGCCGCCCGCGCAGTTGCCGACGGCGGTCACCAGGGCGCCGAAGGCGCGCCGCGCGGTGTCGACGTCCTGATAGGCGGCGGCGCCCTCGGAGATCAGGGCGCCATCGGGCGGATCCTGGAAGGTGGTCTTGTGGAACTCTTCGATGTCGGGGCCAAACGTCGCGGTCTCGGCGTAGAGGAACCGGCATTCGGCCGGCGTGGTGTCGGCGAGGGCGTCGATGTCCACCGGCCGGCTGCCATCCATCGAGGGAATGATGGTCAGGTGCTCGCCGGCGCCGGTGATCGCGCGCATCCGCGGCTGGTCGAGCAGGATGGTGTCGACGTTGACGCCGTGCACGCCCTTGGCGGCGGGCCCGAATCCGGGCAGGGCGGTGCCGCCGACTACCCGGGTGCAGGCCGTCAGCAGCACCGCGCCGCACAACAGCAGCCGCCCCGTGAATCTTGCCCTGCGCCACACCGTTCGCACCCTTCTCGGCATGAACCTACCCGCCCCGGACACCCCTGGCGACCGGCGCGTAATGCGACCTCGAATACGGTTGGCCGGTGACTGTTTTCGCGACCGCCAGCGGCATCGGATCGTGGCCCGGCACCGCGGCCCGCCCGGCCGCCGAGGTGGTTGTCGGTGAGTTGGCGGGCGCCCTGGCCCACATCGTCGAGCTGCCCGCCAGGGGAGTGGGCGCCGACCTGCTGGGCCGGGCCGGCGCGCTGCTGATCGACGTGGCCATCGACACGGTGCCGCGCGGTTACCGCATCGCCACCCGGCCCGGGGCGGTGACGCGCCGCGCGGTCAGCCTCCTCGACGAGGACATGGACGCCCTGGAGGAGGCCTGGGAGGAGGCGGGGCTGCGCGGCGGCGGGCGCGTGGTCAAGGTGCAGGCCCCCGGACCGATCACACTGGCCGCCGGGCTCGAGCTGGCCAACGGCCACCGGGCCATCACCGATCCCGGCGCCGTGCGCGACCTGGCGGCGTCGCTAGCCGAAGGCGTCGCCGCCCACCGGGCGGCGCTGGCCCGACGGCTCGACACGCCGGTGGTCGTGCAGTTCGACGAGCCATCGCTGCCGTCGGCGCTGGGCGGGCAGCTGACGGGGGTGACGGCGCTGAGCCCGGTCGCCGCGCTCGACGAGGCTGTTGCCGGCGCGCTGCTGGACACCTGCGTCGCGGGTGCCGGCGCCGAGGTGCTGCTGCACAGCTGCGCCCCGGGGCTGCCCTGGGAGTTGTTGCAGCGCAGCGTGATTGACGCCGTATCGGTGGACGCGGGCACGCTGCGGGCGGCTGATCTGGACGCCGTCGCCGCCTTCGTGGAATCGGGCCGCACCGTGATGCTCGGCGTCGTCGAGACCAGCGCGCCGCAGCGCCGGCCCTCGGCCGAAGAGGTGGCCAAGGCCGTGGTCTCGGTGACCGATCGGCTCGGCTTCGAGCGTTCGGCCCTGCGCGATCGCATCGGTGTCACACCGGCGTGCGGCCTGGCGTCGGCGACACCCCAATGGGCCCGCGCCGCGATCGGGCTCGCCCGCAAGGCCGCCGAGGCGTTCGCGGAGGACCCGGACGCCATCTAGTCATGCAACCAAATGGTTGCGTTTCGCGGCCCCTGTTGTGGACTGCGAGGTCGCCAAGCGCCAGGAGCCGCACGCCGGGGTGACGACCACGTGGCAGATCTTGGCGGTCGAGCCGCGGCGGCGGTTTGCCTACCGCTGGCATCCTGGTGCGCAGGTATCTGGAGGACGCCCGGGTATGAGCGTGGTCGGTGCGCCGCTCTTCGACGCGCTCGGGGATCCCAATCGGCTGCGCATCATCGTCCGGCTCTGCGACCTCGGTCCGAGCTCGACATCGCAAGTCACGAAGGTCATTCCGGTCACCCGGCAGGCGGCCAGCAAGCACCTGCAGCTGCTGGAGTCCGCCGGGCTGGTCAGCAGTAGCCGCCGGGGTCGCGAGCGCGTCTGGACTGTGCAAACCGAGCCGCTGGCTCAAGCGAGTGACTATCTCAGCGGACTGTCGCGCCGCTGGGACGCCGCGGTGGACCGGTTGCGGGCTTTTGTGGAAGAGGGGTGAGCCACACCGGTCCCGGCCGAAGCGGATCTGTCGTTTGTCCGCCTCAGCGCGACAACCGCCTCGGAGAGACGCGCGTGGCAGTCCGCCCCGTCGGTGTCCTCGGATAACCTGCCAGGGTGAGCTCAGCAGAAGCTGATTCGGTGTCGCCGGACGTCCGGAGGCACTGGCAGGAACTGGCCGATGAAGTCCGGGAGCATCAGTTCCGCTACTACGTCAAAGACGCTCCGATCATCTCCGATGCCGACTTCGACAAGATGTTCAACGAGCTTGCCGCGCTGGAGGATCGGTTTCCCGAGCTGCGGGTCCCCGACTCGCCGACGCAGCTGGTCGGTGGGGCCGGGTTCGCCACCGACTTCACCGAGGCGGAGCATCTCGAGCGGATGCTGAGCCTGGACGACGTGTTCGATCGCGACGAGTTGCTCGCCTGGAGTAATCGCGTCGAGAACGAGATCGGCCGGGACCCCTATTACCTGTGCGAACTCAAGATCGACGGCGTGGCGCTGTCGCTGGTGTACCGCGACGGCCGGCTGGAGCGCGCCGCCACCCGCGGCGACGGACGAGTCGGCGAGGACGTGACGCTCAACGCGCGCACCATCGATGATGTGCCCGAACGGCTGACGGTCAATGACCACTTCTCGATCCCGGCCCTGCTCGAGGTGCGTGGCGAGGTCTTTTTCCTGCTCGCCGATTTCGAGGCGCTCAACGCCAGCCTGGTCGACGAGGGCAAGGCTCCGTTCGCCAATCCACGCAACAGCGCGGCCGGCTCGCTGCGCCAGAAGAACCCGGCCGTCACCGCGCGGCGCAAGCTCCGGATGATCTGCCACGGCATCGGCGGCACCGAAGGATTCACCCCAAAGACCCTGCATGAGGCCTACACGGCGCTGCACGCCTGGGGACTCCCGGTGGCCGAACAGACGACACGGGTGTGCGGGGTGGGCGCCGTGGAGGATCGGATCAGGTACTGGGGCGAGCACCGCCACGACATCGACCACGAAATCGACGGCGTCGTCGTCAAAGTCGACGATTTTTCGTTGCAGCGACGGCTGGGGTCGACATCCCGGGCGCCGCGGTGGGCCGTCGCCTACAAATACCCGCCCCAGGAAGCGCAGACGAAGCTGCTCGACATCCGGGTCAACGTCGGGCGCACCGGACGCGTCACGCCGTTCGCGTTCATGACACCGGTCAAGGTGGCCGGGTCGACCGTGGGGCTGGCCACGCTGCACAACGCCGCCGAGGTCAAGCGCAAGGGCGTCTTGATCGGCGACACGGTGATGATCCGCAAAGCCGGTGATGTGATCCCGGAGGTGCTGGGTCCCGTCGTCCACCTGCGCGACGGCTCCGAGCGCGAATTCGTCATGCCCACAACGTGTCCCGAATGCGGCACCCCGCTCGCACCCGCGAAGGAGGGCGACGCCGACATCCGCTGCCCCAACGCCCGGTCCTGCCCGGCGCAGTTGCGGGAGAGGGTTTTTCACGTCGCCGGCCGCGGCGCGCTGGACATCGAGGGACTGGGTTACGAGGCCGCCATCGCGCTGCTCAAGGCCGGGGTGATCGCCGACGAGGGGGACCTGTTCACCCTCACCGAGGACGACTTGTTGCGCACCGAACTCTTCCGGACGAAGGCCGGTGAGTTGTCCGCCAACGGCAGGCGGCTGCTGATCAACTTGGACAAAGCCAAGGCCCAGCCGCTGTGGCGGGTGCTGGTGGCATTGTCGATCCGGCACGTCGGGCCGACGGCCGCCCGCGCGCTGGCCACCGAGTTCGGGAGCCTCGACGCAATCGAGGGGGCGTCCACCGAGCAGCTGGCCGCGGTCGAGGGCGTCGGCCCGACGATCGCCGCCGCCGTCACCGAATGGTTCGCCGTCGACTGGCACCGCGAGATCGTCGACAAGTGGCGGGCGGCCGGGGTGCGGATGGCCGACGAACGCGACGCGAGCGTGCCGCGCACATGCGAGGGCCTCACCATCGTGGTCACCGGTTCGCTGACGGGCTTTTCGCGCGACGACGCCAAGGAGGCGATCGTGTCGCGCGGCGGCAAGGCCGCGGGATCGGTGTCGAAGAAGACCGACTACGTCGTCGCCGGCGACTCGCCCGGATCCAAATACGACAAGGCGGTGGAGCTGGGGGTGCCGATCCTCGACGAGGACGGCTTCCGGCGCCTGCTGGCCGAGGGCCCTTCGGAGGGCGCGCAGTAGCAGCCGCGGCTCAGCGCAGCATGGTCGCCACGATCCCGGCCAGGTAGCCCAGCCGGGCCACCTCCGAAGGCCGGAATTCCGGGCCCGGGCGGCCCAGCACCACCGCCGTGTGCGGATCGCCCAGCGGAGCCGCGACCATCGTGGTGTTCATGTCACGCCACGCCTGCGGCACCCAGTCGGCGCTACCATCCAGCGCCGCCGCGCGTTCGATCGGCAGCCACGGCGCGGAATCCGCCTTGGTCTCCGGGCAACCCGCGCTGCCGGCGAGGCGCTCGAGCTCTCGAGCCGAACTGCGCAACACCGTGCACCAGCTGACCCGCAGCACCTTGGGCGCCTCGTCGGCAAGGACCTGCAGCCGGGAGGCGGCGTCGTCGGCGGCGGCGACATGGTCGAGCAGCTCCAGCTCCCGGTGGGCCTCCAGCAGCCCGGTGTGCGGTCGGACGCTGTCGACGCGGACGTTGGGCAGCGATTCGGCGGCGGTGATCAGCCGGTCCGGCATCGCCCCCGGCGGCAGCTCGATGACCAGGTCGTCGATCGCATATCCCGAGCTGCGCTCCACCACGTCGAGCGACAAGATGTCGGCGCCCACCGAGCCGAGCGCCACGGCCAGCGAGCCCAGGCTGCCCGGGCGGTCGGCCAGCTCGATGCGCAACAGATACGACGGCACGGCCACACTGTCGCACAACGATGTATCCACGACATTTCGGCGAGCCTGAGTGCCCGGCGGTCAAAGCCGCCCCATTAGGCTTTCCTGTCGTGTCTCAGATCTCCCGCGACGACGTGGCGCACCTTGCCCGGTTGGCCCGGCTGGCGTTGACCGACGCCGAGCTGGACAGCTTCGCCGGCCAACTCGACGCCATCCTGACCCACGTCAGCCAGGTCCAGGCGGTCGACGTCACCGGCGTCGAACCGACCGACAACCCCCTGAAGGACGTCAACGTCACCCGCCCGGACGTGATGACACCGTGCCTTACGCAGGCCGACGCGCTGGCGGAAGCGCCCGAGGCCGTCGACGGCCGCTTCGCAGTGCCGCAGATCCTGGGGGACGCGGAGTGACCGAGATCGTGCGCTCCGACGCCGCGACGCTGGCCGCCCGGGTCGCCGCCGGGGAGGTCTCGTCCACCGAGATCACCCGGGCGTGCCTGGACCGGATCGCGGCGACCGACGACCGGTACCACGCGTTTCTGCACGTGGCGCCCGACGGGGCGCTGGCCGCGGCGGCCGCCGTCGACGAGGCGGTGGCCGCCGGCGAGCGGCTGCCGTCGGCGCTGGCGGGGGTCCCGCTGGCGCTCAAGGACGTGTTCACCACCGTCGACATGCCCACCACCTGCGGCTCCAAGATCCTCGAGGGCTGGCGTTCCCCCTACGACGCGACCGTCACCGCGCGGCTGCGCGCCGCCGGCAACCCGATCCTGGGCAAGACCAACATGGACGAGATCGCGATGGGCTCCTCGACCGA
>Ga0335069_10000959_pt1 | contig 46616 bp, 37 predicted proteins | sample Lox_Sample_11_FD_206714 | JGI IMG/M metagenome (GOLD analysis project Ga0335069, IMG submission 206714) | Soil microbial communities from Loxahatchee National Wildlife Refuge, Florida, United States - Lox_Sample_1.1 | ecosystem: Environmental > Terrestrial > Soil > Wetlands | place: USA...
GGTTGTCGAGCCGGACATCGATTACTACAAAGACCTGCTGGCGCACTTCTTTCTGGAAGTGGTGCCCAACAAGTTCACCAAGAACCTCACCGACCCGAGGGCGGTCTGCATTCTGCGCTGGATGGCGGGCAAACAAGCCGGGTCGGATTTCAATCCGCTCTACACGCTGACGGCATAGTGGCCGGGGCCCCTGGGCAAGCCGCACGGGGAGTGGGCGCCAATGCAAGCCAGCTTGCGGTTGGTCGTGTCATCGGCGAGCAGCGCCGGTTCCGATCAATGGTCGTTCCCGCGAAGGTAACCCCTACGAGGTCGCCCTTCGATCCCGATTGTGTATTTGACCCAGCCTGCGGGGCCGGCTACCGCCCGACGCCCGGCATATCGCTTCCCCGGCCCTCCCGCAATTCGTCACAGATTCTGTCCACCTCGGCACTGACGGATTGAACATACTCTTGGGCCGTTGTTTGGAGATTCCGAAGGTTCTCAGGACTCACGTTGTCCATATCGCTCTCCGCGGCCTGCAGATGGGAAACCTGCAGGCGATGGAAACTGCATCCGGGCATAAAGCGGAGCTGGTAATCGACGCACTCCGAAACGCTGTCCATCAGGATGGGCACCAGTTGTTTTGCCCAGCCGAGCAGGCCCCAATCCTTGGCGTCGGCATAGCTGATGCGGTCTTGCCGGTCGCCGGTGCCCACGGAAACGAGGACGAACCCGGTGGCCTCCGGGTAGAGAGCGCGTGCCTCGGCATAGGCGGCCATGGCCGGATTGTTCACGAACACGCCGCCATCGACCAGCGCGTAATCTTCCGCGCCGCGGGTCAGATGAAGCGGAGGGAAATAGGTGGGCGCCGCAGACGTGGCCCTGGCAACGGAAGCCACCTTCCAGTTGTAGCCAGGTTCCTTGGCGATGCGGTGGCTCTTGAAGAAGAAGGGGAGCTGCGCTTGCAAGTCGTAACTGGAGATCAACAGCGGAGTCAGCGCCGTATTCAACTCCGCGTCGCCGAAGAATTTGGCGAGAGTCTGTTCGAGCGAGTCCGGCGCGTATTTCGGCAGCACCAGTTCTTTTTCGGCCGTGAGCCAGTTCTTTTTGAAAATCCCAGCTCCATTCTGAACGTAAAGGTCCAGGAGTTGAGCGGGCGAATACGCTTGGCCGTGGTTACAGCGCGTACCGATGCCGAGGGCGATGATGCCACCCGTCGATGTTCCCGCGATCAGGTCAAAGGTCTCATACAGGTTTCTGCCCAGCCGTGTTTGGATCTCTCCGAGGATGACGGCCGGAATGATCCCGCGGATGCCGCCGCCATCAATTGATAGAATCTTGATGCTCGCCATAGGAATATCCTCCTGAAGAAGTGGCGCCGCACCCAAATGCAGCGCACCTGCATGGTGATGCTAGCGCTAGCCCGTATTTCTCACCGGTCTTGGGAAGGGGCTTCAGCCCCGCCGTTAGGACGCGCTCGTGATGTTCCCGCCGTTCCGCACCACGCGCAGCTCGCGATCGCAAGCTGCGCGTGGTGCGGAATACCAAAGCGGTAAGGGCCACGCTGGTGGCAGGGCTGAAGCCCTGCCCTTCCACTAACGTCCGAAAGCGGTGAGAAATCCAGGCTAGAGCCTCGTGCTGAACGCCCTGCCTCAATCGCTTACCAGAAGGCAACAAGCCTTCCAGCGAGTCGCCGGCCTGCACCCGTTGTGTTCGTTCGAAGTCCCTGATTCTTGTTTGTTGAGGAATACCCGAGGCGGTATTCTACCGGAATATCGCGCTTCCCGCGTCACATTTTTGGCTGTAAACGGCCTTCGCAGGCGAAGCCGATTCAGAGGCGGCGCACGAACGTCATTCTGAAGGCAGTGAAAGGATCCCAGCAGTGCGGTCAGGCCGCCTCAGTGGCGGCTGCGACGGTGCTTGGCCCCGCCGTCGCAGAACTGCACCGTAGGGGCGCACGGCCGTGCGCCCTTACGACATCGTAGGCGGCACACATTCCGCTCCGTGCGGCGAAGAACCGTGGGGCACCAAGAATGACACGCTGAATGCCCCCACCGTCAGCGGAACATCACTCGTAGCGCAGCGCCACCATGGGATCGACCTTCGTTGCCCGGCGAGCGGGCAGATATGTGGCCAGCAGCGCGACACCAGCAAGCAGTAAAGGCACGGTGAAAAAGGTCAGCGGGTCGGTGGGGCGCACTCCGAAAAGCAGGCTCGACACTAAGCGGGTCAGAACCAGGGCGCCAACTAGTCCCATCGCAATTCCGAGCAGGGTTAGGGCAAGCCCCTGCCTCAGGACCAGATCCAGCACAGTCCGCGGCGGAGCGCCGAGGGCCAAGCGGATCCCGATCTCGTGAATTTGCTGATTCACCGAGTATGAAATTACGCCATAAATGCCAATTCCCGAAAGCACCAAAGCCAGCACTCCAATCAGCCCCACCAGAGCGGCGCGGAAACGCGCGTCAGCCGCGTGCTCTAAGATAATCTGGGCCATGGTGTTGGCGGCGAAGACTGCCAGATCCTTATCGAGACTCCCAACCTGAGCGCGCACTGCACTCGTCAGCAGCTCAGGGTTCGAAGTAGCGGTCTTGATGACCAGGCTCATGGCGAATTGCGGCGTCTGGTCATAAGGAGCATAGACCTCCGCGATGGGGTCGTCATCCAGTCCCCATTCGTGAACATTCCCGATAACGCCCACGACTTCTCGCCAAGAGTCGGGTTTATCGCCGGGCCAGCTCAAATGCTTTCCCATGGGGTCCTCGTTCGGAAAGTACTGTTGAGCGAGTTTCTCATTAATGATCACGACTCTGGGCGCATTTGCCCGGTCTGCTTCTGTGAAGGACCTGCCCCGGAACATGCGAATTCCCATGGTCTTGAAATAGCCGACCGTGACCGAGGTGGGCTGCACCAGCGGCCCACTTTGGAAGGCGGGTTGCGGCGGCCTTCCCTCAACCGTGATGTAGCCATTGGGCCCGCCTAGCAGCGGAAGTTGGCTGGTTGCACTGACGGCCTGGACCCCTGGCAATACATGGGTTTTCTCCACGAGTCTTCGAAAGAAGTTGATCCGCTGGTCTTCCTTGGGGAAGCGCGCCTCCGGCAACTCGATCCGCAGAGCCAGAACGTTACGCGGATCAAACCCCGGATCGACCCGCAGCAGTGCCCAGAGGCTGCGCACCATGAGGCCTGCCCCGGCCATCAAGATCAGGGCCAGCGCTACCTCGGCCACAACAAGAGCGCTCCGGAAGCGGCGGGCACGCGTCCCCGCGCCGGCGCTTCTTGCTCCTTCCTTCAGGGCCTGACTAGATTGAACCTGCGATGCTTGCAGCGCAGGAATGAGCCCGAAGATGATTCCGGAAAGCAAGGACAGCGCCAGCGTGAAGCCCAATATCGTGAGGTCGAGGCCGATTCTGCCGGAACTCTTGAGGTAATTGTCAGGACTCAGGCTCAATAGAAAATCTCTGACCCAGCCCGCAAACACGATGCCCACGAGCCCCCCCAGCAGTGCAAGCATCAGGCTTTCGGTGAGAAGTTGCCGAACCAGGCGCGCACGGCTGGCGCCCAATGTCACGCGGACGGCGACCTCCTTCCGCCGAGCGGTAGCTCGTGCCACAAAGAGACTAGCCACATTGCTGCATGCGATGAGCAGGACGAAACCCACCGCCCCGAGCAACACCAGAAGAGTGCGCAGAACGCTGCGAGTGAAATAGTCGCGCAAAGGAAGGAGATTCACCCCGATCCTGGCATTAGTCTTCGAGTGCTCTTTGGCAAGACGTCCGGAAATTGTTTCCATCTCCGCGCGGGCCTGTTTGAGTGAGATTCCGGGTCTCAGACGGGCCATCACCCAAAGCATGTGCGAGCCCCGCATCTCCTCCGCTCTCGATGCCCCGAGAGGAATCCAGAGTTGCGGCCGGTTACCCCAGATGGCCGGCAACCGGAATTCCTTAGGCATCACGCCGACCACTTCCAAGAGTAGCCCGTACAGCGTAATCTTTCGACCGATTACGTTCGGGTCAGAACCAAACTTCCGCTGCCACAGGGCGTAGCTGAGGATCACAATGAAGTTGTGTCCATCCTGGTCCTCATCCGGCCGAAAGAGCCGGCCCAACAGCGGGCGTGCTCCGAGCATTTCGAACAGGCCCGCCGACACAGGACCGATCTCAAGGCGCTCCGGATCTCCGACACCGGAGAGCGTCCCCGAGTCTTCGGTGCCCGCTGCCATCGCCTCAAAGACATGGTTCTGTTCCTTCCAGTCGAAGAAATCCGGCGGAGTCACTGGAGCCGTCGACAGTTGCGGCTCAGTCTCGAAGACCATTACCAACCGCGAGGCGTCTTTGTACGGCAATGGCCGGATCAGTATGGCATCTACAACACTGAAGATCGCCGTGTTGGCGCCAATGCCAAGGGCCAGCGTGATCACCGCCACCGCGGTGAAGCCAGGGTTCTTGCGCAGCATTCGCAACCCGTAACGGAGATCCTGCCAGAGCGATTCCAGCGTTGATTCCCACCCGGCGCTGCGGATTTCTTCTTTCACCCCATCCAGGCTGCCCATTTCGACGCGCGCCGCGCCGGGCTTGCTCGTGGCTCATCCCCGAGCGCACCTTGTCCTTCACCGCCGCGTCCAGGTACGCGCGCAGTTCCTCGTCCATCTCTTGTTCCGTTCGGTTCTTGTGGAACAGCGCCCGCACGCCGGCAACGACGCTTTGCAGGTGGAACATCGCAGTCTCCTAAGCTCTCGCCCAAGGTCGTCGATTTTCGCGGTCCGAAGCCGTACCACCAAGACACGAAGACACCAGGCAGCAGGCAAACGGACAAATGGGAACGATTTGCACGGTTCTTCCGCGGGCTCCTTGGTGTCTTTGTGCCTTGGTGGTGATCATCGCCTATGGCACCCGCTTCTACGAAGCTTCCATAATTCGCGTGATGGCCGCGAGTTGCTTCGCCCACTCGCCGGTTTCAGACTTCAGTTGTTTGCGCCCGCGCTCGGTGAGTTCGTAGTACTTCGCACGGCGATTGTTTTCCGTGGGCCGCCACTGCGGCTTGATCCATCCCTCGCGCTCGAGGCGGCGAAACGCCGGGAATAGCGACCCCGGGTTAACGCGAAACACTCCCCGGCTGATCTGCTCGATGCGCAGAGCGATGCCGTAGCCGTGCAAGGGCTCCAGCGCCAGGGTCTTCAAAATCAGCATGTCCAACGTGCCCTGAACCAATTCACCGCCTGCCATAATCGTCTCCTCTGGACAATCGAGATGAGAGTACGCCTTTCCTCTAGATTGTCAAGAGGACGGATTGTCCGCAGCGTCCCGGTGCGGGCGTGAGGAGATTTCAGATTCCTTTCTTGACATGGAGTACTTACTAGTCATACTATCTTTGGAGGCTTATCGAGGCGTTAATGTCTCTACGCAGATCGCCCACCCGCACTCCGGCTTTTCTGGCCGCCAACCGCCGCAACGCCCTTAAATCCACAGGACCTCGAACCGCCCGTGGCAAGGCCCGGACGGGGTTCAACGCCCTGCGTAACGGGAACCGTTCTCCTCGCTATCAGGCACTCTGGCGGGTTTTGATGGATGCAATGCCCAGCCAAGTCGACCGCGTGGCCGCCATTGTCCTCACCCCCGGTGAAGCCGCTCACCCGCTTTTCGCTGACGTTGTCGAGGTGTTCCGCGAGGTAGACGCGGAACTGCTCAGTGAATATCGCCAGATGGGTGAAGCGCGGCGCGCGAAATCCGACGGTCAAAGCCGGAATGTCCTTTAGAATCAACAACACGTTTTGCGAGGAGAGACTGCTCAGGGCGGTGTCATGTGGCGCCAGTGCCGGTTCCCAATTACCGTTGTTCGCGCGAAGACGGGAACCGCGTTGCCTGGAATTGGGCCCCCGCCGAATGACACCACCACGAAAAAAATGACGATCAAAGCCGGAATGTCGTTTAGAATCAGCGGCGCGTTTTATACGGGCCAGGCTCGTGGACGCTTGCGGTTGCCAGTCTTGGCGTCCGCCTCACCCTGACAAGCAATCACTATGGAAGAAAGGACCCAGTCACTGACATGTCCAAACTAACTCGACGTGGTTTCATGCAGGGAATTCCGGCCGTGGGAGCGGTTCCGTTGTGGGGGGCTGCTTCGGCTCGGGCAGAAGGTTCGCGAGGGCCGGCGGCAGGCTCAGCAGGACTGCGCGTAGCAACGTTTGCTTGTGACGTCACGCCTCCCGTGGGAAGCCCGCTGGAGGAATGCGATCCGCCGGTAGCGACCAGTAAGGACAGTCCTCTGCTGGCCAAGGGCGTCGTCCTGGCGGACGGCCAGACTCGCTACGCCCTTTGCGCTTTTGACTATTGCGAGCTACGCACCGGCGCGCACGATCTGGTCCGCAGAAAGATCGCTGACGCCCTCGACGTGAATGAGCTGCACGTCGAGGTTCACTGCATTCATCAGCATGATGCACCATTCTACGAGGTGAATGCCGAACTCGTCATGAGCATGGTGCCGTCGCCTCCCCATGTGGCCGATCTGGATTTTCTGGAAACAGCCTCGGACCGCGTGGCTGCGGCCGCACGGGAAGCGCTGGGGCGGCTGGAACCCTTCACTCACGTCGGCTGCGGCAAGGCCAAGGTTGAGAAGTTCGCTTCCAACCGTCGCGTACCGATGCCCGACGGAACGATTGGCGTCCGCTACAGTTCCTGTACCGATCCTGTCCTGATCGCCGCGCCCGAGGGCTTGATCGATCCCTGGATGCGCACGATCACGCTCTTCAACGGCGAGCGTCCGCTCGTTCGCTTGCACTACTATGCTTCGCATCCGCAGAGCTACTACGGCCAGGGACATATGAATTCCGATACGCCGGGCCTGGCTCGCGAGCGCCTGGAAAAGGAAGAGGGAATTCCCCAGATCTACTTCACGGGGTGTGCCGGCAACGTCACAGCCGGGAAGTACAACGATGGCTCGCACGCTTCCCGTCTTGAACTGGCCGACCGCCTCTACCAGGGCATGAAAAGCGCGATCGCGGCAACCGACCGCGAAGCCTGCCCGGCGATCAAGCGGCGAACGTCGCTGGTGCGCTTCCCGCTGCGGAGCGACGCCGACTTTTCCGAAGCGCATTTCCGCGAGGCGCTGGCCGATCCCAGCCAGATCTACCAGCAGCGTACCAAGGCGGCCACGGGCTTGGCGTGGTACGCGCGACTGCGGGTGCGTCCGGCGGTGGATATCTCCTGCTATCAGCTCGGGCCGGCGAAGATCCTGCACCTGCCCGGCGAGGCGTTCATTGAGTACCAACTGTACGCGGAGAGTCTTTGCCCGAAGGACTTCCTGGCCACGGCGGCTTACGGCGAACTTGGCACGGGCTACATCCCCACGGCCAAGGCCTACTCAGAAGGAGGCTACGAACCCACCCAGGCTTTCGTGGGGCCCGGCAGTGAAGAGAAACTCAAAGCAGCGATTCACGAAGTGTTGGGATAGGCCGGGACTACTGGCTCGGGTCCACGCGGTTCGGAAGTACGCTCAGGTCATAGGCCCGCGTGTCCATTCCCGAGTCCTTGACGGTGACGATCCGGATGCCGGATTGCGTGTCCGCGCAGGAAATAGCGGTGGTGGTTACGAGTTTCATGGGACCGTAGGCCGCCGCGGCGTTCCGATGATAATGGCCGGAGAAGACGTAGCTGACGCCTGCGTCGCGCAGAAGGTCCAGGTATTTCCGGCGCCGTCCGAGCGGAAAGGCGTAGTAGGAATCCTTCTCATCGGGCGCGTTGATGAACAGCAGATGGTGCTGGAAAACAACGAGGTGGCGCATGCCGTCCCGCTTCGCCTTGGCCAACTCCTCGCGGAGCCACGCCTCCTGACGGACATATTCGTCGGGTACGTTTCTGGGGTCCATGATGATGGAGGAGTCGAGAACGAAGGCCGCCAGATCGCCGGCCCGGAAGGTGTAGTAATCCGGTCCGAACGTCTTCCGATAGGCGGCCAGCGTGGCGGGTGTGGGAGCATTATCGACGTCATGGTTGCCGGGAACGTTGTAGAGGCGAATCGAGGGGTCCAGCTTGCCGGTGACGCGGAAGTACTCAGCCGTCTGGGCCGGGTTTCCCGCCTCATCCACCAAGTCGCCATCGACGATCAGGAAGGCGGGATGCAACCGGTTGACGGTGGCGATGACAAATTCGAAGTTCGCCGTGTCTTGCGCGAAGCCGTGTCCCAGATCCTGCGAACTCTCACACCATCCAAACTGCGGGTCCGAACCCACGACAAAGAAGAACGGGCGGCCGCCGTTCGAGGAAGCGGCGGATTGCGCCGGAAGCGGAGTTGTGCAGAGAAAAAACAGCGTGCCCAGTGTCATTCCGGCGAGGAGCGAAGACAGTTTGCCCACGATGTTCTCCTGGAACGCGCTTTGATCGAAGCACTGGCCCCGGGTCGTGGAGTGAATGGGATGGCCACGAACAGGTGGGGACTGAACACGCCCCTAGAGGGAATACGTACCCTCCGCCCACGTCATTGTATGTTCTCGCTGCGGCATTGTCGAATGGGGCAGGGGAAATTCCCGCGGCGAGAAATCTCCCGCTTACCCACCCCTTCGATTTTTGTGTTATCCTGCCGCGCTTGCCTCGGACGTTCGCGTGACGAGGGGGGATGGCTGCTGCTTTGCGGAGGTTCTCCGTAGCATGAAGTCTGCGGCATGCCGCGGTGGCGCGGCAGTTCCCTTGGTGCTCATCTACAAATTCTTTGTGAATTGCTCCAGCCTGTCTGGTGCGATTCACCCGGAGACCTGTCATGTCTGAATATCGGTATCTGCTTTCCGAACGAGAAATCCCCAAGAGTTGGTACAACGTAATCCCTGACCTGCCCGCGCCGCTCCCACCTCCGCTGCATCCGGCCACTTTCCAGCCGGCGAAGCCCAGCGACTTGGAAGCTATCTTTCCGCCGCCTCTGATCGAGCAGGAAATGACCGGCGCGCCTTGGATCGCCATTCCTGAGCCGGTTCTCGATGTTCTGCGGTTGTGGCGGCCCACGCCGTTGCACCGGGCGATCCGCCTGGAGAAGGCGCTCAGCACTCCCGCCAAGATTTTCTACAAGAACGAAGGTGTTTCCCCCGCCGGGAGCCACAAGCCGAACACTGCAATCGCACAGGCTTATTACAATAAGGTCGCCGGGATCAAGCGGCTCACCACCGAAACCGGCGCCGGGCAATGGGGCAGCGCTCTGTCGCTAGCCTGCAACATCTATGGCATCGAGTGCATGGTGTACATGGTGAAGTGCAGCTTCTTCCAGAAGCCGCACCGCCGCACCATGATGCAGTGCTGGGGCGCCACGTGCATTGCTTCTCCCAGCGACCAGACCCAGGCGGGCCGCAAGGTGCTTGCGGAGGATCCCGAATGTCCGGGCAGCCTTGGCATCGCAATCAGCGAAGCCGTGGAAGACGCTGTCTCGCGCCGGGACACGAACTACTCCCTGGGCAGCGTGCTCAATCACGTCCTGCTGCACCAGACGGTGATCGGCCAGGAAGCCATTGCGCAGATGAAGCTGGCCGGCGCTTTTCCGGATATCGTCATCGCCTGCTGCGGAGGGGGAAGCAACTTCGGCGGCCTGGCATTTCCCTTTGTCCCGGAGAAGGCGGCGGGCAAGAAAATCCGTCTGATCGGCGTTGAGCCCGCGGCGTGCCCCACAATGACCAAGGGCATTTACGCTTACGACTATGGCGATAAGAGTGGCATGACCCCCTTGCTGAAGATGGACACGCTCGGCCATGACTTTGTGCCCGCGGGCATCCACGCTGGAGGATTGCGCTATCACGGCATGTCGCCGCTCATCAGCTTGCTGCATCAGGCAGGCGTGGTGGAAGCTGCCAGCTATCCGCAACTGAAGTGCTTCGAGGCCGCGCTGACCTTCGCGCGTGCCGAGGGGCTGATCGTGGCGCCCGAAACCTCTCATGCGGTTTGCTGTGTCGTCGATGAAGCGCTGAAAGCCAAGGAAGAGGGCAAAGAGAAGACGATCCTCTTCAACCTCAGCGGACACGGGCATTTCGATATGGCCTCCTACGAGAAGTACTTTGCCGGCGAGTTGAGCGATTATGAGTATCCGGCGGAGAAGATCCAGGAAGCCCTGGCGCATTTGCCAAAAGCATCCTGATCCGCAGATGGAGCGGAAAGGAAGCTGTCAGTACTCAGCGACCGGCAGTCAGCTAGTGGTTTCAGTTAGCTGCCGATCGTCTTGCCTTTGAATCTGTGCGATCTACGTAATCTGTGGATTCACGCATCTTTGCCGAGGGCAACCACAAAGTACTGCGCTGGGGTCGTGCCCGCGTTGCGGATTCCGTGCTCGTCGTTCGCCGCGACGTAAACCACAGAACCCGGACCCAGGCGGGTTGCTTTCCCGCGGATCGTCGCTTCAATGGTTCCCTCACGGACGAGGAACATCTCTTCGTGCAGGTGATGGTGGGGCGGGTGGGGTATGCTGCCGGGCGCCAGCAAGGTTTCATGAACCTCCAGCGCGCAGCCCCGGTGCGTCTCACCGTTCAGCACGGGCCGAAACTCGTTGCCGCCATCTTTCTGGACTGGCAAGTCTTCGAAGCGTGCAGCCTTGCTCGGGAGTTCGGTCTTCTGGGATCCCGCCCCCAGCGCCGGTGCGAGGGCGGATAACAGCAAGCACCAGTCTCTCCGCGAATAGACCATTCGAATCCTCCACAGTGCAGACTTCTCACGCCCCAAGGACGCCAGTATGAGGATATTCCCAATGCGCGATTTTGCAAGTATAGTCACAAGCTTCTGAGGTGCTGGAAGGAAAGCAGGGGTGCGGGTCCCGCGCCGGGCTCTGTCGAAAATGCGAAGTAGGGGCCAACGGCCGTGCGCCGTTACCGTACGGATAACAGCAGGCCCAAATTTTGTTGGGCGCAAAGGACGCCCTGCTGCGCTCAGGATGAAAGACTGAGGAGGTCGCTCTTGCGGAAACGGGAAATACGGAAACGGCACGGCAAGCACTTGCTTGTAGGAGTTGATATCGGAGGGACGAAGACCGCAGTCCTGCTGTCTTCTCAGCCGCCCAAGGTTCTGTCGCGGCAGGAGTTCCCGACGCGGCCGGCGGAGGGGCCCACGCGCGCGATCGAGCTGATCAAGTCCGGCGTGCGCGACTTGCTGGCCGCCCAAGGTGCTGATGAGTCTTCCCTCGAGCGTATCGGAATAAGCTGCGGTGGCCCGCTCGACCCCGACCGCGGCATCATCCAGTCGCCGCCGAACTTGCCCACTTGGGACGACGTGCCCATCAAAGCGATCTTGGAGCGTGAGTTCCACGCCGAATGCCTGATTGAGAATGACGCGAATGCCGGCGCCGTCGCGGAGTATCGCTTCGGGGCGGGCGTTGGCTCAAAGAACATGGTCTTCCTCACGATGGGAACTGGCCTCGGCGGTGGCATTATTGCTAACGGCAGGCTCTACCGCGGCACCAACGACTTCGCGGGAGAAGTGGGCCATATTCGCCTGACGCGCACCGGGCCGGTGGGCTACAACAAGAGAGGGTCGGCAGAAGGCTGGGCAAGTGGGGGTGGTATGGCGCAGGTCGCCCCGCTCGCTGTGGCCGCCGCCCTCAAGAAGAAACGGCGAACCTCGCTCGCGAAACTCTTTCGCTCCGGAGCCGCGATAACCGCCAAGGACGTCGCCATGGCCGCACGGCAGGGCGACGCCGTCGCGCTGGAAATCCTGAAATCCACCGGGGAGCGACTGGGCGAGGTCCTGGCCATTCTGGTTGACCTGCTGAATCCGGATCGTATCGTGATCGGCGGGTTGGCCATGCGCCTGGGGGATCTACTTCTTGAACCTGCCCGGCAAGTGATAAGGCGCGAAGCTCTGGAGGTCCCGGCGCGCACCTGCCAGGTGGTTCCTGCCGCACTCGATGAACGGATTGGTGACGTCGCCGCGCTTTGTGTGGCGATGGGGATCTAGACCGTCATCCTGAACGCGCTATGAGTTCACGACTCACCGAAGCTGATGAAACTCGCCGTCTATAACGTTGTAAGGGCGCACGGCCGTGCGCCCCTACAACGCACTTTCGAGGAAGCGTAGCGAAGGATTCAATCGTCCGTTGCTGAGGGCGTAGGTTGGGGAGAGACTGCGGGCGCCAGTTGCCGGCACACGTCCTCCACGGTTTCGGTGGCCAGTTCCGGGGCGTGCCAGTTGTAGATCTTCGGGAGAGCCAGTTCCTTCTGCACGTCAGCGCCGGATTCACCCTTCTTCAAGCGCATCTCGACCTGCGCCACAAGCCACTCCAGGAACTTGCGGAAATCCACCAAGTCATTCTTGGTGCCGGGCGCACCATGGCCCGGAACGTAGGTGTCAACATCCCACGCTTCGACTTGTCGCAGGACCTCGATCCAGCGGTGGATGTCGCGTGACCCAACACGCGGGAAATAGCGGTTCGAATAAAACTCTCCCAGAAAGAGCACCTTTGCCGAAGGCAGATACACGGCGGCTTCCTGCGCCGCGGATGCATCGCGCGGCAGGCTCAGGATTCTGATTTCGCTCTCGCCCACGTGGAGGTTTAGTTGGCCCCGGAAGGTTTGCGTCGTCGGGGTCACGTGGAAGCCGCGCAGACGCGTTTCGAGCTTCCAACCCTCTTCAGACTTCAGCCGGGCCCGAAGCTCCTGCCGATACTGCCGCATTCCTGCCTGAGCCGCCTCGGTAGAAACCAGCGTTGCCTCCTGGTCCGTGAACACTTCGTTGCCGAGCATGTGGTCGGCCGCCGAACTCGTGTTGATGACGTATTTGACCGGCAACTGGGAACGCTCGCGAATCTCATACAGTAGCTCGCGACCGTGAAAGGGACTATTCGCGGTATCCACCACCACGACACCTTCGGAAGTGAGGATAAACCCTGCGGTGGCGGCGCGGCTGAACTGCGGGTCACCGTCCTGATCGATCACATCGTCGGGGACCCACGCGAACAACTTGGGCTTGACCTCTTGCACTTGGTAGAGCCCCATCGCCGCCCACACAGAGCGAGCCGGAGGCAACAAGCAGGCCGCGAGCAGCATGAGACAGAAGGCGAGCAAAGCGGCCAGGTGCCAAGCATCAGGTACCAGGGCCAAAAACCAAGATTTGTCCTTAGATGTCCACATAAACCTGCACTCGCCAGCCTTCCGGGGTCTTGTCCACAGCGAGTTGGTGATAGGTGATCGCCTTGACCAGAAGCTTAGCCTGATGCCGCGGCCGCTGGAACTTCTCACCTTGCGCGGCGCAGTCGAGCGAGTCGTCCTGAAGGTTCCGAATCTCGAAATCCCGAAAGAGCCACCCCTCGGCATCGTGCAGATACAAAAGCTCACTCAGCCAGTTCACCAAGACACTTTCAGGGTCAGTTCCTCGCACCGTCAGGGCAACCTCTTCGTGGGGAAGGATAGCATCTAAGTCCACGATCAAGCTGAACAGCGCGCGCCCGGCATTGGCAAACGCCTCGGCACCGGTAAGACCGAACGCTTCAAAACCCACATCCGCGGTGTGTTCGAGAATTCCGAATGGACGCATGGCAACGCCGCCGGCCGTTATGCCTCCCTCCCACGGCGTTTGACTTGCCGTGCCAGCGCACCCTCATGATACTGAACAGCGGGCCGATTGGGTAGGCTCTACCTGTCGTACGTCCACGCTATGGCTTCAAGGATTTCAGTTTGATCGTCTTGCCATCCACAACGAACGTGCCGTATCCCTGATGATGGATGGTCTTGGGATTCTTTTGCGAGGGGTCGCGCCAAGCCTTGACCACTTCGAGGATAAAGAGATTGTAAGTGTTGACCAGCCGCGTGTCCGTCACCTTGCATTCGAGATTGGCGAAGCACTCGCCGACTAGTGGTGCAGCCACTTTCTGGGCCGGCACCGGAGTCAGCCCGAGCGCCTGAAACTTGTCGAGGTCGCGCCCCGAGCAGTTACCAACTTCCACAACTTTCTTGGCCATTCGTAGGGCCGGAATCGCGATGACGCACTCGCGAGTGGCCCGCAATGCGGCAAAGCTGTAGTTGGCGCCGCTGACGACGCATGCGATACGAGGCGGATTGAACTCCATCATCGTCTGCCACGACATCGTCATGATGTTGGCGTGGCCTCGGCGAGCCGTGGTCAGCAGCACCACCGGGCCCGGCTCCAGCAACTGGTAGACCTTGGATAAGGGCAGATCCTTCATCATGCTTGCAGCTCCCCGCGAATTCTAAAGTACAGCCGGAGGCATCCACCGCCAGTGGATGCTACTTTCTGCGGGGCGGCTGGGCAGGCCGCATTTCGATGCGGCTCGCGAGAGCCGTACTCGGAAACTTATAGAGGTCGATCACCGCTTTGGCGATGTCCTGTGGGGTGAGCTTCCAGGTTTCGTGCGCCTTTGAGCCGGGCGCGGCCCCGAAATCCGTGTCGACGCTGCCCGGCATCAGGTAGCTGACGCGGATGCCGTCGTAGCGGACGTCCTGCATCAGCGCTTCGCTGAAACCGTTCAGTCCGAATTTGGAGGCGTTGTAAGCGGCGCCGGCGGGTATGGGATTGATGCCGGCGAGGCTCGACACATTGAAGATGTAGCCGCCACCGCGCTTGCGCATCAAGGGGATGGCCTCGTGGCAACAGTAGAAGACGCCGGAGAGGTTTGTCGCGATTGTCGTGTCCCACTCTTCCACCGTGAGCTGATCGACCGGTTTGAAGAAGCCGAGTCCCGCGTTGTTCACCAGGATATCGAGGCCACCAAAACGCTCCGCCGCCGCGTGTACAAGGCTGCGGCATTGTTCGTAGTGGCGAACGTCGGCCACCATGCCGTCCACCCGGTCGAAAGCACCTTCGCGCAGCTTCTTCAAAGCCGCCTTCAGAAAACTTTCATCGCGCCCGCAAATGAAGACCTGCGAGCCTTCGGCAAGCAATGCCTCCGCCACAGCATAACCAATTCCTCGCGTTCCGCCGGTCACCACGGCTACTTTGTTCTTCAGTTCAGATGTCATGCGCGCCCCTCGCCTCCGAGATGTGTTAGCTCAACACTTATCTTGAATGAGCTCCCCAATGTTTGCAATACCGCAGGCCGGCAGGGATGCCGGTCCACGCCACAGCGGGCGGGACGCCCGCGCTACCCACCCCGATGCCACCGTACTTCGCAAGTCCCAGTAATTGGTTTTTCCAGGCCGGATAGGTAATTGCCTTTATTGACCCGCCCCAAGCGCGCGGCTAAGCTCGGCTGATCAACGGAGGGCAAACCCATGCCGCACATTCAACTGCCCGAAGGGTTGCCGGGAATCACCGGACCCTTCGCGATTCGACCTGAAACCGCAAAACCGATGCGGGAACTTGCCGAGGTCCTGCTGCGCGGGCCCAGCACGCTTTCCTCGGGTGAACGAGAACTGATCGCCACCTACGTTTCCTCAAGAAACGATTGCCTCTTCTGCCAATCCAGTCACGGCGCCGCCGCCGCGCATCACCTCGGCGGCAACGATCGGCTGGTTGCCGACGTGAAGCTCGACTACGAGGCGGCCCCTATTTCCACCAAGCTCAAAGCTCTGTTGGCGATTGCCGGCAAGGTGCAACGCGGCGGAAAAGACGTGACGGCGCAGGATATCAACCGCGCCCGTCAGGAAGGTGCGAGTGACCTGGAAATCCACGACACGGTACTGATCGCGGCGGCCTTCTGCATGTACAACCGATATGTGGATGGACTCGCCACTTGGGCGCCGGGCGATCCCGCCGCGTACAAGGAGATGGGGAAACAACTGGCCGAAGCGGGCTACCTCCGGAATGACGAACGGCGCCACGCGGCCACACTGGAAACAACAAAAGCGTGACCACAGGAGGCGACCGATGGCGCACATTCAGCTTTCCAATGATCTCCCCGGCATCCGCGGGCTGATGGCTTATCGGCCCGAGACTGCGCACCCCATCAATGACTTAGTCGAAGTACTCCTGCGCGGTCCCAGCACGCTTTCGCCCGGCGAACGCGAGCTGATCGCCACGTTTGTCTCCGCTCGAAATGACTGCCACTACTGCCAGTCGATTCACGGCGCCGTTGCTGCGCATCACCTGGACGGGAACGAACAATTGGTGCTCTCGGTGAAGCGGAACTTCCTGGATGCCCCAATTTCATCCAAGCTCAAGGCGCTGCTCGGGATCGCGGCCAAGGTGCAGCAGGGCGAAAAGAAAGTAACCGCAGAGGATGCTCGGCGGGCACGCCAGGAAGGCGCGACAGACCTCGAAATTCACGACACCGTGCTGATTGCCGCGGTGTTCTGCATGTGCAACCGCTACGTCGACGGTCTGGCGACGTGGCAACCGCAAGACCCCGCTATGTACCGCGAACGCGGCGCCAAGGTGGCGAGAGAAGGCTACGTCCAAGTGAGCCGCGAATACATTCCCGCACGTGCCGCAGGGAATGATGGCACTGAGAGCGTACCGTCCGGACCTTCGCAAGTTTGAGGCATTCAGTGGTCAGAGTCGGTGCAGGTTAGACCCTGCCACGCGGGGGCATTTTCGCGTACGGCCTGCCAGGCGCGGGAGCGGGAATAACTCCAGGAACGCCAGTCATGATGCTCCGCAGGCCCCCAGCGTTTGACCAGCCGCACCGCCACCCGGCAGCGGTCCCGCGAGTTCAAGAATGGCAACCCTGCCACGAGATCTGGCACCGCATCAGCACTTAAACTCGCCGCGTACCCGGCGTCGAACGGGCTCCCGGCCTTGGCACGCCGGAGGTTGGTTCGAGCAATCAGCGCGTCGGGATTGAGCGCGTGCAGGACGGCAATAAGCAGGAAACCCGCCACCATGGCTCCGAAAGCGAAACGATCGCGGTGTCCTCTCAACACGGTAAGCGCAAACCAGACAAACACTACTGCGAGCCAGCCCAGAAAGGCCGTCGGATACAGACGTTGTTCGCTCAAACCGTATTGCGCCTCGTACAATCGCAGGCGCTGGAAGGCGGACACCATGATGACCGTGAGTAATATGAGCTGAGCACCGGCTAGCCCGCGAAACAGCCGCTGAGCTTTTGCATCCTCCCGTGGCAGCAACCAGTGAACGAGCAGCAGAAAGGGAAGCAACAAGGCAGCCACGGCAACCAGCTCGAAAAAGCCGCGGCGGGCATACTCTGCATAGGTTAGTCCCGTCGTGGACTGGACCCAGGCTGAGCCGCCAAAGAAGTACTGTACCTGCACAATCACAAAAGCCAGAAAGAGAAGATCGAGTAACCCCAGCATTATTCCCATTTCAATGGTGCCCAGCGAAAGCGAAGGCGGTCGTTTCTGTGCGACCGTGGTCAGCTCTTTCCCTAGCAGCAAGCCGCGCAAGTACCCACCCACGGCAAAAGCCAGGAGAATAACGATCACGGGGTCAGTAAACTCGAAGTGCAGAAGGCGCTGGGCGAAGTGCTGGAAGACAGCATCCGCTGCTATGAAAAGGCCTCCGAAAACCAGAAAGGGAAGAATCGAAAATGCCAAGCCGCGCAGCACGGCCGCGAGGCGCCGGGAGCCGGCGCCCTTAAGGGTCTCTCTCCAAGCCGAGTTCCCGAAGAGCAGAACCGGCATGCCCAGTACCACGTTGAGCCCCGCCAGGACGCTACCCAGCGCGTATTGCATAAGGCTTGACGTCCGCAGATGCCCGCTCTGGGCACGCAGCATCGCGAGAGACAGAGCCACGCCTAGCGCCAGAACGTTGAGCGCCCGCAACGCCAGCGAGTCATGCCATAGGAATGCACAGGAAGAAAGTATGACCGGCAGCAGCAAGAAGTGTCCGCCGCCCGCCCAGACTTCACGTCGCGAACGGCTAAGAACGGCGACGACGGCTACGAACAGAACCATCCACAGCGCGACGTTTGCCCCCCACGGGAAGGTTCGTAGCAGTACGTCGCCGAGAACACCAAGCGCGAGCGCTGAGACAACAATCGCAATCTCTAATTGGGCGCCAGAAATCATGAGGCTAACTCCTTGAGCACGGCGGTGGCTCGGTTGCCAAGAGCTTTCGTCTTAGTTGCTTCGAGAGGTTTTTGAGGCGACCCAGCCGAGGATGCCGAGGGCTGGAACGATGTAGGGAAATACGCCGTAAAGAGTGTCGCTGGCGGAATGCGAATGGCGGTCTACCGCGACAAAGACCTGCACGCAGAACACCAGCGTGAGTATCAGGGCCAGCCAGCCGGGCCACGCCACCGGCTGGTAAATCCATCCCCATGGCTTGAACCAAGGGTGTTTCATGCGGGCGACCCTCCTTGCGGCGGATGGCAAATTACGACCGATGGAGCGTGAGGTCTCTCATTCAGGATAACTCTGGCTATCCGGACACCGCGGCCGGAATCCTTCCGAAGCGCCGGTCGCGCGTATGGAATTCCGCGACTGCGGCTTCAAGATCAGCCGGGGAAAAATCAGGCCACAGACACGGCGTAAAATACAACTCCGCGTAGGCGATCTCCCAGAGCGGGCAATCGCTCAAACGCTGCTCGCCGCCGGTGCGGATCAGGAGATCGATGTCGGGCACGGGCGCGTCCACGATGTTCTCTTCTGTCACCAGCCGAGCGAGCGACGCGGCAGAGGTATCATGGGCATCGTGAAAACGTTGCGCAGCGCGGAGAATCGCCCCGCGCCCCGAGTAGTCTACGGCAAAACGCACATGGAGATGCCGGCCGGCGCGGCTGGCGGCTTCAGCGTCTTGAATGGCCGCGAGCAACGACGCGGGCAACCGGTCGCGACGGCCGACGACGCTCAACCGGATACCTTTGCGGATGAAGGCTTCGGTATCGGCCACGAAAAAGCCTTCGAAGATCCGCAGGAGTTCGGCCACCTCCGGCGCCGGGCGGCGCCAATTGTCGGAGGAGAAAGTAAACAGAGTGAGAACGCGGATGCCGCAACCGGAAGCTGACTCCACGATGCGGCGCACCGCGGCGCGACCGGCCCGGTGGCCCTCAGACCGTGCCAGCCCACGTTCGATCGCCCAGCGCCCGCTGCCGTCCATGATGATCGCAACGTGCAGGCTGTTGTTTTCCGAGCGAGCCTGCCTGCCTCCATTGCCATTCGACATGCCGTAGCTCCATAAGGTACTTTGCAATGCAAAGGACAAGGGCAAAAAAATCCCTGCCTCGCCTAGCGCGTGCGCATCGAGTGGATCAACGTTTCCATCTGATCCAGGTAGCGCTCGAGTGCATGGCGCCCCGCCGCCGTCAGCCGGTACACAGTCTTGGGCATCCTGCCTTCGAAGTATTTTTCGCAGGCGATGTACTTCGCTTCCTCCAACTTGCGCGCATGAACGCTCAAATTCCCGTCCGTGGTCGCGAGCAATTTCTTCAGGTCGTTGAAGCTGAGCGACTCATTTGCCGCCAGCGCACTGACAATCCCCAGGCGAACGCGTTCGTGAATAAGCCGGTCGAACCCGGAAGCGTTTCTTGAGGCAACCTCCCGCGGCTCCAGCTCATGGTTTCGAGTTGCTCGCGGATTTCGTGCGGGTCTCGAACTGATGATGGGGTTGAATCTAGCCACCATACCTCCTGGCGATGATCGCGCCGAACAGAATATGCAGGCCACCGAATCCCGCGGCCATGACGGCGTTTCCCCATGCCGCCGGGCAAAACTCCGCCGCCACGCCCGCCAGCATGAAGGACAATCCCATGACGGGAACCACGCGGACGGAAAAGGCCCCGGCGGACATCACCGCGGCGCCGTAAAGGAGCAACCACACTCCCGGCAATACGTGCGCAAGCCCCGCCTGGTAGAGAATCCAGGAAAGAACGGCGCCCGCCAGCAAAGGAGGAAAGAAGCTGAGGACAAACTTCTGGCCGGGTTGCGTCAGCAGGGGTGTGCCCGCGCGCCGTGACTTCGCATAGACCGCCAGTGCCCCGACCGCAAAAGCACATATGGCGGTTGCTAGCCAAGTGGCGAGCCACGCCTCATTCCCCGGGTGAGGAGCTAGTACCGTTGCCGCCAGTGCCGTAGCACCCATGGCGATCGCTCCCCATCCCGGAACGGCCGTAAAGGAACCGGCGTTCTCCATGGTCTGGCGGATGAAGCGCAAATCCTCGATCGCGTGCAGGTGCAGCGGAGTGGGACGAGACCGACGCGTGTGAACGGGTCCGGCGCAGGGCATGAGGTGTATATACCGGAGCGAGAAGCTGTTGTCAAGTACTTTGTGATGCAAAGTACAGTACCCCTGCGGCCGTGGAGATTTTTCAGACTCAGCGGGTGTTCAAGCTAGAGATGGCAACCGGCAACGTTTCCACTCCCAGCGCCGCCTTGGCGGACCCACACGCTGGGCCGCCAGGTGAGTCCTTGCCAAGCCCAAGGCCAAGCGCCCCACCGGAAATCACTGTGCGGCAGAACTCATTTTGCCCAGAAGGAGGGCAATCAGGAGCACTCGAATAGACTCTAATTAGCGGCGTCAGGCCTTATTGCAGTGACAAATGAAACACAACTGGCATAGAATCACGCACATGGGGAGCCAGGAAGGACTTCAATAAGCAGATGAGGGCATGGTGGCTTGGCCTACCATGCGCTGCCAACCTGATCGAGTTAGGTCGAAACGAGCGATGTGTCCGTCTCCTGGAAAGGACCCAGGTCGAGGAGTGGATGCCCAGCCGGCCCTGGGTATGCAGGAAAGTGAACTCCATTCAAGGGGCTTGCCGGTTACTCAATAGCCAGGGTGGATCCGTGCCAGCGCCACCCAGCCGCCAAGCTCTTGTTGCATAATAAGCTGATCTTCCTCTTGTGAGATGTCGAAGTCTGATCTCGTCTGGGGAGGAAAACATGAGTTCTCGATCGCCCTCTCGGTACGTAAGCTACCTGCCTTTGGGTTTGTTTCTCGTTTTGGCCATCAGCCTTGCCTGGCTGGCCCGTCACTATTACGAACAGCAAAAAGCCACGGTGGAAGGCCGGGTCCACGAGGAGCTTCTCTCGGTTGCCGATCTGAAGGTCAACCAGATCTCGGCTTGGAGGCTGGATCGCTTTGGGGACACGCGCAGTTTCATGGCGAATCAGCCGATGCTCTCGGTGATGCAACGGGTTCTGGCGGGAGAAGCCACTGCATCAGACAGGAAACAGGTGCAGGACTGGCTGGCTGCTCTCTGTACGGATCTCGGGTACGTGAACGCGATTCTGACGAACCGGAGCGGCGATGTCGTGATATCAGCCGGCGCCCCAATAGGAAACGAGCAGCACTTAAGAAAACTGACGGAGGAGGTCATCCAGAAAGACGATGTCGTACTACGTGATTTCCATCGCGATGAAACTGGTGGTCGCATCCATCTGAGCCTGAACGTGCCTGTGAAGCCCCCGGGCGCACGGGCACCTGTGGGTGCGCTGCTGCTGGGAATTGATGCCCGCCGTTATCTGGGTCAGTTTCTCCGGCCCTGGCCTATTGCTAGCACCACCGCCGAAGCTCTCCTGGTTCGGCGGGAAGGAAATGAGGCGGTATTCCTGAACGACCTGCGGCAGCATCCGGACGCCGCGCTGAACTTCAGGATCCCTCTGAACCAAACTGAGAGGCCAGCGGTACAGGGGTCCTTGGGGCGCGAGGGCATAACCACTGGTGTGGATTACCGCGGTGTCCAGGTTCTGGCCGCCATTCGCCGGGTCCCGGACACCCCCTGGGTCCTGGTGGCAAAGGTGGATGTGGCGGAAGTGTACGCCCCGGTGCGGCGGGGGGCCCTGCTGCTGTGGATTGTGGCCAGTGCCCTGATCCTTGCCGCCGGCGTGATCACGGCCTTCATATACCGCCAGCAGCGGCTGCAGTTCTATAAGCAACAGTACGAAGCTGAGGTTGAGCACCGCCTGTTAGCCGGGCGCTATGACTATCTGAGCAGGTTTGCCAATGACATCATTCTGCTGTCCGATGAAAGCGGTCGCATCATCGAAGCCAACGACCGTGCCGTGTCTTCTTATGGATATTCCCGCGACGAACTGCTGCACATGCACGTCCGCGACTTGCGGGAGCCCTCCGCGTTGGCAGGCTTCGAGGCGCAGTGGAAAGCCACCGAGGAGGAGCGCTCTCTGCTGTTTGAGACGCTTCACAAGCGCAAGGATGGTTCCAAACTGCCGGTCGAGATCAGCGTCCGGTTCATCGAGGCGGAAGGGAAACGGTTCCGGCAGAGTATCATTCGGGATGTCAGTGAGCGCAAGTCGTATGAAGAAAAGCTCCGCGCCATTTTCGATTCGTCACCGCTTGGCATCATCTCGCTGGATATGAATGGCTCGGTGGCCTCCTGGAACCGCGCGGCGGAGAGTATCTTTGAATGGCCCGCTAAGGAGGTGTTGGGCAAGCGTCTGCCGGTCATTTCTGCAGATGACTGGAACGAACTTGAAGTCAGTCTAAAGCCGCTTCGCGAGGGCCACCAGCCACTGGCTGAATTCGACGCAGTGCGCACTACCAAGAGTGGAAAACGAATTGTCATCCACGCGTCTCTAGCCCCCGTTCACGACCTGCAAGGGAAAGTCATCGGTACGATGGCACTGGTTGCCGACGTAACCGAACGGAAGCGTAGCGAAGAGGAACTTCGCAAGAACCGGGCACTGCTCAGTTCGATTTTGGAGGGGACGTCCGACCGGATCTTTGCCACAGACCGCGATGGGAAGTTTCTGCTGGTGAATCCCGCCGTAGTTCGTGTGACTGGCAAGCCTATCGAGGAGATACTCGGGAAGCGTGTTGCCGAAATATTCCCCCCGGACGTTGCGGCCCCGATCGTGGAGATCGACCGTCGGGTTGCTGAAACGAAGAGATCCGAGACGGTTGAAGAAAATGACCCGGCGTCACCAGGAGAGCGGACGCTGCTGACCACGAAGGGCCCGCTGTTGGACGAACAAGGGAACGTCATTGGCACATTTGGAATCTCTCGCGATATCACTGACCGAAAGAAGGCCGAAGAAGAGCGGCTGCGGCTCGAACAGCAACTGATCCAGGCGCAAAAGATGGAAAGCGTGGGCCGCTTGGCGGGAGGAGTGGCGCACGATTTCAATAACCACCTCACGGTTATCAACGGATACTGTGATCTTCTGCTGGCACGCCTCGGCCCTCATGACCCCATGCGGGAACAGATTACGCAGGTCCGGAAAGCTGGCGAACAAGCGGCGAATCTGACGCGGAAGCTGCTGGCCTTCAGCCGCAAACAGATCTTGGATCCTCGCCCTCTGAACCTGAATGACATCGTTACGGAAACCCGTGACATGCTGAAACCCATGATCGGCGAGGATATCGAGTTGCGGACATTTCTCGATCCCAACCTGGATTTTGTCCACGCCGACCCCAACCAGATGAACCAGATCCTGATGAACTTGGTGGTGAATGCCCGGGATGCCATGCCCGACGGTGGGACAATCACCATTGAGACCTCCAACGTCGAATTGGACGAAAGCTATGCGGCCCGGCACTCCGGCAACGTAACCCCCGGTTGCTACATTCAGCTCGTTGTGTCCGACACCGGCGCCGGCATGGACCAGGAGACACAGAGCAAGATATTCGAACCCTTTTTCACAACCAAGGCTGAAGGAAGCGGAACCGGCCTCGGGCTGGCCACGGTCTACGGAGTCATAAAGCAGAGCGGTGGCTGGATCTGGGTTTACAGTGAGCCGGGTAAAGGAACAACGTTCAGAATCTATCTTCCGAAAATCAGCGCACCGGCGGTGCAGCAGGCGGCGCCTGCGAAACCGCAAGAACTGGGAGGCAGCGAGACAATCCTGGTTGTTGAAGATCAGGATGCCGTCCGCAAATTCACGGTAGCGGCGCTCCAGGGATACGGATATCAGGTGCTGCAAGCGTCGTGCGGCGCGGATGCCGTCACGCTTTGCAGGGAGTATCGGGAACCGATTCACTTGATGGTGACGGATGTCGTGATGCCCGGCATGGATGGCCGTGAACTCTCTCGGCAGGCGGCCCCCCTCCGGCCCAAGATGAAAGTGCTCTACATGTCCGGCTACACGGCAAACGTGATCGCACGTCAGGGGGTTCTTGACCCGGGCACAGCATACATCTCGAAACCGTTCATCCCCAGCACTCTCGCCGCGAAGGTGCGTGAAGTCCTGGAGAAAGCGAAGCCCTCGGCAACCATTCTCGTTGCTGACGACGAGGAAGGCATCCGTGGCTTTCTCCGGCACATACTGGAAGGTGCCGGCTTTAGCGTGTTAGAGGCCCCGGACGGGCGCGTCGCGACGCAAATCGTCAAGGATAACCATGTCGATCTCCTGCTGACGGATCTCGCCATGCCGGAACAAGAGGGAATAGAGACGCTTCGCGCCCTGCGCCCGCTCTACCCCAATTTGAAGATCGTCGCCATGTCCGGAGCCTTCGGGCCGAAGATCCTCAAGACTGCGGAAGCTTTGGGGGCTTCAGCTTCACTGCGAAAGCCAATTGGCGCCGAAGATCTTCTTCGCGTGGTCCGGGAGGTTTTGCAGACAGGCTGAAGAACGCTCTTAAGGTCACTCCCGACGAACCCGCGGGCTGCGCGTTTGGCCTGGATCGGCGAACCCCGCTGCTGAGACCGGGTCACTGCCAACATCTTCATCAGCTTGACGCTGTGCGTGGCTCCCCCTATCATAGGGTTTGATTTTTGCAGTTTTTTGCACTTTCGAACCCGTGACGGGTGAGAGGTAGGAATGACATCATTCGCTCAATTATCGGAGCCTAAGCTAGTCCCACCGCTACACAAGGGCTTTTCCCCGGTGGTTCTCGCAAATCACGTTTTTTGGAGTAATGCACATAAGTCTGGACAAGCGGTACCCCTGGTGTTCGCAGTCGAGCGCGGCGGAGGATCCATTTCGGTTTATCGGACCGAGTGCTTCCGCGAAGGCTCGCCCTCGGCGGAGTTGAATCTGCCCTTCGCAGAGCGAGTCGTCAAAATGCTCCTGTGGCAAAAGGGTGGCTGGCGAGTTGTCGTGGGAGGGCCCCGCAGCGTCGGCGAGCACATCAAACGCGTCTATGCACGCGGCAGCGCGCGCAATTTCGACGTGGATTTCATGGCAGGCGTTTACGAGCACCCTTTCACAGTGGAAATCACCGATGCCGACAAAGTCCCGGCCGAGAGCGAGGGCACTGTGCGCTTGGGCGGGCATCTGGAAGGCTGCCGGATTGGTTTTGACCTTGGTGCGAGCGACCGGAAAGTGGCGGCTGTGAAAGACGGCGAGCCGGTCTACACGGAAGAGGTCATTTGGGACCCTCGCAATGCTACTGACCCGAGTTATCATTTCAACGAAATCAATGCGGCACTGAAGTCCGCCGCGCAGCATCTTCCGCGCGTCGATGCCGTGGGTGGCAGCTCCGCCGGTGTGTACATCAACAATCGTCCCCGTGTGGGCTCGCTCTTCCGCGGAATTCCGAAGCCCCTTTTTGACACCAAGACTCGCAACCTCTTCTTCGATTTGAAGCAGGCGTGGGGCGGGATTCCCTTCGAGGTCGTGAACGACGGCGAGGTGACAGCTCTGGCCGGCGCGATGTCGCTGAACGACTCGGCCGTGCTGGGCATGGCGCTGGGTTCAAGCGAGGCGGGTGGATATGTGACGCCGACGGGTGAGCTCACGACGTGGCTCAATGAACTCGCCTTTTGCCCGGTCGATCTCGATCCGGACGGTCCCGTTGACGAATGGTCGTGCGACCAGGGCGTGGGTGCAAATTACTTCTCGCAGCAGGCGGTTTTCAGGTTGGCGCCCGTGGCCGGCATCGAGCTCGACTCCAAGTTGGGCCTGGCGGAAAAACTGAAGTCCGTTCAGGAATTACTCCACAAGGGTGACGAGCGGGCGCGCTTGATTTTCGAGACTATCGGCTACTACGTGGGTTACGGTGTTGCGCACTACGCGGATTTCTATCCCTTGCGCCACGTCCTGATTTTAGGCCGCGTCACTTCCGGCGAAGGCGGCAGCATCATTCTCTCCCGCGCCCAGGAAGTGCTGCGCACCGAGTTCCCTGAGCTCACAGGAAAACTGGCTCTGCACCTGCCCGATGAATCGAGCCGCCGAGTGGGGCAAGCCGTGGCGGCAGCCAGTTTGCCAGTCATCAAATAGTGTCCGCAAGACGAGGAGACGATTCGGTGAGACTTCACAATGCCTCCTCCGAGATCTACGTGCCGGACGGGTCAGCCGCCGATGAGGCTCTGGCCCGCACGACACATCTCGCCATCGGCGCACACCCCGACGACAATGAGATCATCGCGTTCCATGGCATTCTGGAATGCTTTGGACGGGACGACCGGCACTTTGCCAGCGTCACGGTGACGGACGGAGCTGGCAGCGCCCGCACCGGGCTCTATGCGCATTTCACTGACGACGACATGCGGGCCGTGCGGCGCCAGGAACAGAAGAAGGCAGCCTTTGTGGGCGAGTACGCCGCACAGATCTTTCTCGACTACACGAGCGGCGAGGTAAAGGACAGTCAGAACGCACAGGTGGTCGCTGACCTCAAGCAGATCCTCGAGGCCGCGCGTCCCCAAGTGGTCTACACACATAACCTCGCAGACAAGCACGATACACACGTTTCCGTAACTCTGCGTACGATTCAAGCCTTGCGTGAGTTGCCTCGCGACGCGCGCCCGCAGCACCTCTACGGCTGCGAAGATTGGCGCAGTCTCGACTGGCTGAATGACGAGGACAAAGTCGTTTTCAACGTGCAGGACCGCGAGAACCTGGCGATGTCGCTGATCGGTGTGTTTGATTCCCAGATTAGCGGCGGGAAGCGCTATGATCTCGCCACCTGGGGACGGCGGCGTGCCAACGCTACCTACCTTGCGTCGCACTCTGTCGATGCGGCCTCAGCCGCGATCTATGGCATCGACCTGACGCCATTGATTGAAAACGAGAAACTCGATCCCACCGAGTACGTGCTGAGCTTTATCGACCGGTTCAAGCAGGATGTTGTCCAGCGCTTGGCGAAGTTGGCATAGGGAAGTCTGAAGCGCCAAGAGCGCGCCTGAAAGTGTAAGGGGGAGCCCTTGGGCTCCCCCTCTTGATTTTAGGGTGATCGTGAAAGGAGCGAGGCCGCGGGCGGCGATTCGCCGTGGCCTCACTCGGCCGTTATTCTTCCTCTTCTTCCTCGGCCGAAGGCTTATGGGCTGCGACGATCTTATCCGCGATCATCTGCGGGACGATGTCGTAGTGTGACATCTCCATGGCGTATGTCCCGCGGCCTTGCGTCATTGAGGTGAGGTCGGAAGCGTAGGTCAGCATTTCCGCCAGGGGTACCTGAGCCTTCACGACCGTCGAGCCACCCTTGGGTTCCATGCCTTGGATGCGGCCACGCCGGCCATTCAAGTTGCCCATAATATCCCCGGAATAATTCTCCGGGACGGTGATCTCCACGTTCATGATGGGTTCGAGGAGACAGGGTTTGGCCTGCTCCATGCATTTCTTGAAGCCCTTTGACGCGGCGAGCTTGAAGGCAATTTCCGAAGAATCGACATCGTGGTAGGAACCGTCGTAAACCGTGACCAGAAAATCCACGACGGGGTAGCCGGCCAGATATCCTTTGGCGGCCGCTTCCACCACGCCCTTCTCGACGGCAGGAATGAAGTTGCGGGGAATGGCGCCGCCGAAGATGTCGTTCGCGAATTCGAACCCGGCACCCCGAGGCCGGGGCTCCACGCGCAGCCAGCAGTCACCGTACTGGCCATGGCCGCCGGTCTGCTTCTTGTGCTTGCCCTGTGCCTCGGCCTTCGCGCGGATCGTCTCGCGGTAAGGGATCTTGGGCGCTTTGAGCGTGACTTCGATATTGAAACGCCGCTTCAGCTTGGAGACGGCGACTTCCACATGCTGCTGTCCGGCGCCCGAGAGCAGGAACTCCTTGGTTTGCGGGTCGCGCGAGAAACGCAGAAGCTGGTCCTCTTCCAGCATTCGGTGGATGGCGGTGGAAAGCTTGTCTTCGTCGCCGCGTGACTTGGGCTCGATAGCGAACGAAATGGCAGGCTCGGCCAGCTTCACTTTGGGGTAGACGATCGGCGCGGGCTTATCACCCAGCGTGTCGCCCGTCAGCGTATCCTTCAGCTTCGCGACGGCGCCGATATCGCCGGCGTGGAGTTCCGCCACCGCGTTCTGCACCTTACCCTGCGCCACACCGATGTGCGACAGTCGTTCCGCCGAGCCGCGATTGAAGTTCGTGAGCGTGGCTTCGTTCTTGACCACACCCGACATTACCTTGAAGTAGCTGACCCGGCCCGCGAAAGGATCCGCAACGGTCTTGAACACAAAAGCGGCGGCTGGCTGGCTGTCTGCGACCTTGCGCTTTGCAGGCTGCCCACCTTCGTGGTCGAGGCCTTCGACTTCGCCACGTTCCACCGGCGACGGCAGGTAATCGACCAGGAGATTCAGCAGGTTCTCGCTCCCAATGTTCAGCAATCCAGCGGAAACTGCCACGGGATAGAGCCGCTTTTCAGCGACAGCCTGACGGAGTCCGGGCACCAGACTCTCCACAGGGACGGTGCCTTTGTCAAAAAACTCTTCCATCAGTTTGTCGTTGCCTTCGGCGACCATCTCAATTAAGGCTTCGTGCGCTTTGGTAGCAGCTTCCTGGAGGTCGGCCGGGATCTCAGCCTCTTTTGCTTTACCCGAACCGTCGGAATCGTAGAGGTAGGCTTTCATGCTCACCAGATCAACGAGACCATGGAAGCCCTTCTCCTCGCCCACCGGCAGTTGAACGGGGATTACTCCGCGCCCAAAGGCTTCCCGCAATGCTTCCAGCGTACGGTCGAAGCTGGCGCGGTCACGGTCCAGTTGGTTGACCACCAGGACGCGAGGCAGACCGTACTTTTCCGCAAAGCCCCACACCTTTTCCGTCTGCACCTCGATACCAGCGACGCCGTGCACGAGCATCAGTACGGAGTCCGCCGCCGCCAGCGCCGCTTCGGTCTCATGCATAAAGATGTTGTAGCCGGGAGTATCGATGAAGTTGATTTTCGTTTTGCCCCACTCGGCGTACGCCAGCGAGGCGCTGATGGAAAACTTACGTTGGATTTCCTCCTCGTCGTAGTCCGTAACGGAAGTGCCGTCATCCACCTTGCCGAGGCGATTGACCATGCCTGCGGTGAACAGCAGAGCAGAAACCAACTGCGTCTTCCCTGTATCGCCGTGACCTACCAATGCAACATTGCGGATATTTTCGCCTTCGTAAATTTTCACCAGATGACTCCTTCAAACCATGGGAGTGAGGTAGAATTATCAATCCACGCACGAAGCAAACCCTCATCCTAACATAGGTTTTTGGGGGGGTTCAAAGGTATCATCTGGGGATGAAGTTCATTCGATGGTTCTGCGGGGGGCTGATTCCAGCCGCAGCCCTTCTTGTGGCCGGTTGGGGCCTTGCGCATCCGGCGCCCCCGACCCAGACCCTCGAAGGCGAAGTCCTCGATGAAAAGAACCATGCGGTCCCGGACGCCCTCTGCACGCTCACGGGCCGGCTGCTCCCGGAAGAGGGCCTCAGTTCGGCGCCCGACCACAAAGGCCATTTCCAGTTTCTCGGCCTGCAACGCGGCGAATACCTTCTGATCTGCGCCGCCCCCGGCCACGAACCCCTCAAGCGAACAGTCGATGTGGACGACGCCGCGCCGCCTTTCCTTCAGATGATCCTGCCGCGCGAAGTGGTGGTCCGGCAAAGCATCGAAGTGCACGAGCAAGCGGGTGCTCTCTCGACGCAGCGAACGGCCCCTGCAGAAACCTTGCGCAACCAGGAGCTGACCAATCTGCCGCTGGTGGAACAGAAATTCAAAGCAGCCCTGCCGTACATCCCGGGCGTGGTGCGCACCCCGGACGGCCGGATCAATATCAAGGGCGCGCCCGAAAACCAGGGCTTGCTGCTCGTGAATTCCGCGGAGACTTCCGATCCGGTCACCGGCAGCTTTGCGATTGACGTGCCTGTCGTGGCGATTGACTCGCTCCAAGTCATCAAGGACGCTTACAACGCCCAGTACGGTGGTTTCACGGGCGGGCTCACCACCATCCACACGCGGCCGCCCTCTGATCATTGGCTGTACGAGCTTCAGAACCTCCCGCCGAATCCTCGCATCAAGTCCGGCCACTTGGTGGGCATCGCTGACTACAACCCGCGCCTCTACCTGACGGGCCCGCTCGTGCGGAACCGCCTGAATTTCTCCGAGTCTCTGGCTTACGATATGGATAAGGAGCCCGTGCGGGGCCTTGCCTGGCCGCACAACGAGATCAAGATCCATGATTTCAATTCCTTCACCGACTTCCAGTACGTCTTTTCAGAACACCATCTCGCCACGGCTACGGTGAATGTTTTTCCCCTGCGCCGCCAGTTTGCCAACATCAACTCGCTGGTCCCACAGACTGCCTCCTCGGATTATGGCCAAAAGGGGTTTTCGGTGAACGTCACCGACCAATATGTGAGTTCGTCGGGCGGTGTTTTCGCCACGCTTTTTCAGGCGGTGGATTTTGACAGCAACGCTCACGGCCAGGGGCCGCTCGATATGCTGCTGACGCCCAACGGTTGGGGCGGGAACTTCTTTAATACTTACGATAGAGACAGCGACCAGGAGGAACTCCTGGAGACGTACAAGCTCCCACCAAAGCAACATCTGGGGAAGCACCAAGTCACCGTGGGCGGAAGTTTTCTGCGGCGTGTCTATCACGGGACCAGCCGTTCGCACCCCGTGCAATTGCTCGGCTCCGATGGAAGCTTGGTGGAAAGGATCGATTTCCAAGGACCGGGCCGGCTTTCCGCGCGCGACGTGGAAGGCGTGCTCTTTGCCACGGACCACTGGATGCCCAGCGAGCCGCTTTCGTTGGACTTTGGTCTGCGCTACTCCGGTCACACGCTAGGCAGCCAGGCAAGCGTTGCGCCTCGCGTCGGGATTGCTTATTCACCGGGGCATCACGGCAAGACGGTCTTCCGTGGAGGGATGGGCCTCTTCTACGACCACAGCGCACTGCTCAGCGGCGACTTTCCGGCGAACCAGCAGCGTGTCCTCAGTTTTTTTGACACTCAGGGGAACCTCACCGGTACTCCGCTCACCTTCCAGAACGCTTACGGGCGACTGAATGGGTCGGGAACATGGATCTCCTCGCCGGATCACCCCGGCAGTGTTCCTTACAACTGGGATTGGAGCGTGGAAGCTGACCGCGAACTGCGTCCTAATGCCGTTTTGCGAGTCAGCTATCTCTCCAGCCGTGGTTACGCCCAGTTCGACGTTAACCCGCAGCCGGATCTCCCCACAGGCCCGGCCTTGTTGCTGACCACGCGCGGGAATTCACGTTACAACGAGTTCGAAACCACTTTGCATGTTCGCCTGAAGGCGACGACGGAATGGAACATCTCCTATGTCCACAGTGAAGCCCGCGGGAACTTGAACACCCTGGCGCAGATCTACGTTCCATTCGATCAGCCGGTGATTCGCCCCGACATCTACGCTCCCCTTCCCTCGGACACTCCCAACCGGTTTATCACTTGGGGCCAGTTCAAGACCCACTTATGGGGAATCACGGCCAGCCCTGTAGTCGATCTTCATACAGGGCTGCCCTATTCGCTTGTTGACGCCCGGCAGGACTATGTTGGCCAGCCCAATTCGCAGCGTTTTCCCCTGTTCTTCTCGCTCGATATGAAACTCAGCAAGGATTTTCGCCTGCCGTTTCCCTGGGTGAGGAACCACATCATGCGGGGGTCCCTGACCATCTTCAATTTGACCGGCCACACCAATCCCCGCGATGTCTACAATAACGTCACCTCTCCCTATTTCGGCCACTTCGTTGGCAATCAGCACCTGTTCTTCGACACGGCTATCGATGTCCTCTATTAAGGGTTCGACCTTCGTAACCTCGAAGCCCGGATTATTCGTGACGTGCTTGGGCGAGGGAGGACAGGAAAAGGTTTCACACAGAGGCCGCGGGGTTCGGGCACGAGAGCCCCGAGGCGTTCTCGAGACTCGCGCTGTGCACTCTGTGACCCGAGGCCGAGGTGACTTCAATGCTGATTAGCTCTGTGCACTCTGTGTGAAACCTCTTTCCATCCCCGCTCCCTGACCGCTTTCACGAGTAATCCAGGCGAAGGGGCGCGCTCGTTCGAAAAGGCGAATCGCCAGGGGGAGCCACATGGGGCTCCCTTGGGCAGGGCAAGCCCAGCCCCTACGCCACGCCAGACGCAGCGGTTCATCAAGAAAGTCATTGACACGCCCGCACGTTCTCTCTAGCATGGTGGATGACAATTGAATAGTTGATTCAGTAACCCTGAATCTCATCTAGAGTGGCCGAGGGACGGGCCCGAAGACGCCACGACAACCGCTCCGACGTAAGTCGGGGGTCAGGTGCCAACTCCCGCCCGGTAATGGGGAAGATGAGAGGGGCCGGTAATTCAGCACACAGCCTCTTCCCACCCGGAAGAGGTTTTTTCGTTTAGAGCCTCTTCCGAAATCCTTCACGGAATTTCCCCATATCCAGGCTGCTCTACTTAGCGAAAGGTGACGTCTCACCCGGCTCGCTACGCTCGCCGTCTCCTGCAAGGGGCGAGGGCACATGTCGTGCCGTGGTTTTGGGCGCAGGGAGAGCACAAGAAGAGATCACCCTTTCGATGAGCCAGAGGCCGCGACGAGAGAAGATGGCCACGGATCACAGGGCGGAGGCAGACACGGGTTACGACCTTCTCCCCTTGCGGGAGAGGGTGCCGGACGTAGGACGGCGGGTGAGGGGGGCTGCACCATCGCAAGCCCAGTCCCGTCTCGATCCTGACGTGCTAGTAGGGAGGAACCGTGAGTTACGCCATTCATCTAAAATGCCGGGAATGCGGGCGAACGTATCCGCTCGATCCTATTGCGGCTTGTGAAGAGTGTTGGGCGCCCCTGGAAGTCATTTACGATTACGGCAAGCTGTGGGCGGACCTGCGGCGCGAGGATCTTGCCTCGCGGCCGGCCACGATGTGGCGCTATCGGGAACTCCTGCCCGTGACCGGTGAGCCCTGCGTGGGCCTGATGACGGGGTTCACGCCGCTGGTGGCCGCGCCGCGCCTGGCGCAGGCCTTGGGCGCACGGGAAGTGTACGTGAAGAACGATTCGGTGAACCATCCCACGCTCTCCTTCAAGGACCGCGTCGTAGCGGTGGCGCTCTCGAAGGCGCGCGAGTTCGGATTCGACACGGTGGGCTGCTCCTCCACGGGGAACCTGGCAAACGCCATTGCAGCGCAGGCTGCGGCGGCAGGCTTCCAGACCTTCATCTTTGTTCCGGCGGACCTCGAGCCCGCAAAGATCCTGGGCACGCAGGTTTACGGCGCGCGGCTGGTCCGCGTCGAAGGGAATTACGACCAGGTGAACCGCCTGTGTTCGGAAGTGGCGCAGCGGCACGCCTGGGGCATTGTCAACGTGAACCTGCGTTCCTACTACGCGGAGGGTTCGAAGACGGTCGGATACGAAATCGCTGAGCAGCTTGGCTGGCGGCTGCCTCAGAACATTGTGGTCCCGATGGCGGGCGGCTCGCTGATTACGAAGATCTACAAGGCCTTTGCGGAACTGCGGGACCTCGGTTGGGTAGAGCGGACGCCCACGCACTTTTTCGGCGCCCAAGCCACCGGATGCTCGCCCATCGCGGCGGCAGTGAAGCGCGGCACAACAGAGATCGAGCCACAGAAGCCGCACACTATTGCGAAGTCGCTTGCCATTGGCGACCCGGCGGACGGCCCGTACGCGGCGAAAGACATCCTGGAGAGCGGCGGAGCCGGCGAGGATGTGGAAGACGAGGAGATTGTCGAAGGCATCCGGCTGCTCGCCGAAAGCGAAGGCATTTTTACGGAAACCGCCGGCGGTGTGACGGTGGCCGTGGCGCGAAAGCTGCTCCGCCAAGGGCGGCTGAATCCTGAAGAGTCCGTCGTGCTCACCATCACCGGCAATGGGCTGAAGACCCTGGGCCCGCTGGAGGGTAAAGTCGAGGAAGGTGTCTCGATCCCGCCCCGAGTGGAAGAGTTCGAGGAATGCTTCTTGAGTACGGCCGTCGCGGGAGCGTCTTAGTATTAAGCTTTGTCGTAATTGACTTTTTAGCCACGATGTGATAGACAGAATGGACGCTTTTCGGAGTAGGGGCGCACGGCCGTGCGCTCTTACCAGCGTCGTATCCCGAAAAGTTATTGAAATTGCACCTAGTTAGCTAAGAAGAGAGGGATATGAGGGCGTGCCAGCAAGAATCTAAGTCGCTGCAAATAAGACTGTTACTGCCTGGCGAGAGAAGTGGGCGAGACGCAGAAAAAAGGGGGCCCCAAAATGAAGGATGAACCCCAGAAACTGTTGAAAACAAGCCATATAAAAATATGATTTCTGGAAACAGGCCTCGAACCCGAGAAACTCATGAAAAATAAGCTAGTTATCGCCAGGAACCCGAGAAGTTATTCAAAAGAAAGGAGTAATTAATTTGGAGCGGAAGCTTGGTTTTGACACGATTGCACTGCACGGCGGTCAGAAGCCTGACCCTGCTACTGGGGCGCGAGCTGTCCCCATTTACCAAACCACGTCGTTTGTGTTCAAGGACACGACGCACGCCGCGAACCTCTTTGCGCTCAAGGAATTCGGGAATATCTACACGCGCATCATGAATCCCACCTGGGACGTGTTGGAACAACGCGTGGCAGCACTGGAAGGCGGCGTTGCAGGTCTTGCTACCGCCTCGGGTCAGGCAGCCGCAACCCTCGCCGTCCTGAACATCGCCAAAGCGGGCGAGCAGATCGTTTCGTCAGAGAGTCTCTATGGTGGCACGTACACGCTCTTTCACCACACCCTCGCCAAGATGGGAATTGACGCGGCGTTTGTCGACCCCAGCGACCCACAGAATTTCAAGCGGGCGATCACTCCCAAGACTCGTCTGGTCTACGCGGAAACGCTGGGCAATCCCAAGAACGACATGCTGGATATCGAAGCTGTCGCCAAGATTGCGCACGATGCGGGCCTGCCGCTGGTTATCGACAACACCGTCACCACGCCTTACGTGTGCCGTCCGTTCGAGTGGGGCGCCGATATCGTGCTCCATTCCATGACCAAGTTCCTGGGGGGGCACGGAAACTCGATTGGCGGTATCATCATCGACTCGGGCAAATTCAATTGGGCCAATGGCAGGTTCCCGGAACTCGTCGATCCCGATCCGAGCTATCACAACCTGAAGTTTGTGGAGTCGTTCGGGAATCTGGCCTATATCCTGAAGGCGCGTGTTCAACTGCTGCGGGATCTCGGGCCGGCCCTGAGCCCTTTCAATGCTTTTCTGATTCTGCAAGGGGTCGAAAGCCTGTCGGTGCGGGTCCAACGGCATTGCGACAACGCGCTGAAGGTCGCGCAATTCCTGGAAGGCCACCCCGCGGTGAAATGGGTCAACTATCCGGGCCTCGCGAGCAGTCCCACGCACGCGCTGGCCAAGAAATACTTGGCGCATGGCTTCGGGGCCATTCTCGGTTTCGGAATTAAGGGGGGGCTCCAGGCTGGCATCAAGTTCATCAACAACGTGCACTTGCTCTCGCACCTTGCCAATCTCGGAGACGCGAAATCACTGGTCATCCACCCGGCAAGCACGACTCACCAGCAACTGAGTCCCGCCGAGCAGGTCGCCAGCGGCGTGACCGAGGACTTTATCCGGGTTTCCGTCGGCATTGAAAACGTTGAAGACATCATTGCCGACATCGAGCAAGCGCTGCAGGCTTCGCAGGCATAGCAGGCACCAAGTCTCAGGCGCCGGGGGACCGGAACTTGGGTGCTTTACCCAACTCCTGGCGGTGTCCAGAACTTGCTGAGGTTTGCAGAATAGGGTGACACGTTTTGACGTAGCGCGGCCGTCCCGGCCGCCGGCGCTGGGGCGTCCCGCCCCGGTCATGGCGCGGGCAGGATGCCCACGCCACAGCGGGCGGGACGCCCGCGTTACCAACGCAGGCGTCACGGTATTTTGTGAGCCTCACTAACGCCGAAGGCTGACGGCTGAAAGCTGATTGCTGAGAGCTTAATTTCACATGGACGACAAATCTTCGGTTGGAATCGTCAAGACGCAGTACTTCACGTTCGCGGAGCCGCCGCATCCTTTGCGCTTGGAAGGCGGTCTGACTCTCGGTCCCATCACTCTAGCCTACGAGACCTATGGTGAGCTGAGCGCGGCGAAGGACAACGCCGTGCTGATCCTGCATGCGCTTTCCGGCGACGCGCACGCCGCAGGATACAACGTTCCCGCTGAACGCCACCCCGGCTGGTGGGACATCATGATCGGGCCGGGAAAAGCGTTCGACACGCGGAAATACTTCGTAATTTGTTCGAACGTGATCGGAGGTTGTAAAGGTTCAACCGGCCCCAGCAGTATCAATCCCGCCACCGGCCGCCCCTACGGCCTCTCCTTTCCGATGGTCACCATCCAAGACATGGTTAATGCGCAGAAAGTGCTGATTGACCATTTAGGGATCAAGCAATTGCTTTGCGTGGTGGGCGGTTCGATGGGAGGGATGCAGGTATTGCAGTGGGTGGCGAGTTACCCGGAGCGTGTGCGCCTGGCCATACCCATCGCCACCACCAGCAAACTTTCGGCGCAGGCGATTGCCTTTGACGAAGTGGGCCGGCAGGCCATTATGGCCGACCCGCACTGGAAGGAAGGCGACTACTACGGCAAGCCGGTCCCGCGACACGGGCTCGCCATCGCGCGCATGGTCGGCCACATCACTTACCTCTCCGAACAGTCGATGCACCACAAGTTCGGCCGGAAGCTTCAGGATAAAACCGAGTACGGCTACAACTTCCGCACCGATTTCCAGGTGGAAAGCTACCTGCGCTACAAGGGCGATCACTTTGTGGACCGCTTCGATGCAAATTCCTATCTCTACATTTCGAAGGCCATGGATTATTTTGACCTTACCCCGCCCGATGGCAGGCTGGAAGACGCCCTGGCGAAGGTGAAGTCAAGGTTCCTGGTAATCTCCTTTTCGTCGGACTGGCTGTTTCCGTCCCATCTCTCCAAAGAGATCGTCAGTGCGCTGCGGCACGTGGGTGCGGCGACCATCTATACGGAAATCCAGACCGACTATGGACACGACGCTTTCCTGCTCGAGTCCGAACAACTGACGTCGCTGATCAGCAATTTCCTGAGCCACGGGCGGAGGTGAGATCCCAAGCGCATGGGCGGACCTGTCATAGAAACACGGCTTGACGATAGCGGCACGGTGGTGCGCCTCACCCCCGAGCATCGCACGATTGTTGACCTGATCCCCGCAGGGGCGCACGTCCTCGACCTCGGCTGCGGCGAAGGCGATCTGCTGCTGGCGCTGAAAGCCATGAAGAATGCCCGGCCCGAGGGCATTGAACTGTCCGAAGATTGCATTCAGGCGTGCGTGGCGCGAGGCTTGTTTAACGTGCGCCAGGGCGACCTGGACGAAGGGCTGGCCGATTACCCCGATCAATCGATCGACTACGTGATTCTCACCAATACCCTCCAGGTGTTGCACCGGCCGCTGCTTTTGATCCGCGAAATGGCGCGCGTGGGCCGGCGGTGCGTTCTCAGTTTTCCGAACTTTGCGTACTGGCCGGTGCGCCGCCAGCTTTTCTTCCATGGCCGCATGCCGATTACGGGGCAGCTTCCTTCCGAGTGGTATGACACCTTGAATATCCACCTCACTACCATCGCCGATTTTCGCGATTTCTGCGGGAAAGGCGGATTGAAGGTGCTCCGGGAGATTCCACTCAAAACCTCGACCGCGGGCCGCTGCACCGTGGTGAGCTTCCTTCCGAATCTGCGCGCCGATTCGGCCATCTTCGTTTTGGAGGGAGGGATAACGCAGGCTGCGGGTGCCGTGACGCCACGATGACCCGCAAATAGCCACTGGACATTTCGACGGTTGCCGCTGCGGGCTCGCCTCGCATATGATGGTCTACCTTAAATGGTGGACCTCGCTTATGTGTGATCGAATATCCGTACGTGTTCCGGCAACCTGCGCCAACCTTGGCTGCCTTTTCGACTGCGGCGCGATGGCCTTGGACCTTTATCTGAACATCCATGTCTCGATGCGCGCCGACGAGGAGATCGTTGTTCACTACAAAGGCGTTCATGCCGACCGGGTTACTGAGGACTCTTCGAACCTTATCGCACGTACGCTGCGTGAAACCCTGGACGGTTGGGGAAAAAACCACGGGTTTGAATTGGAAGTTGAAAATCAGATTCCCATTGGCGTGGGCGCAGGGTCAAGTGCCGCGGCCATCGTGGGCGCTCTCGCCGCCGGTCACTGGCTGGCCGATCGCCCGCTGCTGGATGAGGAGCTGGTCTGGCTTGCCTCCCAACGGGAGGGTCATCCCGACAACGTGGCGGCGGCTTGGCACGGCGGGTTCACGGTGGCTGTACAGAGCGGCAAGCGCGTGCTGACGAGTTCATGCCCGGTTCCGGATTCTCTGGGATTGGTCCTGGTGGTCCCGGACTATGCTCTGCCGACACCCGAGGCCCGGCGGGTTCTGCCCGAGCAGCTTTCGCGGGCCGATGCCGTCCACAACTTGCAGCGAGCCACCATGCTGACGGCGCAGATGTTCTCCGGCAAAGCGGAATTCCATCGCACCTTCTTTGACGACCGCTGGCATCAACCTTGCCGCGCTCCCCTGGTGCCGGGCTTGTCGGAGGCGCTGACGTTGAAACATCCGGACCTGCTGGGAATCTGCTTGAGCGGCGCCGGCCCGTCCATCCTGGCTTTCGCACGAGGGAATTGCCAGGCGGTCGGTGAACTGATTCAGCAGACCCTGGCGCGAAGCGAGGTGCACTCCGAGGTCCATTTGCTGACCGCGGATAACCGTGGCGCCAAGGGGTGGAGCCTGCCGGCTTAATCTGGCCTTTGATGTACCTACTCCTGCTTCGGGCAGCCTTCAAAACCCGGCGCGGGCGAAGAGAGGCGTCCTATGGACGAGCGAGATTTCTTCAACGAGAACGAAACCCGAAAACCTGCCAATCTTTCCTGCCTTTATTGTCACCAGACGGATACCTACGAAATTCGCTGGCTGGTGCGCACGAAGAAACCTGCACTGCGCGGTGGTGCTGATGAACGCGACCGGGCGCGATTTGCCAAGGCGCGATCCTACATGTTGCGCCGCGACGATTTTGTGCAGTGCAAGAATCCGCGCTGTCGGAAGCGCTTTGAGATTTCAGGGGTTCAGTCGGTGGTCTTCACTTAAGCGCCGGGCCCGTAGTCGCGACGCGGGAGCGTTGGCCCTTGATCGTAGCGGCTGGGCGGCTGGACTTCGTCTCGATCGAAATTGAGTGGCGCGATCAATTGGAGTTCCAGGTTCGTGCCGCGCGGCAAGACCACGTCCTGTCCCCGTGTCGCGAACACCCAGATGAGTCCCGTTGCGGCGCCTGCCGCGGCGCCAATTCCCAGTCCCTTCACGGCGCTTCCTTTGGCCGCTCCGATGATCGTCCCGACTTCAGCTCCGGGGACGGTGGTGCGAGCAACCTTCTCTGCGTCCTGTCCTTTGGAAGACTGGCCTTTGATCTTGCCTTCCCTTTGGTTGAAGTCTTCCTTGCCTGCTGTCCCAAAGCCCGAAAGCGTGCCGCGCAGCGCGCGAGTGGTGCCGTTCGGAAGAACCAGTTCGTCAAAGCGCAAGCCGATTTGCGCTCTTCCCTTGACGCGGCCGGGGCGGATAACCTGAGTCACCGAGCCCTTCACCGCTGAGCCGATAGGAATCACCATGCGATTGCCCACCGTGATCGGAAAGATGGTTTCACAGTAGATGGCCTGCCCCACGTAAGCTGTGCGCGAGTTGACGGTGCTGTTGAGAATCAGAGGGATGGCAGTTTCCGCCGGCACGATAAGCTGGGAATTCGCCGGCGCCGGTGGAGCGGCCGGAGCAGCGCTCGGCGAAGCAGGGACGGCAGGCGTGGCAGGTGCGCTGGGCGCTGGCGTTTGTGGCGGCTCCTGCGTCTGAGCTTGTGCGGGCGGCATTGGTTGCGTGCCGGCTGATTGTCCCAAGAGTGGAAGAGTGGTGATGACTGCCATGAGCAAGAGAGTGGTGACTTTCATGGACTCCTCTCCTTTGCCGCTCGGGGATTCCAGCAGGTTGGATGAGAACCCCGTGTGCACGGTTGCTAACCTTCGCCCGCTGCCAGCGCGGCGCCGATCGCTCCGGCAATGCGAGCGGTGTGCTTCTCGACGGCCTTTGCCTCTTCTCCTTCCACCATCACGCGCGCCAGAGGCTCGGTGCCGGAGTAACGCACCACTACGCGGCCACGCTCCCCGAGTTCACCCTCGCATTCCGCAATGGCCTGCGCTACTTCCGCGATCGACCCAAGCGGAGGCTTTTCGCATACACGCACGTTGCGGATCAATTGGGGAAAGGGACGGAAGTCGGCCACCAGTTCGCCCAGCGGCCGCTGCGTTTCGGATAGCAGGCGCAGGATCTCGAGCAGCGTCAGCAGGCCGTCGCCCGCGAGCGACAGGTCCCGAAAAATGATGTGCCCCGACGGCTCACCACCCAGCACGAGTCCCGAGCGGAGCATTTCCTCAAGCACGTACTTGTCGCCCACCGCCGTGCGCTTCAATCCAATACCCTGTCGCCCGAGCGCCAGCTCCAAGGCGAGGTTTGTCATGAGCGTGCCGACCACGGCGCGTCCAGGCAGCTTGCCTTGCTGAGCGAGGAAGGGCGCCATCGCGTAGAGCACGTAGTCGCCGTCCACTAGGCGGCCGTCGGAAGTCGAGAAGATTGCGCGGTCCGCATCGCCGTCGAAAGCCACTCCCAGGTCCGCGCCCAGCGTGCGCGTCGCCTCCACCATCTGCTCGGGATGGAGCGAGCCGCAGTGCAGGTTGATGTTGCGGCCGTTGGGTTCGGCACTCAGAAAGTGCGCCGTCACTCCCAGCCGCTTGAGCAGCAGAGGCGCGACGCGGCTGGCGGCGCCGTGTGCGCAATCGACCACCAGCCGGTATTGACGAAGTGACGCGCTTGCCGGGACCAGGCCGGCCAGGAATTTCACATAGTCGTTCACCAGTTCCGGATGGAAAGTGGCCGAGGTCGTCGCTTTCGCCGGGGCTTCATCGAGACGGTTGATCAACTGCTCGATTTCAAGCTCCCGGGCTTCAGGGAGCTTCGTTCCCGCCGCCGAGAGAACCTTGATGCCGTTGTCTTCGTAGGGATTGTGCGACGCAGAGACGGCCACGCCCGCCGCGAAGCCGTGCGTTCGAGCCAGAAAGGCCACGCCCGGAGTTGTGATGACGCCGGCGTCAACCACCTCGGTGCCGGCAGACTCGAGGCCCGCCGCCAAAGTGCGGAATATCCACTCGCTCGATTCGCGCGTGTCCTTTCCCACGACAACGCGTGCCGGGCGGCCGTTTCTTGCGAGCGCAGCTCCGAGCGCGCAGCCGATTTTGGGAATCGTCTCCGCGTCCAGCGGATACTTCCCGGCCACACCACGAATGCCGTCAGTACCAAAGAGTTCAGGTTTGTTAGACATTATCGAGGTCTCAATCAATTGATTTTATCCCAGACGTGGAGGATTTTCGAAGAACTTGTCGATTCTGTAGCGTCTCAGTTTGCTGTAGCGGCGCTCTATGAGCGCCGAACGACGGTCGTAGACGCCGCTACAAATACCAAACTGAGACACTACCCTCGATTCTGGTTTCCTTAACAGAAGGTGTAGGCGTAAACTCCCGCCTAGGAGCGTACTTATGGAAAGAACTGGGTCCCGAGTATTGGCGGTAGTGCTGGCGTTGATTATCGTCGTTTTCGGCTTCCTGATGTTTAGTTCGGGATATTCGGTTGTCCATCGCGAGTGGAGTTCCATAGGCTCGGCCTTCGCAGCCTGCGCCGTTACCTGGATTCTGATGGGATTGGTCATGATGGCAGCGGGCACCTGGGTCCTGGGGTCAGGCGGTGGTCAACGGCTCGCGTTATGCCTGAGCGGCGCGGCAGCGGCAGTGGCCGGAACGTCGTTGGTCGTGGGCGTCCTGACGCACGTAGTTCCGTGCTCAGGTCCCAGTTGAGCGAGGGGCAATCTTACCTCCGGCGGAGGTATTGCCCTTATTGGTGTTTGGGCAATAGTCCGTGGCCGCGCTACCAAGGCCGGCTAGCTCACTGCGGATGGCCGAACAACTGGCCTGACCCGACGCGGTCAACATGAACGCTCATGAGGCGGTTGGAGGGAATCGCCGGGTTCGGCAGGAAAATCTTGAGATAGTTCGTGGTAAGCGCCACGCGGGCTCCTGCCTCCGTTTCGTCCAGCGTGAGTGCCGGAAGATCGTGTCCCACCTGTGTAGCCAGGAAAGCCCCGCGCTTCGCGGCGATGACGGCACGGATTTCCTGCGCTCGTTCATGCGCCACGCGCCCGTCCACCTGCGGGGTGGCGGCAGCCGCGGGCGTTCCCGGCCGCGCGGAGTAGGGGAAAATGTGTAAGTAGGTGAAAGGAAGAGATTCTATAAACCGCAAACTGGCCGTGTGGTCCGCTGCGGTCTCTCCTGGGAACCCCACCATGACGTCCGCGCCGATCCCACAGTTCGGGATTTGATCGTGGACGGCAAGGACCCTTTCCGCGTAGTGCCGGCTCCAATAGCGACGGTTCATGAGGCGCAGGATCCGGTCGCAGCCGCTCTGCAAGGGGATGTGAAGATGCTTCGCCAAGCGTGGCTCCTGTGCCACCAGACGAATCAGGCTCGCACTCACGTCCATCAGTTCAATCGAACTAATACGAAGACGTGGGATGGAGGTTTGGCGAAGCAGGCGCTCCAGCATCCCGAGAAAAGTGATGCGCCGATCTAAGTCGCGGCCGTAAGTCCCCAAGTTGATCCCCGAAAGGACCACTTCCTGGTAGCCCGCTTCCTCTAAACGCCGCACTTCCGCCACAACTCTTTCGGGGTCGAGACTGCGGCTACGCCCACGCACGGAGGGAATAACGCAGAACGAACAGCGGGCATTGCAGCCGTCCTGGACCTTCAGCGTCGGGCGCGTACGATCGTCGGGGAAGACAGGAGCAAAATGGAACTCCTCCGTGATCTCTCCAACCAGAACGCGCACGGAGTCTGGAATCCGAGGCCCGAGGTCCGGCGCCGGAAACCTGGAAGGGGCTTGAATCTGGACGAGCGGCATACAGGCCTGCGCAAAGGACGATCCCGTGGCGTGGCCGTTTGCCAATTGCTCATCCGCTCTCCCGGTCACCCGATCATCCGATTCTGCCGTCGGCGTGGCATTTTGGCGGGCCGCACGCGATGGGGCAAGGAGGGTCCCCAGCAGATGTTTGTGGGAATTGCCCACGACCCAGGCGACGCCTTCCAGCCCGGCAATCTCCTCGGGGGCGCGCTGAGCGTAGCAACCGGTCACGAGAATTCGACAACTAGGGTTTCGCCGCCGGATGCGCCGCACGAACTGGCGGACCTCCGCATCGGCTGCCGCAGTCACGGTGCAGGTGTTCAGGATCGCGACTTCACTGTCCTCGATCCTCCCGGCTTCCTCAAGACCTGCTTCAAGCAATTGCTGCTTGAGGGCCGCGCCGTCCGCTTGGCTCGCTCGACAACCGAAATTGAGAATATGGAAGGTCGCCATGGCCAGAAGAGAATTGTAGCCGAGGTCCGGCTCGGCCGCTAGCCAAGCACGGCTGCCGGGTGTGCGACCTAGAAGTTGGGGGCGCCGCCGTCTCACCAGTAGGCGTCCCGCCCCAGCGCAACCGGAATTATTGTAGCGGCGCTCTATGAGCGCCGAACCGACGGCGGTCATAGACCGCCACGACAGTGCCAGGCGCGGGCACGAGGCCGGCGCCACGGTTCACATCCCAACCTCCGTAGGGACCCACACTTCACCGGCGGCGTGCAAGGTATCAGGAGACACCTCGACGCCAAGGCTGGAAACAATGAAAATAAGTGGAGAAGATTAAGCCGGGGCGGCGGCTCGCCGCAACTGGAAACACTCCCTGCAGTAAACCGGCCTGCCTTGAGTTGGCCTAAAAGGCACCGTCGTCTCCTTGCCACACTGGGAACATGTCGTGGTCGTCTCGACGTGCTGGTAGCCTTGGCCGTTTACCGACTGACTTCGTTTCGACTTGCAGGCCTTGCACCGCTTAGGTTCGTTCCTAAAGCCCTTGTCGGCAAAGAACAACTGTTCCCCTGCAGTAAAAACGAACTCTGTGCCGCAATCGACACACTTGAGGACCCGATCCTGGTATTCCATACTTCGCTCCCCTGCTCGAAAGGGCCCCTTCGGATTCTTCCCCGACTTGCAGAGAGTGGCGCGAGAATTAGCCGCCACTCTCACTTATTGTCAATCGTTTAAGGCTTAGTCCTGATCGTGCCTAGCCTTTTTACGCGCCCTTTTGCGAGCCAGTGCTGCCTTGACTCTTCGCTTCTCTCCGGGTTTCAGATAGAAGGAATGCTTTTTGATTTCTTTGATAATGTCTTCCTGCTGAACCTTCCGTTTGAAGCGGCGGAGCGCGTTTTCCAAAGACTCTCCGTCCTGAAGTCTGACTTCGGCCAACCTGTCCACACCCCCATTTCAAGGTGAAGTATGAAGAGCATTAAACCCAAAGTAGCTGGTGGTTTGATTCTTGCCGATTCCCATAGTGAAGTCAAGGGCATTTTGGCGCTGTCGTCGTCGGGGTTCTCGCGTGCCGCAAAGAGTGTGGCCACCCGGAACACGACGACAGGACCTTGGTGAAGACAGCCAAAGAGCGGGCCACCACGCCAAGCCGGGCTCACCAGTTCCGGTTCCGTGTGCGCCTGGGCGTAATGCCTGTCTGACGGACGTCCACGCGATCCACCACTGTAGGGGCGCTCGGTCGTGCGCCCTGCGTCGGACGCCCGAGAGGCGCAGCGGAGAACCTCGGAAGTCCCGACTGATGCCTAAAACTGACAGACTGCTGTGGTCCTTCACTACGCTGAGGATGACAGGATGGGAGCGCTTTCGAGACCAGGAATCGCGTCAAGCGCCGCAAGCTCCGGCGTGGGCCTGTAGCCCGCGAAAATCGGCTGTTGACGCAATTCGGTGTGCTAGAATCCGTCCCATTCAACGGATTCCGGGAGGAGGAATTATGTCCAAACATGAGATTTCACGCCGGGAGTTCATGGGGCGCACGGTGGCTGGAGCCGCAGCCGCAGGACTGAGCTTTGGCGCCCCGGCGATCGGTCGGGTTGTCGCGCCCAACGAGAAGGTAACCGTCGCCGTCATTGGGGCCGGCATTCGCGGCCTCGAACTGATGCAGGCGATTCTGAACGTGGGGGGCAATGTGGCCGCCGTGTGCGACCTTTACGACGGCCATTTCCGCCGCGCCCAGGAAATTCAGGCGAAGACCGCCACTACACGCGAATACCGCGACATCCTGGATCGCAAGGATATCGACGCCGTGTTCGTCGCCACGTCGGACCACTGGCATGCGCCGATCGCCATGGACGCCATGCGCGCCGGCAAGGATGTGTATTGCGAAAAGCCCATGACGCACACCATTCCTCAGGCCGTGCAAATGGCGGATGTCTCAAAAGAAACCAAACGCCTGGTGCAGGTGGGCAGCCAGAGCATTAGCATGACGTCCACGCAAAAGGCGAGGGAACTAGTCCAGGGCGGCCAGATCGGCAACGTCTACATGGTGCAGGCCTCTATCTTCCGTCCCAGCGCGATCGGCGCCTGGCGCTATCCCGTGCCGCCCGACGCCTCGCCCCAAACCGTCGATTGGGAACGCTTTCAAGGAAGCGCGCCGGCGCGGCCGTTTGACGCGCAGCGCTTCTTCCAATTCCGCAACTGGTGGGACTATGGAACCGGCGTCGCGGGCGATGAGTATGTCCACCTGCTGTCGCGCGTCCACTATGTGCTGAACGTGCAGTTCCCGCAGAACGCCATCGCCACGGGCGGCATCTACAAGTGGACGGGAGACCGCGATGTGCCTGACATCCACAACACCATTTACGAATACGGTAAGTTCCAGGCCCTGGTGCTGGCGAACCTCGCTTCCAATTGGGATCCGGGTGAAATCGTGCGCTTCTATGGCGACAAGGGAACGGTGGAGTTGACGGAGATGTCAGCCACGATCGTACCCTATAACCCAGTGGAGGATTATCTCTATCCACTCGAGAGCTGGCCGAAAGACACCAAGGAGAAGTTCATCGCCGAGCACAAAAATGACCCACTCGCCGATGTCGGTACCGCGGCGAAGCAGCCCCAGCGGAAGAAGGAAACCTTCCCGCAGAAGGAAGAAGGGACGGAGGAGCACATCCAGCACTTCTTTGAGTGCGTCAAGTCGCGTCAGCAGCCCGTTGAGAACGTCGACTTTGGCCTGGGGACAGCCGTCGCCTGCCACATGGCCAACATCTCGTACATCAAGAAGAAGCGAGTAATCTGGGATGCCGAGAACCGCAAGGCTATGCTGGAATCGTAGGGAAGTCACAAGCAACCGGCCGCGGGCCCAGGCTCCTGGGTCCGCGGTGCTTTGTCTTCCGCCACGCCTTATCGATTGTACTTCGGTGTGATCCCACGCAAGCGTTTCCATACCGCATCACAGCGCGCGAGGATGGATTCATCCAGAGGCCCGCCCTCGGCAGCCTTCAGGTTTTCCTCGATTTGCTCCAACCGCGAAGCACCGAGGATAATGGAATCAACGGCAGCCTGTGAAAGCAGCCACTGGAGCGCGAGTTCCACCAGCGTCTTTCCAGCCTCGGCAGCGATGGTGCGCAGTTCCTCGACGGCGGAGAAATCGTCGTCATGCCAGTAGCGATCCTGATACATCTTGTTGCCGTCGAAGCGCGTGCCCGCGGCCGGTGCGCTTTGGCGCGAGTGCTTGCCCGTCAGGAGTCCTCCCGCCAAGGGATTGTACGGAACCACCGCGACGCCAAAGCGCTGACAGAACGGCA
>Ga0335069_10000960_pt1 | contig 46611 bp, 48 predicted proteins | sample Lox_Sample_11_FD_206714 | JGI IMG/M metagenome (GOLD analysis project Ga0335069, IMG submission 206714) | Soil microbial communities from Loxahatchee National Wildlife Refuge, Florida, United States - Lox_Sample_1.1 | ecosystem: Environmental > Terrestrial > Soil > Wetlands | place: USA...
GGCGTACTCTCTTGGGCTGCCGCTGGCGGCAAGCTGGCACACGAATGTGCATGAATACGCAGCGCGGCGCTCGGAATGGTTTCTGCGCTTGCTTCCAGCCCGGCACTCGGCCGCTACAGGGCAGAAGATCGAGGACGTGGCGATGGCGGCGGCGGCGAAGTTCTACTCCATCGCCCAGGTCTTGTTTGCGCCCAACCCCGAACTGTGCGCCAAGCTGGAGCAGATGACCGGGCGGTCGTGCCATCTGATGCCGCGCGGCGTCGATGCTGGACTATTCCATCCTTCGAAGCGCAAGCGCGCAGCAGACGATCGTGACCAGGTGCTTGGGTTCGTCGGACGGCTTTCGGTGGAGAAGAATATCGCTGGACTGGTGCAGGTGCAGAACGAGCTGGAGCAGCTCGGGCATCGGAGCTTCCGGTTTTTGATTGTGGGACACGGAGGCGATGAGGCGTGGCTGCGCGAGCGATTGCATCGGGCGGAGTTCACGGGTGTGTTGCGGGGCGAGGCGCTATCGGCGGCCTACGCGAATATGGATCTCTTCGTCTTTCCGTCGCACACCGACACGTTCGGCAACGTGGTTTTGGAAGCGCTGGCCAGCGGGGTTCCGGCTGTGGTGACGCCCGATGGAGGGCCGCGGACCATTGTGCGCGACGGCGAGACCGGCCGCATTGTTCCGGATGCGGAGTTTACGACCGCCGTCGCGGGAATCCTTGGCGATCCGGCGAAACACGCGGCGATGCGCCTGGCGGCTCGGGCGTATGCGTTGACGGCGAGTTGGGATTCGGTCTTTGAGGGCGTCTACAAGGCGTATGAGGGGATGATGGCGTCGCGCAATGGTGCCGCAGCGGCCGGGTAGACGATTGCGGTCATCCTGGGGGGCGGTTGCGCTTGACCCGATCGTGCATCCAATCTCTCGTCCTGCTCCGGTCAGATCCGGAGCCAGGCGAGGAGATGTTTTGAGATCCCTGGTATTGCCGATGATCGAGGAAGAGCAGTTGGAGGGACTGTCGGCGCGGAAGCTGGTCGTTGAGACTGTCAAGCACAATGTCCTGACAGCCTATGAACCCGAGGTGGGGCTCGACCTGTTGCAGAGATTTCCCAATGTGGACGCGGTGTTTGTTCATGCGCGCCTTCTTCCGAAGAGACCGAACCTACTCTCTGACATCAGGACTCTGGCGCCTAAAGCCCCTATCATTCTTGCCAGCCCTGGTGGGGACCACCGCAGCCCAGAGGCGACTTATAGTCATAAGCCGCAGGCGTTGCTCACAGTTCTCGCGGAGGGGTTTCAATTGGATCTTCGCAACTGAGAGCCACGCCGGATCAGGAATCGGTGTGCGTGCATTGAAGTTGTTGGGTTAGCGGGTCAAAAACGATCCGGTGCGAAGGTCTATCGAAAACGGTGTTTCCAGGTCGGTCAGCATCTGCCAACCCCTCCCATGCAGGACCCCGTTCTCGACACTCGTGATGACGATGCCCTCGTCGGAGAGTTTGCCGGATTCCCATGCCTGGCCTTGCGCTCCCCAGGCAAGGATGCTGCGATGCCCGACGAAGAGCAGCAAGTCCTGTTCGAGTACGGCGCGGACCTGAAGCACGGGCCGGTAGGGGATCATCGTGAAACGCTCGGGAGTGGCCGTGTCGATGACATAGGCATAGCCACCGGCCACGGCGCAGATTTCTTCCGGCTTCGGACAGGACCAGAGGCCCGTAGGCACACCCGGATCGCGAAACCCAAGGGCACACGTAGCCAGAAAGGACCTCCCGTCCAGGGAGCCTTTTGATTCGGCCACTGAGCTTTGTTTTGCGTACACCATCACTTCAAGGGCACCCTTCTCGACTTCTTCGGCGTCGCGCGGATAGACGGAGTGCCGCTGGGGAAGAATCAGCGGGCGAGCGGAGAGGATCTCGGCCTCCCAGGTGTGGGGGAAACTCAGGTCAATGATTGCGGCACGGACAAGAATGGGAATTGGTGTCGGCGCGGACACGCTCAGACTCCGACAAACTTCTCGACACGCTGGCGGACGGTGGGCACGCCGAGGCCGAGCGTGGCGCCGTGTTCGATGACTGGGACCAGCTTCTCCAGCTCCGGCCCGGCTGGCGCGCCGGTGAGTGCAATGCAGATGGGCTGAAAGAGGTCCTTGCCTTTCGCGCCAGACGCCTTCTCGATTTCGTCCAGCCACTGCTTGAAGACCTCGCCGGTGAGCGGGATGCTGTGGGCGCGCACGCGATCCGCCAGCTCGGCCAGCACGACACGTGCGGAGTCGGAGGCAAGGACGATGGCGTTTTCCTGCCGTGCGCGGGCGATGTCAGGATCGAAGCCGAAGATGAACAGCGCTTTTGCGGTGAGTTGATCGAGATGATCGACCGTCGGCACGAACATTTGGAGCAGATGCACGAACCACACCAGCACTTCGTCGCTGGCATTGTCCTTCTCGGGCAGCAGGCCGCCAAAGTACTCCCATGACAGTGCGGCGAGCCGGACCGGAGAAGAACGTTTGAGGTAATGGCGGTTGAGGGCATTCAGTTTGTCGAAGTTGAATGCCACCTGAGTGCCGGACACGCGATCGAGGGAAAAGTGCTGCACCAGTTCCTGCAGTGTGAAGGTATCCCTCTTCGCGTTTTCCGGGCTCCAGCCGAGCAGTGCGAGATAGTTCACCAGCGCTTCGGGCAGGTAACCCATCTCGCGAAATGTCGCAATCGAAGTTGCGCCGTGACGCTTGGCGAGCCGCTCGCGGTCGAGGCCCTGGACAGTGGAGAGATGGGCAAACACTGGCACCTCCCAGCCGAACGCCTCATAGATTGCCACCTGTTTGGGCGTATTGGGGAGGTGGTCGTCGCCGCGGATCACGTGGGAGATGCCCATCAGGGCGTCGTCGACGGTGACGACGTAGTTATAGACCGGGGTTCCGGGATCGGCCTCGGTTCCGGAGCGGACAAGGATCGGGTCGCTGATCGAATCCGCCGGGAACTCGACGTCGCCGCGCACCATGTCATGAAAGCGGAGCGGCTCTTCGCCAATTTTCAGCCGGATCGCAAACGGGATGCCTGCGGCCAGATTCCGCTTGATCACTTTGGGTGTGAGATTGCGGCAGCGGCCCGAATAGACCTGGGGCATCTTCCGCTCGGCGAGAGCCTTGCGTTCAGCTTCCAATTCTTCGATTGTGCAGAAGCAGCGGTAAGCTTTCTCTTCCTTCAGGAGCTTCGCTGCATAGTCGGCATAGAGGTGAAGCCGGTCGGACTGGCGATAGGGGCCGTGTTGGCCTTTGCCGGGACCGCGCGTGCCGGGCTCGTTGGGTCCTTCATCCCAATCGAGACCGAGCCAGCGCAGATCGGCGACCAGGGCCTTCTCAAAGCGAGGGTCCGAGAGTTCGGTATCCGTGTCTTCGATGCGGAGGATGAAGTCGCCGCCGTGGTGCCGTGCGAAGAGCCAGTTGAAGAGTGCGGTCCGCGCGTTGCCCACGTGCAACAATCCCGTCGGCGACGGGGCAAATCGCACACGAATCCGGCCATTTTCCATGACCCTCTGATCATAGCTGCTGGACGTGCGCGCAAGTCCACAACTTGCGCGACCCTCGTGCCTCTACGGTCACTAGACGCACTTGTGCGGCGTGCCATGCGAGCATCAGGCGAAGTGTTCCCATCCGCGTGGTTCGAGAGGTTGTGTTCCCGTGTTTGTGCAAAGCGAGATGAGGGCTTGCCGGCGGCGATGCTGGATGATGCGTCCGATCGGCGTGATCCCGACGCCGGCGATTTGCTTGGGGAGACGAACGTCGGCGGGAGCTGTGAAGAGCAGTTCGTAGTCTTCGCCGCCGTGCAGAGCCTGCGCGAGTGTGGCGCTCTCTGCACGGGGAAGGCGGGCGGCATCGAGTTCCGCGGCGACACGGGACTCTTCGCAAAGATGGGCAAGGTCAGTGGATAGACCGTCGCTGAGATCGATTGCGGCGGTTGCGATGCCGTGCTGTTGGAGCCAGAGTCCCTGGGCGAGCCGGGGCTGGGGAGCAAAGTGGCGCTCGAGTTGGCGGCGCACTTTCTTCGAGAGAGATAAGGATTGAGAGCGACTTTTGTGTGCGAGCGAGCGAAGCTTTTCGAGACCTGCGGCGGCTCCGCCGATCGTTCCCGTTACATAGAGCAGGTCGCCGGCGCATGCTCCCGATCGCAACAGGGCACGGCCGCCCGGAACTGCTCCGACGAGAACGATGTCAGCCGTTGTAATCGGGGCCTGGGCCAGGTCACCGCCACCGAGAGGAGTGCGATGCTCTTTCGCCAGGGCAAAGAAGCCATCGAGGAAGCGGTCGAGCCAAGAAGCTTTGCGTCCTTTGGACCGGGTCAGCTCCGGAGGGAGACCCAGCGAGAGAAAGGCGGCCAACGGCCGGGCGCCCATGGCTGCAAGGTCACTGAGCCCACGAGCGAGTGTGCGATGGCCAACCACTTCAGGCGGATGCCAATCTAACTGGAAATGCCTACCCTGAATGGAAAGGTCGGTGGTGACGGCGATCTGCTCGCCTGGTTTCTGCTGAAGGAGGGCGCAGTCGTCTCCGATGCCTAAGACTAGTCCTGTAAATGACTTACCCGCCTGCCGGGCGCGGATGTGCTGGATGAGCGAGCGCTCCGCCGGATGTTGCGTCAAATTGGGTTGAAGCAGCTTGCCGGGCATCTCTTAGAGAATAGGGCAAATGCCGGAAAAGGGCTTGCGCGACCAAACCAAAGGAGCGGGCGGATTCTTGGACTGTTGGCCAGTAAAAGAGGAGTTTTCCTCTTCATTTCGTTGACCCTGCGCAGCGCCCTTTGCTAGCCTTAACGGAACATCCTGGAAAGTGCTCCCAAGCAGGGCCTTTCGCTGGTTTCGCGGGCTCCCCCAAGAGACCCATCGCCTTTCGCTGTTTGGTCGTTGATGGCGAATTGCAGCCTTCCCCGGAAAATGCGGGAATGAGAAGAGATTATGCTGCGGAAACGCTACTACATTCTTTTTGTTGCCAGGGATGAGGATGGAAAGGTCCGGAAGATTCCGCTTCCGCTCCATTATGTGTACGGGTTTGTAGCTGCCGCGCTGGTGGGTGCTTTCACCATTGTCGGGCTCGCCGGATCGTACACCCGTATGCTGCTCAAGACCGAGAGCTTCAACCAGGTGCGCCAGGAGCGGGAAGAGCTCCGCAAGAACTACAAACAGATGGCCCAGATTGCGCACGACCGCGATGTGCAGGTTGCGTCGCTGGGCGCACTGGCGAGCGAAGTGACCACGCTGTACGGACTGCGCCAGAACAAATTGATTGCCGCACAGCCTTCGGCGAAGGATGTGGCGACGGCGGCTACGCCGCAGAGTCTGGCTCTCAGCGACGAAGTAAACCCGCAGGCAGTGCGTGTCTCGATTGATACGTTCTATTCTCTGCGTGAACAGGCGATGTCGGGGCGCGTCACGCGCGCTCTGGAAGGCGGGCTGACGCCGAACTTTGCCGGCGACTGGACGCAGCTTGCGGATGCGCCGTCGATGTGGCCCATCGAAGGACGCGTTGCTTCGAGCTTTGGCGAGCGCGAAGATCCCTTTAATGGAGAAGGCGCCTTTCACTCAGGCATCGATATTGATGCGCCATACGGGACACCGGTGCGGGCGGCCGGCGATGGAGAGGTGCTCAGCGCTTCGCTCGGTTCGGGATATGGGCGGGAGATTGTCCTCGATCATGGTCACGACCTGCGGACCATCTACGGTCATCTTTCGGCGATCGCCGTTTTGCCTGGCCAGCACGTGACGCGCGGACAGGTGATCGGCTTTGTGGGACAGTCCGGTCGCGCGACCGGACCGCATCTCCACTACGAAGTGCGCGTGCACAATGTGCCCGTTAATCCGCACAAGTATTTGCGCACGACCTACGAGCAGGCGCAGTTCGGCAGCGCTCCGAATGTGGGTGGACGCTAAGGCAATTCAGGGATTGAAGAGGCCGGCGCTAGGGCGCCGGCCTTTCTGTTTGCGGGCCGACGGGCGCTGTCGACGCAAGGGTGGTATTGTTGCCTCGGACTTGTTTGAGTCTTCCGAGGAGATTGTTCTGTGCGCCGTCTTTCTTGCTGCTTGATAGGTCTTCTAGTAATGGCTCTCGCCTCCTCTGCCCAGGATCGCGCTGCCGAGGTGAAGATCGCCTTTGCACGGGCGCAGCATCTGAAGCGGGGCATCAACGTGTCGCATTGGTTCTCCCAGAATGCGCCGGACTACTCTGCGCAGCACACCGATGCGGAGACGACGCCGGACGATATCGCGACGATTGCGAAGCTGGGCTTCGACAATGTGCGTCTGAGCATCGACGCCACGCCGCTGGAGGAGGGGCCGCAGGGCGCCGATGGGTTGAATGACGAGTTCATGACGCGGCTGGATCGTGCGCTGGACTCGATCCTCGACCACGGTATGGCGGTGCAGGTCGATCTGCATCCCGAGGAGCCATACAAGCAGGGCATTCGGTCGAGCAATGCCTCGGTCGACCGGATGATACAACTCTGGCGCAAGCTGGCGGCGCACTATGCCAATCGCGATCCGGAGCGCGTTTTCTTCGAGATCATGAACGAACCGGAGGTGAGCGATCCGTATCGCTGGGCCGGTATCCAGGCACGGGTGGCAGCGGCGATTCGCGAGGTTGCGCCGCATCACACCATTATTGCCACCGGGCCGAACTATTCCGACATCGTCGATCTGCTCACACAGCATCCTTTGCCGGACGGCAACGTGATCTACAACTTCCATTTTTACGATCCACACGAGTTCACGCACCAGGGCGCGAGCTGGGGTGCGCCGTTCTGGATCTACGAGCACGGCATCCCCTATCCACCGACGGACAGCTCGATGGCGGAGCTGGTGAAGCAGGTGCCCGATCCCGCCGATCGTTACCGGCTGGAGGAGTACTGGCTCGATCATTGGGATGGGCATCGCATTCGCCTGCTAATGGATGAGGCGGCCGATTGGGGAAAGAGCAATCACGTGCCGCTCATCTGCAACGAGTTCGGTGTGTATCGGGAGTTTGTGGTTCCAGTGTCGCGTCTCGCCTGGCTGCGCGATGTGCGCACGGCGCTGGAGGCCGACGGTATCGGCTGGGCGATGTGGGATTATCACGAGGGATTTGGTGTGGCTGTGAAGGATAAGGAAGGGAAGTCGGTGGTGGATCCCGACACGGTAGAAGCCCTGGGTTTGGCGAAAGAAACCCGGCCACCGTATTGAGGATTGCAATTGTTGGGCGTGCCAATCATGTCCAGTCTTCACAAGGCAATCGTTCGCAGTTTGCGCATGATTCTTGGGGAAGTCGGGGTCATTGAGCTTAGCCGCAGGATGGGTCGTTCGAGCCAGAACGACTTCTACGACAGGCTGACGACCCAGATCATGCGTAGGGTCTTGCGGGAGGATTCTGTTTGCGTGGATGTGGGATGCCACGAAGGAGCAATCCTGACGGTCATGCTGCAGATCGCGCATAAGGGAACGTTTCTGGCTTTCGAGCCTCTTCCCGATTTCTATCGCGGATTGCAAAGCAAATACGGAGCAAGAGTCCGAGTATTTCCCTATGCCTTAGGGGATGAGATCGGCACCGCGAATTTCAAATTTGTAGAAACAAACCCCGCATATAGTGGTTTGCGCGAGCGGCAGTACGACCGAGCGGAAGAACGCGTAGTTGATATCGCGGTCGAAGAGCGCACGCTCGATTGGGTGGTGGAGAAAGAGGGGATTGCGGGAATCGACTTTATCAAGATCGACGTCGAGGGGGCCGAGATCCTGGTGCTGCGTGGTGCGGAGAAGGCGATCCGATCGTCGAAGCCCATTATTGTGTTTGAGCACGGGAAGGGTGCGGGCGATCGCTATTGTGCCCCGGAAGATATTTTTCGCTTTTTTGAGAAGTGCGGGATGCGTATTTCCACGCTTGTCGGATTCCTTCGAGCGCGTTTGGCGCTGAGTGAACGAGGTTTTCGGGAACGGTTTGCTGCGGGCGAATACTACTTTGTGGCTCATCCGGCGAAGTCTTGAAATCCCGGCGCGATGTCGGTCGCATTTTGACGAGCAAACACGGGGGCCTCTAGCGCGCGTTTTGATCAACTGGGCAGAGTTTGCCTAGCATCCCCGGCAAGCCTTGCCCGTTTTGCCTAGTGCCGCCGGATCGCTCATGGGAGGTCTCTTGCAAAGGTCTGAATGGAATCAGCCGGTTAGCTTCCATCGCACGCGGGTAAGGGGGACAGCCGAGCTTGGTAGCCGGTTTGCAACTACCGGCACGTGCGAATTGCGCTCAAGCCCGTAACAGACAGCCCGTCGACGGCGGATACCAGCAGCACCTCGAAGTCGTCCGGCGGGTCCTTCCTCGATATCCTCACTCAGGGAACGCAGGACGCAGTGCAGCCGGCCAAGGGTTACGGCTCGCAGACGCAGTCCGATGCGCACTCCTCCAGTCAGAACACGGCCGACGACACCCAGTCTAAGGGTCCTTCCTCGCAGACCAACACCAGCGCCAGCACATCCGATGGCTCGCCGCGAGTTCCAACGACTCAGGCTGCCAATGCGAGCAGCAACCAGCAGAGCGGCAAGACCGCGGCTGGAACAACGCAGGGGAACACAATATCGGACCAGAGTCCTGCCACGCAGAGTCTGAATCGCCTTTTGACGCTTATGGATCTGGCGGCGGCAGGCAACAACGTGGCAACCGTATCGTCAGCGGCTCAGCAATCCGCGGCGGCATCGACCGACCAGACGGCGTCGTTGGGCAAGCAGGCTGGCACGGCAAAGGGAGTGCAAGGCAAGCAGGACGCCCCGAAGGGAAGCGATCCGGGCACGGTCTCGCTGCAGCAGGCCATGGCGCTCACAGTGCCGGCGGCTGTGGCCGATCCGCTGCCTCAGATCGTTGTTGCAGCAACGCAGAGTTCGACGAGCCAAAACCAGACCGCAGATGCGGCGAATGCCTCGCAGCCGGCTGCGATCGCGGCGATGCAGGCAGCTGCGGCCGAACAAGCGGGATCGCGAGTTGCAGCGAGCGCGGCCCTGGCCGGCGAGGCGGCAGCCCAGAGCCCTGCGCAAAATACGACCGACCAGAGTCAGCCAGCGGCCGCGAGCAGCCAGACGTCATCGGCGCAAGGACAGCAGGGCCAGCCAGCCGCATCGGCCCAAGCTTCAGGAAATGGGTTCCAGCACGACCTGGCGGTATTGGCCACAACTGCGGCAACGAGCAGTCTGCCAGATGTGCCGGCCGATGCGAGCAATGCGGCACGCGACTCCAGCCAGAAGTCGATGCCCACCTTCATTCCAACCGAAGGGAGCACCTTTGGCGCCGCGGCGCTGCAGCAGAACGATGCGGGAGCCGATCAGACGGCCAAAGTCATTCCATTCAAGCTGAGCTCAACGAATCCCGGAGCGAATTCGAACACTCCGGGCGCGGCATCCGCCAATGGGGCCGGAACAACGACCGCCGCCACAAGTGCATTCCAGGCGACAGCAGCGTCCAAGAGCAACACGCAGGACTCATCGAGTTCTTCTTCACGTGACAGCCAGGGCAACAACGACGCGGGCGCGAACACGCAAGGGGCAAACGCCGCGGCACGGACAACGGATGCCGTGACGACGCAGACGGCGGCGCTGGGAACCTTCGCGGCTGCCCACGCAGCGGCACAATCGACTTCAACGAATTCGTCCTCCGACGTGGTTCCGCAACATACGAGCTTGTCCCGCAACGTTGCTTCGGAGGCGGCCAATGCATCTCTTCCGGCGAGTTCTTCCGCGATCAACTCGGCGCGCGTGATCCAAAGCATGAACGAGACGGAGATGCGCGTGGGGATGCGATCCACCGAGTTCGGCGATATCTCGATTCGGACGATGGTGACGCAGCAGCAGATGCAGACGCAGATCTCAGTGGATCACAGCGAACTGGTCAGCGCACTGACGGCGCATATTCCGGCAGTACAGGCGAAGCTCGGGTCCGATTACGGGTTGCATGCATCGATTGAAGTCAGCCAGGGCGGAGCGTCGTTCACGGGCAATCAACAGCAATCATCGCAAAGAGAGTACAAACCCTCGACGCCGTTTGTGCAGATGGATGTAGTTGGGTCCACAACGGACACCGAGAGAGCGAGCGCGAGGGCTACGGTCGCGGCCGCGGCTGCAATCGAGGGATCGCGCCTGGACATAAGGGCGTAGAGATTGGAAAGGAGCATTCGATGAACGTTCAAGGTTTCACCCCGACAGTGACCGCGCCAGTGGCAGCAGACAGCGCGAACGCTGCCCGGCCGATGGACAGTACGACCGGTACCTCGGGCACGAGCGGGACGTCGGGCTCGAGCGGCACATCGAGCACATCCTCATCAAGCCTGCAGCAGACGTTTCTTAACCTGCTGGTGACGGAGTTGCAGAACCAGGATCCCACCTCGCCTGTCGATCCGACGCAGATGGTGGGGCAGATGGTATCGCTGAACCAACTCGACCAGCTGATCTCGATCAACCAGACACTGAGCAACATGGCGGGGACGTCGAGCACCTCTGGGACGTCTGGCACTTCAGGAAACTCGGGAGCCACGGGAGGGAGCCAGTCAAGCACGAAGGCCGCGGCCAATGCAGCGGCCGTTACGGCAGCGGCTTCTCAGCTGCCGGCGCTTCCAACAAACGCGGCGAGCAACACGGGTCTTATGAATCTGTACGGCAGCTATGGTGTGCCGGCGTCGACTACATATCCAACCCATACAGGAGCTAGATAAATGTCTGCATTTTCGATTCCTCTTTCGGGCCTTGCGGCAAGTTCGTCGTCTCTGAATGTGATTGCCAACAATCTCGCCAACCTGAACACCGACGGATACAAGTCACAGTCGCTCGACTTCGGCAGCATCTTTAACGGGCTGCAGGGAACGTCGGGCAACGGCGACCCAATTCAGATTGGCAACGGCGTAGCGACCCAGAGCACAGTTTCCAATTTCTCCAACGGCACGCCTACTTCGACAGGCATTTCGTCGAACATGGCTCTGCAGGGGAACGGATTCTTCGTGGTTGAGGGCAACAGCGGGACAGACTACACGCGCAACGGCGCCTTCACAGTGAACGCACAGGGCGAGCTCACGACTTCGAGCGGCCAACTGGTGATGGGCTTTCCCGCGGTCAACGGCGTGGTTCAGACCAGCTCGGTTCTGGCGCCTATCACCGTGACTGATGCCAGCGTCTTTCCGGCCAATGCCAGCACCAAGTTCCAGATGACGACGAATCTGAACGCGAACTCCCCGGTTGGCACGGTCTACAGTGCGCCGATGACGGTGTACGATTCCCTCGGCAATGCGCATAATCTGACGATCAATTACACGAACACAGCTGCCAACACCTGGACGTATACGGTCACGATCCCGGCTGCCGATATGGGCGCCGCCGGCGCGCCGGTGACGCTGGCCACGGGAAATATGACCTTCGGGACAAGCGGGCAACTCACCGCGCCGGTGGGGACCATACCCGTTGCGATTGCCGGTCTTGCAGATGGCGCGGCCAATATGAATCTCACCTGGAATTTGAACGGAACCAGCGGAACGCCGTCGATCACGCAGGAAGCCGCGAGCAGCGCCACGACTGCATCGACCCAGGATGGTTATTCGGCGGGTTCGCTCACCGGCTATTCGATCCTCTCGGATGGCACTGTGCAGGGGCAGTTCTCGAATAACCAGACTCTGACGTTGGGGCAGGTGGCCGTGGCCGCCTTCGCCAATAATCAGGGACTGACCCAGGTGGGTGGTGGAAACTACCAGTCGACGTTCGCGTCGGGCGCGGCAGTTATAGGAGTAGCGGGTGTGGGGGGCAATGGGACGATCACCGGTGGCGCGGTCGAGGGATCGAACGTGAACCTCTCGACCGAGTTTGCCAACATGATCGTGGCGCAGCAGGGGTATGAGGCGAACGCCAAGGTTCTGACTACGCTCGACCAGGTTTCGCAGGCGACTCTGCAGGTGATCCAGTAGGGTTCGGAGCGCTTCTTGCAGGGTTAGATTTCGATTAGAGGCACGGGCTCGCAAAATTCTTCCGCGAGCGGCGGTTTGCCAGCCGACTCCGGCTCTCATGGCTGTCTCACCAGCATGGGAGCCGGGCGCGCTCCGTCCCGCCATTTATAAGTCGTTTTGATCCAAGCGCCTGAGACACATCCGGGCGCCGATCCCCGTTGGATTGTGCCGGCCCCGCATTCCGGCACACCGATTGCTTTTACCTCTGTGCACCGCTCCATCTACCCGCAGGCTGAACCCGTCACCGGGCCGGATCTGCATTTGCCTCGAAGGCATTGGAGCGCCGCAAGAGGGACCCATGAGCACCGCTGCGCAGAATCTCGATGTGAATCCCGGGAAACCGTTCGTGGCCGAACCGGTGCCGATGCATCCGACGGATCCATTGGACAGCATTCCCTGGCTGCCTTGCACACTGACGCTCGAATTGCCCGTGGTGAACTTCACCATTGCCGATTTGCTCGCATTGAGAGAAGGCTCGATTGTGGAGACGGCGTGCCACCACACGAGCGATGTTCCCCTTCGCGTCAACCAACTACTGATTGGCTGGACTGAGTTCGAAGCGGTCGGCGATCGGCTTGCTGTTCGCATTACGGAGCAAATATGAGCACAAGGACACTCGTTGAAGGGGCGGCTGTGCGCCGCGGCACACGAAAGAGCGGGAAGGAATTGGTTCCAACGGAAGGCTTGCCGGGCTCGATCTTGTTTGCTTCCGCTTTGAAGAGGCAGAGCCGTAAGCCGAGAACAGATGCATCACGGCGCAAGGCTGCCGCGCAGCCTGCGATGCAACCCGATTTTGCGTCGAAGCTGCAGTCGGTGGCGCAGGGCGGATTGTTGAGCCGCTTGTTTTCGTGGTTCCGGACGCACGTGGGAACGGGTTCGTCGAAGGAGTTGCGCCTTGCCGAGACGGTTCAGCTGGGCGAGAAGCGCTTTGTGGCGATCATCCACGTGGAAGGCCGCAAGTTTCTGATTGGCGGCGGAACCGACGGAGTGAATCTGCTGACACAACTAGATGAACCCGCATAAATACTGGGGATCTTAGATATTTTGCAGGCGGATGGAGCTTTGAAAATGAAGGGCGGGCGGGCGATGGGGCGAGCTGCAATGCTGCTGGCACTATCGCTCTGTCTTGTGTCTGCATCGCAGGCGCAGGCTCCTGCTGCAGCTCCCTCCGCTGCCGCGAATTCCGCTGCTGCGGCAAACACCGTGCCCGCTGCTTCGAGCAATGCAGCAAATCCACCGATTCCGTTTGTCGGGCCGAACGATTCCGTATCGAATGTTGTCGTGAACTCGCCGGTAACGGTTCCGGGTTCCGGCCCGAGCGGCCTGCACATCCAGGGACTGCCGGGCGAAACGGTGCCGTGGTCGATCGTCATTCTGCTGACCGGTTTGACACTGATCCCGACGCTTCTGCTCTGTATCACACCGTTTGCGCGGCTGCTGATCGTGTTTCACTTTTTGCGCCAGGCTCTCGGATTGCAGACCACGCCCTCGAACCAGACATTGATCGGTCTCTCGCTGATTCTGACGTTCTTTCTGATGCAGCCCATCGGCTTGCAGATCTACGAGGCTTCGATTCTGCCGATGCAATCCGGGCAGATCACGGCGATGGAGGCACTGAGTCGCGGCGAAGTTCCGATGCGTAAGTTCATGGAGCACTATGTTCGCGACAAAGACGTGGCGCTCTTTGTCGAACTGGCCAAGGAACCTGCTCCGCATTCGCCGGACGATCTCTCGATGCGTGTGCTGCTTCCGGCTTACATTCTGTCGGAGTTGAAGGCCGGCTTTCAGATCGGCACCGTACTGTTTCTGCCCTTTTTGATCGTGGATATGGTTGTCGCTTCGATTACGACATCGGTCGGCATGCTGCAGTTGCCGCCGGTGGTGATTTCGACGCCGCTCAAGCTGCTGCTCTTCCTGATGGTGGATGGCTGGCATTTGCTGATCGGTTCACTGATGAGGAGCTTTAGCTAACGCTATGGATGTGGATCAGGTTGTACAGCTAGGCCGTTTGATGTTGCAGGAGGTGATCATCCTTGCCGGGCCGGCGCTGGTGGTGGCCATCGTGGTGAGCCTTGTGGTGAACGTCGTGCAGGTGCTGATGTCGCTGCAGGACACCACCGTTTCTACGGTGGCTCGTCTGGTGGCAACCGGCGGCGCGCTGTTTGTGACGATGCCCTGGATGTGGCGGCACCTGGCCTCATTCACGACAACGACGCTGACTGACTTTCACGGGTACCTGAAATGATCGAGATCCCCATGATGACGATCATCACCAGCCTGCTCACGATCGGCGTGCGCATGTCGGGGCTGATGCTGTTCGCACCTTTTTTCGGCAGCGTGGTGATTCCCGCGCGCATCAAGGCGATCTTTGTTTTCGCGATGACGTTGCTGCTGTATCCCAGCGTAGGGCAGCAGATCGATCCCAAGGTTTTGTCGCATTGGCCGATGCTCATCATCACCGAATTCCTGGTGGGCGCGGGAATGGGCATTGCGACCAACATCGTGTTCGAGGCGATTCAACTCAGCGGACAGGTGCTCGGCGTGCAAATGGGCTATTCGCTGATCAACATCCTCGATCCGCAGACGCAAGTGGATACGACGGTCATGGCCACGTTCTACCAGAGCATCGTGATGTTGCTGTTTCTGCAAATGGACGTGCACTTCTGGCTCTTGCAGGCGGTGGGCAACAGTTTTCGCTATCTTCCGCCGGGTACGGCGCATGTGAGCAGCTTGTTTACGACGTCGGTTCTGAAGACGGTGGGCGAGATCTTCGGGTTGGGTGTGCAGATCGCAGCCCCAGTGCTGGCAGCCACGCTGGCCGCCGATGTGATTCTCGGTCTGCTGGGCAAGGCTTCGGCGCAGATGCCGTTGATGTTGCTGGGCCCGGCAGTGAAGAGCCTTCTGGGTATCACGGTTTTGATTGCAACTCTGAAGTATTGGCCGGATCTCTTCCGCCGCTTATTCACCGATGCGGTGGCGAGCGGGGAGCATCTTTTCCATTTGGCAGGTTAAGGAACGATGGCAGACTCGAGTAAAACAGAAAAAGCAACACCGCGGCAGCGGCAGAACGCGAGGAATCGGGGACAGGTGACCCGCTCGCGCGAGCTGAGCGGCGCGCTTTCGATGTCTGCTGTCGCCGGAGTGGTTTACCTGATGGGGCGGCAGGCTGTCCCGCACTGGACGCACTTCTTCCGCACCACGCTGGATCTCGCCGTCACCGATTCGATCACGCCGAATGGTCCGATTCTCTTCTGGACCGGCATCGAAGCGATGCGCTGGGTCTTCCCGATCGTGCTGGCCGGGCTGGCGGTATCGCTCTTTGCCGGATTGGCGCAGGGCGGCTTCGTCTTCGCGCCCGACGCGCTGGCGTTCAACTTCGTGCGCATCAGTCCGCCGGACCGTTTGCGCCAGCTCTTCTCGCTGGCAGGCCTCAGCAACATTCTCAAGTCGCTGTTACCGTTCACTGCAATTGCCTGGATTGGCGTGGCATCGATTCGCGAGCACTGGACCCAGATTCTGGGCAGCTCCTATGTTGACGCGCGCGGATTTGCCTCTCTCATCACCAGCATTCTTCTCCAGATCGTCTGGAAGTCCGGACTGGTTCTGTTGATCTGGGCCGGCGTGGACTACATGTTCCTGTGGTGGAAGAACGAAGGCGACCTGAAGATGAGCCGCCAGGATCTGAAGGACGAGCTGAAGCAGACCGAAGGTAATCAGCAGAGCAAAGCCAGGATTCGTCGGATTCAGCGGCAATCGCGGCGCAAGCAGATGCTGAAGGCCGCGGAGACGGCGACGGTGGTGATTACCAACCCGACGCACTACGCGGTCGCGCTGCGGTATGAAGCCAACATGAGCGCCCCGGTTGTCGTGGCCAAAGGTCTCGATAACCTGGCCGCGAAGATCAAAGAGATTGCCTGGAAGTTCGACATCCCGGTGATGGAGAACAAGCCGCTGGCGCAGGCGCTCTACAAGAGCGTTGAGATAGGCGATCCGATTCCGTCGGCGCTGTATCACGCCGTCGCCGAAATCCTGGTGCTTATCTACAAGGCGCAGGCAGAAGTGAAGAAGCGCCAGGCGAGGAGAAGCAGCGGACCCGCCGCACAATCAACGACAGTGAGGACGCAGTGAACAAGAAGCCCGGAATGATGGATCTATTCCGCAAGTACTCCGAGTGGATTATTCCCACTGGCGCCGTCGCGCTCGTGTTTGTGATGCTGGTGCCCTTGCCGAGCATCGTGCTCGACCTGTTGCTGACTCTGAATATCACGGCGTCGGTGCTGGTGTTGCTGACGGCGATCCAGGTCCTTCGTCCGGTCGAGTTTTCAGTGTTTCCCAGCCTCATCCTCTTGCTCACATTGATGCGGCTGTCGCTTGACCTGGCGGCGACGCGGCGCATTCTGCTGCATGGCAGCGAAGGTTCGTCGGCCGCGGGCCGCGTGATCGAGGCCTTCGGGCAGTTCGTGGTTGGCGGGAACTACATCGTCGGCTTCGTCATCTTCCTTGCGTTGATTGCGATTCAATACCTGGTGGTGAGCCACGGCGCGGTCCGCACCGCCGAAGTCACCGCGCGCTTCACACTCGACGCCATGCCTGGCAAGCAGATGGCGATTGACTCCGACCTGAACACCGGCCTGATCAATGCCGACCAGGCGCGGCAGCGCCGCGAGGGGGTCGCACGGGAAGCGGAGTTCTGCGGCTCGATGGATGGTGCTGCGCGTTTCAGCCAGCGAGACTCGCTGGCTACGATCCTGATCACTGCGATCAATATCGTTGCCGGCTTCCTGATCGGTGTGTTGCAGCAGGGCGTGCCCTTCCAGCAAGCGCTGAAGACTTACACGATTCTGACCGTGGGTGACGGCCTGGTGGCCATCATCCCATCGTTGCTGGTTTCAGTCGCCGGCGGCATCGTTGTTACGCGCGCTGCTTCGGACTACTCGCTCGGTGCGGATATTGGCAAGCAGGTGTTTCGCACATCGCGGCCGCTGTGGATTGTGAGCGGTTGTCTGCTCTCACTGGCTTTGATTCCGGGAATGCCCAAAATTTCGTTCATCCTTCTCGGCGGAGGAGCGATGTTCGTGGCCTGGAAGATGAAGCCTGCCCCTGGTGCCGTCGAAGCTGTGCCAGGGGCAAAGGCTGCCGCCGCCAAGACCGACAAACCGGGTGTGCCGGCGATCGATCCGCTCGACGCGGTGATGAAACTCGATGAATTAATGCTCGAAGTCGGTGTGGGGCTTGTGCCGCTGGTAGATGCCAAGCAGGGCGGGCAGCTGTTGTCGCGCGTGAAGTCACTGCGCAAGAATCTGGCGCAGACGCTGGGATTCCTGGTGCCATCGATTCACATTACCGACAATCTTTCATTGAAAGAGCGCGAGTACGTGATCTATCTGCGCGGTGTGGAGATTGCGCGCTGGGAGATGCGCAAGGATCGCCTGCTGGCTGTGAATTCGAATCCGAAGCCCGGCGATCTGCCCGGGCAGGAGACGCGCGAGCCGGCGTTCGATTCACCGGCAAAGTGGATCACGCCGGATTTACAGGCACAGGCCATCGCCGCCGGATACGCGGTTGTCGATCACACGTCGGTTCTGGCCGCGCATCTTTCCGAATTGATCAAGCAGAATGCACACGATCTATTGACCCGCGCCGAGACCAAGCGGCTGGTCGACAGGCTCGCGGATACCCATCCCAAGCTTGTTGACGAACTGATTCCAAAGTTGATGACGCTGGGTGAAGTGCAGAAGGTGTTGCAGCAGCTCCTCCGCGAGCAGGTTTCGATTCGCGATCTGGGTACGATTCTCGAGACGATGGTGGAGACGGCGGCGACGAACAAGAACCCGGTGATTCTCGTCGAAGCCGCGCGCCATGCGCTGGGGCGTGCGTTGATCCGGCCGCTGCTGGACGAGAACGGACGCCTCAAGGTGGTTACGCTCGACAGCACGATCGAAGAGGAGTGCGCACGGACGGGCGCACAGGCGCCGCAGTCGGCGGTCGCCGGCGTCATGCAGATTTCGGTGGCGCGGCGCGTGCTGGACGGGCTGCGCGGCATGCTGGGCGATCAGATTGCCATGGCTCCGCCGGTGCTCTTGTGCGCTTCGCCGGGACGATTCTATCTCCGGCGCGTGCTCGAGCCGTTCATTCCAAAGATCGTTGTAATTTCACCATCGGAGATTCCTCCGATGACGCAGGTGATGTCGTTGGGCTCGGTGCGATGAAGATGTTGAACGCAATTTCGTTTTGTGAGGTGAACCCATGACCGCAGCCGAAATGGCATACAGGGCGAGTGCGGCGAATGCAAATGGCGGGGACGACCTTGTCATGCAGGAGCTGCCGCAGGTCTATTACATTGCTGCACGCATCCGCGAGCGGCTCCCGCAGCATGTAGAGATGGAAGACCTTGTGAGTGCCGGCGTGATCGGTCTCATCGAGGCCACGCGCAGCTTCGACGGATCGAAGAACGTACAGTTCAAGACGTTCGCGAAGTTCCGCATCCGCGGCGCGATTCTTGACAGCCTGCGGGAGACCGACTGGGGTTCGCGCTACATGCGCAGACGCGGACGCGAGATTGCCGAGGTCACTGCGAAGCTCGAGACGAGGCTCGGCAGGCATCCGTCAGAGGCGGAGATTGCGCAGGAGATGCAGCTCGATCCCGAGCATCTGCGCCGTTTAATGGCACAGCTCGATTCGCTGCAGCTCTCGGGGCAGAAAGTTGCGGTGTCGAATGATCATTCGGAGTCGCTCGATGTGATTGAATCGGCGCCGAATCTCGACGATCCCGATCCATTCGACCTGTGCCTGGAGGGCGAGATGAAGTCTCATCTGGCGGAAGCGATCTCCAAGCTGAGCGAGCGCGAGCAGCTGATTCTTTCGCTCTACTACAAGGAAGAGCTGACGATGAAGGAGATTGCGAAGGTGGTGGGCGTCGCATTGTCCCGCGTCTCGCAGATTCGCCAGGAAACAATGATCAAGCTGAAGGTTCACCTCGAACATTTACGGCGCAAGCCGGCGTCGACGACGCCGCGTGCGGGAGGATACCTTGAACACGCCTAATCAAGATGTACAGGAAACCGGCGCGACCGTACCCCAAAAACAGGGAGCGGCGCCGAAGGGCGGGCCGAAACCGCGCACGGTGCACAGCTATAACTTTCGCTCGGCGGGGCGTCTGTCGAACGAGGACGCGCGTTCGTTGAAGGCGATCCACGAGACATTCGCTTTTCATCTTTCCGGCGCGCTCGACACGTACCTCGGTACGGGGGTCGAGGTGAAGCTGGAGACGCTCGATCAGCTTCCGATTAAGGAGCACATCGCCGAGATTCCGCCGCTCTGCTATATCGTGCCTTTTTCAACGAACACGATGATCGTGGAACTGGATAACGAGCTGGTGTTTCCCATGATCGAGCTACTGATGGGCGGCACCGGCAGTGAGCAGGGGGTGGTGCGCGATTTGTCCGAGATTGAGGGCGAAGTGATGCAGGACGTGGTCACCCTGTTTGCCCGTCAGGCGCAGGCAGTGTGGAAGATTCCCAACCTGTCGCTGGTTGCTGGAGCGCGCATCAAGCCGGCCCTAATGCACCAGTCGTTTGCTCTGAACGAGAAGGCGACAGTGCTGAAGTTCGGGATCGAAATGGCCGGTTCGACAGGCTCCTTCAAGTTCGTCTTTCCCCAGGAGTTTTTGAATACGCTGATGGCGCAGATCAAGCTCAACCAACCGCAGAAAACCTCCCGGGTGTGGAAGTTCCCCGCGCCTCCGCTGCGCGAGCGTATTCTCGACTGCGATTTCGAGATTGCGGCGGAACTGCCCTCCCTGCGAGTTGCGGTGCGCGATCTGATCGCATTGCAGCCGGGCTCGGTGCTAAAGCTGCGTGCCCCCATTCGCAATCCGGGAATGCTGACTGCGGGTGGAAAGAACATGTTTGAATCCGTACCCGTACGCAACGGAATTCAGAGAGCGGCGCAGCTGGGCCGCCGAGTGGCTACGGCCGAATGGAAAGGAATCTAGACGCATGACCGACGAGACCAAGAAGAAGTGTGCGAATCAGTTTGCTGCTGCCTTAGCCAAATGTGTGAGCGAGTCCTTCGCTGCGGCGACCGGAACGCCGTGCCCGCTTGAAGTCATGGACTCCATGGATGCCGCGGCGAACCAGGGAACCCAGGTTCACTTTCGGCTGACGATGGAGGGAGCGATCAAGGGCGAGTGCTTCGTGGAGTTTTATGAGGCGCAAGTCTCGGCACTGTTGGCAAAAGCCACGGAAGTGCCTGCACCAGAGCAGGAGGAAGAACCGGGAGACGCACTTGCGCGCTTTATCGCGTCGGCGATGGAAGGACTTTCGGGTTGCATCTCGACCAAGTTCGGAACAGTGACCGTGAAAGTGGAGCGCGTCGCAGGCTTGGCGTTTGGGGGCATGTTCGTTGTTCCTCTTGCCGGGGGCGGCGATCCGGCCACCCTGCAGGTCCTGCTCTATTTCGCAGCTCCGCTCCTTGAAGCATTGTCGGCCTCCGAGACAGCAGGGCAAACCTGCGAAGCCAAGGCGCCCACGATTTTGCCCAAGAACCTCAAGCTGGTGATGGATGTGGAGCTGAACGTGGCCCTCCGGTTCGGCCAGCGTCAAATGCCCTTGCGCGAGGTGTTGGAGCTGGCGAGCGGCTCGGTCATCGAACTGGACCGGCTGGTCGATGAGCCGGTTGAACTGCTGCTCGATGGCAAGCTGATCGCGCGTGGCGAAGCCGTGGTGGTCGATGGCAACTATGGCCTGCGCATCACGGAGATTCCGCAGCCGGTAGTTTCTCACTTTGTGAATTAGAGCAGCAGGGGGAGACCATGAGGCGTTCATTGTTGTCGTTTTTGCCGGGTGTCGATCGGGGCTTGAAGAACATGCGGACGCCGTGCGACAACCGCACCTGCCACAACACCCAGCTGATGCGCAGCATTCCCGGAGGTAAACCGGGCATCCAGGTCGGGCAGGCGTGGTACTGCAGCGCCGATTGCTTTGCTCAGGCAGCGCGGGAGACCCTCACCGTGCTCTCCTTTCCGCGTCCGCTCGAGGCACCGCGTGCTCCCCGGCTGTCGATGGGACTGGCGCTGCATTTGAAAGGGGCGTTGACCAAGGAGCAACTGCAGACGGTCAGCGCGGAGAGCCAACGCAGCGGTGAGGACTTTGAAGCGACAGTATTGCGGCTTGGCCTGGTGACGGAGCAGCAGATCGCATCCGCGCGCGCGATCCAGTGGGGATATCCCGTTCTCTCGCACGATTACGTCGGTCACACGGTGCAGGTGGATGTTCCACGAGCTGTGTTCGAGGCTTGCCATGCCGCACCGTTGCATTTCTCGCAAGCAGCAAAGCGAATTGTGCTGGGTTTTGTGTACCGGATTGAGCACAGTGTTCTGGAGGCCATCGAGCAGATGACGGGTTGCCGGGTTGAACCCTGCTTTATGACGGCCACGGACTTTGCGCGCCAGATCGAACTGGTCACACCGGCCCCGAATTATCAGGCGATTGTCGCGGAGCCGGGGCCGCCTGAGAAGATGGCGCGGACGCTGGGGCGGGCGGCTGTCGAAATTGGGGCCCGGGACGCTCGCTTTGTGCGCTACAAGAACCTGGTTTGGGCGCGTGTGACCGGCAAGCGCGGCATCGCGGACGTTGTCTTCAGGGGGAACCGGGTCCTGGCCGAGCTTCGGGCAGAAAAATCCGAAATTTTTGAAGGATTTGTAGCCGCCGAGGGGTAAAAAATCCGGCGCCTGTTGCCGATAAGTACCCCGGACGGTGACAGGTGCGGAACGAACGAGTCTTCGAGATTGGGACCGCGCGCGGTGGTCTGGGCGCGGGACAACAATCGCAGTTTGACCTTGTACGTGATCTTCCCGATGTTCCGGTAATGTCTGAAACGCTCCTGCTGATGGAGCTGATGGTCCGCGGACGTGCGGTCGATTTGAGCGAAGTCGCGCAACTGGTGCTCGGCGACCTTGGGGCCGCACTGCAGGTATTGCGCCTGGCGGGACGGGAGGACGCTTGTGGCGGCGATCTTCCACGACGCATTGAAGACTGCATCTCCGGTTTGGGACTTCATGCCTGCCTGGAAGTGATGTCGCGGCGCACGATCAAGCGCAGCTCCCGTTCTCCGGAGATGGTCGAGGCCTGGTCGCATGCGCGGACGATTGCGGAAAGCTGCCGGACATTGGCGGAGGAGTCGTCGTATTCCCTGAACAGCGAAGACGCCTATCTGGTGGGCCTGTTTCACGCCCTCGGGTCGTTGCCATCCGTGCTGGGTTGGGATCGCACCATGCTGCTCCCGGGCAATACCGAACTGCTGGGAATAAGAATGGCCCAGGCTTGGTCGCTGCCTCGCTGTGTCGCCGAATACTATGCGCCGCTTCGATCGATCTCCGGCCCGAATCGCTGGAGAGAGATGGTGCGGCAGGCTCATTATCGGGCGGATTGTTCCCTGACCGATGACATCCTGCTTGAGCCGAACACAGGGGTCTGGGCGCGGGCGATCTCCTCGTAGGCCGTCGCATCTGCCCTGGGGATTGTGTTCGCATGAGAAGCGCGGATCCGGCGCAGCGGGGTCGGCTGGCCTGATCGGCCATTCTCATCGAACCCTCATTTATCTGCTATCTTTTCTCTCCATCCAAGGCATTTCCGGGCAATTCTTGCCTCTGAGTATGGCACGCGCCGTGCATATCCTTCCGCGGAGGGGTGCACATGGACAGCGGGTACTATGCAGCATGCACCGCACTCGTGGCGCGTACGCAGGCACTGGATACAGTTGCCAACAATATTGCCAACGCGAGCACGGTGGGCTTCCGGGCCGAACGCAATCTGTTCAGCTCAGTGCTTGCCGATGCGGGCAACGCGTCCAGCTCGACCCTGAATCCAGTCATCAATAGCTACGGCATCCTGAGCGGCACCATGGCGGATACGACGCAGGGGACGCTCGAGAAGACGGACAACGATCTGGACCTTGCGATTGAAGGCAAGGGCTACTTCGCGGTGCAGACGGCGAATGGAACGATGTATACGCGCAGCGGATCCTTTCAGCTCTCGAGCAAGGATCAAGTTGTGACGGCGTCGGGCGATCTGGTGCTGGGCGACAGAGGCCCGATCGTGGTGCCGACCGGCGTCAAGATCAGCATCGCCGCCGACGGGACGATCTCAGCAGACGGCGCAGTCGTCGGTAAGGTCAAAGTGGTGGAGTTTCCGCTGGGCACGGAATTGACCAACGCGGGCAACACTCTCTACTCGGCGCCCGCCAACGCAGTGCCTCTGGCCACGACAAGCTCCAGTGTGCGCCAGGGATATCTTGAAAACTCCAATGTCAACGCGGTCTCCAGCATGATTCAACTGGTGGAAGCGCAGCGCAACGCCGAAATGGCGCAGCGCGCGCTATCCATGTTCAATTCGGAAATAGATAAAACTGCAAGTCAGGACCTGCCCAAGGTGAGTTAAAGGAGATCGAATGTTTCATGCCTTGTACACCGCTGCCAGCGGCATGACCGCGCAGCAAGTCAATTTGGACAACATCGCGAACAATCTTGCCAACTCGAGTACGGCGGGATTCCAGGCGCGCCGTGTTCAGTTCACCGATCTTCTTTATCAAAACGATGTCATGCCGGGCGCTGCGGCGACGCAGCAAACCACGGTAGCCTCAGGCTTGCAGGTCGGCCTGGGCACGAAAGCCGGGAACACCGAGATCGTGCAGACGCAGGGCGAGCTGACCAACACCGGAAACCCGCTGGATCTCGCCATTCAGGGCGCCGGCTTCTTTCAGATTCTGCTGCCCAATGGGCAGGTGGGGTACACGCGGGCCGGATCCTTTCAGCCGGATGCGCAGGGCAACCTGGTGACCGCAAGTGGCGATTCTCTGCAGCCGGCGATCAACATTCCTCCCTCGGCAACCAACATCACCATCGGCCAGGACGGCACCGTGAGCGTCTCCTTGCCGGGCCAGACGCAGGCGCAACAGGTCGGTGTGATTCAGTTAGCAAACTTTGCGAACCCCGGCGGCTTGAACAGCGTCGGCAACAACGTCTATTTGCAGACGACGGCATCCGGTGACCCGATCGTGGGTACGCCGGGCGGAACGGAAGGCCTGGGCACGTTGCAGCAGGGCATGATCGAGCAATCGAATGTGAACGTAGTCGAAGAGTTCGTGAACATGATTCTTGCGCAGCGCTCCTACGAGTCGAACTCCCGTGTGGTGAAGGCGACCGACGAGATGTTGCAACAGCTGGACCAGATCGCGACCTAGGGTAAAGGGCAGATGAAGTTCATCAGATTAGCGGAGCTGGGGATGATGGTTGGCGTGGTGATGAGCGCGGCACCCGCATCGGCGGCTCACTATCCAATCACACGGGAGCAGGTTGCAGCTGCGGTGAGTCGTTTGGGGATGCAGGTTGCACCGGAGCAGGTGACGCTGTTGGCTGATGTTGTGGCCGCAACCAGCGAGCCACAGCTGACGGTGCGTTCGATTGAGCCATGGGGTAACGGAAGGATGGCGGCACGTCTGGAATGCGAGAGCACTGACCAATGTCTCCCGTTCATGGCCAGCTTGAGCATGAGCCGCGAATCTGCAGCGCAGGCTGCGGCTTCCGTCGCGCTGGCGAATCGACCGGCAGCAGGCTCACAGGCTTACGCTGCGAAGCACTTCGCAGTGCGAAGCGGAACGCCGGCTACGCTGCTGCTGGACGGGGAAAAAGTGCATATTCGTCTTTCGGTGATTTGTCTGGAAAGCGGCGCGCTCGGCCAGACGATTCGAGTGACCGATCATGATCGCAAGATGGTGTTTCGCGCGCAGGTGGTAGACGGCGGTTTGCTGAAAGGGAGGCTCTGAAGAATGACGAGACAAAAGGCTCGTGGACTTAGGCTTCTCTGCGTCGCCGTCGCAACGGGTACGCTGGCCGTGCCAGCCTCGTACGCGCGCGAGAAAAAAGTGACCAATCCGGCTGAGCTGCGCTCGGACTACATCAACCGCGTGCAGGAACAGCAGATGTCCACACCGGAACGGACCGTGGGCAGCCTCTGGTCGCCGGGCGATGTGAGCGAGCTGTCCTCGGACTACAAGGCGCGCAAGGTCAACGACACGGTCGTGATTCTCGTCTCAGTGCAGACGACGGCCGCGCAGACTGGCGATGTGAACAGTTCGCGGGCGTTCGCAACCAGCTCGGCCATCACCGGACTTGCCGGACATGTCAAGACAGCTGGTTTGAATCCATTGCTCAACGCGAACTCGACGACGACGCTGAAAGGCGCCGGCGCTACCAATTCAAGTACGACCTTTCAGACGAGCATGACCGCGCAAGTGATTGCGGTGCTGCCCAGCGGCAATCTGGTGGTGGAAGCACAGCGCAAGATCTTCATGAACAACCAGCACGAGGACGTGACGATTCGCGGCGTTGTGCGGCCCAACGATATTCAGTCGGGCAACACGATTCCCTCTGCGGCTTTGAGCAATCTCGAGATTGAGATGAAAGGCAAGGGAATTATCGCCGACAGCACACGGCCGCCTAACCGGATCATGCGAGCCGTGTTGTGGCTGATTGGATTCTGATGACAAAGAGCAGCACATCGACGATGAAGAGATTCTTCCTGGCCGCTCGCGTTTCGTGTGTGGCACTCGCGCTTGCCGTTGTTGTGTCCGAGGCCTTCGCGGACAATACCAACCGGCGTGTGCTGATCCGGGATATCACAAGTGTGCAAGGCGTGCGCGACAACATGCTGGTCGGCTATGGGCTGGTGGTCGGCCTGAACCGCACGGGCGACACGCAGCAGACGTTCTTCACCGTGCAAACGCTGGCTAACGCCATGCAGAAGATGGGTGTGCTGATCTCGGCCGGGCAGGTGACCGTAAAGAACGTGGCAGCGGTGTTTATCACGGCCAAGCTGCCGCCTTTTGCGCGGCCCGGAGAGACGCTCGATGTGACGGTTTCTTCGGTCGGCGATGCCAAGAGCCTGGTGGGCGGGGTTCTGCTGATGAGCGCCCTGCATGGGCCCGATGGGCAGATCTACGCCGAGGCGCAGGGGCCGCTGTTGATGGGCGGTTATGTTGCCGGCACCGGCACCAACGGCAAGGAAGTGAACTCCACGACGGTGGGTGCGATTCCCAATGGCGGTATCGTGGAACGCGACACTTCAGTCGATTTGAAGGACTTCAAGACGGTATCGCTGCTTCTGCGGAACCCTGACTTCACCACCGCGCGGCAGATCGCCGATGCGGTGAACGACGACTTTCACAAGCCGGTGGCCTCGGTGCTGGATGCGACACGTGTAGATGTGAATGTCGCCGATGCGGGAGCGTCCTCTGTACCGCTGCTGATCTCGCGGGTGCAGAATTTGGCACTGATGGTTCATACGCCAGCGAAGATCGTGATCAATGAGAGGACGGGGACCATCGTTCTCGGCGGCGACGTGAAGCTGACGCCGGTGTCGGTCATTCATGGCAACCTCTCGATTGAGGTCACGACGACGTACAGTGTCGCGCCGATTCCGGGCGCGGTGCCAGGCTTTATTGAACGCACACGACCGGCAGGCGGCAACGGCGGGGGACAGGCGGGCAATGCCGGCGAGCCGGGCCAGGGCGGTCCAGGGCAGGGTGGTCCGGGTCAGGGCCAAGGCAGCCAGGGGCAGGGCGGCGGTGGTGGATACGATCGCTCGGTGATTGGAACGCCGACGGCGGCACTTGTTCCGCAGACGACCGTGGCTGTGAACGATGCGCCGGCGCAGACCATGCGGCTGGATGAGGGCGCCAATGTGGAAGAGCTGGTGAATGGATTGCACGCCATCGGCACCACGGCGCGCGATGTGGTCGCGATTCTGCAAGCGATCAAGGCAGAAGGCGGCATTCAGGCCGAGGTGGAGGTGCAGTAATGGGCTCCATTCCGATGGGCGGATCGCTCGCGGCACAGGCACAGACCAGCCTGCTGCAGTCGCGCGAGGACCATATGATCCGGCAGCTGAACTCGGTGAGGGCTTCGAACGATGACGCCAAGATCGACAAGAGCGCCCAGGAGTTCGAGTCGATGCTGCTGAGCACATGGCTGCAGCAGGCGCAGCAGTCGATGGCTACGGTTCCGGGCGCGGACGACGACAGCGACGATTCGAGCGGGATGAAGGACCAGATGATGAGTCTGGGCGTGCAGTCCCTCTCGGCAACGCTGGCAGCGGACGGGGGCATCGGAATCGGCAAGATGATTGCCCATGCTCTGCACGGGGCGGCCGACCACCGGAAGGCGGAGGAAGGCCAACCCTCCCAGGGAGTTACGGGCGAGACACCCGGCGCGTTGGGGGCCGGGAAGAGTGGGAAATAGAACTGAGATTTGGATTAAACTTTGGCGGGTAACATGCCGATAGTGGTAGTGGTCACGTGAAGGAGCAGAGATGAGAGTAGAACTATCAAACGTTGCGGCGAACCAGATAGCTGCCGAGCCGAACTCGAAGCAGGTGGGCGCAAACAGCGTGAACGCGGACCTGTCCGGGAGCGAGGATCGAACCAGCTTCAAGTCGGACATGCAGTCTCTCAGCTCGCTCGTCAGCACAGCCATGAGCTCGCCAGAGATTCGCGACGATAAGGTGGCCAGCCTGCAGCAGGCCATCAACAGCGGAAACTACAAGCTCGACCCGCAGGCAATTGCCGGGTCGATGATTGACGAGCACGCCTGAGCTTCAGATTCTGAAGTCCGGGCACGGACCTTTATCGGATGACTACGACTCAAGCCGAGGACCGGAACGGCAAGCTTGGGGAATACCTTGAGCATCTGCAGTCCATGGCTGTTGAACTGGAACGGTCCATGCATGCGATCGCGCAGCACTCGCTCGCGCCGCTGGAAGACAGCGTTGCGAATCAGCAGGCGCTCGCCTTACGTCTCAGCCAATTGGCGAGCGATCTCAGCCAGCCCAGCCTGAAAGAAACCGCGTCGGCCTCGATTGCAGACGAAGAGAGCCTGATGCGGCAAATTCGTGTTGCCGCCGACAGGCTACAGAATCTGAACCAGTGCTATGCGGCTCTTCTCAAGCATTCAAGCCACTCGGTTGGTTTGATGGTTTCCCTTTTTCGTTCCTTTCAAGGAAAGATGCAGGAGGATTCTGGCTCCGGGTTGAAGCATCAGACCTGGTCCTGCCAGATGTAAATCGCTATGGGTGGATTGACTACATCGCTCTATATCGGCATGCAGGCGCTGGAAGCCACCCAGGGTGCGCTGGATGCTACGAGCAACAACATTGCAAACTCCAACACCGCAGGCTATACGCGCGAAGTTCCTCTGTTCACGGAGAATGCACAAAACTTCAGCTCCGATCAGGTGACCGGCGGGGGCGTGACGCTCAGCGGCCTGCAAAGTGTGCGCGACGAACTGCTCAATCTGCAGATCCAGCAGCAGACATCGGCGCAAAGCAGCCTGGACACGCAGACCTCCAGCCTGCAGCAGATTCAGACGTATTTCACTTCGACGGGCAGCGATATCGGCAGCGCCTTCTCTGCCTTTTCGAGCAACCTGGCGGAGCTTTCGGCGAACCCATCGAGCACAGCGGTGCAGCAGGGGGTAATCACCACCGGCCAAAACCTGGCCCGCGCCTTTAACTCGACGGCGAATGGTCTCACCAGCGCGCAGTCGGCAGCCGACACGCAGGTGACCCAGACTGTCGCGCAGATTAATTCGCTCACGCAGCAGATTGCGAAGCTCAACGGCCAGGTACAGCAGCTGACGGGATCGGGCCAGGACGGAGGGACGGTCCAGGACCAGCGCGATCAGCTGGTGCAGCAGCTCTCCAAACTGACCGGGATCTCGGTTTCGCAAAGCAGCAGCGGCGAGGTGATCACGACGGGGAATGGCAGCCCGCTTGTTGTGGGCGACCAGAGTTTCGCTCTGCAGACCGTAACGGCGGCAAATGGGTTCCAACAGGTACAGGACTCGCAGGGTAATGACATCACCGCATCGATCCAGGGCGGCCAGCTTGGCGGGGCCCTCCAGATGCGCGACCAGGTGCTCCCCGGCTATCTAACGCAGCTGAACACCCTGGCGACGCAGTTCGGCACCGCATTCAATGCCGCGCAGGCGCAGGGGTTCGATTCCAACGGCAACGCCGGCCAGAACTTCTTCACGGTCCCGGCCGGAAACGGCGCTGCGGCGAGCATGAGTGTCGCCATTACCAATCCTGCCTTGATTGCGGTCAGCTCCGATGGTTCGCCGGGAAGCAACGGCAACGTTGCCAATCTCTCCGCGACCCTGACGGCCGCACTTCCTTTGGGAGAGACGGCGACACAGGCCTACGGAAATCTGCTCTACCAGGTGGGCAACGATACATCGAACGCAAGCACCGAGTCTTCCGCAATCGGAAAGAGTCTGCTGCAGTTGACCAACCAGCAGAGCTCTGTTTCCGGTGTGAATGTTGATGAGGAGACCACCAATCTGATTCGTTTCCAAACGGCCTATGAGGCTGCTGCGCGAATCGTCAGCACCGTCGCACAACTCAACACGGTCACGCTCAATATGGGCTCGAGCCAGGGTTACTAATCGATATGCGCGTTAATCCGAATTTGGTTCCCAACATTCTCGCCGACCTCGCGCAGAGCCAGTCGACACTGGACACGGCACTGCAAGAGGTATCCACCGGAAAGAGCGTCAGCGCTCCTTCCGACAACCCGGCGGCCTCGGCGGCCATGGTGCAGAATTCCATTGAGACCGCCAACGTAGATCAGTACACCAAGAACGTGAGCAGCGAGCTGTCGATGGTGCAGTCTGCCGACTCGGCCCTTAGCTCGGTCGTCTCTTCACTCACGCAGGCTGTTTCGCTGGGAACTGCGGGAGCCAACGGAACCAACTCGACGACCAATCTGCAGGCGATCGCCCAGCAGGTCCAGGGCATCCTGACCAGCGTGGTGTCCCAGGCCAATGCCTCCTATCAGGGTTCCTATCTTTTTTCGGGGACAGCCACGTCGACGACTCCGTATACGGCGAACGCCGCCTCGCCCTCCGGGTATCAGTACAACGGCAATACCGGCCAAAACTCTGTTGCCATCGGCGACAACCTGAGTGTGCAGGTCAACCTGCCCGGCAGCCAGATCTTCTCCAACGCCACCACCGACGTGCTCGGCTCCTTGAGCTCTCTGGTCACGGCTCTGCAAGGCGGCAACACCACAGCCATTCAGACGGCGACGCAATCGGTGACGACAGCGCTGAACTATGTCGGCCAACAGCGCGTCTTTTATGCCAATGCCGAGTCGCAGCTGAACTCGCAGGAGTCTTATCTGCAAAGCGAGACGGTCAATCTCTCGTCGCAGGAGACCTCGCTGGTGGGGGTGGACATGGCGCAGGCCGCGACCACTCTGAGCCAAGCAGAAACCGCGAACAGCGCAGCGCTGGCGGCCGCCGCCAAGGTCCTGCCCCTCACACTGCTGAACTACCTGTCAGCCCCGAACTAGAGACGAACCGCGCCCGTTTTTTGGCACAAATAGAGAAGCCGGACCCAAGGCGGGTCCGGCTTCCTTATTGGTGTGAACTCGATCGAAAGCGCTTGCAGAGAGGCTCTCGGTTGCGGCGCTGGGAGGCGCGCTACACCGACCAGTTGCCCTCCCGGCTGTTCGATTGCATGGCTGCGAAAGAGAGGCCATTCATCGGGGGCATCACCTCTGGACCCGAAGACGCTGCCCTCAGATCAGCCTGTTGCCAGTAGCCGCGGATCTGCAGAACGCTGGCCATTTCCGTCTCCAGCAGTTCGGGGGCCCGGCGCACCTGAGCCTGGACGAGACTCCGGCGCAGATTCGAGTAGAATCCGACGAGCTGCTCCGCCAATTTGCCGCCTGGTCCGCTCTGAACCCAATCTTCCAGGTAGGCAATCACCAGCAGAGCGTGATTGACTTCAACACCGCGCTTTTCGAGGTCATTGGCGCGGTCGGCCTCGGCAGCGCGCTGCAGGTTGAGTGCGAGTGTATCGAAGAGGGCGACGAGTAGGCCGAAGCCGCTGGCGCCCTCCACGGCAGTTTTTCGATAGGCAAGATCGACTGGGGTCATGTTTGGCTCCGCTTATCCGTTGCTGCTGTTGTTGTAGTTGCCCAATTCTGCTTGGATCTGCTTCATCTCGACGGGCAGCTGCTGTAGCTCGATTTCTGCCTGCGAGTACTCCGACTGCAACTGGGTCTGCAGCGGGGTGATGTAGTTGGTTTCGAAGTTACTGATGCTGGTCTTCAGATCGGACTCCTGATTGCTGATACTCTGCAGGTCTACGGTGTAGGCACCGTTGCTGGCATTGGTATAGCCGGTCAGTGTCTGATCGAGCGAGTTGGCAAAGCCATTGAGCGCGGTGCCCTGGAAAAAAGACTGGACATCGCTGAAGTTGTTCTGCAACGCATTCTGGAGCGTTGCGGAGTCAACCGAAAGCGTGCCGTCGTTATTGACGTTGATGCCCATGGCCGACAGGGTGGGGACCGTGGTCGTACCTGAAGACGGTGTGTAGGAGTAGCTCAGCGCACCAAGGACGGCCGACTGGAGGCTCCGCGTTGTCGAGTCGGTCGCAAGGTAGCCCTGACCCGAAGTTGTTTCTTTGAATGTGGCATTGAGGTCGGAGATCACCGTGTTGTAGTCGGTGACAAACTGATTGATCGTAGTCGTTGTTGAAGAGGTGTCCTGCTGAACCGAAAGGCTGATCTGCGTTCCAGGAGATGCGCTCTGCAAATTCAGCGTCAGGCCCGGAACCGCGCCGGTAACCGTGTTGGATGCGCTGGCGATGCTGATTCCGTCGACGGTCAGTGAAGCGTTCTTGCCGGTGGCCGCCTGAGCAAAGCCAAAGCCCGTGTCCCCGCTGATCGTGAAGTTGGCAGCAGCGCCTGTGGTGTTGGCGACGATGGCAAGACGCGAGCCCGATGCGTCGTTGACGACGCTGGCGGTCAGTCCCAGGTTGTCGCCATTGATCTGGTTGGCCACGTCGGTCAGTGTCTGGGTACCGGTCGTGGTGATTGTCGTGGACCCGCTGCCTGTGTTGATGGTGAAGCTGCCGGCGGGGAGCGCGGTCGTAGCGTTGGCGTAGACTCCAGACGCCCACGATGCGGTGGTCGCAAGATTGTTCACAACCACGACGTGGTTGCCGGTGGTGCTGCCGGAAGCAGCCGATGCCGTGACGACACTCGAATTCGAAGAGGCGACTGTTCTGGCGGACAGCGGACCGGTGATGCTGTTCAAGGCCTGCACATCATTGTCGAGGTTGGAGAGAGCGGTCTCGATCTGGTTGATGGCGCTGGTCTGGTTCTGCAGTAGGGTCAACTGGTTTTGCCAGGCTGTCTCAGGAGCGCGTGCAGCCGTGATCGCGGCGCTGACGGCAGAGGTCACGTCAATGCCGGGGCTGGATGCGCCCAGTGCAGCCTGGAGGATCGAGGTGATATCGATCCCGGAGCTGGAACTGGAGCCTGAACCGGACAGGAGCGAGCTTAATGCTGACGAAACGGAGCTCATGGCAAATCCTTCTTTTTCTTCGGCTTGATCGTGCTTCCGCTGCTCGGGCGCCGATCTTTCAGGCCGCACAACAATATCGGCAACTGGGGCCTCGGATTACAGGGATTCGGCCTGCAAATTGCGTGGGATTTCGAGGCACAAAAAAGCAGCAGCGTCGCAAAGGACGCTGCCGCTTTGGTTTGAAAGAACCGAGGTTTATTGGAGCAGCTTCAGAACGGCCTGCTGTGCCTGGTTGGACTGCTGCAGGGCCTGGATGCCCGTCTGCTCCAGGACGTTGTACTGCGTGAGCTTCGTGACGGTCTGGCCGATGTCGGCGTTTTGGATGTTGTTCTGGGCCGAGGTCAGGTTTGTGACTTCGGTGTTTTGAACGTTGGTGTCTGCGTTCAGCTGGTTGACAGCCGCGCCGATGGCGCCGCGGTTTGCAGCAACGGTGCCGATTGCAGTCGAGATGTCGGCCAGAGCGGTCTGCGCGGTCGCAGCGGAGGTCAGGTTGGTGCCGGTCAGGGCCAGGGCTGCTGTGGTCAAGGCATTGATCGTGGTGGCGATGGTGCTGCTGCCGGCTGCCGTGCCGTCCGAAGTGTAAACATTGGCGGTCGTGCCGAAGATCGCCGTGCCGTTGTAGTTGGTGGTCGATCCGATGTTGCCAATTTCGGTCAGGATCGACTGATATTCACCGTCCAGAGCGGACGACTGCGCGGTCGAAAGGCCGCCCGTCGATGCTTCTGTTGCCAGCGTTACAGCGCGGTCAAGAAGTGTGGTGACCTGGGAGAGGGCGCCGTCTGCGGTCTGCAGGAGGCCCACGCCGTCCGATGCGTTCTGGCTCGACTGCGTCAGAGCCGAGATATTTGCCTGCAAGCCGTTCGCGATGGAGAGGCCGGCGGCGTCATCCGAACCGGAGTTGATCTTCAAGCCCGTGGAAAGCTGGGTGAGAACTTTCTGCAAGTTGGTCTGAGTTGTGGAGAGTGCATTCTCCGCATTCAGAGACGAGATGCTATTCAGGATACTCAGCGACATTGTGTTTCTAGCTCCTTATATCGATTTCCGCCTGCACCGAACCAAGTTCCGTCTCCTAGGTCCAGAATCGCTACTTGGAGCAGGTGGTTTGTTGTTACGCGCTCTCTATCGGCCTTTAGTTTTCGAGATTCTAGTTTTCGTCAAGAATTCTCTGAACGGCTGGCATACAACTTTTGTGAAGGTTACCGGGCTTTGCCACCGCTAAAGAACGAATGCTCGATAACTGGTCTCTCTGGGGAGAGAAGCTATCGAGCATCGGATTATGAAGTGGATCGGTCTACTTTGCCTGGCGCGACTGACGCTTGTCCTTATACATACCGGCATCGGCTTCGGCGATGATGTCCTGCAGGGACCTCCCAATCCGCCATTCCGAAATGCCAATTGAAGCATCGACTTGTACCACGGGGTTGTCCTGGCCTTTTCCGGCTTGCAGCGTGTACTTGCCAAATACCCAATGGCGAATGCGGTCGATGTGCGACAAAGCGCCTGCCATGTCACTGGCCAGGACGATGATGAATTCGTCTCCGCCCCACCGTCCCACCAAGTCCCCCGAGCGCGTATTCGTCTGCAACTCGATGGCAAACTGCTTCAGTAAATCGTCACCGGCCAGGTGCCCATATTGATCGTTGACCTGCTTAAATCCGTTCAAATCGAGCATCAGTACGCAGAATGTCTGCTTGCTCTCAATGCTCCAGCTGATTCTCTCTTCGATGTTGCGGCGATTTGCGACGCGCGTCAGTTCGTCGCGCATGCTGAGCTGCTCGACCGTTCTCAGTTTGGTCTCGTAGATCGAAACCTCAGCGCGCAGCTGAGCCACCAACTCGTGGTTCTCGCGGTTCATCTGATCCACGCTGTTTTTCAACGAGGAGACCTGTTTGACCAGCGAAGCCCTGAGCTGCGTCAGGTCGTCGAGATGAGCGATCCGTTCCAACTGTCCGGTAACTTCCTTGAAACGGCTGGAGTACCCCTGATCGCGGCTCCCCACGGCTTCCGCGGTCTTGGCGAGAGCCACCATAATCTCGCGGACTTCTTCGGCCTTGGCCTTCAGGTGGTCGGCGACGTGGCTTCCCCACTCCTGCAACTGAATTTCGACCTGCTGTTGCACCTGCTTCACTGAGTCAGGCGAAGGCTGGAACGAGACACGGTGCTCCAGGCGCTGCAGGTTCGACTCGAGGTCCGAGCCCATGACTGGAGAGATTTGTACTGCTGTCTTCCCGATCGCGCAGAGCAAAGCGCGGTAGCCTTCCAAAGCGGGGCTCGGCGATTCCTTGGCGGAGGACGCTTTGGCGGCAGGCTCCGGTTCTTCAACCGCGAGACCCTGCGAGGTCATATCGAGATACTTCTTGAGAGAGATTATGCCCATTCCCAAGTCTTGCCCTTTCTTGCTAGGCGCAACATCGATCTATATTTAGCCAGCAGTGGATGTTGACTCTTCGTCATTGAGCCCGGGATGCTTCAGGGCCCCGAACCGGGGGCATGCGCTGCATCGGCTGCGCGACAACTATCGGTCATTTTGTCATAGATTTCCAGCCAGAAGGGTTATCCTCAGATGCTTCAGGTAACGTATGGGTTGCCTGAAGCCGCTTGAGTATCCCAAACGGTAGGAAGTGAAGGTCTTAGGCGGATTACTGTCGGGGTGAGATTCTCGATCCCCAGAAGGCATAGTAGGCCACACAGACATAGCAGACCAGCACCACGGACATGGCCGCAGCCATGCTATGGGTTTTTTGAAAGACCAGGCCGATCATGGGCGTGAAGACGGCCCCACCGATGATGGCCATGACCAGAAGGGAGGCGCCCGGCTTGGTGTTGGGGCCAAGGCCGCTGATGCCCAGGGCGAATATGGTCGGGAACATCAACGACATGAAGAAGCTGGTGAGGAAGATCGCCCAGACGCCAACCCATCCGGGGAGTGCAATCCCCACAGCGACCAGGGCCATATTTGCCGCCGCGAAAAGCCCCATCAGGGTACTGGCGCGCACCTTCTTCATCCAGTGGCTTGAGCCAAATCGGCCCACGCCGAATCCGGCCAGCGTTCCGGTGAGGAAGTACCCGGCGGTTTTCTCCGGCAGATGAGTGTAGTCCTGTACGTACTGGATGAAGTAGCTCCAGGTTCCCACCTGAGCGCCGACGTAGCAGAACTGCGCCAACACGGCCAGAAGGAAGTGGGGATAGCGGAGAAGCTCACGATAGCTTCCGTGCGGTTCATTGGGGTCCGCGGTCTGCGGCCCGGCAACGGCTGGAAATGGCGTGCGGAGGATAAGGAACGCCCAGACCAGCACAACAGCTCCGAGGACCAGATACGGCGCGATGACGCGCATCGTCTCCTGCTGCAGATATGCGTCATAGGTGCCGGCCAGCTTCAGCTGTGCAACCTGAGCAGGCTTGAGCTCTACGCCGGAGAAGATGAACAGGGTCCCAATGAGAACACCTGTAATGGCCCCGAGGGGATTGAAGGCCTGGGAGAAGTTCAGTCGCCGGACCGCGCTTTCGGGGGCTCCCAGTTGCGCGATGAGCGGATTTGCGCCGGTTTCGAGGAACCCAAGTCCGCTGGCGATGACAAAAAGGGCGATCAGAAACAGCGAGTAGCTGCGGGCATGGGCCGCCGGCAGAAAAAGGAAGGTACCCGAACTGTAGAGAAGCAGGCCGGTAAGCAGGCCGGCTTTGTAGCCGAAACGCCGCATGATCATGGCCGCCGGAACCGAAAACAGGAAGTAGCCGGTATAAAAGGCCGACTGAACGAGACCCGCCTGCAACCGCGTGATCTCGAAGGACTTCATGAACTGGCGGATGAGAACGTCGTTGAGATTGTTGGGGATGCCCCAAAGGAAGAACAGCCCCGTCACCAGAGCGAAAGCCGCCAGGCCCTCGGTGGGGAAGAGCGGCTTGCTGTTGTCCTGGGCTGATTTTGGCGGGGTTACGGCAATGGCCACGGCCGGCTCCTCCATTGGGGTCTGGCTCAACCCTACCTTTATATCTGCTGGATGGCGTGCACCGTCAAACGGCTGGCTCTGTTGGTGAACAGGCCCGGCAGCCCGCTTTGCCCGGGGAGTTAGACTGTGCAGTTCGCCCGAGGTGCGCATGTCCATCAAGACGATCATCGAGCCGTTCCGCATTAAAAGCGTAGAACCGATCCGCTGGACGACGCGCGCCCAGCGCGAGGAACTGCTGAAAGCTGCGCACCACAACCTGTTCCTGCTGCCGGCCGATGATGTGCTGATCGACCTGCTCACCGACTCCGGCACGGGTGCGATGTCGACCCATCAGTGGGCCGCCATAATGGAGGGGGACGAGAGCTATGCGGGCAGCCGCAGCTTCGATCGCTTCCGAAATTCGATTCAGGATATCTGCGGCTACAGGCACGTCATCCCCACGCACCAGGGACGCGCCGCCGAGCGCATCCTTTTTGGGGTCGCATGCAAGAAAGGCAATGTCGTGCCGAACAACACCCATTTCGACACGACCCGCGCCAACGTAGAGTTTGTGGGCGCTGAGGCCGTCGATCTGGTCATTCCAGAAGGACGGCAGCCGTCGTTGCACCATCCCTTCAAGGGCAATATGGATGTTCCTGCGCTCGAGGCGCTGATCGAACGGGTCGGGCGTGAGCGGGTCCCCCTGGTGATGCTGACCGTAACCAACAACTCCGGCGGTGGCCAGCCGGTCTCGATGAAGAACGTGCGCGAGGTGAGCGCCGTGTGCAAGCGCCACGGTATCCCGCTGTATTTTGACGCCTGTCGCTTTGCCGAGAATGCCTGGTTTATCAAGCTTCGCGATGAAGGCTATGCGGGCAAATCTCCAAAAGAAATTGCGCAGGAGATGTTCCACTACGGTGACGGGTGCACCATGTCCGCGAAGAAAGATGGCATGGCCAACATTGGCGGGTTCCTGTGCACGAATGACGATCGAATGGCGCGGCAGGAGATGGATCTGCTGATTCTGACCGAGGGCTATCCGACCTATGGCGGGCTTGCGGGCCGAGATCTTGAAGCGATCGCCGTCGGCATCCAAGAGGCTCTCGAAGAGGATTACCTGCGCTATCGCATTGCGTCGACCGCGTATCTAGGCAATCACATTGCCGCGGCAGGAGTCCCGATTGTGCAGCCACCCGGCGGTCATGCGGTCTACATCGATGCACGCGCTTTCCTGCCGCATGTTCCGCCGGAGCAGTTTCCCGGCGTCGCGCTCGCGGCCGAGCTCTATCTTGAGGGCGGGGTTCGTTCCGTCGAGATCGGGACCCTGATGTTTGGCGCCGCCGCGCAAATGGACTTAGTCCGGCTCGCGATTCCGCGTCGCGTCTACACGCAGAGCCACATCGATTACCTGGTCGAAGTGATTCTCGAAGTGTGGAAGCAGCGTGAAACGATTGGCGGAATGCGCCTGACATACGAGGCGCCGTTCCTGCGTCATTTCACCGCGCACCTGGAGCCGATGCCCGCTTAGCGGGCATCGCAGATTTATTGCGGGCCCCAGATGCGGAACTCGCCGCTGAGGTGCATCAGGCTCATCAGATACAACATCCCGTCGTAGTAGCGGTACTGACCTGATGGGATCGGCGTATTCCAGAGCGCTTCTGCGAACTCACGAGCGCGCTTTTTGTCTGTCGCGGCGAGGCCTGCGACGGCGTTGGTTCCGGCGAGGCCTGCAGGATGGTCTTCGTGGGTCAGGCCCGGCGTGGGGCCCAGGTCCTTGCCGTCAAGCGAATAGACGGGTCCGTACTTGTCGATGCCTTGCGCGGCGAAGAACTTCTGAATGCGATCGCTGAGCACGCGTTCGGCAGGCGCCTTCTGCCACCAGGACCAGTCAACCGACCAGTTGCTTGCCGTCCGCCATGCGTCGTAGCCAAATTCGCCCGACTGCGGAAACCCATTCGTGTGCGGAGTGCCGTCGAAGTTGGCGTAGACGGGCGCAAGACCTGTTTTGCGGTTGACGGTTTTGACGAAGAAGGCGCGGCTGGTTTCGGCAGCTTTCGTCCAGAAGGCTCGATCTTCCTCAGGTCCCCAGCGCGCCCACAGTTCGTAAAACGCGGGCAGGTGATACGACGGGTCGGTGAAGGGCTCAGGCATGACCTCCGGCACAAAGAGGATCTCCGGCGGGTCGGGATGCATCATCGGGCCCACCACGTGTTGCTCGCCCAGATTGTGCGATCCGTTTTGCGCCGGCGCCGAAATGACCGGCCGATGCACCATGGCCGAGAGCAGCTTCTCCGCCTCGGCATGGTAATCGTAGATTCCCTTGCCGCCTGGCCAGCGATTGCCAGCAAACAGCAGCGCCATGGCGAAGTACGATTCACCGTCCGGCGCGGCGCCTTCGGAGTTGTGTGTTCCATCGGTCTTGCACGACCAAGCGAAGAACTCGTAGCTCGGCGCCTTGGGATCCGCAATGTACATATAGGTCTTCGCCCAGTTCCAGATGGCGTCGAACTCAGCCTTCTTTCCGAGTTGCACCGCGATCATCATGCCGTAGGACATGCCTTCGGTGCGCACGTCGTGGTTGGCCCAGTCGGTCACGTACATCAGCGGGCCGTTAGCGTTGCTGCCGGCATCGAAGGCAATCGCCTGGGTCTGTGGGTCGCCGTGAAACAGCTGGTGGTAAGCAGCATCGACCTTGGCGCGAATCTCGGCTGCGGGGCGGCCGTCTTCAGCAAACAGATTGCGATAGTGTCCGGTCGCGTAGGCGCCCGATCCATCGGCAGGCGCGGTTGCTGCTGGTGAGATTCCACTCGCCGCAGTCAGGAACAAGGCCGAGATCCAGCTGCAGGCCGTCTTCATTCGCATGTCGATTTCCACCCAAAGTGAAGCGATTTACTTCGGCAAAGTGCAGTATCGCTCGGAGCCCATGGGCCTGGCAAACGGGATCTGCATTTGGTTGCGAAGAGGTCGAGGATTTCAGTTGTGCGGAGTGGCCGTTCCAGTTGCCGGAGCCGGCTGTCTATCGGCCTGCGCAGCTTTCCGAGCCAGTTTTTCCTGGTGCTTTCGCTTCATGTAGCGGGAGAGGTCAGGCCAGAACTCGATGATCTCGGAGCCAGCTATGCCTTCGACTGAAACCGTGATGCCGTCCGAGATGGTGTCGCCCACTGTGCGTTCGGAGGCTGGGTAGTACACGCGAGCAATCGCTGCGCCGATCATGTTGCCACCAACGTTTGCGTAGTTCGGTCCCCATGATCCGTTGTCGCGCCTGCACCACACGGTACTGGTGGCGGCCCATAAGAAGCGCTTCATTTTGTTGCCAGTGGCTTTTTGGTAGTAGCGCGGATCTTCGCGCAGCAGGCTGGTGAGGACGGCGTTGCCGAAGAAGTTGCCGATGAAGGAATCGGAATAGGCCGCGCCGAACCGCTTGGCGTAGCCCTGCAAGCCCTGACCCCATTCGTGCTCGCTGTCGCTGGCCTGGTTGAAGCCGGCGACGATAGCCGAGAGCAGAAACGGCCAGGGGTCAGTTTCGCTTTTGAAGAAGAGCTCGAATTTCTGGCCTGAGGACAAGGGCAGTGCGTTCCGATTGGTGGTGGTGTTGAAGGTCGCCATCACGCCCGCAACGCGTTGCTGTTCCTGCTGCTTCAGCTGGTCCTCGGCCTGATCGTGCAGGCTCTTCTTATTGTCGGACGAGCCGGATTGATCTTGAGCGCCAGAGCCTGGATCGGAAATATTCACCTGGAGGCGCCAATTATCTTCGATGGAGTCTGACGCGGGCGCTTGAGGAGCGCTGGAGAGCGAGGATACCTCCGAGACGCCTGGGGCTGAGCCGCCCTCCTGGCACCAAGCGGCGAGCGAAAAGAAAACAATCGAGGAGGACAGCACAGCTCGAGAGCAAAAAAGCATGCAAGCACCATGGCCCGATGCACAAATAACTGCACAGATAGTGTGAACAGGCGTGCAGGAAGTTGCGATGGTCGGATAAGTCTCTAGACTACATGGTCCGTCAAGGGACCCTTCTAGTTTTGAGGCTTTGCGCTGGGAGTAAGTTTGCGGATCACAAACTCCTGGACGACGCTGCTGACCTCGCGCTCCGCCGTGCTGATCGCGACGTTTTCAAACGTGAATCCTACACCGCGGTTGCTTGCCGGATAATAGGCGTTGGAAATGGCGCTGGAGATCAAATCGCCGCCGATGCTCGAGTAATTCGGCTGCCACTTGCCATTGTCGCCTTTGCAGATAAACGGGTTCGCCAGCGCATGCTTCAAGCGCGAACTGACGGTGCCAGTGCCTTGGTAAAAGTAGCGTGGATCTTGATGGAGCAGCGCCGGCAGGATCGCGCCGCCGAACATGGTATCTGTGACGCCGTCTGCGTAGATTGCGCCGAATCGCTCGCCATAGCCCTTCCAACCCTGCGGATAGTTGGGCGTGTCGGCGGCCTGATCGACACTCGCCAGAAACGCGGCGCCGAGAAAACTGACCGGGTCGATCGAGACTTTGTATGCCATCTGAAACTTCAACTTCGTGGTAAGCGGGACGGCATTTTTCGAGTCGTACACGACATAGAAATTAGGAATGAATCCGAGGACGCGCTGTTGCTCTTCGATGTGTACCTGCTCGGTGGCGATCTCCTCAGTTGTTCCTGCGCTGACTGTGACGCTGGTTGTTTCCCCGAGGATGGGAAGTCGAATGTCGGACAGAAGCTGAAAGTCGCCGTCCTTTAGCCGTATGGCGCCCGACTTCCAGTCCAGAAAACCCTTTGCGCTGGCGGTCACGCGATAGGGAATCCCGGGCTTCAGGTTGTCGAAGATGAAGCCTGCATTGTCGCCCGCGACGATGGAGCGGTGGCTGGCCCCGTCGGGACCATCGAGCGAGATGGTTGCACCCGGCACGATGTCGCCATTTGTATCGAGTACCGTTCCACCTATACGCGCGACGCCCGGTGTGGTTGGAGTAGCGGCATCAGTGCCAGAAGGAGCCACTGGCGCATCGGGAAGAGAAGCGATTGAGGCTTCCACGTGCACCGCAGATTTTTGCTGGCAGGGGGCGGGCCCGACCGTCCACAACAGCAAACTTGCGCCGAGCGCCCCAGAGAATGAGCGAAAACATAAGTGCATCCAATCACCAGTCTGGGATAAGCTGGCGCCCACATTCCGACGCGACATCGCTCAGATCCCAAGGCTAATTACCCTCCCGCATATGATCGGCAGACAGGGGGGAGAGGGAAGCCGCAGTCCACCGTCGATCACAACGATTAGACGCAGATCTCGCCTGAGGGATTCCGGATACTTGTGCAGAACGTCTCGTGATGATCGGCGAAAGTAATCGGACGCACACCATCCTCCTCAAAACAGGGAGGAAGTGTTACAGAGAAATGAATTCCGGTTGAGGGAGCGTAGCTGCTCCCTCAACCGTTGGCTGCAACCTTGCTCTTCAACTCGTTCAGCAGGGTCTCCACCTTGTCTTCGCTCTCGAGCGCTTTGAACTTATCTTCCAGGGTTTCGGGCGCGAGGATCTCAGTGGCCGCCGCATTCTCAGCCGACTTGATGTGCACCTTGCTCTTCATGCGGCCGAAAGTCTGCTCCTGATCGACGCCGACGGTCTGGCGTGCCTTGGTGGCGCGGCCGACGACCTTGGCGCGGCGGTGTTCGGCGACCAGCATCTCGCAGTGGGCGCGCGTCTCACTGAGCTTCTGCTCGAGCTTGCGGAGCGCCTGGCGCAGACTGTCGGCCTCATGTTTCTGGTCTTCGACCTGCGTTGCGAAGCCCTGAGCAAGCTGCTCCTGGCTCAGCGAGCGCTCGAGTGCAGCGCGCGCCAAGTCGTCCTGGCTCTTCGTGACCGCCAACTCGGCCTTGCGCCGCCAGTCGGTAGCCTGCTGCTCGTGCTCGGCACGTTTCTTTTCCAGCAGATGCTGATCTGCGATGGCGATCGCCACTTGCGTCTTTACCTGCAAGAGCTGGTTTTCCATGTCCAGAACAATTTGCTTTAACATCCGCTCGGGGTCCTCGGCCTTCTCGACCAGGTCGTTGAGGTTCGCGCGGAGCAGTGTGCTGACTCGGTCCAGTAGTGACATACGATTCTCCTTTTTTCTGCTGCCGCTCAACCGCTCTTCCTTTGATGCATCGGGCGGCGTGTTCAAAAAAACGCGCTGCTACTTCTTGTTGTCTGGTTGCGCTTTGTCGGAAGATTCCTTGAGCGCAGCCACATCCTTCATCATTTCCGCGGTCAGCTCCTTCGAGCGCTCTGCCATCCGGCTCATGACCAGCGGCATGTACTCCCGTGCGATCTTGGGCTGCGCATCGAGCAAGTGCTTGCCGGCGGGCGAGCCGTAAAACGCGATCATGGCATCGACATCTTGGCGGCTCAGGTGGCGCTGATAAAGGCCGGTCATGTCGTCGAGCATTTCGCTGACTGGATACAGGTTCACCGCCTTGTCCATGTATTTGCGCATCAGCTGATCGAGCTGCTGGCGCTGGTCCGGTGTGAGCTGTGAGTCGGAGCCGTTCTGCGCTATCACCGACTGCATCTGATCCTTCAGCTGGCCTTCAATGGATGAGGAGATCATGCCTCGCATCGACTGAACCTGATCGCGAATCCGCATCACCTGGAAGAGCCTCGCCAGTTGTTCCCTGGTCGCCCGCTCTGCGGCCGGAATCTCCGGCGCAGCCTGCGCCTTCGTGTGCGAACCCGATGTTTCCGGCGCTGCTTGCGCAAAACTTGCCATCGGCAGCAGCAAGATTGCCCCAAGCGTTATTGCTATGGGATGGTTCCGTTTCATCGTGCCCTCCTCTGCCGCAGTCCTTCACTCAATAGGCCGGTTTCAAAAAATAGCCTGATACACGCCACGTTCCATCCTTGTCGAGCATGGGTGTGATGGTCTCGATCATCGGCCCTGCGCCACTGAGCGAGGTCTTGTATTGAATTACGACGTACTCTCCCGGCGGCACATTGGGCAGATTGGTCTGATACATCGAACCCATCAGGGTTCGCTCTCCGGCCACGCCAAGCGGCGCACGGGCTTGCGTCAGCGCTTTCTCCCAATCGGCCTTCGTGATCTTCGACTGGAAGAAGGATGCCGCCTGCTGCCAGCTTTGACCATAGTCGCCGTGATCGACGATCGCCAGCCATGTGCGCGCCGCTTTATCTGCCGCCGCTTGTTTCGCTGCTGTGTCCTGCGCAAACGCGGCCGAGCAAAGGAGTAGGACTATGAGTGCAGTGGATAACTTCCTCTTCATTCCGTTCTTCCTTTCTGAACGTGGTCCGTCGTCGCCGATAGGTGGTGCAGTAGAACGTCTTTTGCGCGCCCCGAATCCCTGGTCTGGGATTCGGGGCCGCCTCTCCCCGCGAACTAGGAGCTGCTCTTGCTCGCCGCTCCGTCGCTAGGCTTCTGCTTGATCGCCTGCACATTGGCCATCAATTGCTTGATGTCCATGCCGCTGAGTGCCTCAAATAGTGCCGGCACCTGCGCCGCGATCTTCGTCATGTCGCCGGTGATCTTGTTCGCGCCGGCAGCGCCGTTCTCGCCGGTCGAAACAATGGTGATCTTGTCGACCTTGGCAAGAGGCTCGGCCATGGCGCGCACCACATCGGCCATGTTGGTCAGCAGCTTGTCGACCACCGCGGCCTGGTTCCATTCCTGGTACGCCTCGGCCTTCACATTCATGGCTTTGGCTTCGGCTTCGCCCTTCTGGAAGATGATGCTGGCTTCGGCTTCGCCTTGCGTACGAATCGCGGCGGCATGGCCCTCGGCTTCTGCAGCCAGACGGTTCTTCTCTGCAGCAGCCAAGGTCTCGATGCGCTGACGATTGATTTCGGCTTCCTTCAACACGGTCGCGATCAGTTCTTTCTCGTGGCGTGTGATCTCGGCTTCCTGCACCTTGATCTGGCCTTCTTTCTCTACCTGCTGCACCTTCACCAGCTCCGCGGTCACCTGCTGCTGCATGACGTTGGTCTGGATCTCGTAGGCCTTGTCGGCCTGCGCCTGCTGGCGGCGGCTCTGTTCGGCGAACTGCGCCTTCTTGATGTCGAGGTCGCGTTGCGCTTCGGCCTGGCGTGCCTGCGAGGCCGTCTCCGCAATCACCCGGTCCTGGTCGGCCTGCGCCCTGGCTACAGCCGATTCGCGCTGTGCATTGGCACGCTGAATCGCGGTATCGCGTTCCGCCTCCGCCGTAGCAACATCGGCGTCGCGCTTGATGCGGGCAACGTCGGGCCGGCCCATGTTGGCGATGTACTCGTTCTTGTCCTTGACTTCTTTGATGGTGAACGAGATCACCTCAAGGCCCATCTTGCTCATGTCCTCGGCGCAGGTAGACCGCATGCGTTCGCCGACCATCTCGGGCTCCTTCACGATCTGCTCCACCGTGAGCTGGCCGATGATGCCGCGCAGGTGGCCTTCCATGACCAGGCGAATCAGGCCTTCGCGCTGCTGGGGAGCCTTGGTGAGGAACTGCTCGGCGGCGGTGAGGATCGACGCCTGATCGCTACGCACCTTGATCTGCGCGACGGCTTCGACAGTGACCGCGACACCCTGTTTGGTGTAAAGATCCTGCTGCGGAGCGACATCGAAGCTCATCAATTCGAGAGACAGCTCGCGGCAGTTCTCCACCATGGGAAAGATCACGGTGCCATGGCCCTTGATGACCCGCGGCCCACGGAATCCATAGACAATCAACGCTTCGTTGGGCCCAGCCTTGCGATACATCCTGGCCAAAATGCCCATCAAGAAGATCAACGCCAACAGCCCTAGTCCGGCAATCAGAACAATCTGGTTCGTCATTGCGTTCCCGGCCCTTCGCCCGGGAGAGTGCAGTTGATGGTTTTACTGCTTGTGGCCACTGTGCCGGCCATTCTTTGGGAAAAGCTTGGCGAGCAGGCCCAGCAGGAAGATTCCCACCAGGATGGCCATGTCGGTAATCAGCACGGTCGTGTTCGTCATTGCAAACCTCAGGGTTCAGTGTTCAAGGATCAGCGGTCGGTCTGTTGGTGCCGGGTGCGCAATTCCGGCGGAGGGTCTGAACCCTGATCCCTGACGCCTGAATCCTGATCTGCCTCCGGCAGATCTTCCCAGCGCTTCACGTAGGCAATTCCTCTTTCGTAGCGCACGACGTAGACCTCTTCTTGTTTTGGAATCGGTTCGCCGTCGTCGGCACGCGCGGGCGCCGATCGCAGCGCGCCCAGTTGCTCGTACACAATCTCTCCTGTGCCGCCTGCGCGGATCGCCGAGGAGACATGACCCACGGCACCAACGACGTCGGTTTCGTCGGCCGTCAGTTCGCGCTCATGGGGCATAAGCACCCTGGTGAGAAAGAGAAACACGATGGCGCCCCCTAAAATACCGCACACCGCGGCGAGCACCAAAACGACCAGCGCAACAAAGCTGCCATAGCGCGTCAGCAGGTATCCTGCCGCGCCAAACCAGCAGAGAAAGATCATCAGCGAGAACGTATTCCACCACTGCACCTGAGCGCTGCCTCCGTGCGGGCCGGCGGCAGCGGGATGTGCCGTGCCGGTCACCGCGTGAGGCACATGCACGTGGCTCACATGGGGCAGGTGAACGTGTCCGCCGAAGTGTCCCAGCACGCCGAACAGTGACAGCGCGCTCAGTCCCAGCCCCACCAGAAAGCAGATCAGATAGAAGGATTCCCAGTTCATCGGTGCGCTCCTGTTCTTACCGTGCGCGTTTTGCGGGTTTCCGGTTGGTTGCTCCGTTGCGCGATCCCTGCGCGCGCGGCTCGGAGTTTTCTAATCCCTGTTCCCTGTTCCCTGACCCTTGCTTCTGCAGCACCTCAGCCAGGCGCGGCATCAGTCCCGGAGTTTCCAGAATCGATTCCAGGAGCAGAAGGCACTCGCGGGAGTGCTCGTTGCGCGCGAGAGTCAGCAGAGCTTGTTTGAGCTCCGGGTCGCGGCGAAATCGCTCGGCGCCCGAGACCAGCCAGAGGTCGAGCTTGTCTTCCACGTTGCGCAGCTCGCTCTGCAGTTCGGGAGAGTAGCCCTCGGGGTCGTCCACCAGGTAGCCAGGGTGGACCTTGAAGAATCCCGCGAGAATCTGCCGGGTGGTGTTGGTCAGGTGCGGGCGAGCGCCGTTTTCGATCTGGGAGAGATAGCTCTGGCTGATCTTCGAGCCGGTTTCGGCCTCGATGGCCCGCACCAGTTCCAGCTGACTCATGGCGCGGTTCAGGCCTCTCAAACTGCCTTCCACCTCGCGCAGGTAGCGGATTTTTTCGCCGAGCTTCATGCGGTGCGAGAGAGTGTCCTTCCGGTCTGATAAATCGCTCTATCGCAATTTGTAATAAGACT
>Ga0335069_10000961_pt1 | contig 46458 bp, 45 predicted proteins | sample Lox_Sample_11_FD_206714 | JGI IMG/M metagenome (GOLD analysis project Ga0335069, IMG submission 206714) | Soil microbial communities from Loxahatchee National Wildlife Refuge, Florida, United States - Lox_Sample_1.1 | ecosystem: Environmental > Terrestrial > Soil > Wetlands | place: USA...
ATGCTCTCTTGTTCCTTCAAAATAGAGTGTCCCGATACCCAGGCATCTCCGGAGGTGGGCGTCAGTATGGCGGTGAGCAGCCTCATTATCGTTGTCTTGCCTGCCCCATCCGGTCCCACGAGACCGAAGAGCTCTCCCTTACGGATTTCGAGGTTGAGACCTGACACGGCTACATTCGTTCCGAAGGCCTTTGTTAGGCCCGACGTCTTGATAGAGATAGTGTGGTTCACCAGAGTAACCCCTGCGGCCATTATTTCAGAAGAATCTTCACGTCTGCGGGCATACTCGGCTTGAGATCGCCCGCCTCGTTCTTCACCTGTACCTTGACGCCGAAGACCAGTTTTACCCTTTCCTCCGGAGTCTGGACGGTTTTGGGAGTGAACTCCGCTTCTGAGGATATATACGAGACTACGCCTTCATAAGTTTTGCCTTTGTAGCTGTCGACCGTCACGATCGCCTTCTGTCCCAGTTTGACGAGGGCGAGCCTGTCTTCCTTCACGTACACCTTGATCCAGGGGCTTTTCAGGTCCCCTATGGTAAAAACCGGGGTCCCCTGCGCCACGGTTTCGCCGACCTCGACATTCTTTCTTAAGACCACGCCATCTATGGGGGCGTAAATCACGGCATCCCTGAATCGTACCTCCGATGCGGAAAGGGTCGCCTTTGCCTGGGCCACGCGATGTTCCGCTATCTTGATTTCTTCTTTCCGCGTACCCTCTTGAGCGAGGCTCAAAGCCTCCACGGCACTTTTTCGCAAGGCCATGCGGGTGTCGAACGCACTTTTTGCGTCATCGTACTGGGCCTGAGAGATGGCCCCGTTCTTGTAAAGAGTATCTGCCCGCTCATAGTCCTGTCTCACTTTCTTGAGCTCGGCCTCCTGTGCCCCTACGCTCGCTTTCGCCTGTTCCAATTCCTGGTTTCTTACGCCCGCTTTAAGCTCCGAAAGCCTGGTAACCGTCTCCTCCATTGATGCCTTGTTTTGCGCCATGAGGGAGGCGAGCTCAGCGTTGTCGAGCTCCGCGATGGCATCGCCCGCCTTCACCGTGGCACCTTCGTCCACGAGCAGTTTTGTGATCCTGCCGGATATCTTGAAGCCCACGTTCGTTTCTGTTATTTCAACATTTCCCGAGAGAGCCATAGATGCGTCATCGCGGTGGTTTCTCATGCCGTTTATGACCAAAAGGGCTATGGCGATAACAATGACGATCGCGGCTACGATTAATCTCCTTCTCTTCATTCGTGTACCTCCTCGTTATACTCGTCCTCACCCATAGCTTTCTTCAAATAGGCGACAGCAACGGCCTTGTCAAAGACCGCCTGGCAGTAGTCCGTTTCCGCCCTGAGGGAGGCCGTCTCGGCATCGATCACGTCCGTGGTCGTGCCGGCGCCCGTCTCATACTTGAGTCGTTCGACCCTCAGGTTCTCCTCTGCGCTCTCGATGGCCTTGCCCGTCACGTCTATCCTTTCCTCCGCGTTGGCGATATTGAGATGGGCGTCACGCACATCCCGGGTGATGGCAAGCCGCAGGGAACGCTCTTCCTCTTTCACTTTTTCCAGTTCCACCTTCTGCTTGTTAATTTCGGAGCGTATGAGCCCGCCGTCGAGTAAGGGTATGGTGAAGCGCAGGCCATAATACCAGTCCTCCCTGAACCCCGTGTCGCTTCCAGCCTTGCCGCCGTACTGGCCCATAGCCGCGATCTCAGGAAGGCGCTTGCCCTGTGCGATCTTCACCTGCATTTCAGCGATGAGTTTCTTGTTCGCAACGGCCCGGTAATCTGATCTCTGTGCAAAGGCTTTCCTCAGACTGTCGTCGAGCACGGCCGAAAATGGAGCGGCGTTCTTGTCTTCCACCACGACGATATCTCTGCCCATGTCATCCATGCCCATGAGCGTCTTTAGAAGCTCGTACGCGCTCGCAAGATTGTTCTGCACGAGTAGTCTGTTTTCCAGTGCGTGAGACAGTTCAACCTCGGTTTTGAGAAGATCGAGCCTGGGCGCTGTGCCGGTTTTAACGTAGAGTTCGACATTTTTCTTGTGAGATTCAAGCTGCTCTACGGAAGCATTATTGGCGCGAATGAGGGCCTCGAGCTGCTCGATTTTATAGTAGAGACCGGTAAGGTTATAGACGAGGTCCTGTCTCGTCATTCGGTAGCTGTCTTGAGCGATGGCCTTTCTTACTTCGGCAATGGTGACGCCCCTTACGAGTCGTCCGCCCTTGAACAGGGGAAACTGGAAAGACACGGCGGTGTCCTGTATGGTCCTCCTGAAAGGAGGGAATTCAGTGCTGGGGGTAAGAGGCAGCTCAATAATGACAGGGGCTATGGGGGTATCATAGCGATACCGGGTGATGCCCGCCCCGAAATTTATCTTGGGCGCCCTGTCGGCTTTAGCCGAGTCGATCCCGTATGTTTCCGTCTCGATATTCCTGCCGGCTATCTTGAGGTCCGGATTATGTTTGAGTGCGTAACGAATGATTGATGGAAGATCGTATCGCTCGCCTTGAGATACGGGGGAGGAAGGTTTTGCTTGTGACTGCTCGACTCCTTTTGTTTCCTGCGCTTCTACCTGTCTGTTCGCGGCTACCGACGGGACGGGAAGAACTATAAGGACAGAGGCCAAAGTAGCGGCTGCTGCAAAGGCCCGAGCGAGCTTTGTCTTCTTAAAATAAAAAAAGTTCATGACCGGACTCCTTTCTTGTGCGCCGCCAGGGACTCAATTGCACTCAAAGAAAAACGGGTGATATGGTCGGCTATCAATTTGCGTTTGGCATCGTGGGCCGCTTTTACCCCGGGGAATAACCTCGTTATGATGGGCTCGGCGTAGAAAAAGAAGAGGGATTGGCCCATAATGCTCGCGCAGCACAGACGCACCAGAGGTTCCGTGACATTCTTTCCGAGAAGCTCACGTACAATGGACGAGAGAAGGGCTGCCAGGGGTCGTATGGTTTCCTCGATAATCACATCGAGCCCCTCGGTTGGCTCCATAAGCTCCCTTACTACGAGTTGTCTAAACCGTGGGGATGTTTCTTCGTGGCAGTCCTGTACCCGTCTTATGAATTGAGAGACGAAGAACTCGAGACGTTCTTCGGGTGTACGAGATTTTGTCGCATCGGAGGTGAGAGGATATTTCACGCCAACGGCACCCTGGAAATGTTTAAGCGTGTCGAGGTAGAGGCTCTTCTTGTCGCCGAAATGGTAGTTAATGGCGGCAACGTTCACACCGGCCAGCGTGCATATTTCCCGGACCGTGGCGTTTTGAAATCCTGACTGAGCAAACACCTTGCAGGCCGCTTCAAGAATGCGCTTCTTTGTTTCAGACACAGGATGCGTCGGCTCGATCATGTTGCTCCTTGGTTTAAAACAATAGTTTCAAACAAAAGTATAAAACAGTTGTTTGAATTTGTCAAGAAGAAATACCTCACGTGTCTGACGGGACACGTATTGGTCAGCCTTCTTCGCGCAGCTCTATGGTTTCTACCCTGACCCGGGCGATGCCCCTCTGATAATAGCCGAGTTTTTTTGCCGCGCCGGCGGAGAGATCGATGATTCTGTCGCCTGATGAAGGGTTACGATCGCTCGGGAACGGTCCCCTGTCGTTCACTCTTACGATGATCGATCGATTGTTTTCGAGGTTCGTGACCTTAACGTGCGTGGGCAGGGGCAGATATTTGTGCGCAGCCGTGAGTCCGTTGGGATCAAAGACTTCGCCATTGGCGGTCATGCGTCCTTTGTTGTGGTGGAGGGTCTCGTATCCGTACCAGGAGGCGGTGCCGGTCTGTTCATACGATTTTGCCTGTTCCACGGACATGGGATGATACGTTTTGCCCTTCACCGTGTAGGGGGCCGTTTTCACGCGCCCCTTGCTGATAGCCTCTTTGGGGGGTAGACCGCCGATTGTATCGATGTCTTCATTGACGAGCGCCCAGTCGAGTGGGGCCTTCACGACCTTGAAGGTAAACTCTCCAACCTTGTAGGCGATCCTTGTGGTGCCGGCGGTAAACTCATAGGTACCTTTTACTGCATAGTAGGTACCCTTTACCGTTCCCGCGACGATGGTATAGGGCGCCTTGAATACGGCGCAGCCTCCCAATATCAAACATGGTGCCATAAGGCACGCCATGGCCGCAGGTTTCATTATGGCAAGATAGGGCTCTACAAAGCCGAGTGCATTCCCCATTCGCATTGTCCTCCTCGATAGGAAGGCCAATCGGCCACACAACCTCGCAAGAATAGTTCGCCGCATTGTTTCTAACATAGTAGCACACATATTCGACCGAGAAAACAGATCGATGTGTTGCTAGAGAAGCGCCGTGCGTCTTTTGAACGCCCCGGCTCCCATTCGGCGGGTACAAAACGCTTGACTTTGATCCGACCTGCAATTAAGATTAGAAGAGGTATGAAAACGAATAGCTATATATACATCCCATTGCGGTGAAAGGCGTTTAGGGAGCCCGGGTGGCTTCCCGTTATAACCGTGTCCGCCGTTTCTCCGCCTTAACCTAACCGCCTCCTCCTTAGGAATCCGGCGCGGAAATCCGCGGCCGGATTTTTTATTGCACAGGAGGTTTTTCATGTCAGATTACACACAGATGTGGTCAAGCCTGGGTCTTGATCTTAAGGCCCACGACGCCCTGCTTTCCGTCCTTGGCAGCGCCTATCAGGACGTGTTTCTGTCCCAGAAGAAGCGTCCCGAAGGGATGAAGTATTTCGATTTCGTCATGAGCGAGGTGCACGGCCTGCGCATAAAGGAGCTTCTTGACGCGAAGGCGCAGGGAAGAAAGATCATCGGGTCATACTGCGTATTTGTTCCTGAAGAGTTTATCCTTGCCGTAGATGGGGTCTCCGTGGGATTATGCGCCGGCGCGGAGTTTAATTTTGAAGGCGCCGAGAATGTACTTCCGAGAAATATCTGCTCCCTTATCAAATCTGCTTTCGGGTTTAAGCTCGGAAAGGTGTGTCCCTACGTGGAGGCATGCGACGTAGTCGTCGGGGAGAACACGTGCGACGGCAAGAAAAAGGCGTACGAAGTGCTCGGCCCGCTTGTCAGCGATCTGTATATCATAGATCTGCCGCAGATGAAGAGTGAGGCGGGAAAGGCCCTGCTCAAAGAGGAATACAGGAAATTTGCTCAAAAACTCGAGGCTGCAAGCGGCAAAAAGATTACCGTCGAATCATTAAAAAAAGGAATTGAGATTACCAATGCAAAACGCAAGGCGGTAAAACGTCTTGCAGAGATACGCAAAGCTGATCCTGCTCCCATTTCAGGGCTTGACGCGCTGCTCATAAATCAGATTTTCTTCTACGATGATCCTGTGCGTTTTACCGAGTCTGTGAACAAGCTCTGCGACGAACTGGAAGAGCGCGTGCAAAACGGGATAGGGGTGGCCGATACAGGCACGCCCAGGGTGATCATATCGGGATGTCCTATGGCGGTCCCCAACTGGAAAGTGCCTATGCTCGTGGAGACAGGCGGTGCGGTCATCGTGGGGGAAGAATCCTGCGTTGGAGAACGCGGCTCGCGTTGGCTCACGGAAGACAGGGGCAGCACGGTAGAAGAACTCCTTGAAAACGTCGTGGACCGGTATTTCAATATTGACTGCGCTGTCTTCACGCCCAACCCTTCACGGGTCGAATATGTGAAAGAAATGACGGGAAGACTCAACGCACAGGGAGTGATTCATTACAGTCTTCAGTTCTGCCATCCGTATATCGTAGAAAGTATGCCCGCTGAAGCCGAACTGGAAAAAGCGGGCGTCCCAACCCTGCGACTGGAGACTGATTACAGCCAGGAGGACGTGGGTCAGCTGAAAACGCGTATAGAGGCGTTTGTGGAACGGATAAATGAGTGATGAGAACATCGGGGATTGACATAGGATCACGCACAGTCAAGCTCGCTGTATTGGAGGATGGCGAGATCGTCCTTACCCGCAAGGCACACTCATCGCACAGTCCCCTCGAAACCGCAGCGGCTCTCATGCAGGATATTGATCCGGGCAGACTCGTGGCCACCGGGTATGGCAGGCATTTGATCAAAACCAGATTTGACTGCCCGGTCATAAGCGAAATCAAGGCCTTCGCCCTGGGGGCGCGTCGGTTATCGGCTGACTGCCGTGCTATCCTCGATATCGGAGGCCAGGACACGAAGGCCATCGCGCTTCACGAAACCGGGGACATGAGTAAATTCGAAATGAACGATAAGTGTGCCGCCGGAACGGGCCGCTTTCTTGAGATCATGGCTCACGCGCTCGGCTATGCCCTCGGTGAATTTGCCGAATCTGCACTGTCCACCGAAAAGGCCGAGAAGATTAACAGCACGTGTACCGTCTTTGCCGAATCAGAGGTAATTTCCTTGACCAATCAGGGATCCCGGCGTGAAGAGGTGGCGCTGGGCATCCATAAAGCAATTGTAAGTCGCTCGGTCTCGATTTTGAATCGCGTGGCCCCCACGGGCGAGGTATTCTTTGCCGGAGGAGTGGCACTCAATGCCTGCGTGAGGACGCTTCTCGCCCGGGAGACGGGTAGAGAGATATTTGTACCTCAAGATCCTCAAATCGTGGGCGCCCTTGGAGCGGCGCTGTACGGTGCATCGCGGCCGGATGAACGGGCCTCGGGTGGAAACACGTAATACGAGTCGTAACAAAAGAGACATGGAGGTGTCGATATGAACGAAACGCCCGCACCGCTTATCCAGGACGAATTCACGGGTGAGCCACCTACAAAAAGGGTGCTTGCCCACCTGCAGGCGAAACGCGAAGAAGGCAAAAAGATCGCCGGGATCTATTGCGGTTACGCCCCGACAGAACTGATCCGCGCTATGGGTATCGTGCCGGCATCGCTCTGCGCCTTTTCCAACGCGACCATTGAGGCTGCGGAAGCTGTGCTTCCTGTCAACCTGTGTCCTCTCATAAAATCGAGTTTTGGTTTCGTGATCACTGATACCTGCCCGTTTTACGGAATATCCGACGCGGTGATAGGGGAGACCACCTGCGACGGTAAGAAGAAAATGTTCGAACTCATCGGAGAACGCAAGCCCACCCATATCATGGACTTGCCCCAGTTGCCGGACGAGGAGGAGGCCCTGAATAACTGGACCATCATGATACGGAAGTTGCAGAAATTTCTTGAACGCACTTTCAATGCGTACGCGACTGATGATGAGATCGAAGCCGCCATCAAAGATACCAACCACAAGAACGCGATGATGCGAACGGTCATCGACTATGCCGCCCTTAACCCTCCTGTCGTGGGCTGGCGGGACTTGTACGATCTGTGTTTTCTGTCTCATGGAGTAACAGGGAAAGAGATGGAGCCTGTACTGATTGAAGCAAAAAGAAAACTTGAGGAACGGAAGGCTGCCGGATATACCTACGGGCCGAGCGGGGCTCCGCGGATACTCGTAACGGGCTGTCCTGTTGGGGGGGATGCTCAAAAAGTCTTCAACATCATCGAGGAGGGAGGAGGGACCATTGTCGCCCTCGATTCCTGTTCAGGGTTTAAGCCCTTTGCGACAGACATCGAGGAGAAGACCGGGGACCCTATGAGGGCGATCGCCGCACGGTCTCTCAAGATACCCTGTTCGTGCATGACGCCGAATATGCGGCGCTTAACCGAGATCACCCGTATCATCGAAAGATTTAAACCGGACGCTGTCGTCGACGTTGTACTTCAGGCCTGTCATTCGTACAACATCGAATCTTACAAAGTGGGAGAACACGTGCAGAAGAACCACGGTCTGCCGTTTCTCAAGATTGTGACCGACTTTTCACAGAGCGACGTGGGCCAGATACGCACACGCGTCGAGGCGTTGCTGGAGTCCTGTTGAGCGATGGATCGGATATGCCATATCGAGGCGCGCTCAAAAATCGAGTGAGGGCAAGACGAGGTGAGGACAAAGCTATATGAGTAAAGACGGCTTGATTTACTTAGATAACGCGGCCACATCATGGCCCAAGCCACATCCAGTGATCAAGGCCATGATCGATTTCAACGAGAATGTGGGAGCAAATCCCGGACGCTCGGGTCACAGGCTTTCAATGGATGCGGCCCGCATTGTCTTTGATGCCCGTGAGGGCGTAGCCTCTTTACTTAACGCAGATGATCCTCTGAGGGTGGTCTTCGCGAGGAACGCGACAGAGGCTTTGAACACGATACTCTTAGGCAGCCTGCTGCTGAAAGACCATGTGGTTACGTCCGGTATGGAACATAATTCCGTCATGAGGCCCTTGCGCGCCCTTGAGCGGCAGGGGTTGGAACTAAGCGTAACGAGATGCTCTGACGCCGGCTATATTGATCCTGACGATATTAAAGCCGCGATGAAGAAGAATACCAGGATGGTCGTAGTTACCCACGCGTCTAACGTCACCGGAGCCATTACACCTGTGGCTGATATTGCGAAAATAGCGCACGCAAACGATACGATTCTATGTGTTGATGCCTCCCAGACCGCGGGCAGCATTCCGATACATGTTATGCGCGACGACATCGATATACTGGTCTTTACCGGACACAAATCATTAAACGGACCGCAGGGCACAGGCGGATTCTATATCCGCGGGGGGCTCCAAAAAATGGTGAGTCCCCTCGAATATGGAGGCACGGGCAGCGGATCCGAGTTTGAAGAACAGCCCGAATTTATGCCCGACCGTTTTGAATCCGGCACGCCGAACACTATCGGTATAGCGGGGCTTGGCGCGGGCGTCCGGTTCGTAGCCGACCGTGGCGTGGATTTGATACGCGCGAGGGAGATCGCTCTGACAGGCCTTCTTACGGACGGGATCCGTTCGATCAAGGGAGTCAAGATATATGGGGGTACGGATCCGGCGCAACGGATTGGTATCGTATCATTTACAGTCGAGTCGATGAGCCCATCGGATGTCTCGCTCCATCTAGATGAACGCTTCAATATCATGTCGAGGCCGGGGCTGCACTGCGCTCCGGCGGCGCACCGTACCATTGGCACGTTTCCTCAAGGGACAGTGCGTTTAAGTCTCGGCCTGTTCACCACGGAAGAGGAAATTAACACGGCCATAAAAGCCATTGAAACGCTTTCATGGGAGAATAGAAAATGAAGTTATGCACCGCCACAAGGAGGATTATATGTCAGAGACAATCAATGCAAAAGGACTCGCCTGCCCTGAGCCGGTGATTCTTGCGAAAAAGGCCCTCGAGACATCAAATGAAATTACCGTGCTCGTGGACAATGCGACTGCGGTGGAGAATATCAAACGGTTGGCTGCGGGCGCCGGCTGTTCCGTTGAAGTTGCCCGCGAGTCGGGAGGCATATTCAGGGTAGACCTGAAGAAGGAGGGCGGCAGAGCCACAGATGAAGCCGCGCCGGACTATCTTTCCTGCCCGGCCGATGTTTCCCTTCCAGCCTTCGGCCCCACTGTGTTTGTTATTGCCGCCGACACCATGGGCAAGGGAAGCGACGAACTCGGTGTTACCCTCATGAAAGCCTTTATTCATACGGCGACCGAACTTAAGGCCGGTCCGGACGTGATGATATTCTACAACTCCGGTGCGAAGCTCGCGGCGGAAGGGTCGGATTTTCTGGACGATCTGAAGAAGCTTGAAGACAAGGGAGTCAAAATGCTTGTGTGCGGCACATGCGTCAACTATTACAACCTTACCGGAAAAATTGCAGCCGGTGAGGTCTCAAATATGTATGATATCGCGGTCACTCTTTCCGGGGCGGGACGGATCGTTCAGCCATGACGGAACCTCAAATAGAGTATCTTGTAGCGCTTTTCAAGTCGGTGAGCCATGTGATTTCTGCCGAGCGTATCTTGAAAGAAGCACAAGTGCCGCATAAGATCATCCCGGTGCCGAGAAAGATAAGCTCTGATTGCGGTGTCTGTATAAGATTTTTACCTGAACACGGCGATCTGCTTGAAAAAGTGTTGAATGGAAGAGCGGAAGCCTACACCGTAGAATGCCTGTAAGAGGCAATGGGGTTATGTCTGTATTCACACGCACAATGAATGCTGCTTTCAAAAAAACCACCAGACCGATTTATCTGTGCTCAGGTCATGAATAACCCGTAACCACCGGCGTGCATCTGAGGAGAGTTGGATAAGCGTGGGGGATACATGGGTTGCCGCCAATACGCCGGAATGACAGGCTTCAGACAAAGACGACTTTCCCAATGAAAACGGTATCATGCGAACTTGACAGATGGTCGTTGTATGTCTATAATTCATATAGAGTTTGTAGACTAACGAATAAAACTCGGACAGTTTCGCTTGATCGATTTACGGGGTGAAAGCTCATGAAGATATCCACCAAGGGCAGGTACGGGCTCAGGGCTTTGATCGATCTGTCAACCCATGGCAACAAGGGGGCTCCGGTCTTGCTTTCGGACATCGCACGACGCCAGGGCATATCGGAAAAGTATCTCGAGCAGATTGCCGGTCGGCTCCACAAATCAGGTCTCGTCAAGACTGTCAGGGGAAGGAGGGGCGGGTATCTCCTCAACAAACCGGCGGACGAAATAAAGTTGAGCGAGATCATCGAGATACTTGAAGGCCCGATCAATGTGGTAGATTGCGTGGGAAAACCAGGCTTCTGCGAAAAATCAGCAATTTGCTCGGCCAGGGACGTCTGGACAGTCTTAAACAACAGAATCGCCGAGACCCTGTCACAATATACCCTTCAAGACATCGTGAATGCGCAGAGTCATAAAATAGGGACAGAGAACCCCATGTATTATATTTGAGGCGCATGGAATGCCGTATGAGCCGATTTGCCATTCAGATCGCCGATAGTTATAATTAGGAGTACAGCTTTTTATTGGATGCCCCCGGATCATCGGATATGGACGGGCGCGAAGATGGAATCGCAAGGAGAGGACTATGTGGGAATACACCGATAAAGTGAAAGAACATTTTCTCAATCCCCGGAACGTAGGGGAGATTGAGAACCCCGATGGCGTGGCCGAGGTAGGATCTATCGCCTGTGGAGACGCCTTAAAACTCACTTTTAAGCTGGACGAAAACAAAAAGATAGTCGATGCCAAATTCAAGACCTTCGGATGTGCAAGCGCCATCGCATCGGCTTCGGCCATGACGGAAATGATCAAGGGCATGACCATAGAGGATGCCATGAAGATCACCAACCAGGACATTGCCGACTATCTTGGCGGCCTGCCTGCCGAGAAGATGCACTGCTCCGTCCTGGGACAGGAAGCCCTGGAAAAGGCCATCGAACACTATAGAGGCTCCGAGTCACCCAAGAAAGAAGGGGAGATTGTGTGCGAGTGCTTCGGCGTCACCGACAAGGAGATCGAGCGAGCCGTAAGAGAGAACCACCTGACAACGGTAGATGAAGTTACGAATTACACCAAAGCGGGCGGCGGCTGCAAGAAGTGTCATGAGAAGATTCAGGAGCTCATCGACAGGATATATGCGCAACCCGAGCAGGAAGCTTTAGAATCGGCAAAGCCGAGGCTTACGAACTTGAAGAAGATACGGATGATCGAAGAAATCATAGACAGAGAAATACGTCCGTCATTACGACACGACGGCGGCGATATCGATCTCGTCGATATCGTTGGCAACAGGGTTCTTGTGGCCACGCGGGGTGCCTGTGCAGTTTGCCAGGCGTCACAACTCACGCTCAAAGGCTTTGTCGAGACCAAGCTCCGCGAGCTTGTTTCACCCGAACTCGTTGTGGAGGAGGTTTCGCAATGAAAACCATATACCTCGATAATAACGCTACGACGCGGGTCGCCCCCGAGGTGCTCGCCGAGATGACACCATATTTTTCCGAATTCTACGGAAATCCATCGAGTATGCACAGTTTCGGGGGGCAGGTAGCCAAAAAGCTTGCCCAAGCCCGCGCACAGGTGGCGGCCTTGATCGGGGCTAGCCCGGACGAGATCATCTTTACGAGCTGTGGCACAGAAAGCGACAATACCGCCATTCGTTCGGCCCTCTCTGTGAAACCGGACAAACGGCACATCATTACGAGCCGTGTGGAGCACCCCGCTGTGAAGGCCCTTTGCGAGCATCTCGCCGAGAGCAACTACCGGGTGACGACCCTGGAGGTCGATGCCGACGGGAACCTGGACATGGACCAGTATAAGAAAAGCCTTTCAGCGGATACGGCTGTGGTGAGCCTCATGTGGGCAAATAATGAAACGGGCGTTATCTTCCCTGTTGAAGAAGCGGCTCAGTTCGCCCGGGAACGGGGTGCCCTTTTTCATACAGACGCAGTACAGGCCGTGGGCAAGGTACCCATCAATATGAAAGAGAATAGCATTGATATGCTCTCGTTATCGGGGCATAAGCTTCATGCCCCCAAAGGCATAGGCGTGCTCTATCTTCGGAAGGGTACGAAATTTTCCTCTTTTCTTATCGGAGGCCATCAGGAGAAGGGTCGCAGGGGCGGCACGGAAAACACCCCGAGCATCGTAGCCCTGGGCAAGGCATGCGAACTGGCTTCAAGTAACATGAAACAGGAAAATACCCGAGTGAGACAGCTTCGGGACAAGCTTGAAAAGGAACTTCTCAAGCGCATCTCAAACTGTAAGGTAAACGGGGGAGGGGCACTACGTCTTCCCAATACCACAAATATCAGCTTCGAGTTCATTGAGGGGGAAAGCATCCTTCTGCTCATGGACGGCCATGGCATCTGCGCGTCCTCCGGTTCGGCCTGCACGTCCGGATCACTTCAGCCTTCCCACGTACTGCGCGCCATGGGTGTACCCTATACCATGGCCCACGGGTCGGTGAGATTCAGCCTCAGTGTTTACAATACCGAGGAGGAGATCGACTTTGTCATTGAAAAGCTGCCGCCCGTTATCGAGCGGCTCCGATCTATGTCGCCTTACTGGAACGTGGAAAGTAACGTATGCGCCACTGCATCATAGTACGGTCGCGCCGAACGAATGGCCGCCCGTAAGTATCGCAACCCGTAGGACAGAAATCAACGACAGAGATGGCGGGAATGAACCCGAGGAGAAAGACGTGAACGAACAGGAGCTATCAAGAAAGACCGTAGAAATAGTGCGTGAGATCAGGAAACAGCAGCCCCTGATTCATCACATCACGAATTTTGTCGTGATGAACTCTACGGCCAACGTGACTCTCGCCATCGGAGCATCCCCGATCATGGCGCATGCGCCTGAAGAGATGGAGGCCGTGGCCTCTTTCGCGAGCGCGTTGAATCTCAATATCGGCACACTGACTGAAGAATGGATCAGGTCCATGCTGATTGCAGGGGCCGCCGCCGGCAAAAGAGGCATACCGATCGTGCTGGATCCGGTCGGTTCCGGGGCCACACCGTTCAGGACCGATACGGTGAGGCGCATCCTCGCGGAAGTCCCGGTAACGGTCTTGAGGGGTAACGCGTCGGAGATCATGTCTCTTATCAGCGATGAGATCAAGATCCGGGGCGTGGATTCCCTCGAAACAGTGGATGCGGTGCGGGACGGGGCACTCGCACACGCGCGGAATTTGAAGAAGGTTATCGCCGTGACCGGTGCAGTCGACTATGTAACAGACGGGAAAGATGCGATAGAGGTGAGAAACGGCCATCCCATGTTCGGACGGGTAACCGGCACGGGGTGCGGGGCAACCACAGCCATTTCGTGTTTCTGTGCTGTAGAACCGGATACCCTCACGGCCACTGCGTGTGCACTCGCCTATTACGGACTTGCGGGCGAGGAAGCGGCGCGACTGTCACAGGGACCGGGGAGCTTCCAGGTTGCCCTCTACGATGCACTTTTTAGCCTATCTGACAAGACCATGATGAAGAAGCTCAATCTCCGATATAGATAGCGTGGCAGATCATACTGATGAACGGTGGGTGTGACTGATGAAACCCGTCCCCTCTGATTATCGCTTATATCTCGTGACCGATTCCCGCCTGCATAAAGGATACCCGGTGCTCGAACAGGTAAAGCTCGCGCTTGAGGGGGGAATCCGAATCATCCAGCTTCGGGAAAAGGAGTTGCCTCATGAGGATTTTGTAAGAGAAGCCCGGGAAGCCCTTAACATGACGCGATCTTATAATGCGTTCCTGATTATCAATGATGCGGTGGAGGTGGTGAGAGAGGTACAGGCCGACGGACTCCACCTGGGTCAGGAGGACGTGCCATTACGGGAGGCGCGCAGACTGCTTGGCGACGATCTCATCATTGGTGTGTCCGTGAAGACGGCGAAACAGGCGATAGGAGCGGCCTTAAACGGCGCGGACTACGTAGCGGTTAACGGCGTTTTTCCCACGGCAACCAAGGATGATCTGGGATACCTTCCGGGGCTTATCGGTGTGGCAGAGATCAGGCGGAGCGTCAACCTGCCTGTCATCGGAATCGGGGGCATCAACCTTGGCAATTGCCGTAGCGTTATTGAAGCAGGCGCCCATGGCGTGGCTGTGGTCACAGCCGTTACCATGTCGGATAATATCCCGGGCACGTGCCGGACGTTTCTTAAAATCATAAGCGCCTGTTCTTGCGGACGAGACGCCGGCTGATCGGCTAAGATACGATCTTCCGGAAACTGAATTGAGACAGAGGGAGGGAACTGATGCGAGTGGCAAGAAAGGAGATCAAAGACAAGAACATATTAATCAGGCTACTGTCAGAGGCCTATGTGGGACGACTCGCCACGAACCGACACGACGGCTATCCCGTGATAAAGCCCCTCAATTTCCTTTATGACGAAGGGAAGATCTACATACACTCCGCGCAAGAAGGAGAGAAGATAGAAGACATCAAGCAAGATAACCGGGTTTGCTTCGAGGTGGACTTTCCTATCTCGTATGTAAAGACGAGCGGTAGCCCCTGCAAGGCCGCGTACCGATATCGCAGCGTCATCATGAAAGGGAGGGCTTTTATCCTGGAAGACAGGCAGGAAAAGATCCGTGCGCTTAAAGGCCTTATGGAGAAATACCAGCCCGAGGGCGGCTACGGGAAAATCCCCGATGAGAAGCTCGATCTCACGGCGGTTGTCAGGATAGACGTAGAGGAGATGACGGGTAAAGAGGATGTTGGCCGTTGAACTCTATTAATCGCTGCACACGCCCTGGTAGTCGCCTGTCAGGTCTCTGATCGTTGGCTTACCCCCACAGAGAGGACAGACCGGGTTTCTTTCCACCGTAAAAGTCCTGAAATCAGCCTCCATTAAATCGTAGATCAGGAAACGACCGGTGAGAGATCTGCCTTTTTTCAAGATCAGCTTGATGACTTCAGCGGCCTGAACCAGGCCGATCTGCCCGGGAACGACCCCGAGCACGCCCACTTCGCTTCATGACGGCGCAGTCTCCGGCGCCGGAATCTCAGGCATCATACAGCGCAGGCACGGTCCGCCTGCCTTTGGGAAAAAGACGCTCGCCTGTCCTTCAAATCTTATAGCGCCTCCGAAGACGAATGGTTTTCCCGCAAAGAAGGCCGCGTCGTTGGCGAGAAACTTGGTGCCAAAATTATCCGATCCGTCCACAACGATATCGTAGGGGGCGATAATTTCCAAAGCTCGATCCGCTGTGAACCGTTCCTGATAGGCGATGACCGATATATCGGGGTTTATCCGGTGGATCGTCCGTCTGGCTGACGCGGTCTTCGGTTGTCCCACATCCTTCGTGTCGTAAAGTATCTGCCTGTGCAGATTGGAAAGATCGACCCTGTCAAAGTCGACGATTCCCAGGGTTCCTACCCCCGCGGCGGCGAGATAGAAAGCGACGGGGCTCCCCAATCCGCCGGCGCCCACCACGAGCACCCGTGAGCGGAGCAACCTTAACTGGCCCTGTTCGCCGATTTCAGGCATTAAGAGTTGTCGGCTATAGCGCTTGATCTGATCGGTTGTCATCACGCCCTTTGTTTTGATATCGAAGCCCGCTTCAACCCAGGCGTTGAATCCTCCGGCCATGGACCGCACATCTTGATAGCCCATCCCTTTCAGCGCTGTGGCGGCGCGAAGGGAACGTGCCCCGGAGGCGCAATACAGTATGAGAGGCGCATTCTTATCGGGCAAAACGTGTTGCACGGTTTCTCGTAACGCGCTGTTCGGGATGGATACAGATGTGTCAATGAAGCCGACAGCAAGCTCTTCATGCTCCCGAATGTCAACAAGATGCACGCCGGCCGTCTTCTCCTTAAGAAGCGATCGAACGCCGTGAATCGATATTTCAAGAGGATCTTCCGTGTTCCCGTTCAACAATTTGTGGCCCCCACGGATAGCTCATAAGATGCTACGATAGAACATATCATATTGGGCATACCCCCCACAAGGACTAAGCCCGACCGCTTTCTTTGCTGTTGACACCTGCAGGGGCTCTTTGATAGCATTAGAAGGATTCAGGACGCCCCCATGGAACGCACGCGCAAAAAGCAAAAGACCCCGCCGCAACGTAAGGCTCGCCCCCGAAAAATAACCCCTGCACAGAAGATTGCGAGCGCTCAGTCCAAAGACCGCCTGCAGATGGAGGATATCCTGCAAAAGAACAGTATTCTCTACAGACTGGTTATAGAGAACATGTACGACAGCCTCTTTGTCCTGGATACCGAAGGTCGTTTCATGTTTGTAAACCACGTGCTGCTCGAGCGGGCCGGTTATCCGAGAGAATGGTTCATGGGGAGAAGCTGTCTTGACATGGTGCAAAAACAGGACAGACGGGCGGTGCAAGAGGGCCTCAATGCAGTAGTGCGAGGGGAGGCGGTACCGGCCTTCGAACTTTACTATAACACGGCGTCGGGTCCCAGATGGACCGAGATCAATGCCACACCCCTGATATACGACGGCACCTTGATGGGCATCCTCGTGCTTTCCCGCGACATCAATGACCGCAAGAAGATCGAGGAGGAATTGAAGCTCTATCGGGACAATCTTGAGGAACTTGTGAAGACCCGTACCAAAGAGCTGTCCGGAGCGAACGAGCGACTGCAACTCGAAATCAACGAACATAAGAAGACTGAGGAGGCGCTGAAGCATTCCGAAATCTATTACCGGACAATCTTCCAGAATACCGGAACTGCTATGATAATCATGGAAGAGGATACCACCATATCCCTGTCAAACAGAGAATCGATCAGATTCGTCGGGTACCCGCCCGAGGCCCTGGAAGGCAAAAGAAAGGCCATCGAATTTGCAGCCAAGAACGACTTGCAAAGGATCCAGGAATATCAGCAAATACGCGCACTCGATCCGGACAAGGCCCCGGGAAGCTATGAGTTGAAGATCGTTGACAGGTATGGAAAGGCGAGAGACGTCTTTATTAATATCGCACGTATCCCCGGCACCAGGAAGAATATTGCATCATTCACCGATATAACGGAACGTAAAAAGGCAGAGGCGGCGCTCATGGCCTCAGAGGAAAAATACCGCCATATTTTTGAGAAGGCAAGAGAGGGCATTTTTCAGACGACCGTTGAGGGCGATATCTTAAGTGCTAACCCTGCCTTCGCTGCACTGTTTGGATACAAGTCCGCTCAAGATATGAAGAGGCGGGTAAAGGATGTAACGTATGAGATTTACGCTGACCCTGCCCAACGGACCGAACTCGTAGGCCGGCTTGCAAAATTCGGACAGGTGCATGATTTTGAACTTCACTGCCGCAATCGTGATGGAAATACGATGTGGGTCAGCATGAACGCGCGGATGGTAAGGAGCTCAGACGGCAAGGATTTGTTTTACGAGGGTACAGTCGTCGATATTACGGAACGGAAAAAGATGCAGGAAGAGATCGAAAACAAGTCGAGAAGCCTTGAGGAGACAAATGCCGCCCTGCGCGTTCTCTTACAACATCGTGAAAAGGACAACAGCGAGCTTGAGGGGAAGATCTTTCACAATATCAAGGAACTTGTCCTGCCTTACGTTGACAGGCTCAAAGCGGGTCGCCCTCAGGACAGGGCCATTGTGGACATTATCGAATCAAACCTCAACAATATACTCTCGCCGTTTATCAGGAGCATGGCTTCACGGTATGAGAATTTTACGCCCAAAGAGATCCAGATAGCGGATCTCATGAAGAAAGGCAAGACGACCAAAGAAATATCGCAGATATTAAACCTTTCCCCCAGAACCATCGATATTCATCGCTACAACATCAGACGAAAGCTCAATATAGCGAATAAAAAGATAAATCTCCAGTCCTATTTATTATCTCTATCATAGTAAATACCTAATTTGCCTAAGTACTAAGTGCGCACCAAACCGGTATACACGGCCTTATCGTTTCCCCGTATACTTACCCCATGATGATTTTGCTATCACAGAGACATGAGGCGGCTGGAGGGGATGCGTGAACATCGGTAAAGGGCGCGTAAAAGGTCCGAACAGGTGTGTCGAGCGGAGAAAAACGGGGGGTCGCAAGACGCCGGGCAGGCTGATGGTGTTATGTCGTCCGTCTGTCCGGTTCATGATTCTCATACCCCCCACTTTTGCAAGTAGCTCAAAGATCCCGCGGAACAAAGAGAGCGTATCCCCATCAAGCTATACGCATCGGATGTGATGAAAAAAGGCGATAAGGGAAACCAAAGAGCCAGGACCAGGGTCTCGCGTGCACTACCGGACGGGCGCAGGAAGAATTCCTGGGAGAAAAAGGGGATCACACTCACCTGTCTCATGGCCATGATGGTTCTGGCCGCGGGTTGTGACGTACATGCGCGTGCAGGGAGGCTGCCTGAGATCACGCCCCTCGAGACATCCTTGCAGCCGGGTGTGTCCACCGGAGAAGATGTGCTGAAAGTTCTCGGGGAGCCTTTCGGTAAGGGCAAGGAAAAGCTCCCCTTAGGGCTTAAGGTGAGAACGCTCTGGTCTTACTATTATGATGAGGATACTATTACCGACGACAGAAGAAAGTTTCTATTCGTTTTTCTGGACGAAGACATCTATGACGGATACATGTGGTTTTCAAGCCTCAAGAAATAGCGGGTCCGTGGAGGTACTGATCGCCTGCGCGTCGCGACAGGCGTGAGACATTCATGACAGCAGGTCCATTTGTTAAGAGCACAATACAGCGATAACGCGTAAGGCAGGCCCTGTGAGGCATGCCCTCCCATATTTGCGCGGTTCCCTTTACAAGTTGTGATTCGAGCCTTAGGTTTATCGGGTATTGAGGCGCAGCCGCTCGACCATTTTGAGCATTTAATTGGAATAGTGCGACAGGGGGAAATTATCCGGTAAGGAGGTAGATATCATGAAAATATCCTTTCGAAGAAAGGGGGCGATCATTATCGGCCTTTTATTCGTATTTACGCCGCCAGTGCTTCATGCCCAATCGGGGCCGCCGCCGGTAGGGGCACAAACGGTGCGTGAGGGCGATTTTGCCGTGGCGCTCACGTCCGCCCTCGGTCTCGGAACGACCGACGATGAAGTGGAAGCCGAGACACGGCTCGGTCAAATCGGCATAGCCCCCCGGAACGGATGGATTGCCGATTACCCTGTTACGCCCGATGTTATGGGTGAATTGCAGAATGCGGTGAGCGATGCGGCCCTGGGTGGAAGATTGTCCGTGAACAGGGATGAAGCCTTAAGAAGACTCAATGACGTGGACACCCAGATGGGTCTGGCGATTTCTCCGTATACCGGATCGGGACAACCCCAAATAGCCGGCGCGGAAAATTACCCGGATCCCGCTGCAATCAACAACTACTATTATGATGAGGGACCGCCCGTGATCACGTACTATGCGCCTCCGCCTGATTTTTATTACCTGTATGCCTGGATACCCTTTCCATTCTGGTGCGGTGGTTTCTGGTTTCCCGGATATTTTATCCTCCACGACTTTCACAGGACCATTTTCTTTCATCACAGGGCCGTTTTCTTATCAAACCATTTCAATGATATCACAGCCCACAGGGTGTTCAGAATCGATCCTATGGGCAGATATAACGGACGAACGTTTGCCGGTGTGGGCGCGCCGCGTTCGGGGAATTTTATCTCCACAGGGGTCCCCGGCGCCGCAACCAGGGTGTTTCATGCGCCCCACGAACGCATGGCGGTGCCGAACGCAAGGACGGTCACCCCGCCCTTTCGCAGGGGGGGTTCATTGAACACACCTTCGCCCGCCGAGAGGATGGCATCCCCGGCGCCGCGGACAGCCAACCCGTCTTTGCGCGGGGGCTCAATGGGAGGGGCTGCCCCGCGTGCAAACGCAAGGCCTGTTTCTCGTGGAGCACCGTCCCCGTCTATGCGGTCCGGGTCACAGACCGGCGGCGCTTCACGCGGCGGTTCGGGTGCACAGGCGCCCTCTCACGGCGGCGGCGGACGCCGCTAGGTTGACTTTCGATAGCCTGCGGTCTTAATCTCGACAAGGCTTGATGCGCCTCGCGGTCAGGGTGCCGCCTCCCATGCGCCGCCTCTGTGTTTACTCCTTGACAAGCTGACGTGCAATCTTTCATACTCTTGGCTTAAGGGCATCGGCGCGGGAGGTTCCCGGTGAACGCCATGCAAACGAGGGCAGAGAGTGCGGGACAGTTCATGACTTGCAGAGACATATGTTGAAAGAGGCTGTAGTAAAACCCGATGAAGAATATATTATCTCCGTCAACGATCTCACCAAAAGATTCGACGGATTTGTTGCCGTCGATCATATCACCTTCTTCGTAAAAGCGGGCGAGATATTCGCATTCCTGGGCCCCAACGGGGCGGGTAAATCCACGACAATCAAGATTCTCACCACGCTCCTTAGTCCCACGACGGGCAAACTCTCGATGAATGGCTACGATCCGGTTACTTCGCCGCATAAGGTGCGGCAGACTTTCGGCATCGTATTTCAGGACCCGAGCCTCGACGAGGAACTCACTGCCTATGAAAACATGGAATACCACGGCATACTGTACAACGTGCCCAGAGAGACGAGGGTAGAAAGGATCGAAGAACTGCTCACCATCGTGGAGTTATGGAGCCGGAGGAACGATTTCGTCAAGAACTTCTCAGGAGGGATGAAAAGAAGGCTGGAGATCGCCCGAGGCCTCCTCCATCACCCGAGTATCCTGTTCCTCGATGAGCCGACCCTGGGCCTTGACCCCCAGACCAGGAATCTTATCTGGAACTACATCAAGGAGCTCAATGCCCGGGAAGGCGTAACGGTCTTCTTTACCACTCATTATATGGAAGAGGCGGAACGTGTGGCCCGTCGCATAGCGATCATCGATCACGGAAAGATCATGGTTCAGGGAACTCCTGACGAACTCAAAGACAAGACAAACACCTCAAGCCTTGAGGATGCCTTCATTGCGCTCACGGGTCGTGACATCCGGACAGAGGAGCCGGATAGCCTCGAGCGTTTGAGGACACGGCGGAGATTCTTCAGGGGGCGCGGCCGGTGAGGGCGATCTACGTACTCTGGTTGAGGCAGTTAAAGCGGTATTCCCGCTCAAAAGCAAGGATCATAGGTTCCCTGGGCCAGCCACTTCTCTTTCTTGTTGCCCTCGGCTTTGGCTTCGGGCCCATTTACACAAAAGCGGGCGGCGGCAACTACGTACAGTTCTTGGCGCCGGGTATTATTGCGATGAGCATCCTCTTTACGGCAACCTTCTCCGGAATTGAAGTGCTCTGGGACAGACAGTTCGGTTTTCTCAAAGAGATTCTCGTGGCGCCGGTTTCGAGGACCAGGATAATGGTCGGTAGAACTTTGGGGGGAGCCACCGTAGCCGTGCTTCAGGGTATCATTGTGTTTTTCCTGTCGCTCCTTATCGGGTTTCGCCCTGCGAGCATGACCCTTTTGCCCCTTGCGCTCGTCTACATGAGCCTCATTGCGGTCATGTTTTGCGCCCTCGGAACGGCCATAGCCTGTTTCATCGAGGACATGCAGGGGTTTCAACTGATCATCAACTTTCTCATCATGCCCACGTTCTTTCTGTCCGGCGCCCTCTTTCCCATGGAAAGCCTGCCCCGGGCGGTGGGTTTTATAGCGGCAGTCAATCCACTCGCTTACGGCGTGGACGCCTTGCGAGGGATCCTGATACACGGCGCCCACCTGGGGCTCATCACCGATTTTATCGTGCTCGCTCTTGTCGCCTCGGCACTCATGGCCCTGGGAAGTTTCTTCTTCTCAAGAATTCAGGTGTGAGGGAGCTCCTGTTTTTTCAAGTCTATGGCGGTTGTTGCCGCGAGGTGTGTCGACGGAACAGGCGGAGCGCAAGCGCTATCGATGCGATGACAAGGGCGATAACAAGAACAGATTCGACCTTTACGAAAACCCGGTGAAGCTCTCTCATCCTGTGGCCTAACGCATAGACGGCTCCGGCCCAGCATCCTACCCACAGGAATCCGCCGAAGGTGTTGTACACCTGAAAACGCACGGGACCCATGCGGGCCACACCGGCCACGATGCCGTTTAACTGCCGGAACACGTCAAAAAAGCGGGCAAAGAGGAGCACCTTGCCGCCATGCTTCACAAAAAAAAGCTCGGTGCCGGAAAGGCGACCTTCCGTAACCCCGAGGTATCGGCCCCATCGGAGGATGATGGGTCGTCCACCATAATAACCGAGACAATAACCGACAGTGTTTCCTGCGATGGTTGAACAGAGCGCGGTGACGATCACAAGGCTCAAGGACAATTCCCCTTTTACGGCAAGAATTGTCGCCACGATGAGGGTTGTTTCACCCGGCGTAGGAATACCGAACCCCGCAGGGAGAACGGCGGCAACAATAGCCCAGTATCCGTAATGCTCGAAATAGGGTTTTAGTGTGGTCATGACATCAATCATATAGTCGGATAACTTCCGTCAGCGGCAGATAAGAGTCTTTTTCACCGGGTCGGCAAACAGGCCTTGAAGAAGTTGGCTACGTCAACTTTGAGCTTTGTGAGAGAAGAGCCGTGAGTGTACATCTGGTGCCCCGCGTCATAGAATGCCATGGTGACACGTGTCTGAAGGGCGGGATCCGAGCCCAGGTGGTTCACCGTGAACATGGCGCCGAAATAGGACGTATCCAGGTCGTAGTAACCGCTCCCCACAAAGACCCTCAAGGAGTCGTTTTTCTTCATGGCTCGCGCCAATACATCGGCAACGTTCACATATCCCTCTGCCGCCGACCCCCAGTTCCATGATTCATTGACCTTGGTAGACAGAAACTCATAGGTCGCGTCGTTCTCATACTTGAGTTCGTTGCGGGCGTACTGATTGTAGGCCGCAACGAGCGGCCCCGCCACGTCAAAGACGCTCGGATCGTCCATGAAGCGCCTGAATTCGTAAGGTCCCGTAATCCGGGCATCGAGGGTACCGATTCTCTGATGCTCGTCGCGGAGCAACTCCGCTACGAATCCATCGCGCCCGATACGCAGGTCCGCATTCCTCACATACGTCTTTGAGAGACCCGTGAAGAGCGAAAGCTTGTCGACGATCTTCTCGCGCTCCGGGACGGTAAGCTCCGCGCCTTTTGCCAGTGCGGTCAGATATTCGGTGAGAGCAAACTCCTCAACCTCCTTCCTGGTTTTTGCAAGATTCTCCTGGAGGGGAGGGGAGAGCCTCCTGTGGTACCAGGCCGCGTTCGTGTAAGCGGGCAGATAGAGCGCGTAGGGAAGGTCGTTCTTAGCCGAAAAAGTGATCGTCTGGAAATCGAGAGCCGACGAGATCAGAATGATCCCGTTGAGATACATGCCGAGCGTATCCTGAAGAAAACCGGACAAACCCGCGGCCCGTGTCGTCCCATAGCTTTCCCCGGCCAGAAATTTGGGGGAGAGCCAGCGGTCGTACCTTGTGCAGTAGAGCCTTATGAATTCGCCGATCGATTCAATATCACCCTTTACCGTGTAGAATTGTTTTGGGTCCACGCCGTGAGCGGGCCGGCTATATCCTGTTCCCACAGGGTCAATAAAGACGAGGTCCGTGAAATCGAGCCATGTCTCGCGATTCGCCACCAGGCGGTACGGGGGAAGTGCGACCCTCATCTCGTGGTCAATAGGGACCCTCTTCGGACCCAGCGCCCCGATGTGCAGCCAGAGGGATGCCGCGCCCGGGCCGCCGTTGAACACGAATGTGACCGGCCTAAGTGATTCTTCATCCCCATTGTTCTTTGTGTAGGCGGTGAAGAAGATGTACGCCTCTGTTTTGCCGGAAGACTCTTTAAGGGGCATATAACCGGCCGTAGCCTCGTATTTCAGAGTCGTGCCGTCAATTTCGAGGCTGTGACGGGTAACTGAAAGTTTTGTGTCGAAAGACGCCTCGGCGGGTGCTTTGGAAGGCTTGCTATCGGACGAGACTACGGTTCTGTCCTGCGCCTCCTCAGCGGCTCTGGCACCCTGAGGGGCACCCGTGTACAGAATGCCCGTCAGCGCCGCTAGAATAACCGCAATGCGACAGTATGTTCCCGCTACGGCATACTTGGCCACGGTTTCAAAACCCCCTGTCGCGCGTTGCCTCATAGGGTGCGCAGCGCGTTACTTGATCGTTACGGCCACATAGCCTGAGTTGCCCGTATTATGGTCGATGGCGAGAAAGGTGGCCTGACGTTTGGGCTCAAGAGTATTTATCATCCCCACAAAACTCTCCATGCCTGCTACTGCCTGCCCGTTTACTTCCACTATGATGTCGTCTTTCTCGAAGCCCGATTCGCCAAGAGGCCCCTTGGGATCAACACGGGTAACGGCGACCCCCTGACCAGCACTCAAGCTGTATTTGTCCTGCTCGCTTGCGGTTGTGGGTCGGAAACCTGCCCCGAGTTTTGATTCAACAGATGTGAGCAAGGTCTTGGTGGCGTCATCGAGGTTGCCTATTTTCACCGAAAGAACGTACGGCTTGTGGTCTCTCAACACGGTCAGATTGACCGTACTGCCGATAGGGGTAACTGCCACTTGATTGCGCAGTTCGCTCGAGTTGGCAACCTCCTTGTTGTCGAATACGGTTATTACATCGCCTTTCTTTAATCCTGCCCTTGCCGCCGGACTATCTTTCATAACATCTTCCACATGAGCGCCCTTGGGCACACTCATGCCGAATGATTGTGCCTGTTCATAGGTTATATCCCCCACGGAAACTCCGAGCCATCCCCGTTCCACCTTACCGTGGGCAATCAACGTCCTGCCGATATGCACGGCGATATTACTGGGGATCGCAAAACCGATCCCTTCGAAGCCGCCCGAAGAAGAGGCTATTGCGGAGTTCACCCCGATTACCTCCCCTTGCAGATTGAGAAGCGGACCACCGCTATTACCCGGGTTGATGGCTGCGTCGGTCTGGAGAAAATCCTGATAACTGGTCGGGTCAGTGATACCCGTTCGGTGCTTAGCGCTTATGATTCCCTGCGTTACGGTCTGATCAAGCCCGCGGGGCGCGCCGATCGCCACTACCCATTGACCTACTTCCATCTTGTCCGAATTTCCGAACTTCACGAAGGGAAGCCTTTCTTTTGTATCGATGCTTATCACTGCGAGATCCGTTTTAGGGTCGCCGCCTATAAGCCTCGCTGTATATCTTTGACCCGTCGAAAGCTGGACCTCGATCTTTGTGGCCCCGCCCGCCACATGATAATTGGTAAGGATATGGCCCTGCGCATCCATGATCATGCCGGTGCCAAGTCCCTTTACCTCCTGTTTGAACTTCTTCGGCATCTTGGGCCCGCCAAAGAAATACCGGTAGAACGGGTCGTTTTCAAAAGGTAGAAGCGGATTTGCAACCTCTCTACGTTCGGTTACCTCTACATGTACCACCGCAGGAATAGCTTCTTTAGCTACACGCACGAAAGCTGTTGTGAGGTCCTCTGCCGTGGCAGCGGCACACGTGCCGGCTGCGTAGAAAACGAGGAGCACAACAAGCGTAACGGTGAGAGCGGCTATATGAATTCGTTTGATCCAACAAATCTCTAAATTGCTCTGCATATCTCCTCCTCAAGGCCCTTAAGCTTATAGTTAAAAATAACACTGAGGACACTTCTTTTGCAACCCTTGCCCGTGCCATGACGTGGTAACGCTCATTCGGGTCCGTAGAGGAACCTCACGAGGTACTTTTTTGCCTATCTGGGTGCACGTTTCTCTACAGAAGGGATCGTGGCCTTAAAGCGTCCTGCGCCGACGGTGGCCGCCGGATTCGACCAGGTCCTTGCATGTTGACTGCAGAGTGATGTCCAGGGGATTGCCTTAAGACGGCCGATGGAAATCCTTCTGCCGCAGATTTCGCACAGGCCGTATTCGCCGAGCTCAATCCTGGACAGTGCCAGGTCTATGGCCTCGATCTCTTCTTTCTCGCGCTCGTCGAGCGCTGCCAGCACGTCTTCCATGGACTCTTTCTGGGCGGTCTCCTCGAACTCCGAGTCGGGCTCCATCAATTCCTTACGACCCTCTTCAGCCTTTCTGTGCGCTTGAAAGACCCTGTTCTTCCTTTCGACCAGTTGTTTCTCAATCTGTTCCAATTGCTCTGACCTTTTCATACCCACCTCCCGTGCGGTCGGTTAATGAGTAAAATATCGTCATCATGACAGGGCGATGCAACGGATTGCCACGATCTGTTTTTGGAGAGGAACAAAAGAGACGTTTCGGGTGGGAATGAGGCCTGAGGGCTATCGTCCGGGCCAGGCGCTGCCGCCGTAATGCCAGTCGAGCTTCCTGTAGGAGGTGAGAAAACCGCCCTGTGCTGCGAACGAGCCATCGGCATAGGCGCCCGCCTCGTTCACCGCGTAACGGAGCATATCAAGGCTGAAGGCGATATTCTGTTTGCCTCGCTCAGCCACAAGGTCGATAAGTTGGCTCTGCAGATTGGTAAAAGGCGCGCGGGGCCGCTCCGGGAACAAGGCTCTTAGGTCCTGCTCCGTCATCGTCTGCACCGAAGATGGAACGGACCTTACTTCCCCTGGTTTTGCCCTGACGAATTCCTTGAGCGCTCCGCGGCGCTTCGGAGCTTCAACGCCGCAAAGATTTAAGACCGACAGGATCGGGTCTTCCCAGAGCGCACCTTCTTCCTTCATATCGAGCAGAGTTCTCGCCTGCGCCAGGATATAAGTCCTCATGACGGTGCTGTCGTCCTTGAAGACTGCGGCGGCCTGTCCCAGAAGGATGAAATCGAGGGCGTTTTCGCGCGGGGTAGAATGCTTTGAAGACGAACGGGTCAAAGCCGCCTTGAGGATTTTGAGCCCGGCCTCGTAGTATAGCGGTTTATGCGTTATCTCCGAGAAATGCCCTAAGAGAACCGCGAGCTGTAATGCGCGGTTTCGTTCTGACGGCTCGATTTGTCCTTCGGCTGCGCGATCGGCAACCACCCGGGCCAGCGTGAGGTAGAATTGACGGGCCTCGGCAGGCAATGCAACGATCACCCTTGCGAGCGTGATCTGTTCATCCACGGTGCCGGACGCATTGTGGCTGTCAATCCATCTTTGTACGAATTCAAAATACCGTTGATCTTTTGTCTCTCTGTAGGCTCGAATCATACCGGTAAGTGTGAGTTCCCCCTCCTGATTCGCATAAATGGACTCGGGTTTTACCGCTGCGAGCACAAAGTCGGCGGCAGCCTTTATCAGGTCTCGATCTGCGAGTTTTTCCACCCTTATGGCCTTGAAAGCTGCCTCCGTTCTCGCTTCTTTTTTATTGAGCTTTAAATACTTGATCATGGACTCACTCAACACCTTGCCTGTCGACAGAGGGGTCTCGATCCCGAGAAGCTCGGCGGCAGTCGGCGCCACGTCTATCTGCAAGGCTTCTTTATCGATCACCACACCTTTCTTGATATCCGGGCCGATAACAAGGAGCATCACATGCTCACACCCGTCGCAGTGATCGCCATGATTCTGGAAATCATATGTATGGCGGCCATGATCGTTGGTGAAGAAGACCGTCGTTGAATCACGGTAGTGAGGATCGGTCTGGATAGCGTTCCAAAGCCTCCACATTTGCTCATCGCAATTTTTGATCGCTGCGTAATAATTTCCGATGTCCGGTGAAACGTGGGCAACGTGGTCCGTGTACCCGAAATTGATGAGCACGACATCAGGCTGATCTTTTTTCATGACCTCGATTACCTTGTTCAAGACGGCAACATTTCCCTCGGGCGTATCTTCGGAGAGCGGATTATCTCTTCCACCTCCGTTTACATGCTGAGGGGCGAATCGACTTCCGTAAGCCGGATGAGAACTGTAAGGTTCAAAGGCGTAGCGACCTTTTCCAAAGATGGACCAGCACTTGGTGGCGGGCGCACCCTTCTCGTCCCGGTAATACTCAAAGAGCGTAGGGCGCGTGACGCGCGAACCTCCGTTCGGCGCTGCCTGCCAGGTGCCGGAGATGAGCGTGCTATGCCCGGGGCGGGTAATGGTGACGCCTCTGTTATAGAAGTTTGTGAAGAGAACACCTTCCGGCTTGAGATCATTGTAGAGGTGCGGGATCAATGTATGGGTTGGGTCGCCGAAGGTCTCCGAGTACCGAACCCCATCCATGACAACGATAAATATGTGTTTTGTCTTATAGCCTGAGACGCTGCCCGCCAAAGGGACCTGGCCTGTGTCGCTCGCGTGTACCGGCGCGACATAGCTTCCGATAAGCAAAAGCGCGCAGAGGATGCATCGACGAACGCCGCTGCCTATCAGCGAATACTTATTTCCCATTACCGCCTCTTTGCTGCAGTATCCCTGCCTTCACCCGGATGACACAATGAAAACTTGGGTACCGCCTTTTGCTATGGGTGAAGTTGTTTTAAAAGCCAGGCCATGTTCCTGCCGAGTACTTGCATGGTCTCGATGCCTTCTCGGTCGCTCTCCACTTCCCCGACATTTCTCCCGATGCCCGTGTTCCAGTAATTGGCTCCCACGATAATCATCTGCGTGATAAGAAAGAAATGGTTCATCGAGTCAAAAGCATGAATAGCACCGGCCCTGCGCACGGCAACAACCGCTGCGCCGATTTTGTGCTTGAGAAAATCTCCTCCCGTTCTCGATACCATGCCCGCTCTCTCGATAAAACCTTTAATGCCTGCCGTGAGATCGGAAAAGTAGACCGGCGACCCGAGAATGACGGCGTCTGCGGCCCGCATCTTGTCTATCCATTCGTTGACCGGATCGTCCTTAACGGCGCACGTACCGTCTTTCAGCTCAGCGCACTTATAACAGGCAATGCACCCCGAAACCTTCTTACCGGCAAACTGGATGAGCTCGGTATCGATGCCTTCCTGAGCAAGTTCATGAAGTGCATGATTAATCAATATGGCCGTGTTGCCGTCTTTTCTGGCGCTTCCGTTAAAGGCCATGACTTTCATAGCATACCCTCCTCACAAATCATTATTGCGCATGCGATCGGATTCGTCGAATACGGGAGAGAAAGCCCTCTCCTATCCAAAAGAATTTTGTACCAATAATGGCGGGCAAGGTCAAGCACGAATACATTGGCGTGTGGATAAAGAGCGTCGAGGTTGATTGGAAAGAGAAAGCAGGTCCGATGAGTCGAACCTGCTTTGCGAAATTAGCCTTTCTTTACGTTTGCGGCTGCAAGGCCTTTCGGGCCCTTTACCACGTCAAAGGTCACGATCTCGCCTTCGGACAGGGATTTGAAGCCGCTGTCCTGGATGGCGGAATAGTGCACGAAGACATCGCCGTTGTCATCGCTCGTGATGAAACCGAAGCCTTTGGATTCGTTGAACCATTTCACAGATCCTTTTGCCATGTGGACATACCTCCTTTTTAGAATGTGGAAGAATACGGAACTGTGTTACGAAGAGACTACAAAAGAAAAACTCATGTGGTTGCAACGAACAGATACTTCCGAAACTCCAGCAATAGTATTGCACAGGACTCAAGCAAACGCAACGATTATTTTAGAGATTCGCGAGTTGTCTCGCGGCGGCATACCGGAAACGCACGCAATCGTGCTCATTTTGACCTGGTTTTGGCCTTTATGCTGATGGGCGTCCCAGGGGTTGCGGGAATGGATTCGCCATCACACCGTAAAGTCCCGTCGTCCGGGAAATACGTAATCAGGTGGTAGCCGGACGAAAAGGTTCCGGTAATCTCAAGGCTCTTACCTTCACTTGTCTGAAGGACGATAGCATGAACTCCCGGCTTGAGCGTGATCGAATCTGTTGATCCCGACCACGTGTCTTCTTTGGTACGTTGAGGTGAATCGGGCGGCAATGTGGTAACCAGGCTTCCGTCAATGTAAAGCTCCCCGTTGGATTTAACGAGTGTTTGCGTGAAGTGACCGGCGGATTGTCCGTCGATAGCCATTTCCGCATCGGAGAACTCTTCTCCTTCAACAGAGATGGTAATTTTTACGGGCTCTTCTTTTGATCTGCAGCCTGCCGCAAACAGGAATGCGGCACATGTGACCATTGCGCATATGAATATGAAAGCTTTTCTTTTTTCCATACCTTGCCCGGAAGTTCGCCTGGGAGACGCCGCTTGCTTTGAAAATAGCTGCGTAACCCGATATCTTTTTCCCCGAGACGCATAGTATAGTGTATTCACCATTGTTTGGCAATCTTTTGGTAGTCTCCCATATGGACGCGAGCAATCTCTTCCGGAAGGTCAACAACATGGCTTGACAGATGCTGACGTGCGCAGTAGAATGAGTCGTGTTGTTAATGCGCAAATGGTCCTTCAGAGTATTGATCATCCTGGCTATCTTGGCAGCGTTGGTTTATTCGATAGCGCGGTTTGTCCACTCCCTATCCCACGAGACCACCGACGACGCTTATACGGCAGGGGTCATTGTTCCCATAGCCGCCGAGGTTAAGGGCAGGGTAGTGAACGTCTACGTGGATGACAACAAGCAGGTGACCGCCGGCATGCTGCTCCTTGAAATCTTCCCGGAAGATTATATGAGTACCCTCACAGAAAAGAAAGAGACGGTCTCGCGGTTTGAGGCAGAAGAGCGTGAGTTGCGGGCGCTCATCGCCGAGAAGAAGAGATCCTTGACGCAGGCTGAGGCCAATGTGGAGGCAAATCGCGCCGATGAAACTCTGGCGGCAAAAGAATTGAAGCGCTACGAAAACCTCCGTAAGGAAGACGTGGTATCGGCGAGCCAGTATGATAATGCCGAGGGACGTTTTAAGGTGGCGCGGGCCAGACGGGACGCCTCAGAGGCTGCCCTTGCAGAGACCGGGGCCGCGCTGGAAACCGCACAGGCGCGTCTTACCACGCAGGGTTTCAAAATCAAAGAGGCAGAGGCTTCGTTGGATAGAGCCCAATTGGATCTGAAACGGACTTTTGTCAGGGCCCCTGTATCGGGCACCATCGCCAAGAAAAACGTCGATGCCGGGAAGTACGTACAACCGGGACAACCCCTTCTCTCCATTGTGGAAGGAGAAACCTGGATAATCGCCAATTTCAAAGAGACGCAGATTAAGAAGATGGCCATAGGGCAGCCTGTGGAGGTGAAGGTTGACGCGTATCCGGGGATCACGTTCAAGGGACACGTGGATAGTCTACAGCCGGGTACCGGTTCCGTCTTCAGCTTGCTGCCGCCGGAGAACGCCACGGGCAACTTTGTCAAAGTGGTGCAGCGAGTCCCCGTTAAGATTGTCATGGAATCGAAGAGCGACAACGCTCATCCTTTATGGCCGGGTCTCTCTGTTATTCCCACGGTGGACGTGAGCCGAGCCACCGGCCCCAAGCTGTCTTCTTCACTTAGCCAGCCCGCCAGATAGTATGCATGGATCACACCCGTAAACCCAATAAATGGCTCGTTACCATTACGGTCATGATCGGGACCACCATGGCCACGCTCGATGCCAACATCGTGAATGTGGCCCTGCCGAGCATGCGCGGAACGCTCGGCGCCTCCGTGGAAGAGATCGCCTGGGTCGCCACGGGCTATATCCTCTCAAGCGTCATTATCATGCCGATCATTGCGTTTATGAGCTCCCGTTTTGGTCGAAAACGGTTCTGTATCTTCTCTGTACTGCTTTTCACCTCAGCTTCGATGCTGTGCGGGATCGCCTGGAGCCTGCCATCAGTCATTGCCTTCCGTATCCTCCAGGGCTTAGGCGGCGGCACCCTCATACCCGTTTCGCAGGCGATTCTCCGGGAAACATTTCCTCCCGATGAACAGGGCATCGCCACGGGCATCTTCGGCATAGGGTCGATCATGGGCCCGGCTTTAGGGCCAACGCTTGGCGGATGGATTACGGATAACTATTCGTGGCCGTGGATTTTCTACATCAATGTACCTATCGGGATTATCAACATTATCATGATGATGCAGTTTATTGAAGACCCTCCCTATCTCGTGCGGGAAAAAGGTAAGCCTGATTGGGCGGGCCTTTTGTTTATGGCTGTGGGCCTGGGAGCGCTCCAGATAGTGCTCGAGAGAGGCAACGAAAAGGACTGGCTTGCCTCGGGTTTCATCAGATATCTGGCTATGGCCGCCTGTGTAGGTCTTGCGCTGTTCATCTGGCGGGAATTGACCGCGGACAAACCGGCGGTGAACCTGAAGATCCTGCGGGACACCAACTTCACTTCCGCCACGGCTCTGAATGGTATCCTCGGCATGGGTCTTTTTGGGGGCGTATTCGTCCTTCCCCTTTTTCTCCAGCAGATTTTGCACTATCCTGCCTTCAACTCCGGGCTCGCGCTCGTGCCAAGGAGCCTTGCCATGGCAATTTGCATGCCGGTTGCAGGCAGGCTCTATAACAGGGCCGGGCCAAAGCTTCTCGTGGCAACGGGCCTTTTCGTGAATGCCCTTTCCTTCTATGAGTTCTCGCGCCTTTCCCTGGATGCGGGCTACTGGGACATCTTTGTACCGCAGTTTGCCCAGGGGGTAGGGTTTTCCTTTATTTTCGTCTCCCTGGCAACGGCAGGCATGTCCACTATCCAAAAACCCCTCATGACGGCGGCGGTGGGGCTCTTCACGGTCGTGCGGCATGTATCCGGAAGCGTTGGTATTGCCCTTGCGGCTACAGCTCTCACGCGGGGAGAGACCTTAAATAGGGCCCTGCTCATGGGGCACGTTACGCCATTTACAGATACCGCATCACGGTCTCTTGATGCCCTTTCTTCTCACCTTCTTTCAAGGGGGTTGGATCCTTTTACAGCGGACAAAGGGGCGTTAGCGCTTATGGAGAGTATGGTGGAGAGGCAGGCGGGCATGCTTGCCTATAACCAGGTCTATCTCTATATTGCCGTCGTATTCTTTATTGCCATACCACTCGTTCTGTTTGTTACCGACACGCACAGGGACAGACGGGAAGAGGTCATGCCCGATACAGATTGATAATGTCGCGGATTACCCGCAGGAACGTGACGGCGGCTTACTACACCACGATGACCCTGTCCGGGTCGGGCAGTTGCAAGACGAAATCCTTGACCTCGTTGAACTCGGGGTCCTGCAAGTCCACGCCTTTTTCCAGGCGCACGTAGTTCTGACCACCAGGCTTCTGTGTGGGAAATGTAAAACCGAAATCGATGTGGTCTTCCTCGATGCGGATATAGGTGAGCGTATCGAGATTGATTACGTAGCGTTTAACCCTGATGAACTGAGCCATTTTAACCCCCTCCTAATGTAATAATGTTTATTCGCTCATTCGCACGAATCTAAAAAGCAAAGGCACAACAAGTAAGATCATGCTTGTTCCGATCAGCATACCGCCTACGACCACGATCGCCAGTGGTTTTTGTATTTGGCTGCCTACGCCGCGAGACAGGGCGGCGGGGAGAAGCCCCAACGATGCGGTGAGGCCGACCATAAGGACGGACCTGAATTTCTCCCTTACAGTTTCGATGATGGCCTCGTGATGGTTTTTCTTTTCCTTATATGATTCCATATAATGGCCGATGAGGATACACGTTTTGAACGTTGATATACCGATTATCGAAATGAAGCCAACGATTGCCGATATGCTCAGGGATTGGCCGGTAACAAGGAGGCTGATGATGCCGCCGAACACGGCGCAGAGCGGGGCGACCGCGGTGATGACCACATTTCTCATATTCCCGTGAAATACGTAAAGCAATATAAAAATCAGAAAAATGGCGAGAGGTATTGACAGGTAGAATCTCCTGAACGCCTCTTTCATGGCATCGAATATGCCGCTCCATTCTATGAAATACCCTTCAGGCATCTTTGCTTTCATGGCCTCTTTCTGCGCCCTCTCCACCGTACCCCCCAAATCGTTGGAAGCTACACCGAACTTTACCGGTATGAAGCGCCTGTGGTTTTCTCTGAAGATGGTTGACGCGCCGGTTTCAAACCGTATTTTAGCCACCCTGGAAAGGGGGACCACCCCTCCGCCGGGGAGCACTATGGGGATATTTCCTATCTTCTCCGGTTCACTCCTGTAGTCAAAGGGAAAGCTCACAAGAAGGTCAAAGTTTTTGTCGCCCTCCACGATCTGACTTGCAACCTTACCGCCCAGGGCTGCGGACACCATGTCCAGCACCTCCGTTACACTCAGACCCACACCCGCTGCCCCCTCTCTGTCGACCTCTATCAAAAGATTTGGCTGGCCGAGCTCTTTATAGACCCCCACGTCCTTAATGCCCGCAACGTTTTCAATTCTACTCTTCACGTCTTTTGCGGCCTCATCCAAAGCCTGAAGGTCGTCGCCGAAAATCTTCGCTACATTCTCGCCGCCTTTGACCCCCGAATTCTCCTCTTCGAGATTGTCCTCCATGTACTGGGAAAGGTTTATGTTGGCATTGGGCAGCAATTTTGTGAGTTTTTCTCTCACTTCGTTTTCCAGCTCCTCCTTGGTTATCGATCTCTTCCAACTTTTATACGGATGGAGATTCATATAGTATTCGCTGTTGAAGGGTCCCGTAGCTTCCGTTCCATCCTCGGGCCGTCCGACCCGGACAGCCACCGATTTGGTCTCGGGAAACTCCATGAGAATATCCCGTACCTTTTTGGCCACGTCATGTGTTTTGTTGAGCGCTATGGAGTACGGTAGGGTGATTCTGATGTATACGTTGCCCTCGTCCATGTTGGGGAGAAACTGCGTGCCCAATATCGCGTATCCAATCAGAAAACCGCACAGGATAACCCCGGCCGCGCAGGAAAGCACGGTCTTAGATCTATGCATGAGAAACATGACCATTCGAACATAATAATCGCTCATCCTTTCGACAAACCGAAAACCGGTGCCCTCGTGTCCCTCGATAAAAATGTGAATCGATGCTATCAGGTACGTAAAAGTGAGAAGCAGCGTAAAGAAGAGGGCGTAAGAGTAAGTCTTGGCCATAGGGGCGAATATCTGTTTCTCCGCTCCTTTCATGGTGAATATAGGGATGAAGGCGATAAAAATAATGAAGACGAGAAGGATTATCGGTGCCCCTACTTCTCTGGTCGATTTCACGAGGGACCTCTCCTTCACGGCATGCGCCTGTATAGCACCGGAGGACCCGTGCTTGCGTGCGACACGGATATAATTCTCGGTAAGGACGAGGGCAATATCGGCGATAATTCCGAAATCGATAGCGCCGATGGACAACAGATTTGCCGAATCGCCGGTAAAAGCCATCACGGCAAGCGTGATCGCCAGGGAAATGGGAATGACGAATGCGGTGACCAGGGCCGCACGAACGTTCCCCAGAAAGATGAATAGAGTAAGCGCCACCAAAAGTATACCGAGGGATGCGGATTCCACAACCTTTTTGATGACAGTGGTGATAAGTCCCCATCGCTCATAATAAGGGACGATTTTTATTCCCTTAGGAAGTATCTTATTATTCAACTCTGCGATCTTCGCGTTGATCGCCTTGATGGAAGGTATGCTCTTTTCTCCTCTGCGAAGGATCACGTTACCCATGACCACGTCGTCGTGATAATCGTGTATGATTATCCCGGTCCGCGGAATATTTCCCAGGCTTACCTGTGCGATATTCTTGATGAGCAGCGCTTTTCCATTCTTGTAGCTGACTACATTATTTTCGATATCCTCGATGCTCTTTATGAGCCCGATCCCGCGTACCATATAATACTGGTCCCCTAACTCTATTGTTCTTCCTCCGACGTTCACGTTTGATTTTGAGAGCGAGTCTATGACCTGGGAGAGGGTTATCCCATACTTGATAAGGCGCTCGGGAATTACCTTCACAACGTACGCCTTAATGTACCCGCCATAACTTGCCACATCTTCAACCCCCTGGGCGGTCTTGATATAACGTGCTATGGTCCAGTCCTGCAAGGTCCTAAGCTCCATGAGGTTATTGGAGCCGTATACAGCATACTGCATGACTTCTCCCATGTCGCTCGCTATGATGTTTGGCTGCACGCCATCCGGCAAAGACATGTCGGCGAACCTGTTTATGACTTCCTGCTTTGCCTCGCGATATGGTATGTCATATGAAAACGTACACTTCACATCCGACAGGCCATAGATAGAAACAGAGGCAAGCCTCTGCATGCCCCGAATGCCTGCCAGGCCAACCTCGAGCGGTATGGTGATACGTCTTTCCACCTCTTCGGCGGATTTGCCCTCGTATATAGCTACGATTTCAATGCTCGGTGCAGAAGGATCGGGGAAAGCCTCCACATTGAGGTCCCTTGCGGCGAGAAGGGACACAAGAAAGGCCGTGCCCGTTAGTATCAACAGGAGGAGACCATGCGTTGTTATAAAAACGGTCCACTTTCTCATGGCTTTTCCAACTCAATTGCGCTCAAAACAATTTCATCTCCCTGGCGCAATCCTTCTACGGCCACCACTCTTTCTGGTAGTTCTTTTATGGGCTTGACTTCTTTAAGCTCGTTCTTACCGTCTTTGGTTGGTTGATAGACGTAGAATTTGCCTTCCTTATAAAGCATGGCCGATTGCGGAATGAGGGGAAGCAGTTTTTTTTGGTCTTCTATCTTCAACCGTAAGAACATATTTTGTTTGAATAGATCTTTTCTGTCGAGTATTTTGATGAAGGTCTTAACCGTTTTTGAGTCCGTGTCCGACACGTCGCTTACGTAGGATACAATCCCTCTGAACTTAATGTCGGGATAAGTGTCTACGTTGAAGGTCACATTGCTCCCCTTCTTGATCTTCGGTACGTCCGTGTCATAGATATTGGCCACGATCACTACATTCTTCGGGTCCGCTACCGTCAAAAGGGTAGTGGACTGGTCGACTCTGTCTCCCATGTGGGCCTGAATGTCGGCCACGTAACCGCCGATTGGCGCTCGGACGGTAATCGTGTCCGAGCAATTTGTAGGCCCCGCCGCAGAAACGTTCTCAGGGGCACATCCATAAATGGCCAATTTTCTTTTGAGACCCTCTGTTATTGCACGCATCTGTTCGTAGGCCGCCTCACTGTTCAAAAGATCATTTTTCGTGACGGCGCCGATTTCGAAGAGCTGTTTGTTGAGGGTATAGATGCGCTCGGATTGTTTCAACTGGGCGAGCTGAGAAAGATAGGAGGAATACGTGTCCGTTGCGTCGGGACTCTTAATAATAAGGATAGGGTCCCCTTTTGTGACCCGATCGCCGACCTTAACGATAATCTGACTGACATTGCCGGCTAGATTGCTGATTACCCGCGAGGTTCCCTCGAGGTCCGCCTGCACGCTGCCCGTGGCGTCTATATAGGACTGTATCTCATGAACGGTAACCTTATGAGTCTTGATATCCTGCTTCTGCCTTGACTCCTTGCCCTGTCCGGATTTGCTGCAACTCCATACAGCAAGGGATAGAACAGCAACGAGCAAAAGGAAACCCGCGTATTTTCTCATTTCATCTCTCCTGTGTATACTTTGATAAGCTCTTGATTCAGCGCGGATTGCGTAAAAGCCTGGTGATATTTGATCATGAAATCCTTGTATGTCTTCTGTGCGTCGAGGAGTTCGAGAACGGTTATGCCGCCCAGGGCAAATGCCTGTGCACTTTTATCCGCGAGCCTGTCCATCTCCTCTTTGCCGGTATTGTATGATGCAAAAACCTTTACCGCGGTACGATAGCTGTTAAGCGCCTGACGTATTTCGGAAGAAATCTTTCTTTTTGTCTGTTCTATCTGAAGCTCAACCTGTTTCTTTTCCGCTGTCCGTTTCAGGATGTCGCCCTGTGCCCTTGTGAACAGGGGGATATTGAGACTGATACCGCCGCCAATGCCGGATTTGGAAGGGTTACCGATTGAATCATATTCACCGCCCAAACTCACATCGGGGATTCTCATCGCCTTGGCCAGGGAAAGGTTGTGCTCAGCCGCTTTCAACTGCTGCCGAAGCGTCAACAGATCGAACCGGTTCTCAATGCCGGTCTCTATGAGATCTTCATCGCGCAAGGATGGGAAGGTGCCGTGCACTTCAACCTCATGAAACGTTAACGGGTCATCGCTTGCAAGCAGCAGATTAAAAGAATCCATATCATTATGCAGGTCATTTTCCAGATTGGTGAGATTGTTCTCGAGCTCAATCTTGCCGAGTTTCAGTTTGGTAAAATCTATTTCGGACAAGAACCCTGCGCTGTAGCGCTTGGCTGCAATCTGGAGGAGCCTGTCATATCGGCTCACCTCATCTTTCGCAAAATCGGTGTTGAGCTTATCAAGATTGATCGTATAGTAGAGGGTGTAGAAACTTGTGAGAAGATTTCGGATCACGTCTCTGTGTTGCATCTTGGCGGCTTCGAAAGATTCCGAGGCTGCGCTGGTTCTCAGACCTCTTTTCCCTGCTGTTTCGATCACCTGGTCAACCCGTACCGTCAACTGGGTATTGTCTCCCCGGTTGGTGCCGCCTTGTGAGATTTCAAGGTTGGTGTAATTGACCGACAGATTCGGGTTCGGTATCAGTTTCGCACTGACGTAGTCGGCGTAGGCCTTGTCCACCTCATACCGGTTGACGAGAATATCGTAGTTGCTCCGGTAGAAACGCGCAAGGGCCTGATCGAGAGTTACTTGTTCTGCTCCGGCGGCAGGTGACGGCAGGGCGAGCCATAGGCTCGATGATAACATGAGCAATATCGTGAAAAGAGCCGACGAAAGGGAAAACGGCAGGGAACGCCAGCGTGGCGGCCCTATGGGGACGCCTGCCCTGCCAAAATAAGTTCTTGAGTCTGACACGTGACCTCCTTACATCCGTAAGAGGAAAATCAGTTCCTTAAACCCGTAAGAGAGAAGCGCTGATGTGACAAGCGCGGGCACGCAACTAAAATACCAAGTCGAGTCTGCAGGTGGTTATTAAGAAGATTGTTTAGAGGAAAAGCGGGGGTGCTCGGTTGCCGTGGTCAAAAAATATCACAGACTGGCGAATGTCCTCGGTGTTCGCGTTGGCCACAAAATGGCCAACAAAGGGAAACGAATGAAATGGCCCGGTAGGGCTGGAATTAAGCGCAAACGCCACCGTGCTCTCAACGCAGGTGGGCAGGCGGTTCCTGAAGGAGCCTTTCGCAGCCTCATGCGATTCCACGGTAAGTATGTCCAGCAAGAAGATGACGAGAAAACACAAAATGACAAATCGTAAGCCCCTCATTGCCCTGCCCATAACCGTTTTATACTGTAACACAGGAAAACGCGTTGAGCAAACACAAAATAAGCTCGTCAATTGATTCGATTCCCTTGCGCTTTCTTGATGTGAGGCCTCTGGGCGGTTTTGGGATACCGCGAGCGCCAGCACGAAGAGGTTAAGATACACATGCGCATTGACAAAGGCAAAAAAGGCTGGTATAAGTAACACGAAAAAAGGAGATAGTAACACGATGTCGGTTGCACGCTTCGGTACATCTATCGAAAACCCCCTGCTTACGAAATTCGACGACCTTATAAAGAAAAAAGGCTATTCGAACCGCAGTGAAGCGATCCGCGACCTTATCAGAAACAGTCTTGTCGCGGAAGAATGGGAATCATCGTCCGTTGAAGCCGTTGGAACCATAACCATCGTCTACTCTCACGAAACGCATGAGCTGACGGACACCTTGACGGACCTCCAGCACCAGCACCACAGGTCCATCGTGTCGACCATGCACGTACATCTTGATAAGCACAATTGCCTTGAGGTGATTATCGTAAAGGGAAAGACGAGAGACATTAAAGAGATTGCCGACAGACTTATTGGAACAAAGGGCGTAAAGCACGGAAAGTTGACCGCAACAACAACAGGCAAACGTCTGAAATAAATTTTCTTGGGGAGGCCGTACTATGGAGAAATCTATTTCGCTCACGAGAATCCTTGTCGCTGTCTTTGTCTCGGTTATTCTCGCAGGTGTCTTTGCCCGTCGGGCTTTGGCCGTCCGTCCTTTTGTGACTGATGACGCCCGTATTCTCGATGAACATACGATGCAGCTCGAGGCTTCGGTCCGCTACGACAAGGATGTTTTCACGAACTTGAACCTTGTTGCCATGAGCCCTGTCAAAAAATCTGAAATAACCATGGGTTTCGTTGATGGGTTTCCCCTTGATGTCGAGTCCAACCGGAGTTTCTCCATAACAGGACCCCTCATTCAGTACAAATACTTGCTCTGGGAGGCGAAACCGAACGGGTATCCGGGCATGGCTTTCGCCACAGGTGCATCCCCGCCCTGGGGTAGAGGCGATCTAAGGCCCAACAGGTGGAGCGAGTTTCTCTACCTCGCTGCAACAGAATCGCTCTTTGACAAGGAGCGTGTGCTTATCCATGGCAACATCGGCATTTCGACCACCAACCCTGCAACAGTGGCTACATGGGGCGTCGGTACTCAGATCCGTATGATAGGAGGGCTCAACGGCGTATTTGAAGTATTCTACAACGATCCTTACGCAGGAAAGACAGGCGGGGCCTTCCAGGCGGGGTTTCGATATATCGTGAGCGATAAGATCCAGATCGACATGACCACAGGCTCAGGGCTTTTTGGCAGCGAGCAGCTGAATACCTTTGTGGGAATGGGCCTAAGGCTCGTGAGCGACAAACTGTGGTGAGAAGGTAGAGTCCCGGTGCATATACCCGACGGATATTTAAGCCCTCAAAGCTACGGGCCCCTCTGGGGAATTTCCCTTGTATTCTGGTCGATTGCGCTCAAGAAAGTGAAGAGGGAGCTTTCCACGAGACAGGTCCCGTACCTGGCCATGGCCGCATCCTTCTCGTTTCTCATCATGATGTTCAATATCCCCATCCCTGGAGGCACCACGGGCCACGCGGTGGGTGGCGGCATTGTAGCCATATTCCTCGGTCCCTGGACTGCCGTGATTGCCATCTCCGTTGTCGTCATGATCCAGGCAATAGTGTTCGGCGATGGTGGCGTTACGGCTATCGGCGCCAACTGCTTCAACATGGCGGTTGTCATGCCTTTTATGGCCTATTGGATGTTTAGAGCCGTCAACGGGAAAAAGATGGAAGGGGTACGACCCTACGTGGCCGCATTTGTTGCGGGATATACAGGGCTTTGCGCGGCCGCAATAATGACGGGATTCGAATTCGGCATTCAACCCCTCATAGCCCGGGGGGTAGATGGCAGGCCCCTGTATGCGCCTTATCCCCTTTCGGTCGCGGTCCCCGCAATGGCTATCGAACATTTGGCCTTATTCGGTGTGATAGAGGGTATCATCACCGCCTTGCTTTTCAAGTATCTTCTCCGCCACGAACCAGCACAGATCTACGCCCTGCGGCGGGGTGATCCGATATGACAAGAACCCAGAAGAGACTCTGGATCGGGATTATCGTGCTCACCCTTGTTTCTCCCCTGGGCATCATCCTTCCTGAGAAATTTAGGGCCGGCCAGGCGTGGGGAGAATGGAATTCTGATACTATCCGGGGGAAGCTCGGTTATACCCCCCAGGGTTTGAAGAAGGAGTCGGGCATGTGGAAGGCGCCCATGGCTGATTATGGCTTGGGGGGTGAAGACAGTAAAGACGGTGTCCGGATCATTTCGTACGCCCTCTCCGGTTTTGTGGGTATTGCGATGGCCTCGATCGTTCTCAGCTTCATCGTGAAAATGTTAAGGAAGACATGAGAAGCCAGATCCCTGAGTTTCTTCTAAAAAGATCAAATGACAGCTACGGTTCCCCCTGTACCAAGGGCAGGACACGGGGGTCGCGCTTCTTCGACCGGAGTCTTGACCATTTCGCCGCCTTTATCAAAAGCACCTGTATCCACTGGGACGGCGCTCAGAGACAAGGGTTGATGCAACAGCTCGATCCCAGGGTGAAACTCATGTTTCTTTTTGTCTTTATGGCAATTATCAGCGCCAAGAAGACCGTTATGCCGGAAGCTGCTATCGGTCTTTTCATCCTTATCCTTGCCGGCCTCTCCCGTCTCAACCTCGCAGCTTTCTACTCAAAGGTCCTGTTTCTCGGCTTTTTCTTTGGTTTTCTCGTGGTACTTCCCTCCTGTTTGAATCTGGTTAGCGGCGGATCCGTGGCATGGCCCCTTATCCATCTCTCCAGGCAATACGAGATCTGGATCTACCGGATACCGCAAACCATAGGTATCACGAGGCAAGGCCTTGAAGGGGTTCTTCTCATTACAGTGAGGGTAATCAATTCCCTTTCTCTCTCTTTTCTTATCATACACACCACGCCCTTTTCCGAAATTATCAAGGCCCTTAAAGCCCTGCGTGTGCCTGATCTTTTTCTCATGATCATTACCCTGTCTTACAAATACATCTTCGTCTTTGCTGAGACCGTCGAAGATTTCCATCTTGCAAGGAAGAGCAAGGTGGTGGAGGCAGATGCATCCGAAACCAGAGACTGGATTGCACAGAGGCTCGCCTTTTTATTCCGCAAAACGCGTGCGCATTGCGAGAAGATCTATGAGGCCATGCTTGCCCGTGGTTTTAGCGGCGACATGGTGTTTGGCGAGTTGCACAATATGAAATCGGCCGACATTGTGGCGGGAGCTTTCATGCTCGTCGCCGGTATGTGCCTCATCCTAACATAAGGAAAGACTTATGGAAGAACCGATACTTAACGTGGAACGGGTGAGCTACCGGTATCATGATACGATTCCAGCCCTCCTTAACGTGAGTTTGAGTCTCAAGCAAGGTGAAAAATTTGCCCTGATCGGGACCAATGGAAGCGGAAAATCAACCCTGCTTCGAGTGATGAGCGGCCTTCTTTTACCTGACTCAGGCAGGATCTTCTTTAAGGGCAGAGAGGTGACTGAGCGGTCCTTAAGACAGAGAGGTTTTCTGAAGTTTTTCCGCGCCGGTGTGGGCTATATATTTCAGGATCCGGACGTACAGCTCTTTAGCCCGACCGTCCTTGATGAACTCGTTTTCGGTCCCATGCAGTTGGGGATACCACACGTTGAGGCGTTAGAGCGGGCACAGGCGGTAATCAAGATGCTCCACATCGAAGCGCTCACAAAGAGGCCCCCGTACATGCTCTCGGAAGGGGAAAAGAAGAAGGTTGCCGTGGGTTCCGTGTTGACCATGAATCCCGAGGTGCTGCTTCTTGATGAACCCACAGGAGGCCTCGACCCGAGGACACAATGTTTCCTTACGGAACTGATATTCGAGCTCAATGAGGCGGGGAAGACTATTCTGGTGAGCACTCATGATCTCACCCTTGTTGATGAATTGCAGCCCACCGTGGGGGTGCTCTCGGAGGAGCACACCATAGAGAGGGTGGGGGCGGCAGATGCGATACTCGGGGATGAAGATCTTTTGTTGCGGGTAAATCTCATCCACGAGCATATGCATTACCATGGCGTGCTGGCCCACGCCCACCGGCACTCTCATTACCTGTATCACAGACATTAGGCCCTAACGAAACCTAACCTTCACCGCGTGTTCCTGAAAGCAGCTGGTCACGGGGATTTTATTGTTTGGTTTCAATGGGTTACGTGGCTCCATCAAGCGACCACCCATGGGATGTGCCTCGGTCAAGCTAAGCCCTTGGAAATATTATTTAAAATCTTTTAATTTTTTTCTTGACAAGTGTCACTCTGCTTGCTATAACCTTCTCTATTAACAGATTTTAATGAAAAAGGAGGTGGCGTGGGTAGTTTTTCAAAAATATACAAGGAGGAAAGAATGAAGAAACTCGTAATTGTTGCATTTGCACTGCTTCTTATGTTGCCAGCATTGAGTTATGCAGGCAGCGCGACCAGCAGATGGGACATGACCATCGGCGGATACGTCGCATTTGATTACGGCTATGCGAACCAGCAGGCCGGCGCAGACTATAAGGCGGGCGTCAGGGAATCAGGCTCGAAACAGAACATCGATGCCGAGTTCAATAACTGGTACGCCAAGGTGTCTGAGACCCGTCTGAACTTCCTCGTTTTGGGTCCGGATGCGTTCGGTGCCAAGACAAGGGCCTTCATCGAATACGATTTCCAGGGCTCAAGCACAGGTGGTTCATACGTTCAGGGCGGTGCCTCATTGAGACACGCTTACGTGAGAATGGACTGGGCCAATGACCAGTTGCTCTTTGGTGAGTTCTGGACAGGCTGGCTTGGCGGCACACCTCCGCTCGGCCTCATTGGGTGGAACCTGCCTGCATTCGGCAAATCCAACCGTGTTCCCCAGATGAGATGGACACACCAGTTTGGCCCGACCTTCAAGACCATCCTCGGTATCGAGTATCAGGGCAGACAGTTTGCCAACTACACTAACTCTCTGGGCGCCCTCGGACAGAACTACGTTGACGCTTACACAAGGTCGGATATACCGAACCTCTTCGGCGTTGTGGAATATACCTCCGGCGCATGCGGAAAGATCGGTCCCCAGCAGCTCCTCTTCGGCGCGGGCGGTTACTACGGACGCGCGAAGTACGTGACCAACGCCGCGACAGGCGTACTGGATAACGCGGGTAACGCCCAGCGGTTCTCCTCAGACAATGAGGACTCATGGTCCGCGGTGGTTTACACCTATATCCCTATTATCCCCGAGAAGAACAACAATAAGGCTGGCGCTCTCGGCTTCACCGCAGGATTCGGTTGGGGCCAGAATGGCGGTTACGAGAACCCGTGGAACCCGGCAGCCTTTCAGAGGCCGGATGGCAGTTTTGTACCGCCTGCCGGTGGTGGTTTCTGGGCGGGTGCATTCTTCTACTTTACAGACAGCTTCTTTATGGCCCCGACCTGGTCCACACAGTGGATGAACGTGAGCAATGCATGGCGGAATGCTACGGTGAACAACGCGCTGCTTCCTGCCGGCTCTGCAGCTAACCCGGATACGGTCATACGGGAAGACATGTACAACCTAGCCTTCTTCTATGATGTAAACCCTGCATTGAGATTCGGTGCTGAGTTCTCATCGCTTTATAACAAGTTTGCGGCTCCAGGCTATGTAAACGGCGTACAGTCATACCAGACATACGGAACGCTGAATACAGCCCGTTTCCGCGTTACGTATTTCTTCTAAGAGGAGATACAAACTGCTTTCCAAAAGGGGGCCATTTGGCCCCCTTTTTTACGCCTTTTTTTCAAAGACCATTGGCAAAAAACGGCTGAACGACTTTCAAACCCCACGGAATTGACAGGACACAAAAAAACACATAAACTATCCCTCTTCGGGCGCGTTTGACGCACACGGCCACGAAACGGAGGCGCAAAGCACATGGGGATACTTGATGACATAAAAAGACTCGGTATAGAACTGAGCGAAGACGATATGAACGAAATAGAAGCACTCAAGGACCGGGCAGGGACTCTCAAGAAGGATGAACTCGTACGAAAAACCACCCTGGAATATTATCTGGGGGAGTATTTCTCGGTCATGCGACCGGACGTAATGGCAGCGTTGGAACGCAACAAGATGGAGCAAAATGAGGAATTGTTAAGGGAGCTTAACCGGCGGTTCGATGAGAATGGCCGGCGGATATGCGATGAAGTGGGCTGTTCTTCGACCGAGAACGTAGGACAGTGCGAATACTGTGAGCGCTCGGTCTGTGGTGAGCACAATTACCGTGAGGGCGGCCACTGCTGCTATGCGTGTTACCTTGAGTACGTCAAAAAGAAGACACCGTGAGTTGCCCTATCTGTGATCGGACGAGGCAGTGTAATAAGATGAGAGAAACCACAAACCCTTAAGGATCCTCCCATGGATCCTCCTTAGGATTCCCGTTAGCGTTGTAGGATTTTCCCTAAGATATCTGCCTGCTGTTTCTGATAAGTCGCTTCACGTTATCGAGAAGTCCGCGCTTCCGCTCCTCGGTAAAGCCTCTGAGCATGGCATGCATATTCTGATCTCGTTCCTTTTCAATCTTGCCAAGGAGTTTCTTGCCCTTTTGGGTAATCTCAAGGATGGTTACCCGCTCATCCCGGGGATCGGACTTTCTCACGATGAAGCCGCTCTTCTCGAGCCTCTTGGCTATGCCCGTCATATTGGCGCCCGGCACCAGCATGATCCTGCTTACATCGGTAATCCTGTTTCGGCCGTTTTTTGAGGCGTCGAGCACTCTCAAGACGTTGTATTGCGGAAAGGAAAGGTCATACTTCCTGAAAATGGCCGACACTACCCTCTTGAAGGTCTCGGCAGCCCGAACGAGTGCCATGAGCACATTCTCATCGCCGCTTAAGTCGCTTCGATAGTTGATCTTTGCCATAGCCTCACCTCAACCAATTCCGTTTTCATTGCAGTAAGTAGCTATTATATCAGGTAACGTGCCTGTATACCAGAAAATAAATACATGTAAAGTAAATACATTGATATTTTATATATTGATTTATTGTGCCTTCCTGTGGTATGCAAATATACGTGTGTTTGTCGGCAGCGTTCATGAGGAAATAAGGAATGGGTCAAACAGATTACAGGCAATGGATGTCGAGGCGGGCATTATTCTCG